>Ga0302325_10012697_pt1 | contig 18039 bp, 4 predicted proteins | sample Palsa_T0_2_FD_201948 | JGI IMG/M metagenome (GOLD analysis project Ga0302325, IMG submission 201948) | Peat permafrost microbial communities from Stordalen Mire near Abisko, Sweden - Palsa_T0_2 | ecosystem: Environmental > Terrestrial > Soil > Palsa > Peat permafrost | place: Sweden: Abisko...
GTCGCTGTTCAGAATGAGAGTGTCCACGGTGGCGAAGCTTCCATTGGTGGCATAAGGCGGCGGATTGGAGGCCACATTAAACCATGATACGGCGTTGAAATAATAAGTGGTGTCGCGCGACAGGCCGGCAAGCTCGACGGTGTGATTGGTGGAGGGGCCAGACAAGGAAGTCAGCTTTCCTAAGCTTGGGGTCGTGCCATAAGCCACTTGCACCGTCGCCAGGACTGGCGTGGTCCATGTGAGAAAGGCGCTGCTGGCGTAGGCATACACAGTGATCGGGGAAGGCACAATCTTGGTGGTTGAGGTCACAACGTTGGAAATAATCACCACCGCGTTTGAAGGCGATTCCAGATACGCGGGATTCGTATTAACCAAGGGACTGGATAACGTAAGATTGAAGATCTTATTGCCCTCATAAATATTCGGATTGAGGATGGGCACCACAAATGTGTTGGTGGTCTGGCCGATGGCAAAGTTGAGCACGCCGTTGGTGGCGACATAATCAACCTGATTCATGGCGTTAAGCGCGCTATTCTGGTTGGTGCCATTGCTGGTGGCAAATTGGACCGAGGCGGGTTGGGTAAAGGTGTTCAGCCGGTTTACCGTGATGAGCACGCCGCCAGTGGTATCCAACACGTTATATGCGCTGGCCGAAAACTGAAATGCCGTCAGGTCACTCAGAATCGTGACGGTATTGGTGCTTGGGGGTGAGAGCACGACGCCGACAGGACCTGGGTCGGTCAGCACAACTTGGAAGGTCAAAGGACCGTAAACAACATCTCCCTGCAGAATTGAAATGGGAATGGATTGCGGTTGGTTTGAGGCAAAAGTCAGCGTGCCGGAAACGGGCAGATAATCGACGTACGGCACGGCATAACCGTTAGTTTCGGAAGCGTTGCGCGGCGACAACGTGTAGTAACCCACCGTGGCGGTGTTGGTGGCCGGACCGCCGCGCAGCACGGACACGTTAAGTGTGTTGCCTTCGAGAGTAGTATAGTTTGCCTGGGCAAAACTGAAGTTCTCGATCTCGTTTTGAATGGTCAAAACCACGGTGGTGGGGCCAGTGATGGTCGGCCCTCCCTGGCCCGGAGGCGGTTGAGGACTGGAAAGCGTCAGATAGAGAGTGAGATTGGGACCCGCGGAAGGTTGCGGAATGATGGGAATGTTGGCGATCTGGTTCGTCTCGCCATCGGCAAAGTTAAGCGTCACGCTGACGGGAGAATAGTTTAGGCCGGCAACGGCCGTGCCGTTGGAAGTCGTCAACGTCACGGAAATCGGCCCGCTGGAACCGTTGGTGCGAACGACTGTGATGGCCGCATTGGTCGCCGGCTGGAGCACAGTATAGTTGGTTTGTGAAAAGGCCAGAAAACCGGGGCCGGTATAAACGTTCGCGATAGTCAGAATGGCGTTGCTGGGCGATTCAATCAGCGTGTTGGTCGGATATGCCAGCTCTAAACCAACGGTCTGGTCGCTGAACATGTTGGTCGCATTCAACAGGGGAACGTCGAAAGCAAGATTCGTTATCCCCGGATTGAACGTCAGGGTATTTGTGGTGGGTGTGTAATCGACGTAAGGCGTGGCTGTGCCATTGGTTCCGGTAAAAACCGTGACAGAAACCGTGCCGTTCGTGTTTCCGATTCGATAGATGGGAATAATGGCGTAGCCTCCCGGCGCATTGGCGGAATCGACATAGCTTGGCGCGGAGAATTCCACCGCCGTATAGACATTGGTAATGTAAAGGACGGCCGTAGCCTGCACGCCAATGACTGAGTTGGTCGGGTTGACCGCATTAGTCGGGTTGGACAGGGAAAGGTTGACGGTCAAATTACTGCCCGCCATAAAGGTGTTGATGATCGGAACAATGACCGTTTCGAAGGTTTCACCCAACGGGAATGTCACAGAAGACGCCACGCTCAAGTAGTCAATGCCGGCCAGGGCTGTGCCGTTGGACGTGGAAAAGTTGACGCTGAGGGGGGCTTCGCCTCCAAGACGTTGCAGGGTGATGAACGCGTTGGTGCCATCCTGTAAAACGCCATAGTCGGACTGGCTGAACTGAACGGTGCCGTAGGCCGAATCGATGGACCCGCCATAAACACGCACAAAGTTGTTCTCGGGGACTCCCTCAAAACTGGTGAACCCGCCGGCGAGATCGATCTCATCATTGCTCTGAATGACGATGGTGTCCACAAAACCGCCATCCGCTCCCGACCCAAAATTAATGGTTGGGTCCGCCGTGCCATTGGTATTGAGCCGTGTAATTCCGCTGCGGGTGACGTTGTTGAACCGGGTGAATTCGCCCCCGACCAGAATCCTTTGCTGGGAATCGATGGCCAGGGCGAGCACGCTGTTATTCCCGCCAACGCCCAGGCCGGCGCTGAAGTTCGTGTCCACGCTGCCATCGATGTTCAAGCGGGCGAGGTAATTCAAATTGTACGTAACGTTGCTGACAGTCACGTTGGTGAAGGAGCCGCCGATAAGAATCTGGCCGTTAGGCTGGATGGCGATGGCCCGCACCGAAGTCGCCGAGGTCGGACCGGTGCCGGGATTGAAATTGGGGTCGATGACTCCCGCCGCGTTGAAGCGAATTAAATGATTGTGAATCGCGCTGTTGACAAAGGTGAAATCGCCGCCGGCAACGACGCTGTTGTCCGCCTGCACTGCCAGTGCGTGAACGGCGCCATTGATGCTGGTCACGCCTCCCTGCGCGACATTAAAACTCGTATCAAGCGTGCCCGGCAAACCCGGGGAATTGGTGGCTCCATTCACCCGGGCGATACCCCCGCTGGGGATGCCGTTGTAGTTGGCGAAATTGCCGCCAATGTAATAGGAGAGCTCGCTTATGCTCAGTCCCTGCGAGTTGGTCTGGGCGGTGGGCAGAAGCGTCTCGGCCACGGCGAAGACCGTACTGTCGGCTCCGGAGCCGGGGTTGAATGTCTCATCCAGTGTTCCGTTCAGATTCAACCGGGCCACGCCGTTTCGATTGATCGTATTGACGGTGGAAAAGCCGCCCACAATCACGATAGGCCCGTCGTTGGTTTGGACGCTGTTGGTGGTCTCGCTCAACACTTGAAGAACATTGCCGTTGGCGCCCGCCTGGTTGAACAGAAAAGTGCCGTCATAATCGCCGTTCGCCAGAAGCCGCCCGACAAAGTTGAACGGATATTGGTTGAAGTAAGTAAAGTCGCCACCCGCCAGGATGTTGCCATCGGGTTGAATGGCAAGTGAATTAACAAAACCATTAAAGCCGGTCCCGTTCAGGGTGGTCATGTCCACCGACCCTGCGCTATTGAGGATCAGTTGCGGGTCTAGAATGGTCAAGGTGGCATACTTGCTGGGGTATGTTGTGGCGAGATTCACCGTGATGTTGGTGAGCTGCAAGGAGAGTATCCGGTTGGTCACGACGGTTTCGCCCGATGTGTAAAAAATCGGCACGGAAAAAGTCTGACTTGTCACTCCTGGAAGGAAAGTGATAGTTCCGCTGGTCGCGGAATAATTCTGACCCGCGACGGCCGCCTGGTAACCCGGGGGCGGAGTGGTGCTGTTGGCCAGCGCTGCGTTGGTGTAACTGGCTGTTGTATAATTAGCCACGATGGTGCCGGTCGAACCGCTGGTGCGAGTGACCGTAATGAGGGCCGAGCCGGAGTTCTGCGCAATATTGAAATTCGGCACTCCGTAGCTGAGCGGAGCCGCAAAGTTGAGCGTGCCGTAAGCATCACTCTCCACAATGGTCAAGTTGGCTGTGATGGGGCCGACGCTGTTACTGAGTATCCCGCTATCGTTGACGATGCTTCCGACGTTGGTCGCATTGAACAAAACCAAGCCCACATTCAAGTTCCCATCGACCGAATAGTCCTGCAAAGTCTGAACAGTCATGGTCTCCGGGCCAAGTCCCTGGTTGGGAAAAGTGAGGGTGTTGGTGACGCCGATGTAATTGATGCCGTTGGTGGCGGACTTGGTGGCGGCATTGGTGGTGGCGCACTGCACCGTCAGTTCTCCCAGCGCTCCGCCGACTCGCTGGACACTCACGGTTGCCAGCCCCGGCTTGAGCACACTGAAATTAGTGGCGGTGAAAATCAAATGACCCGGCTGGAAGTTGCCGTCGTAGATCGTGACAATCGCATTGGAGGGAAGCAGGGCGGTGTCATAAGCATTGGTGAACGGGGTCAATCCGTTGCCCGAGTTCAAGGCGGCATTAAACAGAAGCACATTAAAATACTTGGTCGGCTGCGCCGAGGAGTGGTTTTCGATGGTGACGGTAAAGCCGTTGCTAGTGACCCCAGGTTGAAAGACCAGCACTCCGTTGGCGATCGCATAATCGTTAATGGTGCTGTTGACATTGGAAATGGCGGTCCCATTTTTGGTGGTGTATTGCAGTTGGACATAACCCGCGCTCCCGTTGGTGCGAAGCACGCTGACAACGATCGTGTTGGAAGTGTTGACGGTATAGTAGTTGGAAAGGCTAAAACCAAAAAACCCGGGTGGAAAATTGTCATTGACGATTTCCAGTTGCGCTCCTTGTATGCCTAAGGCCGGCAGGGTGGGAATCGGCACGCCGCCGAGATTCAAATTTCCATTGAGATTTAGAATGGAAACGTTGCCGTAAAGGTTCTGCATGGCCGAGGTGTCATTCGAGATGGACAAAAGCAACTCCGGATTGCCGGCTCCGTATTGTATAGGCAAAGGGTCGTAGTTGAAGCTCCAAAAAGAGTCGCTGACCTTCCAACCATAGCCCGCGTTAAGGACGCCGGACTGAGGCACCACAAGAGGGTAGGCGTTGCCCGCCGCATCAATACCCAAAAAAGTGGCCGTCGCATCGGTGTCACCCGGAAGCAACCCAAAGTCGTTGGCGGTGGCGGATCCAGGCCCCGGCGGCAGCGTGTTCGTGCCCAAAGTGAGCATGGCCGGACCCAGGCTTCCGTTGGTCCGGTAAACGGTTACGTAGAGCGAACTCTCAACATCATCCACCGTGAAATTGTTGGTCACAAAAGTGACATTGCCAGGATCATTGCCAATGCCGCCTCTGGGACTGTTAACGGTGGGTGTGCCCAGGAGACGGGCCACGTTCCAACGCGGATGGACGTCGATGCGCGTGGCGCCTCCTCCAACATCGTTGAAAGCGCCGCCAATAATCACATTGTTGGAACCTTGCTCAGAGCCAAGGGCGAAGACCGTCTGCGCTGGAGTGATATAGAGGGCATTCGGCAAGCCAGCGAACTGATTATAAGCCGTATCCAAAAAGCTGGTATCCAGCCATCCTTGCGGGAGCAAGCGCGCCACACCCAAACGCCGGGTGCCGTTATAGTTCTGGAATTGCCCGCCAATCAGGACGTAATTATTGGTCAGAACCAACGCGGCATAGACCGTATTGTCAGCGCCGGTGCCGACGCTGAAGGCGGTATCAAGTGTCCCATTGTATCCGATTAGAGCGAGTGATTTGGAGCTGGTCAAATTGTAGTTCTGGAAAGCCCCGCCGATGAGGATCTCATTGTTGTTATTCGTCTCAATCGCAAGGGTATAGACATAGTTGTCCGGTCCAACTTCGGGGGCAAAGGAAGGATCCATCGCGCCGCTGTGCAGCAGGCGGGCCACATAGTTGGCATTGGTGCCATTGACGTGATTGAACTTCCCGCCAATGACGATATTGTTGTTGCCATCCAACGTCACTGCCAGCACGTCCTCGTCGGTCCCGAAGTTAGGGAGGCCATTTCCGGTGTCGGGCAGAAAAGTGGTGTCCAAAGTGCCGTTGGTCAGCAAACGCGCGATGTGATTACAGTTGACTGTGTTGAAGGAAGTGAAATCCCCGCCTACCACTATATTGCCACTGGCATCGAGGGCCAACGCATAGACGGCGCCGTTGAAACCGATGCCTGTCTTAAAGGTCGTGTCCAGCGCGCCGTTGGCGGTGAGCCTGGCGATGTTCACCGCGTTGGTTCCGTTGTAAGATGTGAAATTGCCGCCAATGATGATGCGTCCGTTCGGATCAATGACGGTGGCCCAAACGGAGCCCTGATAGCTAATGCCGGTGCCGGGAGGAGGATTGAAAGTCAAATCCTGCAAGCCTGGCGTTGCTGAACTCGGACCGAGCAGGCGAGCCACGCCGAAAATGGGTCTGGAATTGAAAGCGGTAAAGGAGCCACCGATGATGGCCCTTTGTTGGCTGTCCATGGCCACCGCCTGCACTACTTGGTTCGCCCCGGGGTTCTGATTGTTTATCGGATAGCCCTGGAATGTCCCCGTCATGTTATCAGGATTGTAGTCCACGTCCACGGAACCGCCCGGCGGCGGTGCGGTGTAGCAAGGTGTGCAGCCGTAGGGTGTGACGTCATAATTAATTGTCAGATTGGCGTTGGGCACGGTGCCGATGTAGGCGGTGGGAGGGCCGCCTGTTATCGGAAGGTTTGGCAGCAATGGAGTCGCCAATTGCAGCAAAATATCCGATTCGAATTCGGTGATGGGATTGTTGTTAATGGGAATCGAAACGGCCGCATAAGGGGTAGGGCTTCCCGCGACCACGGTCACCGTTCCGTATGTGCCGTTCCACCCGGTGGTGGGCGCGCTAAAATCAAAGTCCGTCAGCCCGTTGGAAGGAGTGGCATAGTCGGAGCCGGCGACGGTGGCCCATTGGTTATCATTCAAGGGTCCGGTATTAACAGCGTAATCAACCGTATAGGGAACGGTATAGCTGGTGGTGCCGCCGGGTGGTCCGCCCGTTGCATAAATATAGACCGTCGCGGTGCCCACATTTTTGTCCACCCGGAAGGTGGCCCTCTCCCAATTGATGGAGACCATGCCTTGCCCGACTATCCCCTGCAAACCTGCGCCAAGGGTGCCCAAGGTGGTGTTGTTCGTGTGAAGGCCATCGCCGAAATTGGCTGGATCAATAAGGTAGCTAAGAATGTCCAATTCCGCGGCGCCGCCGGTGGCGGAAATAGTCGGGGGCGGGAGATCCGGGTCGTCCTCGGGATCCGGGATGGCATTGGTCAAATACAGCAGAATCTTGGCATTGATTCCGGGATATTCGACGGTTCCATTGGTATCCGGATCGTCCGGTCCGTAATCTGGAAAGGGTGTAAAAGGCGGCAAGGGCACGAAGACATCCTGACTCATTTGATAATTGCTAAAGGTCAGGACTATGGGTGTGGGAAGATAATCCACCCCGCTCACCGCAGACGGAGTCAAGACCGTGTCCAAAACTTGATAGCAGAAAATATTGGTCTGATACACGTTCGTCGACCCGTTGTTTGTGACCGTAATGACCGCGCCGATTTCGGGCATGGGGCTTTCGGGTTCGCAATAGAAATTCGTGAAGAAATCCTGCAGGCCAAGGCCTGCCATGGTCGGGTAATTGGTCATGAGTGGGCCGTCGGTCAGCGTACTGCTGGAACCAGCATTGGTTTCGAGGGTCGTATAGTAGGCGGGAGGCGTCAGCCAACTCAAGGCGCCGTACTCGGAATTTTGAATGTAATTCTGGGAAGCGACATTGGTAAAAAAAGTGTTGGTAATCCCGATCACGGAGCCGTTGCCGGCGAGGTTCGTGGTAAAGATATTTGTGCCGGTGAAGTTGGTCCAATAATAATTGGTATAAGAGGCATTGGTAAAGTTGAGCGTCACCTGGCAGGCGCCGTTAAACCCGCTCGTGCGGACAACGGTGACGCGGGCGCCCGACCCTCCCTCAGGCGGATTGATGCTGGGCGATATACCGGGGTTTGATCCCCCTGTGAAGCCGTTGTCATTCGCGCCCGCCCCATACACGGATGATGAAAAGGAAAATGTGGATTGCGGCGCGGGACTCCAGTTCAAAATGACTATGCCCTGGTCATTTGTCCTGCCGCCCACCTGGATTAAGTAGGTGGTTCCCAAGGTCACGGGAACAAAGACGCGGCTTGTCACGTCAACCCCGTTCGGGTCACCCAGGCTCGTCGTCACTTGCGTAAGATTCTTATAATTCAGCCCTCCGTCGTATCCCTTGCCGACGGTGGTGATCTGATAAACAGCCAATACTGTGTTGAGTTCATTGCCGTTGGTTTCGCCGCTGCCGCTGGTGTCGAAATCCATCGTCGTGGTATAAGGGGCGGTCCAAATATACCAAATGGTGGCCTGCGGGGTGGTGCCGGTAAAAGGATCGGGTTCGGTGCCATAAGCGGTGGGTTCGCCCGTAAGTTCCGCCGTCGCGTACAAATTGGTGCCCAGGACCGAGCCGTTGGCGCCAATGATGCCTTGGGCGTTGGTCAAATTGTCGTTTGGGGGGGGTATCTGAGCGCGGGCATCCATCGCCATGACCGCGTAAAAAGCCAGGGCCAGAAACACAGGCTTCATCAGCCCGCTTGCCCGCTTCAAAATCCCTTCATGAGGTCTCAACATAACTTCAATACTCCTTTTCATTCAATCATCACCAAAGTGTCTTGGGGCGAGTTTTTCTCGCTCGTCGTGACGGTCAAAGTATGGCGCGCCGTAAATTATGCCGCACATTACGCCCTACCCCGTCAAAACGGTCAAGCCCAAAATATGACAGAAACGGATGATCGTTGCCAAGGGCTGCGCGCGCCTTATAAATTCATGCCATGCCGGAACTGGCCGAAGTAGAGTTTTATCGCAAACAATGGCTGTGCGGTTTGCAGCAGAGGATTCTCGCCGTCGAACTGCACTCGCAAGCGCGGGTCCTTCGCGGCACCGATACGGAGGCTCTGCGCGCCATCTTGACGGGCGCCGTTCTGCTCGGTTCGGAAGCGCACGGCAAACAGATGTTTTTTCGGTTTTCACGCAAGGGCTTCCTTGGTTTGCATCTGGGCATGACCGGCAGCCTGCGCGTGCAACCGCCCGGCAGCCCGGCAGGCCGGCACGATCATCTGGTGCTGCGCCAGCTCAAACAAAGCCTGGCCTTCACCGACCCGCGCCAATTTGGCCGGGTGCGGTTCCACGCCGGCGACACGCCGCCTCCATGGCGCGCCAATCTGCCCGCGCCGATTTTGTCGAGCCAATTTACACGGGGCGCGATGGAACAGTTTCTTCGGCGGCACGGAGGCCAGCCGCTCAAGGCGGTGTTACTGATGCAAGACGGTTTTCCCGGCATCGGCAATTGGATGGCCGATGAAATTCTCTGGCGGGCGGCCCTTCACCCCGAGCGCCGCCCCGGCCAATTGAATGGCGGCGAAATGAAGCAGCTTTACCGGCAAGTGCGCTTTGTTTGCCGTGGAGCGATGCGGACGGTCGGTGCGGGTGTGGGGAGTTTGGACGGTGAGTTCGGCGATCCGCCTGCGGCCTGGCTTTTTCACCGCCGTTGGAGCAAGGGCGGCAATTGTCCCCGTGATGGCTCAGTCTTGCTGCGGGCGGAAATTGGCGGACGGACGACCTGCTGGTGCGGGAGTTGCCAAGTCTGATGGTTATTTTCGCAACGAAAACCAGCGGACGGGGCTGTCCAAACCCGATTGGGCCATCGAAAAATCGCCGGAACATTCCACGAGAAGACGTTCAAATTTGGTTTGAAGCGTGGTGCCCTCGCGTTGGGCCGCATCACGCCGGCGTGGAACGGCAAGATCGTTGCCATTCCCCTTCCCCAATGTATCGGGTTCTAGGTCTCGGCGGTAGAGTTCGCGCATACGCGTCACGATTTGTGCCACATCATCCGCGGCGCGGCTGATCTTCTCCAGGCGTTGCTGGGGGGCGTCCGCCAAATCCGGCAGCGTGCTGAGCAGCAGTTCCGAGTAGGCCGTAATCGGGGTGAGGGCGTGGTTGATGTCGTCGGCCACTCCGCTCACCATTTGGCCGAGGGCCAGAAGCCGCTCCTGCTGAACCACGGCCTGCTGATTCCGGCGCAATTCTTTGTAGGCTCTTTGGGTCCCTTCAGTCACGCGCCCGACGTGAAGGCTCTGGGTTTCTTCCCTGGCAGTGACGACTCTGATCTGCGAATCATCCCTTTTGAGAAGGGCGGCGGCGGCTTCCGCGCTCACCTGTTCGGCGCTCGAACGAATTTCTTCGAGCACGAGCGCGATCAAGACGGCGGCCATCAGGAATTGCAGCACCGCCGCGCCAAGAAAACCGGCGCTGTAGAGGCTCTGGTATTGAAGTGGAAACGGGTAGCTCCCGAAGTAAACGGCCCAGAGCAAAATACCCAGGCACAACATGCCGATGCCGACGTGCGCCTTTTGTCTCTGCAATCGAAGATAGCACAATCCGGCAAATGGAGTGCCCAAGCCCAGCAACAAGAACACGGGCAATTTCACCAGCGCCGTGCTCGACAGGATTTGTGAACTGACGACGATCCAGGCGATTAGGGATAACACGAATCCGCCCAGCAGCCGAGGCCCGACCGGCAATCCGAGAAAACGGAGGCTGCCCCAAACTAGGAAGACCGCCGAAATCGAGAGGAAACATTGTTTGATGGCAAAGGCGAGGTCCTCAGGCTCAGAGTCCTGCACAAGCACGCTCAAGGTCATCCAGAGCGCATAGAACAACCATGCGCCTGTCCAGATGTTGAAAAAGTCACTCCGCTTGTAACGGTTGAGGCAGAAGAACAGACCCACCAAAACCCACACACTCAACAGGGAAACAATCAATGCCACCCGCAGATAATCTTGGTGGATCGCCCACCCCATGTCTTCGAATCTCATCGTTTATTTCTCCTACATTGGCAGAATTTAATTGAAATCAAGCAGGCCAAATTCCGCTCTGATTTAGTCCCGATACTTGGCGAGAGTTCAGCAATCGCCGTGCCAGCAAGGCTCTCTGGTTGGCGACGCACCCCGTGGCAAAGGCAGCCCTGTCACGCTCATGCGGCTTGTGACGATATATGGGACATTTCGAGCCTCAATAACAGACAAGACCCGTTCCCTTGTCAAATATTCGTCTAAGAAAACCAGAGTTGACGCCCGTGGCGGACCTATGGCAAAAACTAGCAAAAATGAGAACAGCTAAAGGGGACTGCCCATCAAGACCGGGTTCTTTAGAAACTCATCCGGACGTTCCAAACTAAGATGGAATTTGGGAAGTCACGGCGGATTGCCAGGGAATTGACTTATCAAGTAGGCAAGGTTGACAGGCGTTTGATGCCGCACATTTCAAACTCCCAGACAAACCAAGAATTGTCTTGTCGAGTCTTGATCAATACATGAAATCTCGAAACCAGGATATGGCCCGGAGGTGAAGTCCGTCCTGGATTCGTCCTTTGCGCAACTCAGTCGTTCAATCCGCCGTGGCGCCACGAACATCTGATCGTTGATTCATATTGCTGAAGAAGCCCTCCGCGCCAGCGACCTGCGAAATCGGGTTCAACCTGCGAGGCGGCATGGACTGGCAGGACGGCCTCCAATGCTCGTTGTGGCATGGCGGTCGAAAGCGGGTCCGCATGATCGAGGATCATGGCGTCGGTGGCTGGCAGGCTCCCTGTTTTCAAACTCGTCTGCGCGTTCATAAGGTCTGGTATCGATCGTGACATAAATATCGGTCCTCTCATTTGGTAAGCAATTTGGCTCAAGCATTCTTAAATAAATTTTCATAAGCATAACGCGAGCCACATCCGCCCTGCCTAGAAGGTCAACAATATTTTTAAATTCAGCGTCCCAAATTGGGCCAGTGTTACGGCAGACGTGTCTCGTTTCGCGACAGATCGAAAACACAAAAAATGGCGGCAATTTACCGGGTCAGCGGTCCGACGCCGTTGGTCATCATGGGATTGTTTGGTTTCCAACCGCCGCCCAGCGCCTTGATCAACAGGACCGTGGTCACGACGCGTTGGCCGTTCAATTCGTAAGCCGTGATCTGGTTTTCCAACATGGTTCGGTCCGCAATGACGACTTCAATATAGCTGGCCAATCCTTCCTTATAGCGGAGCCTTGAAAGATCGGCTGCTTTTCTGGCGCCGTCCACCGCGCGCTCCTGCGCCTCGTATTGGTCCCTCAACAGACGCAAGCCAATGAGGCCATCCTCCACTTCATGGAAGGCGACCAAAACCTGCGAGCGATATTGCGCCACGGCCTCCAGGTAAGCAGCCTTGGCGCGCTGGACGCCGGCGCGAATGCGGCCTCCCTCAAAGATCGGCAGGCTGACATTGGGGCCAAGGCTCCACATGCGGTCTTCCCAATTGAAAATGTCCTTCAGCGCCACGCTCTCCGTCCCAGCCGATCCCGTGAGTTGAATGGATGGAAAGTAAGCCGCCTTGGCAATGCCGATGCCTTCACTGGCGGCCGCCATGAGACGTTCGGCCTCCGCCACATCCGGCCGCCGTTCCAGCAGATCGGCGGGCAAGCCGACGGGGATGGCCGGTGGCTGGTAGATACGGCCATTCTCCGCCAGCGAAAAACTGGACGCAGTCTGGCCGCAAAGGGCGCCCAGGGCGTTTTCCAATTGCGCGCGGTTGAGATTCAAGCCCACAAAATCGGCTTCGGCGGACGCAAGCTCCGTCACGGCCTGGGCGACGTCCAACGCACTGTCGGCGCCGCCCTGATGGAGGGACTCGACCAGCGAGAGGTTCTTTTTGCGCAAATCAATCGTCTCCCCCACGACGTGCCGATCCAAGTCAATGGATCGAATCATAAAATACGTCTGCGCCACGGCAGCCTGAAGGGAAAGCAGGACGTTCTGGTAATCGGCGGCGCTGGCCTGGGCCTGTTCGCGCGCGGCTTGGAAGGAGCGGCGGACGCGCCCCCAAAGGTCCAACTCGTAGCTCAAATCCAGAGGAAGGGTGTATTGGTTGCCGGTATAGCCATAGATGAGCGACTGCGGCTGGGCTGTTCGGCCTTGGGAGTAGTGGGTGCGGTTTGCATTGGGATCAAAGCTCAATCCGGGGAAAAGGTCCGCCCTGGTGATGCGCGCGATGGCGCGGGACTCTTCCACGCGTTCAAACGCGGCGCGGACGTTCGGGCTATTGGTGGTGGCCTCACGCTCCAAGGCCGACAGCGCCGGGTCATCAAAAGCTTCCCAAAAAGCTTGTTTGATTTCAGCATCCCTGGGCTGGCCTTCCTTCCAGGGTGAGCCTGCCTTCCATTGAGTTGGCAGAGGGCCTGGAGAGGGCCTGTGATAATCCGGTCCTACCTTGCAACCGGCAAGGACTAAAGTCCATAGAATGATGCACGGGGCGCAAATCAACTTGTGCGCGCGGTCAAGGAAGCCAACAAGTGCTTTTCCCCGTTGCTTGGGCGATCTCATAAATATTTTTTAGCCATTTGGTGGGATTAGGTCGGATTAGGTGGGATTAGGTCGGATTAGCGCGGAACAAGATCGGATCAAGGTCGGATTGATAATGGTCTGGGTTGCCTCGGACTCAGCATAGCCGCGAAAAAACACAGAAGGCGCAAAAACAAATGAACTCTTGCCTTGCGATATGCCGCACAGAAGCAAACGAAGGAAACCAAGAAGAGCTATCCGCTGCCGAGGCTCTTTGCCATGTGCCTTCCTTCTTCGTTGCCTTCGTTTGCTTCTGTTCAAATCCGCAGGGGCGGGTCTTCGGACGCTCCACGAGCGTACGAACGGCTTCCCATGATGGGCGCATGTCTGCACAAACCTTAGACTACCATGCATTCGTGGGAATTCAATATATTTCTATTTTGCATGCGCAAATACGGATTTGCGCCCCGATGCCCGCAGCCCAAGCGTTTCGGGCGAACGTCATTCATGGGTTGGTTTGGCGGCTTTCGTTTCGGGTTTGGCGATCCGCACCTTGAGTCCCTGTTCGAGGGAATCGGAGGGGTTGAGGATGATGTTGTCGGTTTCAGAAAGGCCGTGGACGATTTCCACCGTCGTGCCGTAATCACGCCCCACCGTCACGTCGGCCAGGCGAACGGTGTCGTTGGAATCAACCAAGCCAACTTGCACACCTTGTTCATTGCGAAAGAGCAGCGTATTGACCGGCACAACCACCGGTTTGACCCCTGTCGTCAGGTTCACTTTGACCATGGTGTGCGCGCCGGGAAAGAGAATTCCATCCTTGTTGGACACTAGTATTTCCGTTAGAAGTGTCCGGGAAATGGGATCAATCGCGCCCGCCGTGCGGTCCACTTTTCCCTTGAAGCTCTGGCCGGGCAGTTCGGAAAAAGTCAGCGTCGCCTCATCGTTCGTCTTGACCATCTGGCTGTAAGCTTGCGGCAAACTAATATAGACGCGCAAGGGATCAATCTTCGCCAGACGAAAAATCTCGCGGGACGATCCGGCCGTAATAAGAGTGCCCGCATCCATCGTCCGCGCGGTGATGATGCCCGAAAAAGGGGCGGCCAGCACTTTGAAATGGGTCAATTCGGTGAGGCGGCTGACGTTTGCCTCGGCCGCTTTCACATTGGCCTCCTGCGCGTGCCAGGTTGCCACCCGCACATCGGTGTCTTGTTGGGAAACGGAGTCGCTGGTGCGCAATTTTTGCCAGCGTTCGGAAGAGATGCGGGCGATTTCCAGATTGGCGTTGGCCTGGGCCAGCGCGGCGTTGGCTTGATTGAGTTCCTGGTCCAGTTCGGGCGTTTCGATTTCCCCTAGCGGTTCTCCCGCCTCAACATGCGTGCCGATGTCCGTCCTCCAATGTTTCAAATAACCGCTGACGCGCGCATAAATAGGAGCCTCCTCGAAGGCCGTGATATTGCCCGGCAATTCAAGCTGGATTTGCGCTGGCGTGACCTTCGGATGGACGACACTCACCACGGGAACCGCATTATCCAAAGTTTCCATGTCCAACTCCTTATTTGCGCGGGAGCGGGACAATAAAGTGAATCCGGCCCCGAGGACCAATAATACCCCAAGGCACGCCAGCACGAACAACGGCATCCTGCCCGCGGGCGCGGGAGGAGCAGAAGGCGCGCCTTCGTCCCCCAATTCCGCTCCATGAGGGGTAACGTGGGCGGCGCCCACGGGCAATCGTTCTGTTTCTGCTGGCTTCATAGTTTCTAAATCGTCTCCACAGCTTCTTTGTAGGTTTGGTCTTCAGTTTCGCCGTCGAGGTCGTCGCGGGTTCGAATCATGCAAAAAACAACCGGCACGAAGAACAGGGTTGCGACCGTCGCGAAAAGCAGTCCGCCGATGACGGCCCGCCCAAGGGGCGCGTTCTGCTCGCCGCCTTCACCCAATCCCAACGCCATCGGAACCATGCCGATGATCATGGCTAAGGCCGTCATCACCACTGGACGCAGCCGGATGTAACCGGCATCCAACGCGGCGGAAAAGGCGTTTCGGGTTTCCGCCAGCCGTTCCTTTGCAAACGTGACCACCAGAATGCTGTTGGCCGTGGCCACTCCGATGCTCATAACGGCGCCCATGAGGGAGGGCACATTGATGGTCGTGCGCGTCAAGAAAAGCATCCAAACAATGCCGCACAAAGCTCCCGGCAACGCGGTGATGATAATGAACGGATCGCTCCAGGATTGGAAATTGATCACGATCAGCAGATATACCAGCACAATGGCAAAGAGCAAGCCGAATCCCAGTCCGAGGAAGGATGACTTCATTGTTTTCACCTGTCCTCGCACGATGATCGAGCTTCCGCGAGGCAGTTTCTTTTCGGCTGCGTTGACGATGCGTTGAAAGTCATGCGCCACACCGCCAAGATCGCGTCCCTGCACATCCCCATAAACGTCAATCACAGGCTGGACATCGTAATGGCTCACCACGCCTTGCTCGGTCCCGCGCGAAATGGAGGCCAGATTCCCCAGCAACTGGGGCGTGGCTCCGCTTGGTCCTGTCACCGGAACATTGGCCAGGGTCTGCAAGGAATCCAGTTGATATTGGGGAGTTTGCGAGGCGACCTGATAGCTTACGCCGTTGGCTGGGTTCAGGTAAAAGGACGGCGCCGTCTGAAAACTTCCGCTTAAAGCGACCAGCAGGCTGTTGGCCACATCACGTTCTGTGAATCCGACCTCCCGCACCTTGGTGCGATCCGCCGTTACTTGGAGGCTCGGCTGGTCAAACATCTGCTGCACGTGGACATCCACCGCCCCGGGGATGTGGCGAATCGCTTCGGCGATGTCCTTGGCGATCAGGTAATTCTTTGCCTGCTGCGCTCCGACAATCTGAATGTCAATGGGCGAGGGCAGCCCAAAATTCAGGACCTGGCCCACGATGTCGGCCGGCTGAAAGAAAAAGGAGTTGCCCGGGAAAGCGTGATTAAGGTCATGGCGGAGCTTCCTTGTATAGTCTTCCGCAGGGTGGTGCTTTTCCCGATTGAGCGAAATGAGAATTTCGGCGTCGAACGGCCCGGCGGTGCCGCCGTTGTTGTAGGAAGTATTGATGCCGCTGGTGGGCAGCCCGATGTTATCCACTATGCTCTCCAATTCCTTGGGTGGAATGGTTCGCCGGATCAATTCCTCCACGTGATCGCACAAGGCCGCCGTTTCTTCCACGCGGGTGCCCGTTTTGGCTCGGACATGGAGACGCATTTGGCCGGCATCCACTTTCGGGAAGAAATCCTCGCCCAGAAAGGGCGTCAAAAGCAAAGAGGCCGCGCAGAAACCCAGGAATCCGATGGCGAACAGCTTCCGGTGGTGCAGGCACGCATTGAGCCAACTGCGGTAGCCGCCGCGCAACCGCTCGAAGTGTCGCTCGAATCCGGCGTGGAACCGGCCAAACCAACCCCTGGCTTCCGTGCCTGTGTCATGCACGTGGTTGCGCAGGAAATACATGACCAGCGTCGGCACCACGGTGCGTGAGAGAAGATAGGAGGCCAGCATGGCGAAAACCACCGCCTCCGCCAGCGGCACAAACAAATAGCGCGCCGTTCCCGTCAAAAAGAACATCGGCACGAACACGATGCAGATGCACAACGTCGAGACAAACGCCGGCACAGCGATCTGCGCCGCGCCATCCAATATCGCCGTGCGCAAATCCTTCCCCTGCCGCAGGTTGCGTTCGATGTTTTCGATTTCCACCGTCGCATCATCCACCAGGATGCCCACCGCCAGCGCCAAGCCGCCCAGGGTCATGATATTCATCGTCTCCCCCAACGCGCTGAGCGTGATGATCGAACAGAGAATGGCCAGCGGGATGGAAATGACGATGACAAAGGTGGTCCGCCAATTGCCCAGAAAAACCAGAATCATGATGGCTGTCAAACAGGCGGCGATGACGGCTTCCTTGATGACCGACTGCACGGCGGCCCGCACAAACAAGGATTGATCGAGCAGCGTGCGGATTTCCAATCCGGGCGGCAGCGTCTTTTCAACTTCGGGCAGCGCCTTCTTGATGCGCGCCACAATATCCAGCGTGGAAGCCGCCCCGGATTTGATGATGGTCAGGAGCGAGGCGCGGATGCCGTCGCTGCGCACAATGTTTTGTTGGACGGCGAAGCCGTCGCGCACGTGCGCCACGTCCCGGATATAGATCATGTGGCCGTTGACCTGCTTGAGCGGGATGTCGTTCAGCTCCCTCACGGTGGTGGGACTGCCGTTCAACTCCACGGCGTATTCGATGCTCCCGATCTTCTCCGACCCGGCTGGCAGAATGAGGTTATCCGCGCCGATGGCGTTGACCACGTCGCTGGGGGAAAGCCCCTTGCCGTTCAAGGCGGAGATGTCGATATCCACCATGATCTGGCGGGTTTTGCCTCCGTAAGGATTGGGCATGGCCGCGCCTTGCACGGTGGCCAGGCGGGTGCGCAGAAAATTCAATCCCAGGTCGTTGACCTCCGCTTCCGAGAGCGTTTTGCTGCTCAAACTCAATTGCAAAATGGGAACACTGGAAGCGTTGTAAGTAATGATCAACGGCGGCGTGATGCCCGGCGGCAATTGTTTCAGGGTTGACTGGCAGATGGCCGTAATTTGCGCGACAGCCATGTCAATTTTCACATTGGGATGAAAGAACACTTTGATCACTCCAATCCCGCTGAGCGACTGGGACTCAATATGCTCGATGTCATTGACCGTGGTGGTCATCCCGCGCTCGCTGTTGATGACAATCCGCCCGGCCATTTCCGGCGCGGACATGCCGGCGTACTGCCAGACCACGCTCACCACCGGAATGCTGATGTCGGGAAAAATATCGGTTGGGGTGCGCAAAATGACGACCGGGCTGACCAATAAAATCATCAGCGCGACAACCACAAAAGTATAGGGCCTGTTGAGGGCCAGTCGGACAATC
>Ga0302325_10012699_pt1 | contig 18037 bp, 15 predicted proteins | sample Palsa_T0_2_FD_201948 | JGI IMG/M metagenome (GOLD analysis project Ga0302325, IMG submission 201948) | Peat permafrost microbial communities from Stordalen Mire near Abisko, Sweden - Palsa_T0_2 | ecosystem: Environmental > Terrestrial > Soil > Palsa > Peat permafrost | place: Sweden: Abisko...
GATTGCCGTTCGAGCTCGAAACGACGATCGGCTTGACGCTCGTGTTGAGCATGATCGCAGGCGCGGCGCCCGCGATCGTGAGAAACTCAGTGCGGTTGAACATAGATCGTGCCGCCTTTCATGACAAATCGCACGTTGCGCAGCGCCGCGATCGTTTGAGTCGGATCGCCTTGGACTGCAACGAGATCGGCAAATGCGCCGGCTTTGACCGCGCCAAGCCGGTCTTCCATGCCGAGCAGTTTTGCATCCGTTGAGGTCGCAGCCTCGAGCGCCTGCACGGGCGTAAGCCCGTAGTCCACCATCAACTCGATTTCACGGGCATTGTCGCCGTGCGAAAAGACACCGACGTCGCTGCCGTTGCAGATCGTAACGCCGGCATCGAGCGCCTCGCGAAACGTCTGACGTTTCTTCTTCAAACTCGCGGGCTCGGGATCGCCGCGCTTCCAGCCGCGATAAGTAGCGATCGCTTCGCTCGCCGCCAGGGTCGGGCAATATGCCACGTGCTGCTTCGCCATGAGTGCGAAAACTTCGGGCGTACCGTCATTGCCGTGCTCGATCGTGGTGAAGCCGGCGAGCGCAGCGCGCCGCATGCCTTCGGCGGTCGATGCGTGTGCGGCCGTCGACCGGCCGCTCGAATGCGCGATATCGACGATGAGTTTCATCTCGTCGAACGTAAACGTTGGTTCGTTCTCGCCGTTGGGGCCGTAGCCGTAATCGGCATACACTTTCACCCAGTCGGCTCCGCGCCGGATCTGATCGCGTACGACGCGCGTCAGGTCGTCGACGCCACCCGCTTCCTCGGCACCCTGCGGCACGTCGATGTTCGGACCGAAGCATTTGGGGCCATATGTGCCGGTCGCAACGATCGCACGGGTGACTACGAACATGCGCGGCCCCGGAATAATGCCTTGCGCAATCGCTTTTTTGATCCCAACGTCAGCGTACCCCGCGCCCTCGGTTCCCAGATCGCGCAACGTCGTAAAACCGGCGAGCAGCGTCTTGCGCGCGTTGACGGTTGCGCGCGCGACGCGCAGCGCCTCGGGCTCTTTGAGCACCTGGTCGTCCCACGATGCTTCGTTGTAGGGATGCAGCAGCAAATGCGAATGCATGTCGATCAAGCCCGGCAGCAACGTCGTGCCCGGCAAGTCGATCGTTTGCGCGCCGGGGGGAGCCGCGAGCGACTCGGCCGGCCCCACGGCGACGATCTTGTCGTCGGTCACGGCCACAGCCCAGCCGCGATGCGCCGCGCCGTGGCCGTCGAAGACGGCGGCCGGCTTAAGAACGTAGCTTTGCGCTGCGGCGGCAGGCGCGGGAGACAAGCGCACGATACTAGCGCAAATACCGCGCCGCCCACCCAAGACCCGCTGCGGTATCCCCGGCCGGACGATACTCGCAGCCGACCCAGCCCGCGTAACCCGTTTCGTCGAGAACGCCAAGCAAATAGTCGTAGTCGACTTCGCCGAGGTTCGGTTCGTGGCGCGCAGGGTTACCCGCAATTTGAACGTGCCCCGTGACCTTGTGCAAGTTGCGAATCTTGCGTTCGAGATCGCCTTCGGAAACTTGTGCATGATAGAGATCGAGCTGCAATGCGACGTTCGGGCGATCGATGCGTTCGATCAGTGCGCATGCCTGCGTCGTCGTGTGTAAGAAATAACCGGGCATATCACGCCGATTGATCGGTTCGAGCAGCACGCGAATGCCGGCTGCGGCAAACGCGTCGGCGGCGATACGAACGTTCGCAATATAGCGCGTCACATTCGCATCTTGCGTATCGTCCGCGATGCCCGCCATCGTGTGGACGGTTTTGCAACCGAGCACGCGCGCATAGCTTACTCCGCGCTCGACCCCGGCGCGATATTCGTCTTCGCGGCCGGCGACTGATGTCAGACCGCGATCGCCGGCGTTCCAATCGCCGGGCGGCAAATTGAACAGCACCTGCGTCAGCTTATGGTCGCGCAACCGCGCGGCAATCTCTTCGGCGGGAAAATCGTACGGAGCCAGATATTCGACGCCGTGAAAACCGGCCTTCGCCGCAGCTTCAAACCGGTCGAGAAACGGAACCTCGTTGAACATCATGCTCAGGTTTGCCGCAAGTTTCGGCATCAGGCGTTCTCCGTCGGATAGTGCGCGCGCAATTCCTCGACCGCTGCGGCGTCGAGTGCCCGGTAGCCGTGAGCGACGAGCAGAAACAGCCGCGCATTCTCTTCGAGTTCTTCTAAAATCGCCGCCGCATCCGCGAGCGAATTTCCCGCGACGACCGGTCCATGATGCGCGAGCAGGAGCACGCTACGGCCGACGGCGTAACGCCCGGCGGTCGCGGCGAGTTCGGGGTCACCGGGCGCAAAATATGGAACGATCGGCGCGTAACCGACTTTCATGATGTAATACGGCGTCAGCGCCGGAAGTGCGTCGTCGTGATTCACATGCGGCAAGAGCGTGACGGCGACGCAATGCGTGGAATGCGTGTGCACGATCGCCCGCGCCGCCGGACGTGCCTCGTACACCGCAGCGTGCAGCAGATAGTCTTTGGTCGGAGCAAGACCGCCGGTGTGCTCGCCCGCCGGTGACAGCGTTGCCAACTCGGCCGGCTCGAGCCGGTCGAGTGCCACGCCGGTCGGCGTCATGATGTAGCCGTCGTCCGTTCGCACGCTGATATTGCCCGCCGTGCCCGCAACCAGCCCGCGCTCCACCAAATGCAGTCCGAGCCGGCAAATCGATTTACGTAGTGCTCGTTGGCTCACGCCGTCATCTCCAGTGCGCGCGCGAAAAAATCCGGCGCTCCAAAGTTCCCTGATTTGAGAGCGAGTCCGATCGGCCTGGTACCTTCGGTAATCATCCACGGCACGCCGGTCGCGATCCGCGGACCAATGCGCAGGCGTCGGACGCCAAGTTCGCTCACGACTGCGCCCGACGTCTCGCCGCCTGCGACGATAAGCCGCTGGAAACCCGCCCGCACGAAACCCGCAGCAACACGCGCGAAAATCGATTCAACACGCCGGCCGGCCTCTGCGGCTCCGAAACGTTCTTGATTGCGCCGTACGACGTGCGGATCCGCACTCGCCGTAACGAGCACCGCTTCTTCGCCGTCCTCGCTCGCCCACTGCAAAACGGCGGCTACGGCGCGATCGGTGTCGGCAATGTGTTCTTGCGTAATATCGAAGGCACGGAGCGAACGGCGCAACTCGGCGACTTGCGCGCGCGTCGCGCCCGAAGCCGATCCGGCAAGGACCGCCGCCCGACCGCCGCGCACCGGCGCAGCGATGGACGCTGCGTCGGACGCGAGCCAACCGCGGCGCCGATAGTTCTCGGGCAATCCGACGGCGATACCGGCGCCGCCGGTGAGCAATCGCGTGCCGTCGAGTGCCGCGCCCAGCGTACGCAAATCGTCCTCCTCGGTTGCATCGACGATGACGTGGGCCGGCCCCGCAAGTGCTTCGCGCGCAAACGCGGCCCGCAGCGCGTCGGCCCCACGCCGGACATCATCGAGTCCAACCGATGCAACGTGGCGCCCGCTCTGCGCCGCCAGCGCGCGCACGAGATTCGCATCGTGCATCGGCGTCAGCGGATGGTCGCGCATCCCCGATTCCGAGAGCAGCACGTCACCCACGAATAAGTAGCCGCGAAAGATCGTCCGGCCGTTCGCCGGGTATGCCGGACAGAAGACGGTGATTGCCTGATCGCACGCATCGGCGAGCGCGTCGCCGACCGGTCCGATATTGCCACGCGGCGTTGAATCGAACGTCGAACAGTATTTGAAGAGGATTTGCTTTGCGCCGATTCGTTCCAGATAGTGCAAAGCCGCAAGCGACTGCGCGACCGCGTCGTCTGCGTCGATCGAACGTGTCTTTAGTGCAACGACCACGGCATCGGCATCGGGTACGTCATCGCTTTGCGGAGTGCCGATCATCTGAACCGTGCGCATGCCGCCGGCAACGAGTGTATCGGCAAGGTCGGTCGCGCCGCTGAAATCGTCGGCGATCGCTCCGAGCGCGACGGGCATTTAGCGCAGCAGTGCTTTGATCGCGGGGCTGTAGCTGATCTTCCCGGAAGTGGTGTAGTTCTCGTGGTTTTCGTCGATTTGATCGAGGCGGTACACGTAGTTCACCATGATTCCGGCGGACATGCGCAGACCACGCGACGAACGGTCGCCGAGCCAATCCAGTCGTTCGATTCGCGCACCGTTACTCAGATGAAAATGCGCAACGGGATCGGACGCACCGCCGCCGGGTCGAGTTTCCTCGACGAGATAGTGCGCGCATAGCTTGAGGAGCGGATCTTTGACGGCATTTGCAACCGACGGATCGCGCGACCACGTCCGTTTTGCCAGAATCGTCTCCAGCGGTGTCTCCGCGGCCTCGCGCGCCTTGAGCCACGCGACGAAACCCGGAATCGGTGAGAGCGTCGCAAACGTTTTGAGCCCGGGGAATTCGTGCGCCAAGTCGTGCACGACGCGTTTGATCAGTGCGTTGCCGAAACTGATTCCGGCTAAGCCCGCTTGGCAATTTGAAATCGAATAGAAGATCGCCGTCGTCGCGTGGTTGGGGTTGCCCAGGGGTGCCGTGGTGTCGAGCAGCGGCTCGATCGCCCCGCTCATTTCGTTCACGAGCGCGATTTCGATGAAGATCAACGGCTCGTCCGGCATCAACGTATGAAAGTAGGCATAGCAACGGCGGTCGGTGTCAAGCCGGTTCTTGAGATCGCGCCAATTGCGCACTTCATGAACCGCTTCGTAGTTCGCTAACTTCTCAAGCAGCGCAGCGGACGCGTTCCACGTGATGCGCTGCAAGTCCAGAAATCCGATATCAAACCACGACGACAGGAGGAGGCGCAGATCGCGCTCGAGTTGCCCGAGTGCCGGATCCGTCGCCCGAAAGCGGATCAGGTCGGCCCGCAAGTCGACCAGGAACTTGATGCCCTCGGGCAAGCTATTGAATTGACGGAATACTTGCAACGCGGGCGGCTCAAGCGCGGCACGCAGATCGCGAAGATCGCTTTCGTACCCCTCGCCCGGGACGATGAGCGTGCGCAGTTTATCCGACACGGACTCGGCGTCGAGCACATTCTCGGATGCAAGCAAACTCAAGAATTGCCGCCGGCCGGGTTCAGCTAGGCTGAGATACGTCTGGCCGAGCGCCGCCGCGCGCGCGCGCGATGAAACATCTCCGCCACGACCCTCGATGCAGGCCTGAATTTCTTCGCGCACGCGAACGAGATCGCGTCGCGACAAATCGGATTGCGGCTGGCGCACGAGGACGTTCTGAGCGGACTCGGCGATCTCGCGCCAGCGGTCGCGCAAACGGGCGATCGTGCGCGCAAGCCCGGTCGGCTCGACCATCTCCGCGACAACGACCGGGTCCTCCCCGGTCATGCCGTGTCCGCAAAAGCGGCGGCAGCACCGGCACCGAGCGCGCGCAGTTTGGCATAAGCAATGTCGCGATTCATCGGCGCCATACCGCAATTGGTCGACGCGATGATGCGTTCGCGCGGAACGTATTTCGCCGCCCGTTCGATCGTCGCCCGGACATCCTCCGCCGTTTCAACGGTATCGCTTGCGACGTCGATGCAGCCGACCGCAACGTCTTTGTTCTTGAGACCCGCCAGCACGTGCGGCGGTACGTGCGAGTTCGCAAGTTCGATCGACACTTCGTCGACGGAACTGCGCGAAAGGAACGGAAAAATATGCGCGTACTGGTCCCACTCGGCTCCGAGCTGCTCTTTCCACTTGTTGTTCGCATCGATGCCGTAGCCATAGCAGACGTGAACCGCCCGACGGCACGAAATCCCGTCGAATGCCATGTCAATCGCGTCGATTCCCCAGGCATCGACCTCGTCGAAAAAGACGTTGAACGCGGGCTCATCGAGCTGGATGACCGCGACCCCTACGCCGACGAGATCGTGCATCTCCTCGTTGAGCACGCGCGCGAATGCAAACGCCGCCGCCTTACGGTCGCCGTAATGCGCATCGTAGAGCGTATCGACGATCGTCATCGGACCGGGCAACGTGAATTTAACAGGGCCGTTTGCAAAATCGAGTGCAGCACGGGCTTCATCCAAATGCACGGGCGCGCGACGGCGAATCTCGCCTACGATCGACGGGCATTCGGCTTCATACCGATCGTCGCGAATCCCGCGGCGGACCTTTTTCTCAGCATCGATCCCCTCGAGTGCTTCAAGAAAGCCGTGGACGAAATGCACGCGCGACTGCTCGCCATCGCTGACGCAGCCGATGCCGGCGTGATCTTGCGCGGCTACCGCGATCCGCGTGGCGTCGCGTTTTGCCTCGCTTAGTGCCGATCCCGAGAGACGCCATGTTGGCCACAGCTTTTCGGTTTCGGCCAGCCAGCCGGGCTTGGGTAGACTGCCGGCGATCGTCGTGCGATACTTCATCGCGCGCACCCTTCGACGCCGGCAGCCAATCCCGTTCTTACGCCAGCAATTTCTCAGGGGTGATCGGCAGATCGCGAACGCGTTTTCCGGTAGCGTGATAGACCGCGTTCGCAATGGCCGCAGCCACGCCGACGATGCCGATTTCCCCGATGCCTTTCGCGCCGATCTCGTTGACGTGCGGATCGTATTCGGGAACGATGATCGCGTCGATCGCCGGGATATCGGCATGCACCGGCAACAGATACTCGGCAAGCGTCGCCGTCATGATGCGCCCCGAGCGCTCGTCCATGCGCGTATTTTCCATAAGCGCCATGCCGATGCCGAAGACGATCCCGCCCAGGTACTGGCTACGCGCCAGCTTTGCGTTGAGGATATGGCCCGAAGCGAACGCCGCGATATGGCGCGTTATACGGACTTCGCCTAAATCCGGATCGACCCGAACCTCGGCGAAATGCGCACCGAATGCGTCCATCGCGTATTGTTTGGTTTCATCGCCGGGCTTTGCATCGCCGGTGGCTTCGAGCACGTCGGTTTTTGCACGGGTCAAGATCGCCGCGTACGTTTCGCCGCGGGACGGCTGGTCTTTGAGAAAAATCCGGCCGTCCTTCGCATCGATCGCATCGGGACTTGCGCCGTGCAGCGGTGACGCCGGATCAGCAATGGCAAGCGCCGCGACTTTTGCACGCGCATTGAGCGCCGCGAGCTTCACGGCCGAGCCGACGCTGGCGGTTTGCTGCGAGCCACCCGCCTGGGCGGCGTTCGGAAAGTCCGAGTCGCCGAGATCGAATCGGACGTGCTCGACCGGAATACCGAGCGCGTCGGCAGCAACCTGTGCGAAAACGGTGTAGCCGCCTGTCCCAATATCGACGCCACCGCTCTCGACGAGCGCAGTCCCGTCGGCGCGCACGCGCGCAATTGCCGACGATGCGCTGCGACGCGCCGGATACGTTGCACTCGCCATTCCCAGACCCACGAGCCACTTGCCGTCACGCATCGTGCCGGCTTTCGACGCGCGGCGATTCCAGCCGATCGCCTCTGCGCCGGCGCGATAGCACTCGCGCAGCGATTTGCTTGAGTACGGCAGTTTCGATTCCGGATCGGTTTCGGCATAGTTGCGCAAACGCAGTTCGATCGGATCGAGACCCGTCGCGTATGCAAGCTCATCCATCGCCGATTCGAGTGCAAACGATCCGCTCGACTCGCCCGGCGCACGCATATATGTCGGCGTGCCGACATTGAGCTTCGTCAGACGATGGGTTACCAATAACGTCGGCGTTGCATAGAGCACGGCGGAGATCGCGCCCGATGATTCGACGAACGTGTCGATCATCGATGTCTGCGACTGCACTTCGTGAATCGTGCTAGTAAGTTTGCCGTCGCTCGTTGCGCCCAGTGCAACGCGTTGACGCGTCGGCGAGCGATAGCCCGTCGAACCCCACATTTGCGGACGCCATAGTGCGATCTTTACCGGCTTGCCTGTCAGCTTCGCACCCATCGCCGCAAGGTAGGTGTGCGGCCACGTTTGGCCTTTACTTCCAAAGCCGCCGCCGACGAACTTGGTAATCACGTGAACGTCGGTTGATGGAATGCCGAACACGCCGGCCAACCGCCGGCGAGCGCCGAAAATGCCTTGCGACGCCTCGTATACCGTGAGCTTATCACCCTTCCACTCCGCGGTCGTTGCATGCGGTTCCATCGGATTGTGGTTTTCTTGCGGCGTGGTATATACGTTGTCGACACGTACGGGCGATGTGGCAAATGCCGCTGTCGCATCGCCGCGTTCGGTGTCGAGCTTTCGCCCGGTCGCCGGCGGCTTATACGTTTCTTTCGAGACGATGACGGCCTTGGCGCGATCGTACGTGACGTCGACAAGCGATGCGGCATACTTTGCACGCTCGAACGTGTCCGCCAAGACGACGGCGACCGGCTGACGGTCGTACTGCACCTCGTCGTTTTGCAGCAGCATCATCTTGATTTGCGCGGGGCCATCGCCGAGTTTGAGCTTCGGCGCGTTTTGCGGGGTCATCACGGCGACGACGCCGGGATGCGCGAGCGCCGCGAGCGTATCGATACGCGCAATACGGCCACTCGAAATCGTACTCAAAACAAGGTAGCCGTAGAGCATGCCGGGCAACGGCCACTCCGCGGAATATCTGGCGGAGCCGGTAACCTTCGCGTACCCGTCGACGCGATCGATCGGCGCGCCGACGACGCCGGTGCCGCTCATGCTGCACCTCCGGCGGTTTGCAGCGCTCGTACGACCGAACGCTCTGTCAGCACGACCTTGAAGTCATTATGACCGTAGCCGCGCATACCGCGCGTTGCCGCCGCGCCGGCCGCAACGAACGTCGAATGCGTCGCCGGCTTACCGACAAGCGCCGATTCCGCTTCATGCGAACGCCAGGGATTGGGCGCAACGCCGCCCAGCGCAACGCGTGCGGTGCGAATCATCCCGCCGTTGATCTCAAGCGCAGCCGAAACGGAAACCAGCGCAAACTCGTACGATGCCCGATCGCGCACTTTGAGATAAGCAGACCGCCGTGCATGCGCGCTTGACGGAAGCTCGACGGCTTCAATGAGGTCTCCGCGTTCGAGCACCGTTTCCCGGCTGGGCGTATTCCCCGGGAGAACGTAGAGTGAAGCAATCGGCATCGACCGGACTCCGCGCGCGCCGCGTACATGCACGATCGCGTCAACCGTCAGCAGTGCAACGGCTAAATCCGACGGATGCGTGCAGATGCAATGATCGCTCCCGCCGATGACGGCGTGCCCGCGATTTTGGCCCGCGATCGCCGAACAGCCGTTACCGGGCGTGCGCTTGTTGCACGCCTGCGATGTATCGCGGAAGTAGGCGCAGCGCGTACGCTGCATCAAATTACCGCCGATCGTTGCCATGTTGCGCAGCTGCGGTGACGCCGAATTGAGCAGCGATTGGGAAACGGCCGGAAATCCGCTCTTTACGTTCGCCGCATCGGCAACATCCGCCATCGTCGCGAGCGATCCGATCCGTACGCCTGTCGCCGTCGAATCGATGCCACGCATCGGGAGTTGCGTGATATCTACGAGCAGTCCCGGCGTTAAGACATCATCTTTCATTAAGTCAAGAATATTCGTTCCGCCTGCGATGTAATAAGCGCTGCTATCGGGATGAACCGTCGCGATCGCCGTTGCGGAATCGCGTACTTGCGCGTATCGAAACGGGTTCATGCGCGACCTCCGGCGGCGGCCTGCACGGCTGCAATGATGTTCGAGTATGCACCGCAGCGGCAAATATTTCCACTCATCCACTCGCGCACGTTCACATCGTCCGTCGGGCGTTTCTCTGCCATGAGGCCGACGGCTGAAACAATTTGCCCGGGCGTACAATAGCCGCATTGAAAACCGTCGTGCTCGAGAAACGCGGCTTGCATCGGATGCAACTGGTCGCCGCTCGCGAGTCCCTCAATCGTCGTGATCTTTTTGCCCTGCGCCATAATCGCAAGGGTGAAGCACGAGTTGACGCGCTTACCATCAAGCAGCACCGTACACGCACCGCACGTTCCCTGATCGCAGCCCTTCTTCGTACCGATAAGATCGAGCCGCTCGCGCAACGCGTCGAGCAGCGTGACGCGTGGTTCGAGCGCCAGCGTGTGCGCGGTGCCGTTCACATTGAGCGTCATCGGAACAGGCTGCGGGCCGCGCGCTTGGATACGCACCGTCGCAGCCTGTGCCGCCGGGAAAAGCCGCGGACCACCGAGGCCGATGACAAACGCCGGAATCGCTGTCCGAACCAAAAAGCGCCTGCGCGAAAGCTTGCTAAAACCCATTACGGACGCGTACCTCGAATAGGAAGAGCTGGGCTCTGTGTACCACGCTCGGGGCTCGACACCCCCAATCGGCCGGAAAACTTTGGTGGCGCGGGAACATCGCGGTCATGTTTCTCAGAAACACCGTCCACTGATCGTCGTCATTCTTGCGGCCGGACGCGCGCAGCGCATGGGCCGCCAGAAACTGCTTTTACCAATCGACGGCCTGCCGATGATCGTGCGTGTTATCGGTGCCGCCGCAGCCTGGCCCACGGTCGTCGTCACCAGCCACGAAGTCGCAACCATCCTCCGCGACGCGCCGGTGCGCATCATTGAAAACGCCGCTCCCGAACGCGGCATGTCGCATTCGCTTGCGCTCGCCGACGCCGCGATTGCGCCGGACGAGCCGATCGCGGTTCTGCTGGGCGATCTCCCCGACATGCGCCCGGAGCGCCTGGCTGAAGTTATTGCCGCTTATAGCGAAGAGACCGACATCGTGTTCGCCCGCGCGGGCGAACACCCGGCTCACCCGGTCGTCTTTAGTCCGAACGCACGAAAAAAAATCGCCGGCTTGCCGGACGGCGATTCACTACGCCTGCTACGTGACGATCAGAGCTTACGCCGTCGCGTGATCGATGTTGCGGCCGACGCCGCCGCGCTTACCGATATCGACACTCCCGCCGAATACGAAGCGCGCACGAAATCGTCATAGCGTCAAATCGTTCGCGATCGAAGCTGCCGGGGCGATGTCGAGAAATGCCGCGACATGGACGTGGCCGCCGTGCGTGGCCCAACCCGACGGCGTCGCGCCGAACGCGCTGTCTCGGGCCACGCGATTAGCTCCCGCTTCCACGAGCACGCGCACGCTGTCGAGGTCTCCCGCGCGCGCAGCAATATGAAGGGCGGTTCCACCGTGCGTCGGGTCTATCGCATCGGGCTCGGCGCCCGCCGCGAGCAGGTCGCGAACGATTTCCGCATGCCGGCCGAACACGGCGCACACCAGCGGAGAAACGTCCGTCGCGGCATTGACTAAGGTGGGATCAGCCTCGATGAGTTTCTTTGCGGCCGCGCGATGACCGTGGCTCGCCGCGATACACAGCGGCGTAAGCGGGCGCAGCGCTTCATCGAAGATGTCCATCACCGTCACTGTCGGATCCGCGCCGGCCGTAAGCGCCGCCGCGACCGCGTCCGCCCGACCAACGAGGGCCGCGTAGTGCAGAATATGCGCGGCCTCGAATTTCTCGGAAGCAGAACGTGCGTCGCCGAATACGACGCTGGACGAATCGGATGCTGTTCCGGCTGCGAGCAAGGCGTTGACGCTTTTTACGCGCCCGTGCGCGAACGCCGTCCCAAGCGGCGTCACGCCCCAGCCGTTGCATGCGCTCCGGTTTGCGCCGAGATCGATCAGCCGCGACACGAAATCATTTGCGTCCCGGGTGATGGCGAAATGCAATGTGCGCTGTCCGCGGCCAACCGGTCCGAGAGCTTCCTCCAACCGCAGTGGTTTCTCGGCAACCAGCTTGCGCAACGCGCCCACGTCATTGCGAACGACGGCGGTAAACGGATCCCACGCAGCACCGCGTTCGAGCAAGACGCGCGTTGCCGCCTCGCGGTCGCGATGGAACTCGGTGTTCCAAGACACAACGTTTGCCCAACCCAGCGCCGTCAGGCCGTACCAGCGATCGATGACATCGATCGAAGCTCCGGCGTCTAGCAAGAGTTCGAGTACCGCCGATTGGCCGGCTTCGGCAGCCCAGTGAACGGCACGCGCGCCACTGACGTCTTCGGCATCATCGAGATCGACGCCGGCGGCAATGAGCGCCTCCACGATCGGCGTGAAGCCACGATGAGCGGCGACGATGAGCGGCGTTGTGCCGATAAGCCAACCGTGCCGCCGGGCAGCGGATGGATCGCGTGCGAGAATATCGCGCACCGTACCGATATCGCCTCCGGCTACGGCATCGAGAAGATCGCTCATGATATCGATCACGCTAAACCTCGCTTGCGCGTTTGACCGGTGAGTCCACCGAAAAGAATCGCGGCCGCTTCAAGCGCCGCTTGTTTTGCGTTCGCATTGGGTGAGAGACTCGTTGGGTGAAGCCCGCGCAGAAACGCGAGCACGAGCAGGACCACCGACTCCGGTTGGACATCGCTTCGTATCGCGCCGGCCTGTTGCGCTGCGACAACACAATCTTGTAGACACGATACCAGTGCGCGCTGCGCCGCGCGATATTCCGAGGAGCGTGCAACCTCGACCGCCTCGGTGAGCACGAATGCTTCGCCACCGCTCTGCGACATGCGAGCGATCGCGAAGTGGAGTACGAGATCGCGCAGCAGAGTGAACGCAGACCGTCGACTCTGACCCGAGATCAAGGCTGAACGGAAGCGCTCTATCGCGCCTGTGGCGACGCGGATAAAAATCTGTTCTTTCGAGCCAAAATACGCGTACACGGTCGGCTTGGTAACGCCCGCGTTTTCCGCAATCTCATCCATCGAGATTGACGCATAGGACTTGCGGGCACCAAGCCGCGCGGCAGCCTCGACAATCGCATCCTCGCGTCGCAACCCCGCCGGCTCCGCCGCCCGAGCCGCAGAAGCTTTACTCACCAGTAAAACTATACTCGCGAGTAAAGCCAGCGTCAAGCCCGAGTGTTTCTACGCGCTCGTGAGCTGTTTTCCGGTAAATGCCAAAAGTGTCGGGGCGCTCAGGCGCCAGAAATTGTCGTCATGACAGCCCGAGATGATTTGCACGTCCGCACTCGGCAGCCGAGCGGCAAACGCATGAACGCCCGGAACGAACGGGTCCTTAGCGCCCGCGCGGATGAGCACCGGCATGTGCGCAAGCCGTTGCGCACCGGCGATCACGTCGTGCTGCGTGTAGTCGGTCGCACCGTCGAACGCATCGCCGACACTGCTTGCTTCATCGGCGTATGACGGAAAAATTGCCGGCCCACCGACGGCGACGGAGCAATAACGCTGCGGCAGCGTTTCGGCAGCGAGCAGCGCGCCGTATCCGCCCATTGACACGCCTATGAGCGCCTCACGACGTGGATGCACGCCGAAATCGCGGGCCAGCATGCGCGGAATCTCAACGGTAAGGAGCGCCATGCGATTTTCACCGTGCGCACGCGCATGAAAATAGCTTTCGCCGGCATCCATTGCGACAAGCATCCACGGACGCTTCGGATCGACCGCCATCTGCGAAAAATACCCGGCATACCCGGTGCCGGAGAAACCCGCAGAAACCATCATATCGTCCGCCGTCCCGGTACGGCCCGGCAGAACATAGGCAACGCGCTCGATCGTCTTAGGATCGACGGCCTGGGGATAAACAACGGCACAACTCACCTTATGCGGCGCAGCAACGTTCGCTGAGGTGAACGTGAATACTGCAAGCTTGATACCATGCGGAACAGGAGCAAGGGTAACAGCCCCGCAGCCACCTGATGCATAGCGTGCCGCCGTTCGCATCGCTCCGCAGCCGGACAGCGCGAGTGCACCGAAACCCGCGACGACGTGTCCGCGCTTCATGTCCTAGGCTGTCTTAATTGCGTCGAGTAGCGGGAGTTTGCGGTAGCGTTTTCCGGTGAGTTTAAAGAGCGCGTTCGCAACTGCCGGTGCAACTGCGGGCGTGCCGACTTCTCCGGCGCCGGTCGGCTTGTCGAGTCCCGCCACAAGCGCAATATCCATTTCCGGCGCGTCGTTCATGCGCAATACTTCGTAGTCGTAGAAGTTGCTTTGCACAACGCCACCGTTTTTGATCGTTATCTTGCCGCGCAGAGCGGCGGAAAGTCCGAAGAGCATCGCGCTTTGCAACTGTGCTTCCAGACCGTCGGGGTTGATGATCGTTCCGCAATCGGCAGCGCACGTGAGGCGATGTACGCGAATCGATTTCTTGTCGGGCATCGATACTTCGGCAACAATCGCGACAAGGGCTTGATCCCACTCAACCATAGCAAATCCGCGCGCATGTCCGGCGGGCGCAGCCGACGTCCATTTCGAGCGCTCGGCGGCGATATCGAGGAGCTTACGCGCACGCGATACGCCAGGCATCATCGCGCGCCGGAACGCGACGGGATCTTTTCCGGCCTGATGCGCGAGCTCGTCCATGAACGACTCGATTGCAAACGTGTTGGCGTTGGCGCCCGGTGCACGCCAGAAGCCTACCGGAATACCGGCATCAATGTGCGTGAACGCAACGCGCGAATTTGGTATCGCGATGTCGGGCGGAAGCGCGCCGTTGATCGAGATGCGGTCCTTACCGGTAGCAGAACCTGCCGCAGGAGCGATACGCGCCAGGATCGACGAGCACGCGACGTGATGCGTAAGTGCTGCAATTGTGCCGTCGCTATCGACAGCGCCGGCGAGCGAACTCATCTGACTTGAACGGAACACGCCTTGCCGGATATCGTCCTCGCGCGTCCACACCAGCTTCACCGGTTTGCCGACGGCCTTCGATGCTTCCACGGCATCAGTGATGAAATCTGTCTCGAACCGGCGGCCGAATCCGCCACCCAAAAACGTGGTGTGCAGAGTGACCGCCGAAACCGGCAACCCCGATGCTTTGGCTGCGGCCGCTTGCGCACCGGTTTGGGCTTGCGTCGGTGCCCAGACTTCGACATGGTCGGCGCGCACGTCGGCCGTTGCGTTCATCGGTTCCATCGGCGCGTGCGCGAGATACGGAACCTCGTACACCGCGTGTAACGCCGTTTTGCCGGCGAGAACCGCTGCCGCATCTCCCGTCACCGATTGCTCGACGCCCGGCGTGCCCAGCGCGATGCGCTGCATCGAGTCGATCGACGCGGTCGATGCCTGACCGTACGGACCGGGATTCCACTTGATGGAAAGCGCCGCGCGGCCTTGCTTTGCGGCCCACATGTTGTCGGCAATGACCGCGACACCGGACGTCACCGGAACCACAGCGCGAACGCCTTTGATTCTCTTCGCCTTGGACGCATCGAAACTCGCAAGCGTGCCGCCGAATGAGGGCGCCTTCTCGATCGTACCGATCAGCATCCCGGGCACCCGGACATCGATGCCGTATTGCGCGGTGCCGTTTGTTTTCGGAACGATATCGAGCCGTTTGACGCGCGTCCCAATAACACGAAACTGGTCGGGCGACTTCAGCGCCGCATCTGCGGGTACGGCGACTTTGGCCGCGTCGGCCGCGAGCGATGCATATGTCGCGGTTTTGCCGCCCGGTCCGCTAACAACACCGTCTTTCGTGCTGCAGGCCGAGGGCTCAACGTTCCAGCGCGTCGCCGCCGCCGAGACGAGCATCGCGCGCGCGGTCGCGCCGGCTTTGCGCATCGTCATATACATGTTCGGCGATGTCGTGCTGCCGCCGGTGGCTTGCTGTTTCCACACGGGATCGTTGTAGGCCGGATCGGCCGGAGCGAACTGGTAGCGGATTGCACTCATCGGCGCGTCGAGTTCTTCGGCGACCATCATCGGCAGCGACGTCGCGATGCCTTGGCCCATTTCGGACTTGTTGACCATCACGGTAAACACGCCGGCGGCGTCCATCGAAAGCCAGACGTTCGGCGAGAACACGGCAGCCGGCGAAGCCGCGACCGCCGGCGCGAGATCGGCGCGAAGGCCAAGAGCGAATCCCGCGCCCGTCGCGGTCGCGATCTTGATGAAATCGGCGCGCGCGAGCATTAGGCGATCCCCGCAGCGCGTTTTATTGCTTTCTTAATGCGCGGGTACATCGCGCAGCGACAAATGTTGCCCGACATCGCAGCCGAGATATCAGCGTCCGTCGGCTTCGGTTTTTCCGCAAGCAGTGCGGTTGCCGACATGATCTGGCCCGACTGACAGTAGCCGCATTGCGGCACGTTCTCAGCGACCCAGGCGTCTTGCACCGGATGCGGTTTTCCGTTTTTTGCGATGCCTTCAATCGTCGTAATCGGCTGGCCGGCAGCGGCCGAAACCGGGACCTGGCACGAGCGGACGGCCGCACCGCTGAGGTGAACCGTGCATGCGCCGCAGGCGGCAACGCCACAGCCGAACTTCGTGCCGGTCAGTCCGACAACGTCTCGGATCGCCCACAATAGGGGCATGTCGGGCGGGACATCGAGATCGTGCTTGGTCCCGTTGATCGTTAAACGGATCATTGCCGCTCCTCCAAAAAGGTCGTACGGCGGTCTACGAAGCGAGCGGACGAAGCCCTGCGGACTTCCCTAATTCGCTATAAAGTGAAAGGGTGTTGCGGCCGATGTTATAATTGAGCGGAAACCGGCTCTTGCAGACGCGCGAGCGACTCGAACCGGCCCGCACACTTACCGTTTCGCCGTCTAACGACGAAGCGGCCCCGTACGTGATAGGCGTCATTGGAAATGCAAGACGCGACGTCGGCCGAAGTTCGGTCGCGCCGTCGCTCGGCAACACTTGCTCCGGTTGCAGTGCAACCGAGGGCCCCGCATCTGCGTCCGTATCAAATCGAAGCGCAGCAAGCGATACTCGAACATCGCCGCCGCGGCATTCGCACGCAGTTGGTGTCGCTGGCGACCGGCCTTGGCAAATCGGTCATCATCGCAACGCTACCGCGACTGCTCGGACTACGCGAAGGCGACATGACCCTCGTCGTCGCGCATCGCGATGAGCTCATCGAACAACTCGTCGAGAAGTTCCACGCCGAAAATCTCGATGCCAAGATCGGCGTCGAGAAAGCCGAACGGCGCGCGCCCGAGGATTCGGACATCGTCGTCGCTACGGTCCAGACCCTCGGCGATAAACGGCTGACCGAATTCGTCGCCCGCTTCGGCCGGCGGATCGCCCTCTTCGTTATTGACGAAGCGCATCACGCGGCGGCGCCGTCCTATCGGGCGATCGTCGACACGATTTTGGCCAAGCGCAGCGACGCGATGGTCATGGGCTTCACCGCCACGCCCAACCGCGGCGACGGCGTGCGGCTCATCGATGTCTTCGAAAAAATCGTCTACGAGATGGATACCCGCAAGGCGATCGACGCCGGGTATCTCGTCCCGGTGAAATCCTACGCGGTCGCGACTACGACCGATCTCGACGGCGTCGCTTCACGCGGCGGCGACTTTGTGATCGGTGCGCTCGCTGCGGCGGTTAACACCGTCGACCGTAACGCCCGCATCGTTGCGGCCTACAAGCAGCATACGCCCGGCCTGAAGGCGCTCGTATTTACGGCTTCAGTCGAGCATGCGCGCGACGTTGCCGAAGAGTTCGTCGCGAACGACGTCAAGGCCGAGTGGGCCAGCGGCGATACGCCACGCCTGGAACGCGAACGCATCGTGCGGGATTTCCGCAGTGGCAAGACGCACGTGCTCGTCAACTGCGGACTCTATCTCGAGGGCTTCGACGTGCCGTCGGTTCAGGTGATTCTCAACGCGCGCCCGACGAAATCGACGACGCTCTACACGCAGATCACCGGCCGCGCGCTGCGCCCGGTCGACGAGATCGCGGGACCACTCTCGAACACAGCTTCGGCGTTGAACCGCCGCGAGCTGATCGAGAAAAGCATCAAGCCTGCTGCGATCGTTATCGATCTCGTCGATCAAGCTCACCGCCACGCACTCGTCACGTTGGCATCGCTCTACGGATTGCCGCCGCAGATCGACGCGCAAGGCCGGATGACCGCGCAAGTCGCCGATAAATTCGAGGAGTTGCTCAAGCGCGATCCCAAGCGCGCCGCGCGCGTTCGCAGCGCCGACGACATCATTACAGCGCTCGCCGAAATTGATTCCGTCTACGCGCCCGTTGAAATCAAGCCGACCTGGACGGCGGTCGATCCGATGGATCATTGGCGTATGGAACTTCCGGCACAACGTGTCGCCTTCGATCGCAAGGGTCGTCCGATCGCGAACTTCGCGAAACTCTACGACCAGTGGGTG
>Ga0302325_10012701_pt1 | contig 18037 bp, 10 predicted proteins | sample Palsa_T0_2_FD_201948 | JGI IMG/M metagenome (GOLD analysis project Ga0302325, IMG submission 201948) | Peat permafrost microbial communities from Stordalen Mire near Abisko, Sweden - Palsa_T0_2 | ecosystem: Environmental > Terrestrial > Soil > Palsa > Peat permafrost | place: Sweden: Abisko...
ATATGCCGGACCTTTTGTCGGACCGCATTGCCATTGAAGCCACTCCCCTTGGGCAACAACTCCTTCAGCCGGTTTTCAAAGACGGTCTTATGTTCTGTCCCCCATCGCTCCAACGCCGCCTCTTTGAACTGAAAGAAGATCCCCTCTCCAAAATTCTCCACCGCCGGCAAGATCGACATCTCCTCCGGCTTTCCCGAAAAGATATTCATCCCCGCCTGCGCTGCCACCTTCCCATCTATCCCCAGGACCCGCTCATTGAGCCGCACCCGCGTGAAATCCAGCTGCACCGTCGTCACCTTCAGCTCCTCAACCTTGGCGATTGTCGTAAAATACGCGTCCAGTTCCTCCGGCAGCTCGATATCCTCGAACTTCAAACCCCTGCCCCTCCCATTCGGCTGGCCGCTGTACCGGGTCAATACGGCATACTCCTGCCGCCGGTACTGCTCATGCAAATCCCCTCGCTCATTCAACAGCTCAGTTTCTCCATCGATGAATAGCTTCTTTAGCTGTGACAAGAAAGCGCCCGGCTCCTCGACATCGATCTCCAGATCATCCAGCAGGTCCTCTTGAATATATTTATCCGCCCACCCTTCCAGGGTCTTCGCCGGGTTGCTTAACTTCTCATATCGTTGCCGGCAATGCTGCAAGACCCCCTCCATCCCCTCCGGCAGCCCCTTGACCAGATCGATCGGCACATACAGGCTGCTGAAGGTATTCGCAAAATAGACATTGTTCCCCGTCACGAGCGCCACTTGCATCCGTGTCGGCTGCCCGCTCCGGTCACTGCAGCCGGCATCGTACGGTATCATATCCCTTCCCTTTTCCAGCGAGATCTCCCAAGGCTTATGTCCTGCACAAATAGGTTTGAAATTATTGATCCCCTCCAGGTTGACCTTGCGGTTCCCCCCACCCATCCCACAATTCGTGCATTCCAAATAAATGCTCGCATAGCCCTCGGATCTATTCCTGTTCTCCGTCCATTTCAATTGCGGCCGATCGCAACAAGGCTGGCCCGCCAGTAACAGGTCAGACCCATCCCCGCCCCCCGCCACACCCTCGGCCTTCCACCGCAGGTACCGGCTCCATGGGATATCCGACAAATGCCCGTGCTCACAGATCAGGATCAGGTTCAATTGCGTCAGCTCCTTATAGATACGTATCGTATCCCCGGCCTTGTTGATCTTTACCTCGCCCTTGGGATAAGGATGCTGCGCATCGCGCGGCGGCGCGAAATTAGCCTCGGGCAGACCCTTCCGCATCCACTCCTCCTTCCACTCCCCATAGGTCTTCAACAGCCCCTCCTCATTGCGGAACCACTTGGGAAAATGCGTGCCGGGAATAGTGTACCAGTCGCTTTTCGGATCCGCCCCCCGCTCCTTCAACCGCTTGATCACCGGGTTATCCCCGACATTCACGGAATTATAGTTCTCATTCAGCGAAAGATGCGGTATCGCCGCCAGGCACAGCAGGTTGGCGAGGCTCTTATCCAGCTTCAGAAAGCTAACAAACCGTTCGTCATCCACCACCTCCACTCCCAGTTCGCGCATGATCTCTTCCTTTGCTTTTTTATACCACTCCTCCGGGGATCCTGCCCCACCCCGGATATCCCGGATACGCCGGTTGGCCTTGCTGATGAACTCCCACTGCTGGATATCCGAGATCAATATATAATTACCGATCGTCGTAGTAATGATAGACCCTACCCCCGCATTTGCGGATAACAATTTGTACCGGCTGATACTTTGATTGTAGTTGTATTGAAAAAAGATCTGCATACGTTAAGGTTAATGGTTGGATCGGGTTCATTTCTGTTTGACGTGGATCACCGCCTCCGGCTCGACCACCCGCAACGATTGCGGGATACGCCACAGCTCGGCCCGGATATTATCCTGGTATTCATCGATGTCCACATAGAGTTGCTGCTGCCGCTTGGGCGCCATATTGTTGAAGACAAAGGTCAATCCCGCCTTTCGCGCATGCTCCTGCTCCGCCTGCCATTCCGCGATCGCCTGGCGCAACAACTGATCGATATTCCCCAGGTTCTCATCCGTCAACAACCGCCTGACCACCGCATCGATCCCACCCATCCCCTTCAAATGCTCCATGCGTTCTTTGAAATAGATCCACAACCCCTCCACCAGCTCCTGGACCTCCGCCTCGTTCAAAGAACGGCTGGCATCCTCTCGGTTGACATACCTCGTCCGATGACGGATCATCGTGGCGATATACAAAGGCAGGTACCGCTCGAGCGCCTTCAGCGTGAAAGGCGTGATCGAGATCGGCTCGACATAGCTGTACATCTTCTCATGGAACTCGATGAATCGCTCATAATGCGAGATATCCCGGGACCTGAACGGATGATGCACCGTGATCACCAGCCCCTCCTTATCCCGCGCCACCCTACTGCTCGCCTGGATATATTCTGCGATATTCCGCGGCATACAGTTCATGATCATGGAATTGAACCGCGAGATATCGATCCCGACCGAGATCATGTTTGTCGCGATGACAAAATCGGGCGGCGTCTTCCCCGGCTGCAAAGGGTCCCCATGCGCCATCCGGTCGACCGGGCTCCAGGGCGTAGCGATCCGCTCCATTTCGCTCACCACCTCATCCCCCGACAACCGCCCCGTCAGCTCGCCCTTGTCAAAGGTCGATTCATACGTATATAAACAATGCATCAGCTTGCCCGGCCGCAACACCTTGTTAAAGACCCGCCTGATCTCCTTGATCAAGTAACTATAGACCTGCGACTCCGTCTTGCCCACCTCTCGCAGACTATTATAATAGGCCAACACCGTATGGTAATAGTTCATGGCATGCTTCAGCTCTTCGAAATAGGCGCCATCGTCAAAAGGATAGGCTGCACCCAGCTGCTCTTTCTCGAAAACAGCCCGGTGCGTGAATAAGATGGCCGCCAGCCGCAACTGCATCCACATCTGCGTACGCCCCGCAGGGAGGATACCCATATACTTGCGCTTGGATACATACGCTGGCTTCTCGCGGGCATTCGCCGCCTGGCGCTTGTAGAAGGCGAAGAAAGAGTCATCGCAATCCACCCCCGGCTTGGGGAAGAGATTGACCCGCCGGTCGAACAACGCCATGATCTGCAACGCAGTGTTACGCGTCGTGGCCGTCGAAGAGATCACCTTGGGCCGGACCTTCCTTCCATCGCCCAGCACACGCGTGCAAAGCTGGTCGATCGCGGACTCGAACAGCGCCACCGCCGATCCCAACGGCCCCATCATCAGATGCAGCTCATCCTGGATGATCAGGTCTGGCGGAAGATAACCGCCGCTCGGCTTACCCCGCTCCCAGTTGCCCTGGCCAAACAATCTCCGTGCATCTACATGCCGCTTATCGCTCGCAGCCGAGATCTTGTGCGCTATCTGTGCGAACTTGTCCACGGTGCCGAACAAAAGCGCCGGCGGCTGCTGATAGATCTCTTCATCACAAAGACTGACCGGGATCGGCCCCTGATCCCCTCGCCCGACCAGAACAGGGTATCCCGTAGAGAAAGCGCACCGGTATTTGGGTTCGCTGCAATCCAGCAGGATCCGCCCGTACTGGAATACTTCCCCATCCGGCCCATCATAGGCCCTGACCGGGTTCAGCACATGACCGCACCACGGGCATTTACGCAACGGAATCTTGGACCGCGCCACCTTACCATTCGCCTGCGCTGTCCTGAGTTGATCATATTCCTCCTCCAGGCTTTTGTCCCCCTTCAATTTGTTGGGCAGCGACCCCTGACCCACAAACAACCCTATATAGATCGGCTCCTGGCCCAACGAGTAGGTCCCCCATCGCCGCATCAGCTCCAGCGCCATGATCAACAAGGTCGCCCGCTGGAATTGCTGCGTCGTCAACAACCGCAACGTATACCGCATCATCACCGCCGTCCCGCCACCCAATTCCTGATATTTCCGTCGTCGCTGGATGATCGTCAGCGCGATCAATCCCAGATAGGCTTCCGTCTTGCCCCCACCCGTGGGGAACCAAACAAGATCGACCCATTCGTTCCTGGCCGCCCACTCCGCATCATCCGGCCGCTGGAAGATCCCATCCAGGTTCAGTAAGATAAAGGCCAGCTGAAAAGGCCGCCAGGCTGCCCTCTCCCCTGGCCTGAACAGCTCGTCATCCGCCTTCTCCCGGTAGAAGTCCTCGAAGAACCCTTTGAAACCCGTATCATTCAATACGCCCTCCAAGAACCCCTTACGTTTGACCTTCTCCCCATGCCACAGCTGCAGGAACATCGCCGTATTCATCAACCGAAAACATAGCAGACATTCAGCATTTTCCCGCAACAGATCTATATTCTTTCCCATTCGGACCTGGTCTTTCCGGCATGCCTCTCGCATCTGCCCAGCGATCCCCGAATATTCGGCATCCTGCTGCAGCTCGATCCACCGCGCATACTCGCCCACAAATTGCTCAAGCCCTTGCATCAATTGCTGATCGCTCGTGCTGGACAAAGTGGACAGCCATTTGAACTGCAGGAAGCCCGCATCCGCAAAGACCGGCGGACAGTCATACCCGTCGACCGTCTTGACCAGCGACGCCCGCTTGTCCCTCGGTATCGGATCGACATCCGGCGTCTCATGCATGGGCATATATTCCGTCGCAACATAGCGCAACCCATCCTCCTCTCCCCAGACCACCGAACAACCATGCCCCAGGCCATAGTCCTTGAATTGCCGGTAGATGTACCGGCTCACCTCGTCCTCATCATAGCTGGGCTTCTCCTCGACATCGACCTCGTGGTACGGCGCCAGGTGCCGGCTCCTCACCCGTATCCCCACGCCAAAATAGCACCGTCGGTTGACCTCCTCGCTGGCTACGCTGAAATAGTTCTTGCCACCCTTGGTATCCTTATCCGTAAAATGCGTCGACCGGTTAAGCAGTTGCACCTTCAGAAACAGCCGGTCTGTCCCCCGTTCCCTGCGCTCGTGCTTACTGAACTGTAGGTTGATCCCCAACGCGGCATGCTTATCATGGCCATGGTCCACCCGATGGATATTGTCCAATTCATCGACCTGATCACACAGGTAAGACTTCTTTCCCTTGAACCCGGTGGGAATAGCTAGTCCCTCCCCAACCCGGTGGGCAAAAGGCTCTCCCTTCCACAGCCCATAGCCGGAGCTGTCATGAATAGCGATCACATCCAGCAGATGATCGAAGCTGCTCTCGATCTCTTCGATCTTTTGAAGGGCTTCAATGAGCTGCTTTCCTTCCGGTGACCCAACCAGCACCCGCCGTCGCAGGTCGTCGAATAACATATTCTTCAGCTTATCCAAAGCCCGGACCTTGACCCCGCGCACTGCAGCCATCGCTTCTCCCTGTTCGTTCTTGATCGCATAGACCCTTTGTCGTAGGTCCCCAACCTTTACATCCATTCTCGCCAAATAGAGATAGCTCTTCCCTTCCTCCGTCTCCCCCACCTGTATGCTCGTCCGCACCAGATCGTCCGCAGGTAGCTGCGCCAGAAAGGCCCCGAAGACAGTCGGGTCCTGTTCCAGTAGAACGCCCACCCGCACCCCATGTGCCTTCAGGTCTACCTTATGATAATGCCGGCCTGACACCCATATCTCCAGATCATTATCCTTTTCGATCCGCCTGTCCAGACAGACCGTCAACCCCATGCTGTTCGGGTACATCTGGTTAAGGCTTTGGGTATCCACAAAGACCTCTTCTTCCTCTACTTCCGCCTCCTCTTCCTCCTCATCCCTGGAGCTACCGATACCCGCCGCCCCTCTTTCGGTATCATCCACCGGAAAAAGGATCCCCGTACTATAGATACCCGCCGGCACTGTGCTCAACAGCTCACCTCCTCCTTCATATACCTGCACATACCGCCCACCCATGGCGCCCGGCCCCAGAACCTGCTCCCGGACGAACTGCTCCAACTCCCTTCTTTTCTGTTCGATCATGATCGTTCGATTTTTTGTATTCGTTTCAATTGGACCTTATCCCTCAATAGATCGACCAACGCCTCCAGCTCGGCATTGATGTTCTCCTCCGTTATCCCGACCTCCTCCAACCCATGGACCTCCAGCAAATGCTTCAACGACCGGTCACCCCAATTAACCCCTGGTTCAAAAAGTCCTTCTTCAACCATTTGTCTGAGCAAGGAGTTCATCCTGGACCGGCTCTCCCGGCTATTGGCCCGTAGCGAAGCCCTTTTCTTGAGCTTCAACCGGATATACGCCGGCTCCAATCCCAAATGCTCGCACAGCAATTTGAAATGTCTCCGTTTCCGGGGCGTTAACAACTTGCTATGGACATCCAACCAATGGTCCTTGAAATATCCATATTTGACGAATTCTTTTTTGCCGAACAGCTCCGCCAGCCCTTCGTACAACTGACCACTGTCCTTACCTTCGTCCAGCTTCCGGACCAGCAACACTTTCCACAATACTTGCTCTCTATCCGTCACCCCATAATTATGTTTGATCAGCGCCAGCTCTTTCTCCTCTTCCGGCCGGATCTGGAAAGGGTTCATGCCCTCATATAGCTCGTCCAGCGGCTGTGCCAGCCAACCTTCCACCTCGGCCGGCAGTTCGTCAACCCGTATCACTTCCAACCTGCCGCTGCCCTCCGATCGGACTAGCAACAGCCGTGATGGGAAATAACTCCCATGGCTCCCATCGGCAAAGTCCACCCGCATCGTATCCGCCCCCTCGCTTAGTTCATCCTCATCCTCTTCCTCCACTACGAAGTCCTCCAAAGATGCCGGCTTCATCGCCTTGACCCGCTCGTCTATTGCTTTCCAATCCAGGTACTTGTACCGGAATTCATTCCGCAGCAGTTCATTCAGCTGCCAGTGGTAATTATACCGGCACCGCAAATACCGCTTTTCGAAAAAGGCCCTTAGCATTACCGGCCGGTACGTCGATGTCCTGTTCCCACCCCGCTCGAACAGGCTGGGATAGAACGGGAATGGATATCGGCCACTATCCCGATAGGCCAGTAGGAAGACCAGCCCCTCTTTGCAGTTCTCATCCCGGATATCTCGCCAGGTATAGAGGTTGCCCTTTGCGCCAGGGATCGCCATTCTCAATTCTTTCCGGAAAAGTGCCAACTCCTTTAGCGCCGATGCAACCACGATCCCCACCGATCCCTCACAGGCCTTTTCCTGCATCGCCGCACCGATACCCCCCCATCCCTGCACCACCACTTCCAACACTGCCGCGACAGCAGCTTGCAGCCGCCCCCGCTCCTGCGGCGCCAGACCCTTCACCTCCTGCCGCACTACTTCCGGGAAGACGACATCCCTACCCCCATCCCCGAACAGGTCCTTCACCAGCAGCTCGGCGATCTCCTTGTTCATCGCCCCGGCAAAGATGTTCAGGACCGATAACCGGCTCAGCTCTTCGACCCCATACCCGCTGACCAGGTCCAGATAGTCTGCGTACAGTTCGCTTTCCTGCCCCACCCATTCAACGGTTAAGGTCGCATCGCCCTCCATCAACAATCCCTCGACCTCTTCTTCTTGTATCACATAACTATCGGGAAAATTCATCCGCCTCTCCAACGTCCGAAAATAGCTCCGGTTGATCCCCTGCATCCGGTTGATCAGACTGGACAGCCGGAACGGCTTGCGTTCGAAGGAGAGGATAACCAGGTCCTTCATCGGCATCTGTTCGGCACACAAGGCCAGCGCATCCTTTTTGTAACTGTGGGAGACCCGCTTCCACTCGCAATCATAAAGGATCACCTGGCGCATCGGCGCCAGTCGGCCCAGCACGTTCAGCTGCTTCAATAGCTCCATTAAGGAATAAGTATCGTTCAATAGGCAATAGGCCCTCTTTTTCTCCGCCTTTAGGTCCTCCGGTGTCACTGCATATCGGCTTTCTTCCAGTAGCAACCAGTGACCACTAGGAATATTCAGGATAGTATCTGGCCAAAGGCTCTTCCGCGTCCCTGCAATACTCCGCAAGAATGCGGCTTCCCGCGCCCAACGCTGCTTCTCCTTCAGCCAACGCCGGTAGACGGCATTGCCCCCCTTGGCCGCCTTGGCATCAGTTGGGGCTTCATTACGTTCCAGCATGCGCTTCAAGTGTCGCAGCCGTTCGCCGATATGCTCGTCCTGCTGTCTATCTTTTTTCAGCGACTGGTAGAAGGTCCGGACCGCAATGAACTCCAACAATACCTGTTTGCCTCCCTCCCAAAGCTGAGGCAAATGCACATGCGTACAACGTATCCCCTCTTCCTCCCGAGCTAATAGATAGTTCAATACCTTGTCCACATATACCAGCAAGGGTCGCAGCTCCCCCTTGGCAGCCAGCGTCAGCTGCCTGAATACAGCCTCGAAGCCCTCGTCGGGCTCCGCGGTCATATTATATAGCCTATCAGGATCGGCAAGCAACATAATTAAGGTCGTTCATTAGCGACGGAACATATCTTATTGATAGCGTACAAGGCAAATACCTGTTTTTTGGGTACGATCGCTTTTCGGAACACCCGCTTATCCTTCAATTGGATATCCTTCTCCGTGAAAGGGATCCCGTCCACCAGCTCAGCCACCCGTTCCAACAGCTCCGCCGGCGTGACATACCCATCCCGGCCCTGCTGCGCCTCATGGAGCGCTTGCAACAGCTCACCCCGCGCGATCGTTTCGGAAAAGCCATTATTGATCGTCTCGACGAACCGCTCTCCATGCTCGATGCTCTTCACCAACCCCTCGATCTCCCGGTAATAATGATCTTTGTACCGCTGGCATGGAAAACCTTCGCCAATGCCGTATTGCACACTGGTGATCCACTTATCGGTCGTCTTCTCCCTGGTATCCTGGTCTTTGATGATATCGTAATTCGATAGCGTCACGGTGATATTCCCGTCTTTGAAGGGATGCCGCCTGAAAGTAGCGCCCTGTTTCTTTTTGGGCGGAGAATTGAACTCTTTTGGCTTGAAGCTGTTCAAATTAGGGACAGTACTAATGTCAACCTTCGCCCTGATGATCGGTCGTCTTACCCTCGAAAGTCCCATCGCAGTTCGGACCATAGCTGCAAATGCCCTGCTCACGACTGGAGAAACCGCATTCCCCACCAAGGTGTATTTCGCGTATTCCCCACCAATGAATTGATGATGGATAGGGAAGCCCATTAAGGTGGCAGATTCCCTGACAGTAGGGATCCTGAACTCCCCATGTCCGGCCCGGCCATATTCCGATCGGTAGATGATCGCCTCCCTCGACGTTCCTATCTTTGTAGCAGTGATCGTCCTGCTGGGTTTATCCTCTTTCTCCGGAAAGGACATTTTGCCCATGAAAGGGTGATTCGTTTTAAGGAACCTGGAATTCATCCACTCAGTCCGGTATAACCCCGTATCATAGAAATGATCGGTCAACTCGACGAGCTTTATGGTCAAGTGTTCATACAGAGGGTCATAGATCGATTGCTCACTTTTCTCTCTATTGGGTGCTGGTAACGCTCTCCTGATCTGCTCTAAGGTCAAATATCTTTGAAGACCATCCACGTCTGTGTAATGGGTCTTTGGAATGATCAATCTTCCTTTCGAAATGATCTCGCCGGCGACAGCGCGGATACGCTGTTGGGGACATCCATGATCTGCAGCGTTAACGACCGCATGATTGTCCTTCAGGCTTATCGCCACACGCTTTGGATCGTATCCATTCTTCTCAGCCCACCGCTTCAGCCCAAGTTGAGCGAACGTATAATTCTTCGACACATGATCGATGGATTGGACCACATTCTCCATAAACCAGGCTTCCAGTATCGATCCTTTTTTATGCTTCTTGATCGCGACTATCTTCAGGAAAATGGTAGTGAGCCGCTTACCCATCGATTTATCCGCCTTCCCGGAATGATTGGACGTGGAAAAGCTTACGCAAGGAGGGCTTCCCAGGATCACCTGGCTGTCTGGGAGGGCCTCCAACGTCTTAAGGGAGCGACCGATCTTAAACAAGTCCAGTGATCTACCTTTCCCTTCAGCAAAATTAAAATTAAAAGTGTCGATGGCAGGCTTCCATTTATCATAGCCGGCGATAATGTCAAAACCTTGTTGTCTAAATCCTTCCGAAAACCCTCCCGCACCGCAAAAAAAATCTATTACCGTTGGCTTCTTATTCATAGTATATTTTAGATATCTTATCTAGCTGTTCGTCTAAATCCTTCTTTACTTGACATTCCCATATAGTGATCACCCTCCAACCGAGTTGAATCAATTGATCAGTCTTCCTTTTATCCCTTTCCGCATTGGCAACGAATTTATTATTCCAAAAAGATGTATTTGTCTGGGGTGAATGAGGCTTGCAATATGGACACCTGTGCCAAAAACAGCCGTTCACAAAAATAGCGACTTTCTTTATTGTATAGACAATATCAGGGCTACCTGGCGTCTTCTTCCAATGCAGTCTATACCCTCTGAAGCCGTTGGTCCACAATGCGCTCCTTAATATGATCTCCGGCCCAGTGTTCTTCGCTTTATTGTGGCTCATCACCCTTGAAGTCATTACATTAGAAGGAGTGGGGGATCTTCTATCCCTAATGAACTCCTTAGCTTCTAGCACATGAGTAGTAGTAGTCTTTTTCACTTTCATCTTATGAACAATCTATGGACAGCGCTCCAGCCCTGAAAATTAAGGCATTACTATTTATCAAAAAAGGGTATAAACACCTTTTTTAATACAAGGAGACGTTTAGCGCCGCTGGTATTTGATCATCATCCTTAGATCCTGGACAGAGATCGTATCGATCCTTCTGTGCAACATCCGATGGCAATTACTACATACCAAGGAAAGACTGTCTAATGTGGTCCTTGTATCAATTCTCAATTTAGAAAGTGGAGTAAGATGATGACATTCTATAAATCCCTTTCCGATATCCCCATAGAATTCATCAAAACTAAGTACGCAAGCCTCGCAGGATAGTTTGCCATATAGTGACAGGGCTTGTTCTTTTTTGCGACCAACGATCTCTCGATTCCGCTCACGCACTTTATGCAGCTTATATAAGACTTGCCCCTCCGCAACACTATCATTATAAGTCATATCATCGTCTTCAATGGAATTGATTTTCTTTCTAAGGTCGTCATCAGCGACTACTTTCTTAATTTCTGTGGCAATTGCTTTTAATAGATTTTGCTTATTCAGAAAGGTGTTGAATAGTTCCTTGTCTAGCTTCGACCCTCCGGTCATGCCTATCCCTTTATAATTCGGGTCAAAAGCCAAAAAATTACTTAACTTCAATGACACCCCGTTGGCGTTCCTGAACTTTGCTTCATCGGGTCGATCACTAAATAACGGGAGCGAACTCAAAATTTTGCTTAGTTCTACGATATTGGGATTCTTCCCATCTATGCTTCCCCTTGTCGGTGAAAAGTAAAGATCAAGGGCCAAGATAATCTCATCCTGATGCCATTTGGGATTGCGCATAGAACAAAATAAGGATTTAAAGGCTAAAACTAGGCCCCCAAATAAAAAAAATCTGCAGTCCGCCCCTTCGGCGTCCTGCAGAATTACTTAACTCCATCACCCGCCCCCACCCCCTCCCGCCCAATACCCGCCTTTCGTAGATTTTATCACGCATTGGTCGATCAGCCAATAGCTAAAATGAATTCCCGCATGACCTTTGTGCTATCGGTCTTTAAACCTAAAAAACTCTTATAATATGAAAAAGATAACTTCTCCCGCTACGAGCGCCCTCCTGGCCCTCCTGATCTTATCGGCCGCTGGTTGCACAAAATCCTCGTCTTCGTCTTCCAATAACACGGGGCCGGGACCCAACGGCGGCGCCGCATTGACCGAAGAGGTGCTGGTAGGCAAGAATTCCGCCAATGCCACGCTCGATAGTATCGTGACCCAGTATCAATACAATTCGGCTAAATATGTTTCCCAGGTGACGCAGACGTCCACCGCCCAGGACTCGGGGGAATCGGTCATTACCACCCTGACCTATAACCTGGTCTATTCAGGCAACCTGATCTCCTCGCTGACCGGAACCTATACCCAGGCAGTAACATTAGGAAATACCGTGTATAACACCAGTTCTCAAATGAGTGCGACTTTCCAGGCGAGCGGCGGCCAGATCGTTTCCTTTATCCAAACCGGCACCACCACAGGGACGCCGTTCCTCCCGCCCACCATAATAAACGGAAATGACAGTGCAGTTCTTACGTATGATGGCAGTGGCAATGTCCTTACCTATGACATTTATCTGAAAGGATCGATGGATCCGACCTATCTGCCATATTCCTTCCAAACCTATACTTACAGCGGCGGTAACGTGGCGTCGGATGCGAATGTGATTTATGTCGGGGGTTTCCCCATTGACACGTTCACAACGGTTAACCAATTTAATAACAAAGTCAGCGCTGCCCCCCTTTATCTTTTCCCCGGGATAGCTGTCAGTCTTGCCAATGACCTTACCCAATCTACCATGACGGAGACAGGCCTTAACCCCAATGTCGTTGTCTCCTCTTACGCGACAACCTATAACGCAGCAAACCAACCGGTGTCTTCCATCGTAACCCTCACCACAACCCCCGCAAATCCAAGCCCATCGGCCCCTGCCACCGAGTTGATTTCTTACACCTACCAATAACCATACCCTGTTAACAAATCGCATATTGATTACTGAACGATACTGAAGCCCTCAGATTCGTTCTTAACGTCCGGGATAGTCGAATGCTGTATAACCAGCCGGCCATCCGCATCACCGGCAATAAACAGGCCGTGCTTGCCTTTTACGCCGATTCCATAGCGGGACATCTTCACATGTTGCAGGACGGCGTCAGTCAATACCGGGCTTTTCCCGGTCTCGTCTTTTTTAGCAACAACGCTTAAGCCATTCGACAAACTGTTCTCTATAGTTAAGTCACGCATGTCAATTCCGGAAATGCTGCGTTTGTCCAGGCACAATTCCACCGCGGCACGCCAGGCCCAATCGTGATCATAGCCTCCGCTCGTTTTTATCTCGCAGTCTTCAATGACGGTCTCACCGCTAAAATTATTATTGATGCTCCGGTCCTTACTTTCGGTGGGGAAGGTCGTGCTGAGGAGAATCGCCGAACCCTGCGAAATATCGACAAATAAGCAATCTTTTATTTCATTGCTCTCCCCGCCGTAAATGGCCGCGCCGTTAGCCAGCCAGGGCAATTGACCGGTACAATGGATGATGAGATTGTGCCCCGGCGGGAACTGCTGTTTCAGCGAGGAAGATACCGTTGGCCAGACCGCAAAACAATCATCTCCGGTGCCCCGCGCGGTGCAGTTTTCTATGGTCGAGTGGGCCATGCCCGTACAAAAATTGATCCCGTCAGCCATCGTATTTCGCAATCGGCACCCGGTAATTTTCAGGTTTAGGGAGTTTTCTATCCACATCCCCACTTTGGTATGTTCGATCCAAATGCGGGAGATCGTTGAGTTTGTTCCGAACGACCCGACAATGCCGTCATTGCTTTCCTTGTCGACTCTGTAGTTCAGTTTCCCGACTATGGCAAAATCCGAGAGCCGGATATTACTGCCGCTTCCCTTTAATCTTACCCGTCTGTTTGCGTCGGCATATAACGCACTATCGCCAACCAGTTGCGTGTACCACATGCCCGCACCCTGAATCGTCACATTGGGCGGCAAAACAATATCCCCGGTAATTTTAAACGTTCCGGCCGGTATCCAGACGGTCTTCCCGGTTTCCACTGCTGTAGAAATGCAATTTCTGAACGCCTCCGTATAGTCATCGGTAAAATGATCACCCAAAAAGCCTTTATCGGCTATAGAGAGTGAATTAGGCGGCGCGACCCGCGGTGGCGGCGGATCCTCGAGGTCAACCAGGTCGATGATGCAATAGGCGGAATCAGCAGCTGCAGGATCGTTGTACTGAATCCGGATAACATCTCCAGTGCCGATATGGAAGCCCGTCAACCTGATTTCATCAAAGAAATGCCTCGGGCTCCCGGCAGCCGGATCGTTGGTAAAAGGATATTTTCCGTAGAGCCAGGCATAGTAGGATGAAATTTCGGCTTGCCGGATAAGCTTTCCGTTTATATAGATGCCGAGTCCTGATTTCCTTCCGTTGTCGGGAAGACTATACCGGATAACCATGGCGGCGGCAGGCACAGAGGCTGTAAACTCCACGAACTGCCCATCAGCACGCAGCTTTACACACCGCTGCCCCGACGATTCTGTCTCAACCTGGTACGGCTCGTACTTTGGCCCCAGGATGATTCCGGTCGTTCGCATTCGCTCCGCCTCATAGGTCCTCCAGGGTATGGCAGCCCCACGCTTTTCCTGCGCCGAGCATAGAGACATTCCAAAAATCAGGGTGATTATAACGCATGTGTACGGGATACGCATGATCTAAATTAGCAAACTTTCCGGATCGTCCGGTGCTGTATCGCCACAACGAATTACCTTTGTAAACAAGGACAGGGCATGAAAATGCCCCGTCGATTTTAATCGGCATCGCGACGTAGCTTGTCGCGCTGGCTAATGAGACCAGCCGGGCACTACCCCTCCTACAGGGTTGGCTAAAACACTGGCTCAACAAGCGATACCGCTCATTACACGATCTTAAAGGGCAAATAGTTTGCCCTTTACTTTTTGCGCATACCTATACAACAAGGCATGGCATCAAGTTTCTTTATCTTCAAAATTTGGTTGGAAACAGCAAGGAAGGTTCAGTAATCAAACAAGATTACAACGAAAATACAATGTTCATATTAAAAAGCAAAGGTTTTTTACATTATTTTTCCAACCTTTTTCTTTATCGCGATTCGTGGTATATAGGGTCAGCAATTCTCCTTTCATCCAGCTCCGGAACGCGAGGAATAATATAACAATCTTGTAAGTAAATAGTGCAGGAATTTCGAAGTATGGAATGCCTTTTTTCCTAAACACACCGGCGAATAGAATCAATAGCCCTGTTTAATAAATTACGGACACTTTGTTCTTTCAGCCTCAATTTGGCTGCGATGCCGCGCCGATCATATTGTTCATAGAAGTAAAGCTGAAAAACAATTTTCTTTCGCGGAGGTAATCTTTCTGAGGCAAGCCTGATCCTATCTAACATCTTTCCGTGCCATTGCTCATACTCCAATAGCTCTATAAGTGAGGTATCAGACCATGAGTAGTCCGTCCGACGGCCAAGTGCAAGCTCAACTTCACGCACTCTTTGCCTGTTCTTATATCGGCTAATGCATAAATTACGGGCTACAACAGACAAATAGGCGTCTAGATGTTCCGGGCTTTTGATCGAGGCCCTTTTTTTATAGACGATGACGAAAGCATCCGTTACCACATCCTCTGCTTCAACCATATCCCCAATAGAGGCGCAGGTAGTCAATAGAAGATGCCGATAATAGAGGCTATGGAAATATTTAAAGGCTGTTTCTTTCCCCTGAACAAAGTCCTCAAAAACATCGGTAGTCCAGCTATTTTTCCGTGACCAGATTAGCATACAACTTCCACGAATGCAGCTAGCAATTAACTATAAAAATATTTCCGGAAAATGGGGTTATTTTTTTCAATTACTCGTTGGGATAGAAGGGGAAAGTCCTTGATATTTCGGCTATTCAATTAATTTGGCAATTAGTCAATCTATTTGATATATTTGTCAAATAATGAATTCTATTTGCCAAATTTAATATATTTATCAATTATTTTGCTAAATATATTTTACCTATAGGTAAAATTTAAAAAATATTCTATAACTTTAAACCGTTTTAGTTGAAGTTTGAGCTCGTCATACTGGACAACTTATCAGGGGGAAGAACGACACTTCTTTCTCCGATCCTGGAAGGACATGAGTTAACCTTGTTTGAGCATTTTGTCGCTGCCAACAAAAAGAACTTTGCGCGGGAAGTGATCAATTTGGAATTAAGATTAGAAGTCGTCGGTAAAGAGACTGGCTTAATGGAAGAATTTTTTAAGACCGGCGCAGGTAGGTTGGGACAAAATATATGTACATTTAAAGATCGTCCGAGGTCTTTGCTTCGGCTGTATTTTATCGAATTTGGCAATTTTGCAATCATCTTAGGGGGTGGCGGTCCAAAACCCAAATCGATTCAAACTTCCCAGGAAGTTCCCGTTCTGGCCAATGCCTTAAACATTTTAGGTTTGATCGCCGACACTTTGCGGATGGCTGAAAAAAAAGGCCATTTCGGATTTGACGAAGACGGCAATATGTTCTCAACAACAGACTATATATACGATTCAGAAGATTATGTCCAGCCCCCGAAAAATAACAAGTAAGCTGCTCGAGGACCTGCGAACTCATCGTGATCCTGACGAAAGTCGACGTATCAGGACCAGCATGATCATTGCTGCCCGGATTGCGTCCGCCTTACGCGAAAAGGGCTGGAATAAAATCAGGCTCGCATCCGAGTTGAATAAGAGCCCTTCATTGGTGACCCGATGGCTAAGCGGTAACCACAATTTCACCACTGACACCTTAAGTGATATCCAGAACGTCCTCAGTATCCAACTACTCCACCTGGAACCCGTGCAAGCGGATGGTCAACCCACTGCAATCGTCTCCCAAGGCTTCCAGTTGATTGTCCGCACAAAGACGGAAACCAATACAATCTTTACTGACCGCCAAAAAAGTTCAATCAAAGAAGTGCGTACCCGATCTGGAATTCAGATCCTGAGACCACCCGACTTGATAACCCATTAATTTTATCTCATGCCAAATCCGCCTTCCAGAAAAGCCGACATTTCCATTTCTCTCATTGAGAGTAAGTGTCTGCATTTTGTCCTGACAGATTATGGTCAAAGCAATAGGTTAAAGGTTCCTGATAACCATTATGAATTCTCACTGTCCATTAGCCTTACTCCGATCGAAAACATCAAACAGATCGGTATTACGATAAATTCACAATTATTCGAAAAAAAGACGGACCAGCTCAAACTGGAGCTTGCGGCGATAGAAGTCTCCAATTCCTTTTTTATTCAGAATTTCACCGAACTGATCGCCAGGAACCAGGTTGGGGATCTCATTGTGCCCGATTCACTTATAAAATTGTGCAATAGCGTCACTATCGGTGTGGCCAGAGGCATGTTCGCCCTTAAATTGGAAAACACCCCATACGCCAACGCATTATTACCGCTGCTTGACGAAAGGTTAGTAAAAACGATCACGAGCATAAACTAATTCGGCCTCATCCCTGCTTTTTTGCGATCATCCGGCCTCGGCGTATTCGCCTTCACAAACCAACCCGGTATCCTGATCACCACCTTAACCACCTCCTTCATCACGATCCAGGTCCCCTTTGCAGCCATAGCCAGCATCCGGTTGGCCGCCGGAATATAATGATCGTGCGCGTAACGCTCCTCATCCAGGAGCCGGGAGTCATCCTTATATAGAAAATCCTTAGAAGGATCTTTTTGATAGTATTCTCTTCGGTAATTATTCTTCGTTTCTCGCATAATTGATGATTGTAATACAGATAATGATTCAAAAGCCATACCACGGGGTTTTCCCCAAAAAACTTCCCATTTTTTGCTATATTGTCTCCTATGATCAAGCTCCAAAACCTGACCATCGACAACCGGCCCGCCAACTACCTCCCCTCCCCCGGCCTCCTCAACGCCCTGGAAGTCGCTTACATGCTAAAACGGCCGCTGCTGCTGACCGGCGAGCCCGGCACCGGCAAAACCCAGTTTGCCTTCTGGGCGGCGGACCAGCTGGCACAATCGGATGGATTCCAGCCCCAGCCGCATGTTTATAACACAAAGACATCCAGCACCGCCAAAGACCTCTTCTATCACTACGACGCCATTGCCCATTTCCGCGAAACCCGCACAAACCCGGGCGCCACCGCCAGCGGCCAGGCCACCGAGCGCACCGCCGAAGACTTTATCCAGCTCCGGGCCCTGGGTCTCGCCATCACCGGCGCCATCGGGAGAAAAGAGTGCGGGCTCAGCCCCGCCATCCTGGCAAAAAGCGATATAACCGACCAACCCCGCGGCAGCGTCGTCCTCATCGACGAGATCGACAAAGCCTCGCGGGACTTCCCAAACGACCTCCTCAACGAAATCGAGAACTACGAATTCGAGATCACCGAGCTCAACCAGCGC
>Ga0302325_10012703_pt1 | contig 18035 bp, 13 predicted proteins | sample Palsa_T0_2_FD_201948 | JGI IMG/M metagenome (GOLD analysis project Ga0302325, IMG submission 201948) | Peat permafrost microbial communities from Stordalen Mire near Abisko, Sweden - Palsa_T0_2 | ecosystem: Environmental > Terrestrial > Soil > Palsa > Peat permafrost | place: Sweden: Abisko...
GTCACCTCCGCGCACCCTGTCGCAAAGCTCGGCGAACCGCGCCCTGGCCCGCGCCCGCACCTGTTACGACCATCTCGCCGGCCGTCTCGGGGTCGCGGTCACCGAGGCGATGACGCACCGGGGCCTGCTGCGACAAGATGCGGGTTTCGCCCTCACCGACGACGGCGCGGGCTGGCTGACCGAGATCGGCGTCGACATGCCTGCGGCCAGGTCCAGCCGCCGGCCGTTGGTGCTGTCGTGCCTCGACTTCACCGAACGCAGGCCGCATCTGGCGGGCGCGGTCGGCGCGGGCCTGCACCGGCATTTCCTGGCCCGCGCGTGGGTCGTCCCCGTCGGCAGCGGGCGGGCGCTGCGCGTCACGGACGAAGGGGCGGCTGCCCTGCGCGATCACCTCCGCGTCGAGCCGGGCGACCTGACCACAGGCTGAGCACGACCGGCAGCCACGGTCGTCACGGCGCCGACCCCGCGTCGATCCAGCGCTGGAGGGTAGCGACGCGCTCCGCGGGCCAGGCGCCGTCGCACGGCATTGTCCCGTTACGAAGCTGCCCGATGATGGCGTCCTGGTGAGCCCGCACGTCGGTGTACGACCATAGGTCGAATGCCTTCAGCATCGAGTTACGGTCCTTCTCGCGGAACAGGGGACGGACATCGCGCTCGAAGCTGAGCTCTGTTAGTAGCTCTGCTGATGGCTCTGCTGATGGCTGGCCTGGTTGGTCGGTCACGGGGTTTCTCCTGCCGTCACGACGGGCGCTTCGACGTCATCGTAGACGCGGACCGCGGCCAGCAGTCCGCCGGCACCGCGTTCGTAGACCCCGATGCCCGCCTGCGGCGGCAGGTCGTGGCTGCCCCAGCGGTCGCAGTTGTACTCCAGGGCACATCTGACGCCGTCGTCGGTCACGGTGCAGTGCTCGAGGCCGATGCCGCCGCCTGCGCCGAAGCACATGGTGAAGAACGAGCGGAGCTCGCTTGCGCCGCGGTGGACGTAGTGCGGGCCGATGGGCTCGTGATAGTACCCATCCGGGGCGAAGGTGTTCACTATCGCTTCGGCGTCACCGGCGCCGAGCGCGGCCTGGTAGCGGCCGACGACATCACCGAGGTGAACCTGCCCGGGCTTGAGTATGGCGGGCCTGAGGTGATGCCGTCCGTCGACCGGCCATTGGCTGCAATAGGTGCGGAACACCACGGACCGGTCGTCCGGAGATTCGGCGACGACCGCAACCGGCCAGGCCACTTCCCGTCCGTCGTCGACCAGGTACGTCAGCAGTTCCACCACGGCCCGGCCGCCGGCACAGGTAGAGGCCACGGTCTCGGTACGGACGTGGCGGTCGGCCAGCCAGGATTGAAACTGGCTGACGAACCGCCGCAGCTGCTTGTGGCCGCGGATCTCGCCGGCGCGAGGGTCGAAGACCACCACCTCGCCGGGCCACACCGTCTCCAGAGCGTGCGCATCGCCGGTGTTCAGCGCGGCGAAATACTGGGCCACCGGATCGGCCTGACCTGCGGTACGAGTCTGCCTGCGCGCCAGTTCCACCGCGCTGGTGAACTCCGGAAACCACGGCATCTCAACCCCTGTCTCGGTGCCCGCAGGCGGCCGTCCCTTGTCCCGTGGCCATCTTCTCACCCTCAGCGCTGACCCATGAAAGCTCCGCGCCGGCCGGGAAACTGCCGCCTGACCCGGCCCGGGCCAGCACCTGTTACTACGAAACGTAGTAACATGTCAAGCGTGAACGGCGCCGTCCCCACGACGATCATCGTCGCCGGTCTCGCGCTGGCCGGATACGCACTGCTGATGACCGCCCTCAACCGGCGAATGAACGTCCCCCTCCTGGCCGCAACCGGCGTCCTTGAGATCCTGCTGCTTGTCGAGGTCGGCATCGTCGTGGCCAAACTCGCCGGCGGTGAACGCCCGGCGAGTTTGGCTACGCTCATCGGATACCTGATCGCGACGCCGATCGTCCCGCTGGCCGCCGCATTCTGGGGGCTGATGGAGCGGTCACGGTGGGGCCCCGCGGTCATCGCCGTGGCCGGGCTCGTCGCGGCCGTGCTGATGGTCCGGCTGCATCAGATCTGGCCGGTCATCCATGTCTGAGCCCGCAGCATCGCCTGAGCCCGCAGCATCGCCTGAGCCCGCGGGATCGCGGCCGGACTCGACCAGGACGGGCCCGGGCCGTCTGCTCGTCGCCGTCTACGGGCTCTTTGCGCTCTCCGCCTCCGCCCGGGCCGCGGTGCAGATCGCCACCAAGTTCAGCCACGCCCCGGTGGCCTACTTGCTGTCGGCCTTCGCCGCCGTGGTCTACATCGTCGCCACCGTCACCCTGACCGTCGGCAGCCCGACAGCACGCCGGATCGCCGTGCTCTCCTGCTCGATCGAACTCGCCGGCGTGCTGGCCGTCGGCACCTGGAGCCTCGCCGACCCGGCCACCTTCCCCGACGCCACGGTGTGGTCTGGCTATGGCAGCGGCTACGGGTTCGTCCCGCTCGTCCTGCCCGTTTTCGGCCTGCTCTGGCTGCGCCGCTGGGCCAGGCGGCCGAGAACCGCGGGAACGACCGTAACCTCAGCGCCCGCCGCAGGTCGCGGCGTAGCCCATGATGAGGCCAGCACACCAGGTCAGGGCGCGGCGGATGTCGTGACCGACGGCAGGACCTAGACCGCCCTTTTGCGCAGGATCAGGTAATCGAGTTGCCCCAACTGCCGGTACGGGTCGGCGGCACCGACGCGTTCTTCGATGTCGAGTAGCGCGGCCCGCTGACTCGGGTCCGAGGGCGGCGCAGGGTCGAGTTCCTCAGGTCAACCTGCCGGCGTCACGACCCAGTGCGTCCGGGGGACGTATCACCGGGCAAACGCTACCGCGCACGGCCCACGGCTCGAAACGCATATCACCGGAATCAGGTGACAGCCGGTCACCCCGGCGACCGCTAGCTTCGGGCTCATCGGGATCCTGCACGGCCGCACGGCATTCACGGTGAGTAGATCACGAGCGAAAGGAACCATGATGCGACGAATAGCGACGGCGGCGGTGACGGTCCTCGCGGCGTCCCTGGCGGGCACCGCAGCCGTTCCGGCCGTGGCCAGGGCCGCCACACCAGGGAGTATCCAGGAAACGGTGGTACAGGGCGGGCTCAACGCGCCCCGGCACCTCGTGCTCACGAGGGCGGGCCTGGTCGTGACGGAGGCCGGCACGGGCGGTCCGGCCGACCCGTCCAACTGCGCCACCGGCCCTTCCACCGAGGGGGCAGGAACAACGCAATACTGCACTGGCCAGACGGGAGCTATCTTCGCCATCTCCTCCCCCGGCCGGACCATTCCGGTACTGACCAAGCTGCCCTCGGTGATCGAGGAAAATATTCAAGAGGTGACCGGCCCTTCCGCGACGGCCTACGGGCACGGGCAGGAAGCCGTGACGATCGATGACTTCCTGGTGACTCCGGACGGCGGTAACAACCTGGAGCCCAAACCGTTTGCGTCCGCCTTCGGTACGCTCTGGCTGCTGTCGGGCGGCAAGACCCGGGTCGTGAACCTCGCCGCTTTCGCGGCCGCTCATCCGCAGTCGTCGTACAGTCTCGGCACTATCCCCGGCGAGGCGCCGTACGACTCGGACCCCTACGACGTGCTGGCTTACCGGGGCGGCTGGGTCGTCGCCGATGCCGGCGCCAACGACCTGCTGTACGTCTCCGCGACCGGGCGGGTATCGATGCTGGCTCGCTTCCCCGCCGTCGCCGAGGAACTGCCGGCCGGCGTCCTGGGGAACCCGGCTCCGATCACCGTCGAGGCGCAGGCCGTGCCCACCTCCGTGGCGATCGGGCCGGACGGCGCCCTGTACGTCGGCCTGCTGCGCGGCATCCCGTCCGATCCGGGCACTTCCTACATCTACCGGGTCGTTCCCGGGCACCAGCCGGTGATCTGGGCCCGCGGCCTCACGTCCGTCACGTCCATCGCCTTCGACCGCCAGGGCAGGCTCCTGGCCACCGAGTTCAACACGGGCGGCCTGCTCTCCCCGCCGACGGTGCCCGGGGCCCTGGTGCGCATCAGCAACAACGGCCAGACGGTGACGACCCTGCCCGTTCCCGGTCTCTACCAGCCCACGGGCCTTGCCGTGACCGCGGACGGCACGGTCTACGTATCCAACTACGGGGACAGCACCACCGCCTCCAGCCAGCCCGGCGAGATCGTCAAGATCACCGGATTGTCCTGATCGCCGGCTCGGCCCGGCTGGGACGGCTTCGGTCCCAGCCGGGCGGGTGATCCCGCATCGCGGGGATCACGTGATCGCCGGGCGAGGCGTGCGGCCGGCCGCGAGCAGCCGCAGTTCCCGGGCCTGCCGGACAGCGGCGGAACGGTCGCGGACCTGGAGCTTGGCGAAGATGCTGCGGACGTGGGTGTCGACGGTGCTCGGCGAGACGGACAGTTTGCCGGCGATCTCCGGTCGGGACAGGTTGGTCGGAAGGTAGCGCAGCACCCGCAGCTCGCTCGGGCTGAGCGGCCCGGCGGGCGGTGCCGGGTCTGGGTGGCGGGCCGTGGGTGATGAGCCGTGCAGCACGCCCAGGATGTCGGCGCGGAGCGCGGCGTGCCCGGTGTGGGGCGGCAGCGCCTCCAGCAGGTCCCGGGCGCCGGTCATCGCGAACGGCAGGACCAGCCGGTCCTCCTCGGCCAGGGACAGCGCGCGCTCGGCCGCCTGGTTCGCCGCCCGCTGGTCGCCGAGCTCACGGTGGGCCAGCCCGGACAGCAGCTCGGCTTCCACGATGGTGACGTACCCGATGACCGGCGCGGTGCCGTCAAGGACTTCGCGCACCGCGTGCAGGGCGGCCTCCGGATCGCCGTCGGCCAGGCAGATAACCGTGCGGGCGTTGCTGATTTCACCTGAGCCGGCCCGCTCGTCATCCAGTGCCGCGAGCGCGGCCCTCGCCTCACCCGTGCGCCCGAGGCGGGCCTGGGTGGCCAGCAGCCAGCCGGTCATCAGGCTGGCCAGCGCATGCGAGCCCGCCAGCTGCGATTGCAGGCGGTCGGCCGCGGTGAACTCCGGCAGTGCCTCGCGATGGCGGCCGCGGCAGGCCTGCAGAATCCCGGTCGTATGGTGCAGCAGCAGCCCGATGTCAGGCCCGGTGTCCGCTGGCCAGGCCTGCCCGGCGCACTGGAGCCACCGCTCGCCCTCGTCGAGCTCACCGGTCCAGATCAGCGCACCGGCCAGCGTGATCAGCGCGGGCGCTAGCACCCAATCGGCGCCCCAGCCGTACCGCTCGGCGAGCGCGATCGCCTCCCGGCAGCGCCGCTGGGTCGTGGCGAACGGGCGGATCTTCGACGCGAAGCCCAGCTGAGCCAGACAGCCGACCTCAACGTAGGGCCGGCCGATCTCCCGGGCCAGAGCCGCGCCTTCCTGCAGATGGCGTTCGGCGTCGGCAGAGCCCTCCGGCGACCACGCCTCAGCGGCCCCCAGGTTCAGCAGCGCCACCGCCCGCAGGTCACTGTCGAGCGCGATGTCCTCGTCAGAGGGTCCGGCCAGCGGTGAGGCCAGGAACTTGACCTGTTCCAGGACGTCGGTCAGCTGACCGCGCCGCCTGGCCAGCGATACCCTCAACGCCGCGATCGCCACCCCGAGGCGGCGCCGGCGATCCGGCAGCGCCGCCTCGACATGCGACTCGGCGACCGCCAGGTGGGCCGCCGCATCATCCAGGTGCCCCAGGATGTAGTCATTCATGGCGCGCACCAGGGCCAGCTCGGGGTGATCCGATCCCGGCGGGAAGGCCCCCAGCAGCGCCTGGATGGTCTGGGCCTGCCCGTCAAGCATCATGCTGAAGGAGTGGTCGGCCAGCAGCCGGGCCGCGTCGCGCCAGTCGCCGGCCGCCTGGGTGTACCGGATCGCGTCGGCCACCTGACCATGCCCGATGAACCATCCGGCCGCCTGCCGGTGCAGGGCTGGCACCTCTTCGGGCCGCGTCCGGCGCAGCTCCAGCCGGAGGAAGTCCGATAGCAGGCGGTGGTAGCGGAACCAGGTCCGCTCGGAGTCCAGCGACACCACGAACGCGTTCGCGTCCTCCAGATCCAGCAAGATCCGTTGCGAGCCGGGACGGCCGGTCAGCAGATCGGCCAGCTCACCGTTCATCCGGTCCAGCAGGCAGGTGCGCAGCAGCAGGTCCTGTACGGCGGCCGGCTGGCGTTCCAGCATCTCGGCGAGCAGATACCCTGCGACCGTTCGGTCGCTGCCGGAGAACTCCGCCACGAACCGGTCCGGATCGGGGTGGCCGGCCAGCGCGAGCACGGCCAGCCGCAGCCCCGCCGCCCACCCCTCGGTCCGATGGTGCAACAGCGCCTCCCCGCCCTCGGACAGGACGATCCCCGAGGCCGCCAGCAGCGCGCAGGTCTCTTGCTCGGAGAACCGCAGCTCCGCCGCCCGGATCTCGGCCAGCTCACCGGCCAGCCGCAGCCGGTGCAGTTGCAACGGCAGGTCATGACGCGTAGCCAGCACCGCGTGCACCTGCGGCGGAAGGCTGGCCAGCAGCCGGGCCAGCTGCACCGCCGCCTCCGGCGAGCTCAGCTCGTGCAGGTCATCGATGACCAGCGTGATGCCGCCGCGGGCATCGGTCAGCTCCGAGAGCACCCGGCCGGCTAGCGCCGCGGCATCGGACCCGGGGGCGGCGGCCGGCGGTTCCGTGTCGCCGGGCGGGCCAGCGGCTCGGCGTACCGCATCGAGCAGGGCGAGCCAGAAGAGCTGGGCGTCGTGCTGGCCCGGCGGCACCTGCATGAAGGCCAGCCGGCCCGGCTGGCCCGGACGGTCTGCCCACGCGCGAAGCAACGAGGTCTTCCCGCTGCCGGCCGGAGCCGAGATGACCGTTACCTTCCTGGCCGCCGCCCGATCCAGGGCGGCAACAAGATCCCCTCGGTCGATCCACCCGGAGGCTACCCGGTCCATCGTCACGCCTGCCTTGGTGTCCGCGCCGCACACCCTGCCGCCGGCGACGTAATCCCCTCGTTACCAGGGCAGCACGCGTGCTGTCAACGCCGGTGCCGGGGTGCGCGTGCCTGGCGCGGCACAAGCGAGCCGCGGCCGCCCGGGGGCGACTACTCCTTTTCTAGGCGGTCGGTGAGGACGATCTCGGCAATCGCCGGGACAGTCTCCAGGCGGGCCCAGTCGCGCTGAAGTTCGCAGGCAAGCGAGACCCAGCTGATCGGCTGCCCGCCGGCCTGGGTCACCCGCTCCAGGCCGGCCCGGTGGGCCTCGGGCGAGGTGCCGGCGATCGCATCGACGACGGGGTAGACCTCGTACCCTTCGCGCAGGGCATCCAGAGCGGTGAAGGCCATGCAGACTTCGGTCCACAGGGCGCAGATGATGAGCTTCCTGCGGCCGGTGGCGCGGACGGCCTGGAGGAATTCGACGTCCTCCCAGGAGTTGACTGTGGTCCGGTCCAGCGGCTTGTCCTCGGCCAGCAAGCTGGCGAGTTCGGGCACCGTCGGTCCCAGGCCGTTGGCGACGACGTTGACGGTCGAGTGCACGACCGGGACCCCGAAGGTCTTGATGGTCTTGACCGTCGAGACGGCGTTCTTCAGCAGCAGCGCGGGATCCATCGAGCGGATCGTGCCCAGCTGCGAGGGCTGGTAGTCGATGAACAGGAACGCCGCATTCTCCGGCGTGAGGAAATGGTCGGCGAGCGGGTCGCGTATCGGGGCGCTGGTCATGAGAGCGGCTCCTGGGGTAGCAGAGTTCGGATGAGCCCGAAGCTAGCGGCCGCCAAGGTGAGCGGCTGTCACCTGATTCCGGTGATTTGGGTGACCGCCGGGCTAGAGCGTGCGGCCGGAGTTGAGGAGTCGCAGCTCACGGGCGCGGTGGACCGCTTCGGAGCGATCACTGGCACCGAGCTTGGCGTAGATACTGCGCAGCTGCGAGCTCACCGTGTTCACCGAGACGTGGCTGGTGTCCTGCGGAGAACTGCCCAGAGGAAGCGGCAACCGACTTCGCCGCTCCGCCGCGGGCGGACTCAATCACGGGAATCAGGTGATGCCGGTTCACCCCGTGGTGAGCGAGCGTGGGGCTGGCCCGGCAAACCGGCGGAAGAAGTGGCGGTTCTCATGTCTGATGGCACCGTGGCGAGCGGCGGCCTGGGGGGTCGGCGCTGGCTGATCTTGGGCGTGATCGGCTTGGCGCAGCTGATGGTGGTCCTGGACCTCACGGTGATGAATATCGCGCTGCCGACAATCCAGCGGTCCCTGCACTTCACCGAGGTCGACCGGCAGTGGGTGGTGACCGCGTACGCGCTGGCGTTCGGCAGCCTGCTGTTGCTCGGGGGCAGGCTGGCTGACTTGCTGGGCCGGAAGGAAACGTTCCTGGTCGGGCTGGCCGGCTTCGCGGGCGTTTCGGCCGTGGGCGGCGCCTCGGTCAACTTCACCATGCTGGTGACCGCGCGGGCCTGCCAGGGTGTATTCGCCGCGCTGCTGGTGCCGTCGGCGCTGTCGCTGCTGACCACCACGTTCACCAAGCCGGAGGACCGCGGCAAGGCGTTCGGCGTCTTCGGGGCGATCGCCGTCGCCGGCGGCGCGGTGGGCCTGCTGCTGGGCGGCGCGCTGACCGAGTACCTGTCCTGGCGGTGGACGCTGTACGTGAACCTGATCTTCGCGGTGATCGCCTTCACCGGCGGAACGCTGCTGTTGCGCCGGGAGCCGTCCCAGGTCAAGCCCAGGTTGGACATCCCCGGCGTTCTGCTGGCCTCCGGCGCCGTGTTCTGCCTGGTCTACGGGTTCTCCAACGCGGGCACGCACGGCTGGCGCGCACCGTCCACCTACGGGTTCCTGGCCGCGGGCGTGGTGCTGCTGGCGGCCTTCGCGGCCTGGCAGGTCCGGGCACCCCACCCGCTGCTGCCGCCCCGCGTGATCCGCGACCGCGACCGCGGCGGCGCCTACGTCGCGATGTTTATCGCCGGAGCCGGCTTGTTCGGCACCTTCTTCTTCCTGACCTACTACCTGCAGCAAACGCTCGGGTATTCACCGCTCGTCACCGGCGTCGCGTTCCTGCCGATCAGCGCGGGCTCCGCCGCCACCTCCAACTTCGCCACCATCGTGCTGATGCCCAGGGTCGGTCCCCGGCCGCTGGTCGCGTCCGGGATGGCGATCGCGGCGGGCGCGATGGTCTGGCTGGCCCAGCTCGGCCCGCACACCGGGTACGCCACCGGAGTGGTGGGCCCGCTCATCGTCGCCGCCGTCGGCATGGGCCTGGTCATCGCGCCGTCGATCAGCAGCGGGACCTTCGGCGTGGCCCCGCAGGACGCCGGCGTCGCCTCCGCGACCGTCAACGTCGGCCAGCAGCTCGGCGCCTCCATCGGCACCTCGCTGCTGAACACCCTGTTCACCGCCGCCGTCACCTCCTACCTCGCCGCGCACCTCGCCTCGGCCCGGCTGATCGGCCGCCAGGCCCTGACCCAGCTGGCGCTGGCCCACGGTTACGACACCGCGTTCTGGTGGATCGCCGGGATCTTCGCCGGCGGCGCGGTCATCTGCGGCGCCCTGCTCCGCAACGGGCCGCTGGTCCGGACCGGTACGCCCTCCCAGGCCGCTGGCCAGGCGGCCACGGCTCCAGCCGAGGCCGGCCCCGCCCTTCCCGCGTGACGCCGTGACGCCGTGACGTCAGGCTCCGCGGGTCGGCGTCACCCGGTGCTGCGATCTCCGCCGCGCGCCCTTCGCACCGAGGGCGCGAGCAGGCCCAGGGCACGGGCGCGGGCCACCGCCTCGTGGCGGCTGTGGACGCCGAGCTTGGCGTACAGGTGGCGGGTATGGGTGCTGACGGTGTTCACCGAGAGAAACAGCTCACTGGCGATCTCGTGCACCGTGAGGTGGGTCGGCAGGTAGCGCAAGACCCGGGTCTCGCTGTCGGTAAGGGATGGTGCTAGCTGTGTTAGCTGTGTTAGTCGCGGGGGGACGATCCCCCCCAGACCGCCCCTGATTACGGGGGGGCTTGCTAGGGCGGAGGGCAGGTTGAGGAGCTCGGAGAGCAGGGCGGGGTGAGTGGTGGCGCCGGTCCGGCGATGCCACTCGAGCAGCGCCGGGATGGGGTCCAGGAGGAACGGGAGGAGGATGCCGTTGGACGCGGTGACGTCCAGCGCCCGCTCCAGGGCAAGTCCGGCGGCGGCCCGGTCGCCCAGCGCGTCGCGGGCTCGCACCTCAAGCAGCAGCGCCGTGACGATCTGCACCCGGATGATCTCGGAGACCGGGCCGTCCAGGACGGGCGCGAGCGCATCGGCCGCCGCCTGGGGGTCGTCCGAGGCCAGTCGCAGCACCGCCACAGCGATTCGAATCTCCGCGCTAGCCCGCTCGTCCTGGCCCAGTTCGGCGAGAGCCTGCTCGGCCCGGCCGGTCTGGCCCAGCCGCACCAGCGTCTGCAGCATCCGCGAGCGCAACGACAGCACGAAGGCGTGCGGCCTGGTCAGCACCCCGGCCAGCTTCTCAGCGCCCTGGAACGCCGCCAGCGCCTCGGCGTAACGGCCCCGGGCCAGCTCCAGGACCGCACGAGCGTAACGCAGGATCATCCCGGCGGCCGGTTCCACCTCGGTGCGCAGAGTGCCCTCGGCGCGTTCCAGCCAGGCCTCCGCTTCCTCCAGCCGCCCCTGGAACAGCAGCATGATGCCGAGCTGAGCGTAGGCCACCCCGGCGAGCGGCTCCTCACCCCAGCCGTGCCGTTCCGCCAGCTCGATCGCCTGCGTACTCCACCCCGTATGCGACGCACCGGGCCGGAACAGCGCCATCCCGTGCGCCCCGTGGGCCAAGCCGGTGAACTCCAAGTACGGGCGCCCGATCAGGCGCGCCAGGGCCACGCCCTGCTTCAGATGCCGATCCGCGTCCTCGAACCGGAACGCCCAGACTTCGGCGATGCCGAGGCTGATGAACGCCGCGGCGCGCAGATCCTCGTTCAGCCCCAGGTGCACGGCATCGGCGGCCTCCGTGAGAGCGAGCAGCCGCTGAGCCTCCTCGACCACGACCGGGAAGTCGACGAAGCGCCGGGCCAGGAACATCCGCAGCACCGCCAGCGTGACCTGCACGCGGCCGCGGCGCTCCGCGGGCACGGCGGCCAGCGCGCCGGTGGCCTCGGCCAGGTGCCGCCTGGCATCCTCCAGAGCTCCCCGGACCAGATCGCCGGCCACCCGCACGGCGGTGAGCTCGGGACTGGCCGCGACGACCCGACGGGGGAACGTGGCCAGCAGGTCGACCAGAACAGCTCCCCGGCCGCTGAGGTACAGGTCGAGCCAGTGGTCCGACAGCAGCCGGGCGGCCATCCCCCAGTCCCCCGCGTCCCGGGCCTGACGGACCGCCTCCACCGGGTGCCCGTGCCCGGCCAGCCACCCGGCGGCCGCGGCGTGCAGCGCGACCCGCTCATCCGGCTCGGTCCGGCGCAGTTCCAGTTGCAGCAGGTCCGCGAACAGCTGGTGATAGCGGAACCACGTCCGGCCCGCGTCCAGCGCGACCACGAACGCGCCGACCTGCTCCAGATCCTGCAAGATCCGTTCCCCGCCCGATCCGCCGGTCAGCACGTCCGCCAGCGGGCCGCACACCCGTTCAAGCACCGAGGTCCGCAGCAGCAGCCGCCGCACCTCGGCGCTCTGCCGGTCCAGCACCTCGGCCAGCAAGAACTCGGCCACCGTCCGGTCAGTACCGGAGAACTCCGCCGCGAACCCCTCCGGATCCGGGTGCCCGGCCAGCGACAGCGCGGCCAACCGCAGCCCGGCCGCCCAGCCCTCGGTCCGCCCGTGCAACAGGGCCAGCGCCTCCCCCGGCAACTCGACCCCGGACGCGCCGAACAACGCCCGCGCCTCCGACCAGCTGAACCGCAGATCGGCCGCCCGGATCTCGGTCAGCTCCCCCTCCAGCCGCAGCTGATGCAGTCCCAGCCTCAGGTCATACCGGGTCGCCAGCACCAGCCGAAGCTGCGGCGGCGCACGCAACACCAGCCCCTCCAGCTGGGCCAGCACCGCACCCGAACCGAGCAGATGCGCGTCATCGATCACCAGCCACACCCGGTCTTCCAGCCCGGCCAGATCCGCCAGCAGCCGCTCCACTACCGCCCAGCCATCCAGACCCGGTGCCCTGGTCAGCGGCCGCACCAGCGCCGACCCGGCCGCCGTGCCCCGGAGCGCATCAGCCACCGAGATCCAGAACCCCTGCGGATCACGCTCCTCGCCGTCCACCGGCACCCAGGCGGCACAGGCGGCCAGACCAGCTTCCGCGATCCACGACCGCATCAGCACCGTTTTCCCGCTCCCCGCCGACGCCGATATCAGGACCACCCGTTCCGCCTCGGCCAGCCGCCCGAACAGCGCGCTCCGGGACACGACCCCTCCTCTGACGGGAGGAGCGGTGAGAGCATCGGAAGTTCCGGGCTCGTAGCCGGACGCCATGGCGTCGCTTAGCGCCGCCAGGCCCGCCACGGCCTGGCCGAGCCCGTCCAAAGGGACCTGGAAAGGTCTCAACTCGCCCGGGACCACCTGGTGGGAGGCCATCTCACGCATGCTGCCGACCTGCTCTGCGTGTCACGTGTCAAGCGAATCCCCTGGGCCGGGCGATGAATAGTGGTCATCTGACGACACCTTGCGGATCGGCGAAAAGATCACTCCGTCGCGCGGCCCGGTAGGGCGAATCACCTGGTTCCGGTGATGAACATTCACCCATCGGGCGGCAAGCGTGGCGTCATGGATCCGGCACCCGCCCCGTACGTGATCCGGATCAAGGGGCACCTCGGCGCCACGGTGCTGTCCGCGTTCCCCGCCATGGCGCCGCATCATCGTGGCGCACACCGTGCTCATCGGCCTGCTGGACCGCTCGGCACTGTACGGCGTGCTGGCCGAGATCGACGCGCTCGGCCTGGACCTGGTCGAGGTCCGCCGGCTGCCCCAGGACCCCGAATCACCGGCCGCCCCTGGTTACTGCTAACGGTTGACGAGGAGGAACCACGGTCCGTTCGGAAAGAGAGTTGAATTATCCGAACGAACGGTGGTGCCCCGCACCGCATAACCGGTTTCGCTGCCCGTGCCGCGGACGGCGGGCCTCAGGAGCCGATCTGCCGGTTGTGGATCCGCAGGTCCAGCACGGCCAGGTCGATCAGCGGCGTGGCGGTCCCGGCCGCGCGGGCGCGGGCGGCCAGACCGGCCAGGTCGCGGGTCAGGGACGATGTGGCAGGCGACCCCGGGGCGGTGAGAACCTGCTCGGTCTGGCGCAGGGCCCCGGCGGGAACGGGGTGGCCGCAGGCGGCGGCCGTGGCCGCGGCCTCCGCGAGCACCGACCGCGCGAACTCCTGTCCCGCGGGCAGGGCCGCGATGGCGCCGACGGGTGCCCGCATCAGCGAGGTGACGGCGCCGAGGCTGGCGATGAACACCCACTTGGCCCACATCGCATCGACAATGTTCCCGGGCACGGCGACGGCCGCTCCGGCGTCCTTGAAGGCCGACGCGAGCCGGTCGACGCGGGTGCTCGGCGAGCCGTGGGCGGCTTGGCCGCGGGCTCGATGTCGGCCATCGTGGCGTCCAGATCGTCCGACTTCACCGCCAGCACGATCGCGTCGTAACCGGAGGTGAGCTCGTCCGCGGTCACGCCAGCACGGTCACGTCGTGCCCGGCGCCGATCAATCGTGCCGCGATGAACCCGCCGGCCGCCCCGGCTCCGACGATGAGGAACCGCAACGGCTTTTCGTGCTCACCCCTGAGCATGCTGGCGCTCTGCGTGCTGGCGTTCTACGTGCTGGCGTTCTGCGTGGACACGGCAGAAAGCTCCTTCCCGGGACGATGGCCGGCGGCCTCCGGAGTGCCGGGCCTGCAGGGGCTGCCGCAGCTGGTGGGGCCAGCGTGACGCACGCCAGCCGGCCCGCTGGAACATAGGTCCGCATACAACCGGCCCAACGGCTCCATCGGTGCGGTTTGCGCTGCGGCACTGGAGTGATCTGCTGCGTCCTATTGCGGGCCGGTGCGGTCGCCGGCTTCGGATAGGCCGGCGCCTTGGAGCGGGGGGAGCGCGCGGGCGCGCATCCGCCGCAGGAGCCGGGTGGCGGCGGGTCGTACCAGCGGGTGGGTGCCGTCGTTGGCGTCGGCGTCGGCCTGCCATTGTGCTTGCCGGGCCGCGAGCGTGGCCGGGTTCTGCAGTTCTGCGCAGTCCAGGGTGTCGTCGTTGACGTCCACGACGATCGTGTCGCCGTCGGCGATGAGCGCGATCGGGCCGCCCAGCGCCGCCTCGGGTGAGACGTGGCCGATGACGAGCCCGACCGACCCGCCCGAGAAGCGGGCGTCGGTCATCAGCGCGATGGTGATGCCGCGGCGGCGGCACAGCGCGGTGATCCGCGACGTCGGATCCAGCATTTCCGGCATACCCGGAGCGCCGCGCGGACCCTCGTAGCGGATCACCACCATGTCCCGGTCCTCGAACCGCTCCGGGGCGGACGACAGCGCCTCGATCAGCGCCGCCTCGCTGTCGAAGACGCGGGCGCGCCCGGCGAACCGGCCGCCGGCCATCCCGCCCTCGACCCCGGCGAGCTTGATTACGGCGCCGCCGGCCGGGGCCAGGTTACCGCGCAGCATCCGCAGGCCGCCGGTCGGCTTGAACGGCGCGGACAGCGGATGGATGACCTCGCCGTCCGGGGCGGGCGGGTCGAGCCGGGCGACCTGCCCGGCGAGCGTCTCTCCGGTGCAGGTCAGGCACGTGCCGTCGAGCAGCCCGGCGCTGAGCAGCTCGCGGACGATGACCGGTAGGCCGCCCTTGGCGTCGATATCGACCATCGAGTACCGACCGAACGGGCGCGCGTTCACCAGCACCGGCAGCGTCCGCGACACGCGGTTGAATTCGTCCTGGGTGATGACCTCGCGCCAGAAGTCGATGCCGGCGGCGCGGGCCAGTTCCGGCGCGTGCAGCACGACGTTGGTGGAACCGCCCATGGCGATCGCCACCAGCGTCGCGTTCCGCAGCGACGCCGGGGTGACGATGTCGCGGGGCCGGATGTTGCCCTTCGCCAGCACCTGCAGGGCATCCAGCAGCTGCGCCGGGAATTCCGCGATGCGGCGAGGGTCTTCCGAGGCGGGGCTCACCATGTGCAGCGGCTCCATGCCGCAGGTCGCGATGAACGACTGCATCGTGTTGTAGGTGAACATGCCGCCGCAACTGCCGTGGCCGGGCGAGGCCTCCAGGGCGATGCGGCGCCGTTCGGCCGCCGGCTCCTCCGCCGCCTGAAAGCAGGAGATGATGTCGATCGGCTCGCCGGTGCGGGAGTCGATGCCGGGGCGGATCGACCCGTCGGACATGATCACTGCGGGGACATTGTGCTCCAGGATCGCGGCCAGCGTCCCGACCGGCGGCTTGTCGCAGGCGACCACGGCGATCACCCCGCGGACGTCGCTGCCCTCCAGGTGCAGGCACACGCCGTCGTTGGTGGTCTCCCGGCCGATCAGCGAGTACCGCATCTCGGGCGTGCCGTTGCGCTGCCCGTCGGATATCCCGCCCGCGAAGTTAGGCGCGATGACCCGCACCGGCAGGTCAGCGTCCGCGACCCGGCGGCGTAGCTCAGCCTGGATCGCCTCGACCTTCGCGGGGACCCCGGCGTAGCAGATGCTGTCACCGAGGTTGCCGATGACCCCCCAGACGGGGCAGTGGATCTTGTCCGGGTCCTGTCCAAGCAGCCGCGCCGTCGCGACCGCCTGCGTGTCCTGTCCCGGCTTCCAATCCTGCATGTCGGTCATCGTCAATCCCCCGTATCCCGCGCTCCGGATCGTGGTCGATGGTATCGAGCCTGCCGCTGCACCGCTTGATCGGTGGTCGCCTAAGGCAGGATCTCGACGTACCCGTCCGTTCCATGCACGCGGATCCGCTGCCCATCCCGGATCAGGCGGGTGGCATGCTCCACCCCCACGACGGCCGGCAAGCCGTACTCCCGTGCGATCACCGCGCCATGGGTCATGAGGCCTCCCACCTCCGTCACCAAGCCCTTGATCGCGACAAACGCAGGCGTCCAGCTGGGGTCCGTGTAGGCGGTGACCAGGATGTCGCCCGCTTCGAGGTCGGCCTCGGCCATGTCCAGGATGACGCGAGCCCGTCCCTCGACGGTCCCGGCGGAAACGGGTAGGCCGGTCAGCGCGTCGGCCGGGACATCGGCGCGTCGGTACGTCCCGGTGACGACCTCGCCATCGGAGGTGAGCACCCGGGGCGGCGTGAGCGCTTGATACGACCTGAACGCGTCCTTGCGCTGGCGGATGAGCTGGTCATCCACTTGGTCCGTGCGCACGACGTCGTGGAGCTCGGCGAACGTGAGGTAGAAGATGTCTTCTCTTTCACGAAGTACGCGGGCTCGCACGAGGCGCTCGGCGTCATTCAGCAAGGCCTGCTTGTAGACGAAGTAGCGGCTGATCATGTGGTACTTCGGATACTCCCGGTACCCGGCGAAGGTCCGGATCCGGTCGATCATCCGCTTGGCCTCTTCGGCCTTCCGCGCCCCGTCCGGCCCCTCCCCGTCCGGCCCCTCCCCGTCCGGCAGGGCCCGCAAGCGCGTCAGCAGTTCCTGTTCCTTCTTCCAGGCCTTCTGCCTGCCTTGCTCGAAGCGCCGCAGGCCGGCGCCCGGCTCGAAGTTCTTGATGTTGCCGAGGATCATGGGCACGAGCGTGGTGGGGCGTTCGCTCCAACGTGGTTTCGTGATGTCGATCTCGCCGACGCAGCGCATGCCGTACTTGTCGAGGTAGGCACCGATGGCGTCTCGGGCTTCGCGCCCGCCCGCGAGCGCGGGTAGCTCGTCCAGGAAGTTCTCGTCCTCGACGCGACCCAGGAATGCCACCACGTCCGGATGCGGGCGGATCACGTCCGCGACGTCCAGGAGTGCCAGCCCCATTTCCGACGTGACGTTGTGCGGGACGGACTGGGTGAGCGTGTCGGCCACGTTCTTCTCGCCCAGCCAGGCCTGCAGCTGCTCGTTAAGCCACCAGCTGGCCTGCATCGCCGCCATGATCACCTGGAGGCTTTGCGGGTCGAACAGGATCCGCCTCAGCTCCTGGACGTCGGTAAGAATGAAGTCGAGCAGCGCCGGCCCGGACTTCGTCCGGATGTCGCGCTGCAACGTGGCGAGGGAGGCCTGGCTGCGCTCGACCAGCCCGGCGACGATGGCCGGATCGGTCTGGATCGGGACGGGCGCGCTGTCAGCCGCGGCCTCGTACCGGCCCGGGCCCCGGTCCGGGAGAGTCGGGATGAAGTCGTCGCGTTCGACGATGGCCTGCAGCGCGTCCCCGATCAGCGGATCGGATCTCCCCAGGACCTTCAGGAGGGCTGCGCGACTCGCCGGCGAACCCAGCGCCTCGGTGACGTCGACGAACAGTCTCCCGCCGGCCTCGGCCATCGGCCGCGGGGTCGTCAGCTGCCACACCGACAGCCCCAGGGGCTTCATGGGGTCGGTCATCATCTGCTGATGACCGACGGAGACGTAAACGTGGTTTCCTCGGTCGCTGGTCGCGGGGATGGGGAACAGCGTGGTGACCGGCCGGCTCTGGACGATCTGGAACCCATCGTCGACCAGGCACCATTCGATGTCCTGGGGATAGCCGAAGTGGGCCTCGATCCGCCGGCCCAGCTGAGCGAGCCGCACGATCTGCGCATCGGTCAGGGCTGGCTGCTCCTGACTCTCTGGCTCGATCGCCAGTTCCTGCGTTCCGCCTGCAGGCCGGGCGTGGATGGCGAGCTGTTTGGTGGCGACTGCCCGGGCGACAACTTCACCCTCCCGCACCTGGTAGACGTCCGCGTTCACCAGGCCGGCGACCAGGGCCTCGCCGAGGCCGAAGCTGGCCTCGATGGAGACGACCTTCCGGTTGGAGGTGACGGGGTCGGCCGTGAAGAGGATGCCGGCCGCCTGCGGGAAGTGCATCTGCTGCACGACCACGGCCATGCGGACCTTCCGGTGGTCGAAGCCGTTCCGCAGGCGGTATGTCGAGGCCCGTTCGGTGAACAGGGAGGCCCAGCATCGGCTGACGTGCTTGAGGATCGCAGCCAACCCCACGACGTTCAGATACGTGTCCTGCTGGCCCGCGAAGGAGGCCGTCGGCAAGTCCTC
>Ga0302325_10012704_pt1 | contig 18035 bp, 13 predicted proteins | sample Palsa_T0_2_FD_201948 | JGI IMG/M metagenome (GOLD analysis project Ga0302325, IMG submission 201948) | Peat permafrost microbial communities from Stordalen Mire near Abisko, Sweden - Palsa_T0_2 | ecosystem: Environmental > Terrestrial > Soil > Palsa > Peat permafrost | place: Sweden: Abisko...
TGCGTCGGGCCAGTCGTTGGGCGGGGTCGGGCAGATTTTCCGCGTCGCGGAAAAGGTACTCCAATTGCCCCTCGTCAAACCCTTCCAGCGGCAGCGCAGTGGTTTCAATGTCAAACACAAGCTTGGCCATCTGACAGCAAGATTAGCCGGAACCGGGGAGAATGGCCAGCAGCAAAGCGTTTGGGGAGCGTGACAGAATCGGGAAGGGCGGCAGTGCTCAATGGCGGATCGTTGCCGATAAACCAAAGCAATGCGCGCGTGTCCAGCAGCAGCTTCATTTCATATAGTCTTTGAAGTCATCCGGCGGCGCGTCAAAATCCGGGGAGAGCCAAATTTTTCCCGGCAAACTTCCCGCGCGCGCCCGCTGGCGCTGGCGTAACGCCACGGCGCAAAGCCTCGCCTTCGGCTGACCATTTTGCGTGATGGTGAATTCCTCACCCTTGGCGACCTGTTGGACTAAATCCGCGAGCGTGGCCTGGGCTTTTTCAAGCGCGACTATTTGCATAACGCCGGAACTTTAACCCGCATTCTTGCGCATGGCCAATTCTTTTCGCGCAGCCACCCAGCCATCTAGCGGCAATTTTGTTGAAAAATTTCCGTTGACGAGTCCTGCCAAGTGTATTAGTGTGTGAGTACACAATGCAAGTGCATGTTTCAACGGGGGATGGGGTTCCGATCTATTTGCAGATCGCCAATCAGGTCAAATACCTGGTCGCCTCGGGCCGGCTCGCGCCGGGGGACGAACTCCCGCCCATTCGCGTGCTGGCTCATCAACTTTTGGTCAATCCCAATACGGTCGCGCGCGCCTATTTGGAACTGGAGCGGGAAGGGGTCGTCCACAAGCGCCACGGTTCCGGCACCTACGTGTCCGACGTCGGGTCGCCGCTGGCTCGCAAGGAACGGCTCAAGATTCTCTCCGAGCGCGTTGATGCCCTGCTGGCCGAAGCCCGCAACCTCAACGTGGAACCGCTCGAATTGCTCAAGGTCATCAAGGAACGCAGCCAATCCATTCAACCCAAGGAAAACAAATGAATACATCCGCCGAACCTAACGCCGTGGAAATCACCGGCCTGAACCGGAAATTCGGCCCCAAGCTCGCGCTCAATCATGTTTCGCTGCAAGTCAAGCGCGGGCGCGTCTTTGGACTGGTGGGCGCCAACGGCGCAGGCAAAACAACCCTGATTAAACATCTGCTCGGACGCTTGAAAGCGGAGAGCGGCCTGGTCCGCGTGTTCGGGTTCGACCCGGTGGCTGATCCTGTCGCCGTGTTGAGCCGGATTGGATATTTGTCGGAAAATCTGGACCTGCCGGCTTGGATGCGGGTGGACGAATTGCTGCGCTATACGGCGGCGTTTTATCCCAAGTGGGATACGGACTACGCGGAGGATTTGCGCCGGCAATTCGGCCTGGACCCGCGCGCGAAAATCAAAACTCTCTCGCGTGGCGAGCACGCCAAGGCCGGCTTACTGATCGCGCTGGCCTACCGGCCCGAACTCCTGCTGCTGGATGAGCCAAGCTCCGGCCTGGACCCGATGGTGCGCCGGGACATTCTGGAGGCCATCATCCGCACCGTGGCCGACGAAGGTCGCACCGTTTTCTTCTCGTCGCACCTGCTGGAGGAAGTCGAACGAGTGGCGGACGATCTGGCCATGATGTTCAACGGCAAGGTGGTGCTGGCCGGCCCCTTGGATGATGTGAAGGAAAGCCATCATCGGCTGGTTTTTCGATTTGACTCGCCCCAAGCGTCAACGCTCAAGGTCCCGGGCGTCCTGAGCCTCACCGGCGGCGGGCAGGAATGGACGGCGATATGCAACGGCAAACGCGATGAGGCCGTGGCCGCCGTCGCGCGCGCCGGCGGACGGGTGGTGGCGGAGGACTCGCCGTCACTTGACGAAATTTTCGTGGCCTGGGCCGGAGCAAAAACCGAATAGGAGAATTCTTATGCACACACCCGCCGTCGCATTAGCCTGGGAACTTTGGCGCAGACACCGCAAGCGCCTGATGATCATGGCCGGCCTCTTTTTGGGATTTGCGCTGGTTTATCCAAAGTTGTGCGCGCTGGCGGGTTTCAATCCGGATAGCCCGGATGCGCTGGGTGAAATACTTAAAAAGTCAACCATACGGAGCAACGCCGCGCTCTCCTCTTTTCAGATTGCGGTTCATATCCTGTACTTCTTGTTTCTTGTCTGTGGTCCGATTGGGACGATGTTTCTAACGCTTTTATGCGTGGCGTGGATGTTCACTTTTACCGCGCCCGACGAGAAAACGAAAGATCCGATGGCATTTCCGACGCGTCTTTTTACGCTCCCGGTATCGACTCCTTTTCTTTTCTGGTGGCTGGTGCTGGCCGGGCAGGCGGCCGTCGTGGCCGTCTTTTGGAGTTGGGTGAGTTTTGTGCGGCAGCCTCACTTGGAGATATTTGCAGCCTATCATTACTGTTTTGGCTGGATGACCCTGCTGGCGCTGGGACAGGGGATTGTCTGGGCGCTGGCATCCTGGCCTCTCACGCGAATGTTTTTTTTGAGCGCGGTCTTTGTTGGTTTCACCTTCTCGCCCGCCCGAAGTGATATTTTTGAATCGCCCTATGTGCTGCCGCCGCTCTTCGTTATGGGCATCGCACTGGCGCGCGCCGGCCTGCAAAAAATGCGGCATGGTCAATGGCAAGGGTGGGACTGGGAACGCGCGCTCTCGCGAGTGACTGTCCTCGGGGAATGGCGGAGACCGGAGCGATTCTCCTCGCCTGCGCAGGCCCAATTGTGGTTCGAATGGCGGAGGTTTGTGCGAGCTTTGTGCCTAATGGTGGCGGCTGTGACGGTGTTGCCTTTTTTGATTCAACTGGCGGTGCGCTTCGTCTTCGGCCTCGGACCTGTGCAGGATGACACGATGTTCGGCTTATGCCTGGAATTGCCCTGCGCGGCTTTGCTCCTTCATGGTTGTTTTTCCATTTCGCCCACGCGAAACGATTTGCCCTTCGTGATGATCCGACCACAAACCAACGGTCAAATCATGATGGCATCTTTGAGAGCGTCCGCGATCAGCACAGTGCTTTCATGGGGTTTGGTTTTGGGGGTCTTGTGCGCCATGCCCTTGCTGGGCCATTTCCCTGACTTTGAGAAGACGTTGGGAATGGAGCTCCATTGCCGGACTCTTATTGTCATGGGATTGATCCTGCTGACCTGGCGTGTGATCCCGATTAATCTCTGTTTTGTCTGGTCCGGCAAGCGGAATTTTTCTCAAGTGCCCGTGCTGTTAGGGATGGTAATCTACGCGGGCATCTTTGCGCTTGCGATTTTGAGCAAGAATGCCGAGTACTGGGATGCATTCTGGCGGCTTGTGCCGGGCTTGCTCTCGTGTTGGGTTGTTTTGAAATTCCTGCTGGCTTTTCTGACCTTTCGCATCTCCCTCAAACGAGGATTGTTGGCGTCCTCCTCCATGCTGGCTTATCTGGCTGTCTGGGCTTTGCTGGTGGCGGCTTTGGTCATACCTACGGTGATTCTTTTTCATGACAAGCCGTGGCTGTTCGCGACGTGCCTGGTCATCATTTTATTGACACCTCTGGCCAGGATTGGTTTCGCCCCGATCACCCTGGCGTGGAACCGGCACGCTTGAGGCCCTATTCCCACCCACCGCCCAGCGCCCGGTAAATGTTCGCCAAGTCCGACGAAATGGCCTGCCTGCTCTGCGCCAAGGCAGTTTCAGAAGCGAGGAGGGATCGTTCCGCATCCAACACGGACAAAAACTCCAAGGTGCCGGCCTGGTAAAGTTTTTGCGATAAATCCAGCGCACGGCGGTTTTTAATCACAGCCTCGCTCAACGCCCTGCGATGGTCCCATTCCTTGGCGAACGCCACCAGATTGCTCTCCACGTCCGCCAAAGCCGCCAGCACGACTTTCTGATACGTCAGGTAAGCCGCGTCCGTCGCCGCCTTCTGCAAACGCAAGTTGGAAATGATGCTGCCGCCCGAAAAAATGGGCCAGTTCACCTGGGGGCCGCCGGAATAGACGCCATTGGGACCCGCGAACAAATCCCGCGCGATGCTGCTCTGGTAATTCAGCGAGCCTGTCAACGAAAATTGCGGATAAAAGTCAGCCACCGCCACGCCGATCAGCGCCGCCGCCTGGTGCAAATTCGCCTCCGCCGCGCGGATATCCGGCCGCCGCCGCAACAAATCCGAGGGCAACCCGACCGGCACTTCCGGTGGGGTGAGCGGGACGGCGCCGGGTCGGGACAAATCCTCCAACAGATCAGCCGGCGGACGCGCCAGCAAAATGCTCAGAGCGAAAATGTTCTGCTGGATGGTAATTTCCAGCGGCGGAATGGTCGCCGCGGTCGTGGCCACTTCCGCGTCGGCATTGGCCTGGTCGAGCGCGCTGACGAAACCCGCCGCCCCTTTGAGCCGCGTCACTTGCGCCGTATGCACTTCGGATTGCAGATTGGTTTGTGCGATGGCGATTTGTTCCTGCGCGCTGCGCACTTGAAAATAGTCCAGCGCCACTTCCGACACCAGCGTCACCTGCGCGCCATAGATATTCTGGCGGGCGGCCTCGATGGCGGCGTCATCGGACTCAAGCTGGCGCCGCGTGCCGCCAAAAACATCCAAATTCCACGCCGCTGTCGCGCCAGCCTGAAGAAAACCGGTTGAATTTCCACGAATCGTGCCGGTGCGAGTCGCGCTTCCCGTAGCCGCGAGCGACGGCCAAAGTCCGCCCGCGTCCTTGCCGCGAATGGCGCGCGCCTCCCGCAACAGCGCTTCGGCCAGGCGCACATCGAGATTGGTTCGGAGCGCAGCATTGACCAAGTCGGTCAGCTTGGGGTCCTGAAAACGCGTCCACCATCGCGCCAGTTCGACGGAGTTTGTCGTCAAACGCGTGTCGCCAGAGGCTGCTGAATTGCTCACACCCGACCAGGCTGGCGGCGACTGGGTTTTGAGCGGCTTGTAATTCGGGCCAACCTTGCAGCCGCCGACCGCGAGCGCGAGCAAAATGGTTGTGAGGAGGGGACAGATTTTCATGCGCAGGCGTCACTCGTAGCGAAGCGCCTCAATGGGGTCCAATCGCGATGCTTTCCATGCGGGGTAAAATCCAAACACGATTCCCACCGTGGCCGAAACCACCACCGCCGCGATGATGGCCCCAAGGGAGGTGGCCGTGGGCCAATGTTTGACAACCCGCACCACCCATGAGGTCGCGCGTCCCAAGCCGATGCCGAAGATGCCGCCCAAAAGACACAACACCACCGCCTCGGTCAGAAATTGCCGCAGAATGTCCGGCCCTTGCGCGCCCACCGCCATGCGCAGCCCGATTTCACGCGTGCGCTCCGTCACCGAGACAAGCATAATGTTCATAATGCCCACTCCGCCCACCACCAGCGAAATCAACGCCACGATCAAAAGCAAATTGGTCATCAGTTCGGTGGTTGAACTCATCGTCTTCATGATTTCTGTCAAGTCGCGGATATTGAAATCATCCGGCATATCGCCGCGCAAATGATGCCGCTCGCGCATGAGCGCGGTGATTTCCTCGATGGCGCTGGGCACTTGTTCGCCGGTGCGCGCGGCGGCCACGATTTGATCGATGCCGGCGAACCGCACCGGCGCGGGCGTGTCGGTCGTCTGGACGGCCGAGGGAACGGAGTAAAGACTGAGCGAATAATTGGGATACACCTGGCTGGGCAGAACGGTGGCGCTGGCCGCCGCGGCAGCAGCCGCGCTCAAGTTGGGGGTGGAGACGGAGGTGCCTGTCACCCGGTATTTGATGGTCGTCCAAGGGGCCAGCACGATGTCGTCCTGGTCCGAACCCATCATGTTGGCGCCTTTGGGCCGCAGGACGCCGATGACTTTCATATTGACGTTTTGCATGCGGATATCCTTGCCGATGGGCGATTCGCCGGCGAAAAGTTCGCGCACGATGGTCTGGCCGACCAGGCAAACCTTGCTGCAATTGCGCACGTCGCGATCGGTGAAAGCTTCGCCCTCGGCCATTTCCGTCCAATCGCGCACCTCCAGAAAAGCAGGGGTCGTGCCCATCATGGAGTTGGGCGCCCAGTTGCGGTTGCCATAAACGATCTGCGTGCGCGTGCGCACGATGGGCGCGGCCGCGATAATCGACGGGCATTCCGTCACAATGGCGTCGGCGTCGCCCGGCGTGAGGGTGATGCTGCTGCCGCTGCCGAAGCTGACGCCGGCGGTGGCCATGTTGCCGGGAAAGACCAGGAGATTGAAGGCGCCCATCGTGGCGATGGTGCGTTGAATGGCCATGGTGGAGCCGTTGCCGATTTCCATCATCGCGATCACCGCCGCCACACCGATGACAATGCCCAGGGTGGTCAGCGCCGCGCGCAGAACGTTGCGCCGCAGCGCGCGCAAGGAAGTGCGGAGGATGCGGAGAAATTTCATGATTTTTCGATCAATCCATCGCGGATGCGGATGACGCGTTTGGCGTGCTCGGCCACGCCCGGATCATGCGTCACCAGGATGACCGTCAAACCTTCCGATTGATTCAGGTTTTTGAACATATCCAAAATTTCCTCGCTAGTGCGCGAGTCCAGGTTTCCCGTCGGCTCATCGGCCAGCAACAAGCGCGGACGGTTGATCAGCGAGCGGGCGATGGCGACTCGCTGTTGCTGACCGCCGGAGAGTTGGGAGGGTTGATGATCCATGCGCTCGGACAGGCCCACTTTGCGCAATAGTTCGGCGCCGCGTTCGCGCATCTCGTGTTCCGCGAGATGTTCGGCGGCGTAATTGAGCGGCATGATGACATTTTCCAAAGCGGTGGTGCGCGCCAGCAAATTGAAACTCTGAAAAACAAAGCCTATCAAGCGGTTCCGCAGCCTGGCCCGTTCATTGGTCCCCGCGCCGGAAACTTCCTTTCCATCCAGCCAATACTCGCCGGCGCTGGGATGGTCCAGACATCCCAGAATGTTCATCAAAGTGCTTTTGCCTGAACCGCTGGCCCCCATCAGTGCGACCAATTCGCCTTTGGCAATGGAAAGCGAAACACCCTTAAGCACGGGCACATCGACCTCGCCAAGGTGGTAGGTTTTGCAAACGCCCCGCAATTCTAGCAAGTCCATATACGTCTGTGGGGACTAATTGCCCCTGCGCGGGCCAGGCGGCCGGCCCCAGGGGTTCTGCGGGATGAAAGGATTCTTGGCCGCATCCGCATCCATCGGATTGGAGGCCAGTTGCATGCCCATGATCACTTGCTGCCCTTCGGCCAGGCCGGCGCCTTCGATTTCCGTTTCGGTTCCATCGGTCAAGTCGGCGGTCACCGCAATAGGTTTGACAAATTCGCCTTCTTCAACCCAGAGCGTGGCAGGATGGCGAGGTTCGGAGGAATCGGGCGGGGGATGGTGTCCGGCTACTTGTTGGGCCGCCTGCGAATCGCGGTATGCCGGCGCGATCATTTCGAATTGCGGCCGCCAGCGCAAGGCGGCGTTGGGCGCCAGCAGGACTTTGTGCCGCTCGCCGCTCAGGAATTGGGCGTTGGCGGTCAGGTAGGGAAGCAATTTGCCGTCCGTGTTGTCGGTGTTCACTTCCACGGTGTAGGTGACGACGTTCTGTGTCATGGTGGCGTTGAGGCGCACCTTGCCGACCTTTCCCCGGAAGGTTTGGTTGGGGAAAGCATCGACGGTGAAGCTGACTGGCTGGCCGGGATGAATGCTGCCGATATCCGCTTCATTGACGGAAATCCAAACCTGCATGCGCGTGAGGTCCTTGGCGATCAGGAACAGGCTCGGCGTGTTGAAGCTGGAAACGACCGTTTCGCCAATGGTGACGCGGCGGTCAATAATAACGCCTTTGACTGGGGAAGCGATGGTGCAATAATCCAGCGTGCGTTGGGCGCGATCCAGCGTCGCCGCGGCTTGGACGGTCGTGGCCCGTGACTGTTTGAGCGCGGCTTCGTCCAGCGCGACGTTGGCTTTGGCGATTTCGTAATTGGCTTTGTAAGAATCGTAGGTGGTGGGCGCCAGTGCCTCGGACGGCCCCAATTTTTGGGCGCGGTTCCAATCCGCTTCGGCCTGCACCAGCTTGGCCTTCATCTGTTCGAGATCAGCTTCAGCGCGGACTTCACCCGCTTTGTCCTGGTCCAGTTGCGCCTTGCCGAGGTTGACGTCGGCGGCATAAAGGCAGTCGTCAATTTTCGCCAGCACCGTTCCTTCCTCGACCACCGAACCGTAATCAATGGGCTTGCCGCTCTTGTCCTTGCCGAAAAAGAGGATTTGTCCCGCGACCTGGGCGCCGACATCAACGACTTCCTCCGGTTCCAAGGTTCCGGTGGCGGTGATGGTCACGTAGAGATCGCCCTTTTTGATAGGGGCCTCCCGAAAGGCGGGTTTATGGGCGGCATGGGCGCGCCACTGCCACACTCCCCAGCCTGTTAAGAGAACCAGGATGGCGGCGGCTGTGAGCGAGGTTTTGAGGGGTCGTCGCATGTTCAATTTTACGTCATCATCAAGTCCGGCTGCCCGCCATGGTTGAGCCGGCGATGGATCAAGACAATGAACCTCTTCGAGGTCATGCCCAGGCCATTGTCATTTAGATGCAGTGGCGTGTGAGATTATTCAAGCTAAGAGCGTGTTTTACCGCCAGCGGCCACCCACCCAGACGTGCCGTCCGCCGCGAAAGACCCAGCCGCCGTGAAGCCACAAGGCCCCTCGGTAAGGGGGCAAAACCCAGACGCCAGGAGCCCAAACCCAGGCGTAGCCGTTCCAATTATAGTATCCGGGCGTGTAAACATAGTCCGGCCCTGGGGCAGGCGGGGCGACCTCCGCAGGAGGCGCAGGAGGCGGCACCGAAGCGGCCACGGCCGTGCCGGGCGCAGGTTCCTGAATAGTCCCAGGCGGCGGAGTCTGCGCGGGAGCCGTCCCCGGAGGGGGTGCGGCATAAGAACCCTCTGTCGGAGGAGGAGCGACATAAACTGGCTGTTGAGTCGTGCAACCGCCCACGACCACTCCGGCCAGGACGGCCAACGTCCAAACTGAATAGAATCTCATTTTCATACACCATACTAATAGCCAATGCGCGGAAAAGTTCCACCCAAAAATAGGTGCTTCAGTCAAGGCCTTTTCAACTCGGCGGTTTTGGTTGAGCCCGTCTCGCACAGGAGAGCGAGATCGATGAATTGGCCGCCCACCGTCTGGTGCGTGTGAACGGCCAAAATGTTGCGGCCCTTGCGCAAGGCCTTCCGCAATGCTTCGGTGACGTCAAAAGCTTCGTAGCTTGTCGTGTAGCCGCCCCGTTTCCAGATGATCTGTCCATTGACATAAACCTCGGTGTCCTCGTCATGGAAAATCACCAGCGAGGCGTCCTGGATATAATCGGTTGAGGAATCAAAATTTTGACGCAGCCAAATATCGTCATTGGTCCAGGAAGTTCGGACACCCGGCAACGCGTGGCCGAAAGGAGCGAGTCCACTCCCCCAGGCGCTGTCGTTCGCCTCCGCGCTTATCCAATCGGCGCCAGGCGCGGCGGTCGTGAAGCGATAGGGCTTGGACAATTCTCCGTCGGCGGCGGCTCCGACAAGGACTTTCCAGTGTCGCGCGGCTGCGGTCGAAGGTTCCCCGGCCGTCGGCCCTTCGGTCTCGTAAGCAGCCGGCCGCGCAGTAAAATCATGCAGGCGGGCGAGATCAAATTTGGGCCGGCGATCATAGTAATACAAGCCGTTGTGCTCCTGCTCGACATCGGTTAATTGCGTGTAACAAAAGCCAAACAGATTGGAATTGTCAAGCAAAGCCGCCGTCAGTCCTCCGTAGCGAGTGTAAAACTCTTCCTCCGTTTTCGGCCCGTCGCCGTAGCCCCAACCGCCTTCCGTCGCCCAGCCGATGCCGCCAAATTCGCTGACCATGAAAGGGAGGCCGCGATCCGTTTGCTTGGAACTCTTCACGCCGTAACGATCTGGCAAGCCTTCCGTCGCGCTGTGGCCGAAGAACTCCTCCCAGCGCTGCTTGAAAGCGACCGGTTTTTGGTTGTAATCGTGGTTGTCGAGCACCAAGGGGTTGGCGACGGTGTGCGTCCAGCCGCTCGTTTCCAGAAGCGCGCGCGAGGCGTCCAAAGCCTTGGTTTGCCGCCAGACGATCTGTTGGAGTTCGCCGGCATTGGCAGGGGTTTCGTTGAACGGACACCAGCCGATGATGGCCGGATGATTCCGGTCGCGCAGAAGCACCTCGTTCCATTCGTTGGTGTAATTGGCATAATCCTCCGCCCGATAATCAAAACCCCAATTGGGAAATTCCCCCCAGACCAGGTAGCCGAGCTTGTCGGCCCAATACAAATAGCGAGGCTCGAAGACTTTCTGGTGCAAACGCGCCCCGTTAAAACCGGCCGCCATGGATCTCTCGATGTCCTTCTTGAGTTCTTCGTCCGAAGGCGCTGTCCATTCGCCATCAGGATAGAAGCCCTGGTCGAGAATCAAGCGTTGAAAAATCCGTTTACCGTTGATGAGAATGGAGCGGCCTTGGATGGAAACACTGCGCAACCCAAAGTAGCTGGACATTTCATCCACGGTTTCTGTTCCGCGCTTAAGCGTGAAATTCAGATCGTACAGAAATGGCGTCCCAGGTTCCCACAGACGTTTCTGGCTCAGGTTGATGGCCAGGCGAGGCGCTGGCCCGGCCACCGGGCAGGAATCGGACCCGACGCCGCGCCCATCGGCGAAGGCTTCCGCCGTGAGAGTCAGACCCGGTTCTGAGCCATTGACGACGGCCTCAATGACTACCCGCGATTGGTCGGGATCGGGTCCAATGGCAACACTCTCGACGAATGAGGAGCCGACCGCCTCGAGCCAGACGGGTTGCCAGATTCCAGTGGTGCGGGTATAAACGCAGCCTTCGCTGACGGTGTGGGTTTGCTTGCCCGTTGGCTCCTTGCCGCTGGCGACATCGTGGAAGACATTCACGACCAACTCGTTTTCTCCGTCGCACAAAAGGCGGGTGATGTCAAAATTAAAAGCCACGCTGCCGCCGACATGCGAACCGGCCAATTGGCCATTGACCCAGACCCGCGCCTGATAATCCACCGCGCCAAAATGCAGGCGCACGCGCTTGCCTCGCATGGACGCCGGCGTTTCAAACGCGCGCCGATACCATGTGTGCTTCATGATTCCGTAATGTCCGATGCCGGAAAGCCTGCTTTCCGGACAGAACGGCACGGTGATGGCGGAATGGAGGTCCTTGCCCGAAATCAATCCGCGCGATTCGCCGTCGCCCTGATCATCGATTTCGAACTGCCATTGGCCGTTGAGGGTGACCCAGTTCTGGCGGAAGGCGTCTGGGCGCGGATGCTCCGCGCGCGGGACCGCTGCCGCATGGAGTGAACACACCGAAACTAAGATAAGAAAAATCTTATTAATCACCAAGCATAGGTCCGCTTTAGGGCTGGCGCAAGACGAAGAATGACTCCCTCACATTTTGCCATTTGGCGGAGGCAGCGGAACCATTTTGGAGTTGGCCACGAGCGGTTCAAACCGGCCAATGTGGTAATTGTGGCAAACAAGACAGTCATCGCGCACCTGGTTCGGCCGATGGCACGTGGCGCACGTGCGTTTGTCAATCATCATGAAGCTGCCATGGAAGCTGGACGCATCGTGCGAGGTGGTTGCGGAAGCGGACGCCATGGCGGCGTTGCCCGGATTGACTGTTCCGTTCATGGGATGACAGGTCTGGCAGCCGCTCGTATCGAGCAAGCTCAAGTGCGCGGAGTGAGAAAAGCGATTAAAGCCATGTTCAATGGGGTCGGGATGGAAAGCCATCCAGTTGACTTGTCTGACAGGAGTTTCTTCGATGCTGTGGCACTTGGAGCACAGTCCGGCCGCTCCGGGCGCGGAGAGTTCCTTGAACACCGCCCGCGCCCTGCCCGGGTCCTGAGTGTGGTCGGCATCCACCGTTAGGTTCATCCAGGAACTTAGAAAGCGATCGGCGTGGCCGCGCGGATGATAGGAAAGATTAAACAATCCGTCAGGACTGTACCAGCCTCCCTGGTTCACCCATGCATCGGGAGCGGCGGGTTTCACGGGGCCGGGTTTGGCCACATCCGGCGAAGGAACCATCAATGTCGCCGCGTACTTGCCATGGTTGCGATAATCCAGCACTTCGTTTTGCAGGTTTGTGAAAGTGTTTGTAAAAGTGGCGCGCACCGCATCTGAACTGATGAACGCGACTAGGCCTTCCTTTTCGTGGTCGGTCAATGTTCTTCCCGCGCTGAGGGTGATGCGCTTGAGCAGTTCATCCTGACCGAGCGTTTCGAGATCGAAAAGAAACGACTTGATGCCCCACGCAAGCGATTGGGCGGCCTTGAGTTTTGCGGTGTTAGTTTTTGGCAGATTGGAGAGGTCTGTGCCTTCAAGTTGATTCAACGCCGGACGCATCGCCGGGTCGGCTGAAAGAAGCAGGCGCAGGAACGGTTTCAACGGTTGGTCGGCGTCCGCAGGCCAACTTCCGATGGCGTATTGGCCGTTCAGCACGCGATCATCCATTTGTGGGATGACGATGAAGGCGATGCCGGGGGCGACGGCGGCTTTGCCTTTGATCTGCGCGTCGTGGCACGAAGCGCAAACGGTCTCGAACGATTTGACGGTCATGGTGCCGCCGCGGAGATCGGTTTGGTGGCAATTCAGACACGAGTCCGGGGCGAAATTTTTCGCGGCCGCATCTTTAAAGTGGGTCTGGTAATGAGACTGATGGTCAAAGAGGATGCGCGTGGGGCGGTGAAAAGCGTAATCGCTGAATTGAGGATGGCCATGCTCGAGGCTGGCAAACTGGGTGACATGGCAGCTCTGGCACTGGCGATTGGTGAGTTTCTTGAGATCGGCTTCGTTGCCCCGGTGCTCCTTATGACAAGTGGCGCAAGCAATATTGTTTTCGCCGGATCGGCCGGGGCTGGCAATGAATGAAGCCAGTTCAAGACTCGGGGGCGGGGTGCCCGCACCATCCCTTTTTAGAATGGCCTCAGTCAGAGGGCTCAGGCGCGCAGCCGTCAGAGAATGCGGCTGCAGCGGAGCTTCACCCAAGGGATGGCAGTTCAGGCATAGTTGGCTGTTGTCATGGGCGGCAACGGAACCAGCGGAGGCTGTCAGCCATCCGGCTGGCCGCCCTTCCAACGGGCCGTGACATTGGGAACAATCGCGCCCCACCGAGCTGTGAGAGAAACTAAGTTCGCCAGGGGAAATGACCCGGTTGCCATGGATTGAACCAAAGGTCAGAAAGAGGAGGGCAAGCGTCACCGCCACCGCGAGCACGACCGTCAACCCGCGCCAGGAACGCAAACTTCGGATCGGGGTGCATTTGGGAATGGCGCGGCAGCATGCGCCATCAGGCAGCGGTCCTTCGGCGCAAGGCCCGCCAAGAAAAGCGGGCCGGGTGCAATGCCAGTGGTCTCCTTTGCGCAAAGGCCGGCATTCAGTCGTCGCCGTGCAATTCCCATGCGCGTCCGGCCCGGCCAGACAACACTTGCCGTCCCGCGCGTGTCCGCAAACCCACTTTTGATTGGGCCGCTCATAAACGCTTTTCTCGAAGCCAAACTCCTGAAGACGACTCATGGCGGTGGCCTCATGATAGCTTCCATGCCAGATACCCATGAACGACGGCCACCAGGATCATGGAATACGTTAGCGGGATATGGATGAAAAGCCAGGCTTTAAGCAAGCCTTGGCGGGCCTGCTGGAAATCAAGGTTGTTCTTGACGTGAATTTGCTCCACGATGCGCGTCATGATGCCGCGTTCCTCGGCGTTGAGGTAGCGATCCACTGCCTGCGCCTCGGAAAGCAGTTGGAGGATTGGCTGCCCATAACCGACAATATGATGCCAAAAAGAGCATCGGCGGGAAAAGTAATTTCGCAACTTCAGTTCGTAAAAATCCGCGATAGTGGACGACTGGGTTTTGGCCACCGATTCGACCACCATGTCCTCTACATCGCACCGCACCGCCGTCCGCAATGCAGGAATGCGCTCAAAAATCACATTCTCACCCAGAATGGTCATACGGGATGGCAACCAGCGGGAAATAGCCAGGCCCACCACTCCGCTGGCGGACACGAGGTAAAACAAGACTGCCAGACCGGTTTCCAGGCCGCCACGCGGAACTTTCAAACCCGCGTGCAGCAGAAACAGCACGCAACTGAGCAAGCCGACGTAGATGTGAACTTGCATCCAAGTGGAGGCGCGAAGCAGAGGCAAAAAGGGCAGCTTCTTGCGCGCGTTGAAGAGCGTCAGAAGGATGACCACCGCGAAGAGCATCAAACCTGTCACCAACCCCGCGCGGCGCAAATGCACCCGCAGGGCATAGTCCAGCAGCCACGCAAACAAGGCGGCGACCGCGAACAAAGTCCATCCGAGATATCGGCGGTTTTCGAGCGTCATCGTTTGTTCATCCATTGGGCCAGCCTGTCCACACTGCGCATGTCCATCCGCACCAAGGCATCGTGCGGGCAGGCATTGGCGCAAGCCGGGCCGGTGATCTGTGTGGAACAAAGGTCGCACTTGGCGGCCTTTTGGATGGGTTGGTTGGTCGCCTTGTCGTAAAAGGGTTGGCCGTCGGCGTTCCGCGCGGTGACCATTTGAATGTTGCTGTAAGGGCAACTGTTGGCGCAGGTGGCGCAGCCGATGCAAGTCAGGTCATTGATCACCACGTGTCCATGAGCGGATTTCCGGTGGATGGCCCCGGTCGGGCAGCCAATCATGCAGACCGGATCCTGGCAATGCATGCAAGCATTGGCGATCATGAAACCTTCCTCAATCGGGCCATGGCGCAAGAAGCGCGGATTGTTGTCGTGGGCGGCCGCGCATGCCCGCACGCAATCATCGCAACGCGTGCAACGATCCATATCAATGATCATGGCGGCGGTGCCGTTGATGAACCTTTGTTCCACGATGAATTCCATCATCTCCGTGCTGATCTTGGTGTCGGGACTGTCGGGACTCCACCCACGGGAAACGGGCCGTGTGTACGGCGGGGGAAATTCGGAGGCCGGCAGGCTTGGAAAGACATGCTGTTCCAAGATCGCAGTGGGGACAAACAAAACATCCACGTAGCCGACCGCCCTGAGGGAGCGCTGGAACGGCAAGTCCTTTTTTTCTTTCCAATTCGTGGCCGCTTCTTCAAATCCGAAGATCTGCCCACGCCCCAAATAGCTGACGGTGCGCTCCACATTGTTGTAGGCTTCGCTCAGGCGCGCAAACCCGCTCCGAACGAGATACACACCATTGGGATAGTGTCCCTCCTGGGCGACCACGGGTTCCTTTTGGATGCGCTCGGAAGCCGTCGCTTCGCGAATTTTCGAGTAGGAGGCGTACCATTCAAAATTTCCGAACGTGAGAAACTCCGTCGCTGCCGCCACAATTTCCAAAGTGGGGTCGTCCAGGTGGCGGAACATCGCTGTCTCGCGCAAATGGTTTTTCAGGCTGTGGTCTCGGTACAATTTATCAATGTATTCCTTGAATTCGGGGGATCGGAGCCGGATTTCGCGCAGTCCCTGCCAACGGATTTCCAGCATCTCCGAATCGGCCCCGGCGATGACCGTGGTCGTGCGCGCGGTGCGGCTCAAGGCCGCGATCTCTCCGAACAATTCTCCGGCCGGCAAATCCACCGTCTTCTTGTCCTTGACGATAACGTTGATGTCCTGCACGAACACGGCCTCGGACCGGCTGATGAACTCGGTTTCCCCGTAAGAATGCTTGGAGGTTCGATCTCGCAGGTTGCGCACTTCAGGCATCCTGGGATTGCGCCACCTTTGGGCCAAGGCGCTGAAAAAACTCTTGCGATCCGTCTCCTGGCGCTCCTTGCTAGTCTCCCCCAATTTGTCCAGAATCACTCGGGCCGAACCGGACAGAACGATGAAGGCCGAGTTTCCATAGTCACCCTGCCGAACAATGACATCCCCGGCCTTGAATCGCCGCATCCGGCTGTCATTGAGCAGAATATCGTGCAAGGAAGTATTTTTCGGAAAGCGGCTCGCGTCCATCTTCCGGAATAGGGGAATCTGTAACATGCGCTCCACATCCTGTTCGGACATGGGTATGGCGAGATCCTCCGGCAATTCACTTTGGAACGGAATGTCCCAGCGTTGCGGGCGATTAATGTCTTGTGTGTCATCGGCCATGCCAAATTCGCTCGCGCGTATTCCGGCTCAGGGTTTGTAGGCTGTTCCCTTGTACTTGTCGGGTCCCGGAATGAGGGAATCAACGGCGGCAAGTTTGGCGCCATCCTGGCTTTTTGCAAGGGCGCTGCTAATGCTGCCGACCTCGTCGGCCATTTTATCTATCGCCGCGCCATTGCCCGGCTTCAAGTCGGCGACGTTGACCGCAGAGAGAATCTTTTTCAATTCCGGCAGATCCGAAGCTTTCGAGATTTCCTCAAGTCGATCTTTCGCGGCAGTGACCCGGGCCAGCATTGCCTTGGAATAAGCGCCATCTTCGGTCGCTTTGGCCACGCCGCGCAAACTAAACTCCAAGTCCAGCGCCCGGCCCACAATATAGAGCATCCGGCGACGATCAACTGGAATCTCTTCGTTAACCTTGCCGCCGGATTTTTGAAGATTGTGGCGCACTTCTCCCGAAAGCCAGGAAACCAACTCGAAATCGCTTCCGGCCTTATGCCCGCCTACATTGACCAGCTTTTCCTCCGGCACGGTGTGGCAGGAAAAGCAGTTGGCGGCAACGTGGTAATAGTCGTTAGGCTGAAGCATGCCGAGCTTGGCGGCTTTTTCCAGGTGGTTAACCTCGTTGCTGGCGCTGTGGATTTTGATCCAATCCTTGCCGGGGCCGTGGCACGATTCGCAGGAAATGCCAGAGATGGGAACGACCTTGCCGCTATCGTCCGCCTGGTCCGTATAATGGCACTTGAGGCACAAGCTTTCCTCCTTGATGCGGCGCAGGCCCATTTTGCTTGCAATTTCCCTGCCTTCCGCGCTGCGGTGCATGGTATTGAAAGTTTCAAAATGGTGGGTCAGCTTCCAAGCCTCCACCTCGGGAGCATGGCACTCATTGCAAGCGGTCGGCCCCATGACTTTAGTGGGATCGGAGTGATAAGGGTCGTCGGCGGCGCAAGCCCCGGTCGGCAGATAGAGCGCGAACGCAAGAATCATCAGAGTGATTGACAACGCCAATTTTCGCACACTTATTGCTTTAATATTTCGAGGCTTCATTTTGATTCACGCTTTTGTTGTAACCATTTACGCATCCAACGTCAAATCGCTTTCTGGCACCGCAATGCAGGTGAGGCAGCTTCCAGCCTCAACGTCGCATCCGGGCCGTTTCCGATACTTCACTTTGCCGGATTTGACCGCCGTTTTGCAAGTGCCGCAATTTCCGGCGCGGCAACCATAGCTCATCGAAATGCCTTCTGCCAAGGACAAATCCAACAAGGAATCCGCCTGACCGGACCAGGACACTTCTTTGTTGGAACGCGCAAACATCACTTTCATCTGCGGGCCTGCCGACGCGGGTGCGGGAGCAGCCGCGCGTTTGACGCTGGCCGGGCCAAAAGCCTCCATGTGGATGTTCTCCTCCGCCACTCCCCACGCCTTGAGACCCTCATTGAGATCGCTCATCATCGCTCCGGGACCGCACATGAAAAAATCGAAATTATTGGAGGGCAGTTTTGCCTTGAGTAAAGCCATATCCACCCGTCCCTCATGGTGGTAATCTGTGCCGTTGACATCGGTCTTGTTGGGTTTGGAGTAGGCTATATGAAGATGAAATCGGCTTTGCTCCTTCGCCATTTTTTCCAGATACTCCTTCATGATATGCTCCTGACTATTGCGCACGCAAAAAAAGAACCATGTCTCCCGTTGGGGTGTTACCGTCATGATCTCATTAGCCATGCTGACCATTGGCGTGATGCCCACGCCACCGGCCAGAAGCACCACGGGCGATAAGTGGCTGGTATCCAGAAAAAAGCCGCCGCCAGGGGCTTTTACATCCACAATATCGCCCGCCTTAAGCGCGGTATGGAAGAAATTGGAAACCAACCCCGGCTTGCCGCCGGCCACATCGGGCGGCGCGGGCACGCGTTTGATGGTGACGCGGTAATAGTCTGGACGCGG
>Ga0302325_10012705_pt1 | contig 18034 bp, 17 predicted proteins | sample Palsa_T0_2_FD_201948 | JGI IMG/M metagenome (GOLD analysis project Ga0302325, IMG submission 201948) | Peat permafrost microbial communities from Stordalen Mire near Abisko, Sweden - Palsa_T0_2 | ecosystem: Environmental > Terrestrial > Soil > Palsa > Peat permafrost | place: Sweden: Abisko...
CCCGGCATCTACTGATCGCGGATTAGGTCGGGTTTCTTCCTGGACGTGTTTCCCGGCTGCCGAGCAGGTAGATGCCGCCGGTCAGCGCCATCGAAAGGAACATCGCGAACGCGAGGCCGCCGATCACGGCCAGCGCCAACGGCTGCTGAACCTTGGCGCCCGCGCCCAGACCAAGCGCCAGCGGAAACAGTCCAGCCGCAGTTGCGAGCGTGGTCATCAGAATCGGCCGCAACCGAATCTTCGCCGCCGCTATCACCGCCGCTCGCGGTCGCGCGCCTTCGAATACGTCGTGCTCCGCATGATCGAGCAGAAGTATCCCGTTCTTGGCAGTGATACCGACGACCATGATGATCCCCATGAAGGACGAAATGTTGAGACTGACGCCGGTGAGATCAAGAGCAATGAAACTGCCGGCGAGGCACGATAACGCGCCCATCAGGACGGCGATTGCAGGCCCGATTCGCGCGAATTCCCAGATCAGCACCAGGAACATCGCGACGATTCCCGCGACCATCACCAGCGATAATTGATGGAACGACTTCTGTTGTTCCGCGTACAGACCGCCGTATTCCAGCGTCACTCCGGGCGGCAGCGCGAGGCTGGCGAGCCGCGCCTTGACGCGGCTGATGGCCGTACCCAGATCGATGCCCGCGACGCGGGCGGTTACGTGCACGACCGATCGTAAGCGCTCGCGCGTCAGTTCCTCGCCCGCGCCCATCCATTGGAGGCGGGTCAGCGCCGAGAGCGGAACGTGTCCACCGTCGGGCGTTTTCAGCAGAATCTGCGGGAGCAGATCCAGCCGCCGATGGTAGTCATTGGGATAGCGGACGCGTACCCCGACCAGCCGTTCGCCGACCGGCAGATTTGTCGCGACCGTCCCTTCAATTACCGATCGCAGAACGGCGCGGATATCCTCGGCCGAGAGTCCGTACCGCGCCGCGGCCGTCTGATCGACCAGCACCTGCTCTTCGGGATTGGTCAAGACGATTCCGTTGAAGACATCGACCACGCCAGGAATGTTGTGCAGGCGATCCGCGACTTCGTTTGCGGCAGTTTCGATCGCCGGTTGATCAACGCCGAAAACGTTGATCACAATCGGCTGGGGCGTACCCGAGAGATCGCCGATCATGTCCTGCAGCAATTGCGAAAAATCGATGCTGACGCCAGGCACCGTCGCGAGCGTTCGCGCCCGAATCGAACTCATCACTTCGTCGATTCCACGGGCGCGAACGCTGCGCAGCCGAACCGAGAAATCGCCAGCGTTGGACTCCGAGAGAAATCCGCCAAGCTGCGCACCAGTGCGGCGCGAGAAGGCGGCGACCTCGGGTGTGCGTCTCAAGATGTCCTCAATTTTTGCGAGCAGCGCTTCAGTGTCGTCAAGCGTTCCTTGATAGGGCGCGATGTAATCGAGCGTGAAGCCGCCTTCGTCGAGCGCCGGCAGATAGTCTGTGCCGACCGTGCGGTACAGCGCATAGGCTCCGGCCATCGAAAGCACGGCGATTGCCAACGCGAGGATCGGCACACGGAGGAACGGCCGCAGCGTCACCAGAAATCCGTTGCTCACTAGACCGAAGAAGCGGCCGGGTTCGCGTCCCGGACGGCGCCAACGCTCGACCATCAGTTCGAGCGCCGGGGTGAAGTAGAGCGCGAGGATCAGAGAAATGAAGAGGCCGCCCCCGAGTGTCAACGCGAGCGCGCGAAAGAATGCCCCGGTCACACCGGAGAGAAAGACCAGCGGCGCGAAGACCACGATCACGGTGGCGGTCGAGGCAATCAAAGGGCGGGTGAGTTCGGCGCTTGCGTTGCGAACCGCGACTTCGGCACTGGCGCCGCCCGCGTGCGCACGATGAATCGCCTCGATCATCACGATGGCGTCGTCGATGAACAGTCCGATTCCCGCGGCGAGTCCGCCGAGCGTCATCATGTTGAAGGTCATGCCGAACGCGGCCATCACCGCAAATGTGATTGCGATGGTGCATGGCACCACCACGGCGGCGATGAGCGCGCTCATAATGGAGAGCGTGAAGGCATACACGACGGCGACCGCGAGCAGCAGGCCGAGCACGATCGCGTCGCGCACGCTGTTGAACGATTCACGAACGAGCGCGGCCTGATCATATGAAAAGGAAAAGGTCACGTCGGGATAGCGCGCGCGGAAATCGTTGACGATCGCGTGAGCCTCGGCCGAGATCGCTTCGGTGTTGCCGCTCGGTTGTCGCGACACGCCAACCAGCACCGCAGGTCCATTTTGACTGGCCGCGCGGATGTAATCCTCCGTGATTCCGAGTTCGACGCTCGCAAGGTCGCGCACGTAAACCGGCTGTCCGTCAACGGTGGCGAGCGGAATCGCGGCGAGCTGATCGGCGTCGTGCAGGTCGCTGGCTATAATCGTGAGCAACATCCGATGAGAGTCGAGGACGTGGCCTGCTGATTCGACGACGTTGGCCTTGGCAAGTCCGCTAACGACATCGGCGGGCGTCAACTGATGTTGGAGCATCCGCGCCGGATTCAGACGTACCACGTATTCGCGATATTTCCCGCCGATGACGTCAACGCGATAGGTCCCGGCGATGCGATGGAGGCTCGGCACCAGGTCGTACTGCACCAGGTCGGTCACTTCCGCGAGATCGCGAGTTTTGGAACTCACGTCGATGTCGATGATCGGGAACGTCCCGCTGGTCAGTAACTTCGTGTCGATAACGGTCTCGGCAGGCAATAGTCCGCGAACTCCGCCCAGCGCGGAATTGAGCAGTTGGAAACCCGTGACTGGATCGGTGCCCTCGTTGAAATCCACATCGATTTCGGTGCTCCCGCGGGTCGTGGTCGATCGCACCATCCTGACACCGACGACTCCATAGGCCGCCTCCTCCAGCGGACGGGTCACCGCCGCCAGCATCTGCGGCGGCGCGAGGTCGCCGGCATCTACGGTCACCATTGCGCGGTTGAACTGAATCTCGGGAAAGACCGCACTCGGGATCGATTGTGCGATGAGCATTCCGAGCGCCGCCGCGGCGAGCGTCGCGCACAGCGCCAGCGTCGAATTGCTGCGGGTCATTGATGCACGACCGTCACCTTGAGTCCGTCGGCCAGCGCGTATCCGCCCGAGGTGATCACGAGGTCGCCGTCCTTTACTCCGGAAGTCACCTGAACCTCGTTGCTATTGCGAATGCCGGTGCTGATCGGTGTGCGATGTGCGCGACCATCCGCACCCGCGACAAAGACGTAATAGCTGTTGCGAGCCGCGTCTTCGAAGAGCGCCGCTACCGGAATCACCAACGCATCCGATGTGAAAGCGACCGTGATGCTCGCCTCGACCGGGGCGCCAGCCTGCGTGATCCGCGAGCTCGAAGTGAACTCGATACGGGCCGGCGCAGTCGCACCATTTGGACTGAGGCTGGGCGACAGCGCGGCAACCCGCGCGGGCATCGCGGCGCCGGGAATCAGCGGCGACGTAATCGTCGCATCCATCTCCGGGCGAATCATCCCGAGGTCGGCAATGGGCACGGCTGCTTCGACGTAAACGCTCGACGGGTCGATCAACTCGGCCAGCGGATCCATGTCGCTAACCATCTGGCCGTTGCTAACGAGGCGTTGCGAAACGATGCCATCCTCAGGCGCGACCACCGCGACCCCACCGCCGCTGCTGTAGCGACGGACTGATTGTGCGAGCGCCGGTGCTTCGCCAGGGTCCAGACGCTGTGCTACCGCGAGCCCGTTAGCCGCCGCCTCGACTTCGCGATTCAGCAAATGCGCGACCACCTGGCCGCGCCGCACCCGGTCGCCATTCTGAAGTTCGAAGCCGAGCACGCGTCCCGCTGATGGCGCGCGCAACTGCACCTGCCGCTTCGCGACAGTCGTGCCGAGCAGGTGCAGTTCGCGCCGCATTGGAGACACTGCAACCGGCACCGCCGTCACTGTCATCGTTACCGCGTCGGCGGCCGGCTCATCGCTAGCGTCGTCTGCGCCCGAGCCACCGCTCCCCCGGCATCCGTTAACCGAGAGCATCAGAACTATGGCCGCGCCGATCAGCCGGCGCTTCATTGGGCGATCCCCAGCACCAGGGCCGCCTGCGCGGAGGCCTGGCGTGCTGCGAATTCCTGATCGAGGCGGTTCAGCCGCAGCGATTCGGCTTGTTGAAATGCGTCGATCACCTCGAGAATCGAGACGTTTCCACCGCCGAGAAAGCGCGTCCAGTCGAGCGCGAATGAATCGTCGGCGGTCGCTTGCGACTGCGCCACGAAGTCGAGTTGCTGCCGCGCATTGCGGTAGCGATCGGTCGCGTCGGCGAGGTCGCGCGCCAGTTCGAGCTTGATTTGTTTGCGTTGTGCCTCGGCCGCATGCTGCGACGCAAGCGCCTCATCGATATGCGATCGTACCAATCCACCCTGAAAGATTGGTACCGCTACATTTGTGTCGTATGAGGCGCCCAGGTAATGGCCAAAGGTCTTCGGCGGGTCGACCCCCAGCCAGCCTGCCGTAAGGCCGATCTTGACTGTCGGATAGCGCTCGTCATGCGCCGCGGCGACCAGCATCTCGGCGGCCCGAACCTGCCGTTCGGCAGCCGCGTAAGCAGGACTTCGTTCCAGATCGGCACTGGGCATTGGCGGCAAATCGCTGATTCGTTCGACCTGCAGGTCGTCCGCGTCGCCGGCGCCGATCAACGACGCAAGGACTATTGAGGCGTGCTCCGCCGACTGATGCGCGCTTGCCAGCGCCAGTTGCGCACTATCGCGCGCCGACCGTATCCGCAGGACGTCGTTCGGTATGGCCCGGCCGCTGCGCTCCAGCGCCTCGACGATCGCGACGTAGCCACCCAGGCGATCGAGGTTCGTGCTGAGATGCGACTCCTGGCCGCGAGTCCTGAGCAGGTCGAAGTAGGCAACCGTCGTGTCGAAAACGACCTGCGCCCGCACAGCCGCCACCCCCAGCATCGCGGCCTCGCTGGCATAATGTGCCGCGCGGAGCCGATCGCTGCGCCGGCCGCCGTCGTACGCTGTGTAATCGAGCATCAGTTGCGCGAGCGTTTGTCCACGGTTGGTCACTACCTCGTCGTAGCCGGGCGATTGCGAGTAATCGCCCGCGGCTCCGATGTCCGGCAGGAGTGGGGCGCGAGCCTCGTCAACCTGGGCGCGGCTCAAGTCACTGGCGGCAGCGGCGTTCGTGAGCGTCGGCGCGATTTCAAGCGCCCGACCAATCGCCTGTTCGAGTGTTAGGGCCTCACCACCTCTCGACGGCAGCGCAGTTAGTGTCGTCGCAAACAAAGCGGCAATAATCGCGATACATCGATGGAGTCGGCGCATGCGCGCGATCGTACCAACGGCATATGACGCAGCCTAATTAACAAACGTTCAGGATTTCCGCCGGTTACAGCCCGGCCGCGAGCGGCAACGTCACGACGAATTCGCAGCCCTCGCCGGTTCGGTTCGTTGCAGTGATTTCGCCCCGATGCAACCGGACGATCTCGCGGCACAGACTCAGCCCCAACCCGTTACCTGCCTCCGGACGTGCCTTGCCGCGAAATAAGCGATCGAAGATGAACGGAAGATCGTCAAACGGGATGCCGGGTCCGTTGTCGGCGACGCGTAAGATCGCCTGTTCTGCACGCGCCGCCGCGCCAATTTCGATGCGACCGTGCACAGGCGCGAACTTGATTGCATTGTCCACCAGATTGATCACGAGCCGCTTCAGATAAATCGGATTGCCGTCAACTACCACGGGTCCCGCCGCGCTCACCGCCAAAGCCAGGGGCTTCGTTTGGACCAGCGGTTCCACCGCGTCGGCGACCTCCCTCACCAGCGCACCGAGATCGACGCGCTCCCGTGACCACGACGTTTCCTGATCGAGCCGCGCAAGCGTCAGAAGTTGATCGGCCATCGTGCAGAGTCCCACCACGTGCTGGAACGCGGCGCCGAGGGCGTCGGCATATTCGAGCGGTGATCGTTCGCGGCTGAGGGCGACTTCGAGCCCCGTGCGCAGCACTGCCAGTGGCGTGCGCAGTTCATGCGCGGCATCGGCGGCAAAGCGGCGTTCGCTGCTCGTGGCCCGCTCCACCCGATTCAGCAGCGCGTTGATTGCGCGCGTCAGCCTTGCGACTTCGTCGTTGGCTCCGCCGAGATCGAGGCGCTTGCTCAGGTCGGACGGTTCGATGCGGGCGAGCGCGTCGGCCGTCGCGATGATCGGCACCAGTGCCCGGCCAGCGATCAAGTAACCGCCAGCAACCGCGCCGACCAGGATCAGCGGCAGGAGGAGCAGGAGGCTGGCGCGCAGCCGCAGAATCGATTCGCGGATCCCGGTCGCATCGACGCCGTCCTCGAGGGTCGCGGAGGCGCCGTTGAGCTGAAACAGAAAGATTGAGAAGCGAGAATTCCCGCCACCTCCGTCAAGCATCCGTCGCGCCGGCTCGTTCGTGAGAATTTCGGGGAGTTCCAAGGTATGGTCGCCGAAATCCGCGATCACGCGATTGCCGCTGATGATGCGCACCCGCCGCCGCGGGCCGAGATCACGCTCCTCGCTGAGGCGTTGCACGATCGCATCCAACCCCGCCCCGGGACCAAGCCGGCTCATGCTCGCAGCGGCAGTATCGGCCTCCTCCATCAAGGCGCTGTCGAGGGCGCCCCATTGTTGACGCTCGAACAGCAGGAATGCACTGACCCCGGCCGCCAACAGAATCCCGGCGATGATCGCCGCCCAGTAAATCGTCAGCTTCAGACGAATGGTCATGGCCCGGGTATGTCGAGTTTCCTCAGGCGCTCAATGCACTGCCGCTATTGCGCGCGCATCGAATAGCCTACCCCGCGCAGCGTCGCGATTAGCGAGTCGCTCGTGCCGTCGTTCAGCTTCTGCCGCAACCGGTTTACGAAAACTTCGATCAGGTTGGTAAAGTCGTTGTAGCCCGAACCCCACACCACTTCCGCGATCATCTCACGGGTCACCGGCTGGCCGGCATTGCGCATCAAGAGCTCGAGCAGAATAGTCTCCTTGGGCGAAAGGTTAAGCTCGCGTCCACCCCGCAGCGCGCGCCGCCGTACGCTGTCGAACTCCAGGTCAGCCACCCGCAGCGTCAATTGCGCCGGGCTCGCGCCTCGCCGAATCAACGCCCGCAAACGCGCGATCAATTCCGCGAGCGCGAACGGCTTTACGAGATAGTCGTCGGCGCCGCTCTCCAGTCCGCGGACGCGATCGTCCAACGATCCGCGTGCTGTCAATACCAACACCGGCGTCGCGTTGCCGCCCACACGCAGGTCGCGCAGAAAATCGAGGCCGCTTTTCCCGGGCAGGCGCAAATCGAGCACGATAACGTCGAAGCCCTCCGCCGCGACCGCCTTCTCGGCACTTTCCGCACTGCCAACGCATTTCGTCGCGAAGCCCGCTTCGATCAGTCCGCGGTTCAGGCTCGCGACCAGGTCGGCTTCGTCTTCGACGATCAGTAATCCCGCGCTGCGCATCGCTTGGCTAGTCCCGCCACTCTCGTGTTTAGCACAGTCCGACGACGCTTGATCGTCACTATGAAACGGCCGCGCGCAGGCCGGAGATGACGCGAAATGGGTTACCATACGGCGCTCGCATCAAGCGATGCTCAAATCAGATTGTTAGATGATCAGAGACATAAGGCCCGCGGCGATCAGCGCGATCGCCCAAATCGTGTCGAGATTGATCCATGCGCTGCGCAGAATCTGCAGACCGATCCATTGATAGACGGCGATTGCGATCGTGCCCATCACGATCAGCATCGCGCCGGTATGCACGATTACGACGGCAATCGCCTCTACCAGGCTGAGGTGACCTCGAGGGCCGCACATCAGCACGTGATGGCTCATTGCGGGCAGCCCCACGGCGACCGGCGGTATATCCATAAGGATCGGAAATAGCATCAGACCGGCTCCGTGCGCTGACGCCATCAGGAAAGACCAGGCCGCCAGATCGCTCGCGTTGACGCGCATCGCAACCCATCGCGGATGCGCCTGCGGTCTCCATAAACGAAACAGTCCGAAACCGATCAGTGCAACTGCCCCGATCGGCCGCAGAATCAGTGCGCCGGTGGCCATCGCTGTCGCGATCAATGCGACCGCGAGTCCGATGGCGACGAGGTGGCCAAATGCGATCGGCAGCAGCGCCTCGAAGACCTTGCCGCGGCGGCGCTCTTGCAATCCGAGCGCCACCGCGAACAGCCATCCCATCGAAGGGTCGATGCCGTGGTAAGCGCCGAGCAGCGCGATCGCGATCCACGGCCAGGCGCCGGTCACGGATAGCAGTACGAATCCGAGGAGGAGTCGCCGCCCTCGAGCCGCAACTGATGAGGCCGCTCACCGGTGAACGGGATGAAGAAGTCAGGATCAATTGTCATCGCGCCATTCGGCGCGACGTTAACCAGCGAGATCCATCCGCGGATGCCCTCGGGATAGAACGCTTTGTCCCACGCGCCGTAGAGTGAATTAGTCACATAGATGCGCCGGCCGTCGCGGCTGATCTCCAGCATCTGAGTCCCGCCGTTGAGTGGGCCCGCCTTCGGATGAGGCGCGTGCGTCGCGATGCCGCCGAAGCGAACGGCGCCGGTAAACTTCGGGCTGAAGGGGTCGCTCACGTCATACTGCCGCAGTTCACCGGTGCCGAAACACGCCGCATATAGATATTTGTCGTCGGTGCTCAGCGCGATTTCAGTGACCAGCGGCGGTACCGCTTTGAACGCCTTTAGGGCGGGCGGCAACAATGCCGGATCGGCCGGTTCCGCCGGGATGTCGATAACTTTCCTTACGGTCCAGTCACCCTTTTCCAGATGCCACATCCAGATCGACGCCGAGAGGTCCTTGGTCGATATCACCACGCACACGAAGCCGTACGGGCGCGTCGGATCGTGTGCTGGGCGCAACTCCAGCACCAGCTGATGCTCCGCTCCCAGATCGAACTCCTTCAGATGACGCCGGCGCCGCAGGTCCCACAGATGCAAACTATGACCGTATTTGCCGCCTGTCAGCAGGTCGAGATCCGGGCCGCCCTCGATCATGTTGGGCGTTCCCCATTCGCTGGTGATCGCGACGTCGTAGCCCAGATGCCACCAGAAGTCGTAACCGAGGAATTGCGATCCGCGATCTACTTCCCAACGACCGAGCACGTCGAAGCTCTCGTGATCCAACAGGAAAATGCCGCCCGGTCCGCCGCCCTCTGCGTTGCCGAGGGCACTTACATAGATGGCGTCGGGTCCACAATGAATCGTATGTGGCCGGCTGTATCCCGCGCGCGCTGCAATCTCCTCGGCCTCGATCACTTTCACCAGCTTCGGATTGCGCGGGTCAGGTTTCGTATCGATGATGTGCAGGCGCGACGATCGCAGCCCCGGCGCCAACAGGTAGCGCCGCTCGACATGCGGATGCGGTGCGTACGGGCACAGCGCCGCGCTGCACGCGTTCCAACCAAAATGATGAATCTCGTCGCCGACCCCCGGCATTTCCAGCCGTCCCACCACCTGGCTGTAACTCGACGACTTCGGGTCGGTATCGACCACGCACATCGAGTCGTGCTTGCCATTGGACGGGTCGGGATTGAACACCCCGACGTAGGCAAGTTTCTCGCGCGGTCCTTCCGCGGCCATACGCGGCGACGGATAAAAAGTCGGGTCCGGTTTCCACAATGCCATCGGCGGTTACCTGTCGATTTAGATTGACGCCACGATAGTGTTCTCGGTGCGCTGGTTCAACAAGCCGATCTCATGTCCGCCACTGAACCGATTCCCCACCACTGCCGCAATCTCCCTCCGACTGTCCCTCGCCGTTACGCATGACCATTCCCGCGATCGCACACATCCTCTCGAAGTTGCCCGTCGCCGCTCCATCGTCTTTCCGTCTGCGACCTCCATCTCGAATCGCCCGTCGCAGTTCGCGAGGACTTCGCTAGCCGCCGCTGGAAGCGAGTCGTCCGGCTGCACGTCGTGAAACTTCGCTGCAGCCGGACGATTCATTCAGTGGCTCTCACGGAGAGTCGTGATTGGAGAAGGTCAGCGCAACGGCAGGTAGCCGTATCTCTAAAGCGCTGACCTTCCCGACAGGCTAGGGACAGACACCCACGTTAGGAACATTCCCGAGCATGCCGCCGCCATTGAGCGAGGTTGAGCCGCAAATCGCTACATTCGCCGGCAGGGAAGAGGTGTTGAGCGAAGATATGCGAACGCTGTTGAAGGTCGCGTACGGTGCGGAGGTCGCTCCGGCACCAGCGGTGCTGGTCAAATTGATCAGGTTCGGAGGAGTTTTGTAATCGTCCTCCTGGATTTGGCCATTTGCGAAAGTTATTGAACCATAACCGTTGTACCCCTTAAGGGTGAAGATCGCTCCGCTGGACGGAAACACCGAACCGGTCTCCTCAAAGTATGCGTTAACGAAATCGGTTGACGCACCATTCGATCCTTCGTTGACAATCGCCGGTGACGCAGAAATGGTATCCGTATGAGTTCCGACAAAGGTCAACCCACAGCCTTGATTCGAAGATCCGATAGCGAGATTGAAGACGACCCCACCAAGAAACGTTATTCCTTCGCCCGCATTTGCTGATGTAGGACAAGCGATCCCGGTTCCGTTACCATCGCCGGCTAGACGAGGATTAACGAAGGTGGCGAGGTAGCCGTTAGGTCCGATAGCCAGCTCAGTGCCGAATCCCTGCGCATCGAGATTTGTGAAGGAGCCGAAGTTGCCGTTTACTTGCAAGCCCACTGTTCCCGTGTTCGTTCCGGGGCCACGCAGCACCAGCGTCGACCACGCCGGGGTGTTGTAGCTGTTAGGGCCAGTCGTGAAGATCACGCCGCTACCGCTTGCGGTCCACGGAGAACCGTCTCCCACGTATCCAACTTTATCTGCAGCTATGGTAAGCGGCGTGTCTATTCCGCAGGGACCAAAGGAGTGGACAATCGGCGCGCCACTGGTGAATGCTGCCATCAGTGCTGCGCTGTCATGTGATCCCGTGCAATGTACGTTGCCCGCGACCGGCGGCGGACCCTGTGTCGGTGCCGGAGTCGGCGTCCCCACTGGCGATGGCGTCCCCGTCAGGGGCGTGGGCGTCGCAACAGGAGTGGGGTCCCCAGACGGAGTAGGCGTTGCTGAGGATGCCACCGTTACATCCGTGTCGGCGCTGCCGTCCTGAACACCCTTGATGTAAGCGTTGCAGACGAGGTAGTGAGAACCGGGCGACAATGGCGTTGTCCAAATACCGGTTGCGGAATTGGTCACAAAAATGTCGTCAAGATAGAAACTGTAAACTGCGCCAGGTTTCGCATCTGCGCAAACTACCTGGAGCGGGCTGCTGACCACAGCGTCCTGGCTCGGAACCTTCATTATGACCGACGCATGAGCTGCACTACATTTCAGTAGCAGTGCCAGCACCCCAAAAAACGAAACTCCCCTCTTCATTTGAATCACCCCTATGACTGTACGACTCACAACCCCCGACGCGCGGGCGGTGGCTAAGTCATGAGTAATCCCAGGGACTCCCATACGCCTGAGCGTAGGTGATCCCTGGACGAGATCATGACTGTAATTTGGCCGCGGCTAAATTCCTTCTCAGCAAGGAATCGCCAACTCTCGACGAAATTCCTACCTGGGGCGCACGCCCCGTAGAGTCGGCAGATCCGCGGCGTAAGCCGTGGTAACGGGCAAAGTCCTCGAATAGGGGTGCCACAGACGCTGCCTCCGCCTCATTGCGATAGTTGCTCGATGAAAACACCGCGCACTTATTCGCGGGGCGCTGAGTCTGTGTAAAGCGAGGATCATGCCATCGAATGAGCTACAAAAAAGCTCGGTAGAATGCTTTGGTTTCCTGCTTCAAGCGGCAATTATGTGGCGATGATCCGAAATTCGGTCGGCGCAACGCTATGGTGGGGACAACTAATTGGCAGGCTAATTAAACATACAGACAGACTGATTTCATTACATACTCACTGATTTAATGGCCGTTCGCGTGCTTCGCGCTCGCACACAAATTACTTAGGTGGAGCCATCCGGGTGGCGCGCTAACTTTCCGGCCGAGCCGCTAACTCAAGTTTGGATTTCTTTATAATAGGTTCTGAGCTTCGTGATGCTGCGCAACTGTTCGAAGAAACTGTGCCCGCCATTACGGAATCAGCTACAGCAAGCGCCAGTTTCCGCGAGTCACTGCCGCAGGAACCCTGAGCCGTTGAATGTCGACTCTGGAGTCGACTGCAATGGCTTCAGCCGAGGATTTTTTGGGAGTTGATCAGAATGTTTGAAACTAATACATTCGGATCCTTAGGTATAGGCGAGCGATTGACGCGAGTCAATCCCCTCTCCCAATAGTACTGTTCGAGGAAGGGACAGTACCTATCAACATCCGCACGGGACCCTTGCCTCGATCCATGATCGAGTTTCTAAGTGCTGTGCGCGCGCATCGCAACTACCTTTGCGACTAACCCGTCCGAAGGTCGAACTTTTGATCCGCTAGATCAGCGCTACAGGATCATCTATCGCGATCTTTCCGGCCTGAGCAACATCGGCGTAAATCCCCAGGTTTTGTGCCGCCTCACGCACGATGGTCCGCAACACCGACGGATCCTTGCGCAGTCCCTCCTGCTCCAGCGTCGTCATCACGCACCGCATCGTCGGGATCGTTACTGCGATACGCGTGTCGCCAATTACCAATTCGCGTCCACCCCAGTCGCCCTCGGCAAAGCCGCTTAGGATTTCCTGGCTTTCGATGACGACGTTCGGCCGAAAGCGGCGCACGTCCAGGTCGGCGGCGGGGTTGTAGCTGCCAAGTTTGAGCAGGGACGCGGTGGTCACCAGATGCAGCGGGAAAGCATCGAAAAAGGTTCCCAGCGGCGACGTGAACTCGAAGATCTCCGGCGGCAGGCCGGAAAAATCCGGCAGCGGTTCGTCCGGCAGCCGTCCCATGATTTCACGCAACTCGATCTTGAAATCGGGATTATCGGGGTAGCGGCGATAGAAGTCGCGGCTTTCAGCCGGCTGCTGCGGCCAGATTGTCACCTGGCGTCCGAGCAATTTCGACAACGAGTCGTTAGCGGCGGGATCGGTCGTGAGCATCGTGGTCCCGTCGGGCAGGCGCAGGCGGGCGGCGGGAATCGCGCTTCCCGAGGGTTCCTCCACGTAGCAGGCATTGCACTTCAACAGCGCGGGCATCTTCTTGGCGCCGCGCACCTCGCCCGACGTTTCGTCGCGCAAGGCCCATCCGCGATCGCCAGGAATCCCGCGCATCGTCAGTAGTGCCGCCTCCAGCCGTTCGCCACCCATCGATTTGACCGGGTAACGCCACAGTTCCTTGACCCGTCCGATTATTGTCATCACCTTGCCTCACTCGCTTGGTTAGCACTCACGGGATTAGCCCGGTCTATCTTCCAATCCTCGCGGCACCAGCAGCCCGCTACAATTCGGACATACGAGGTTGAGCGCCAGCGCGCAATCCTCGCAGAACGTGTTCACTAGCGAAGCGCGGCGAAACGAGCAGGCGAGTCTGCGAGCTGCGTTAAGAAAAACGAATCTGCGAGGTGCGCATAATAAGACTCCGAGACTCTGCGGGATGCGCAAAAGTGAGACTGTAAGTAAGGTTTCAGTTTCGCGAAAATTATAAGTTTCGAGTTCTCCAACCAATTGACTGCATCTGCGCAAACATACGACGGTTGCTCCTAAAATCACAGACCGCACGGCAAATCCGTTCTTGCAATCATTCACCGGAATGTGGTGACGTGCGAACAGTCGCGGAGCTGTGGCCGCTAAAAGATGAATCCGCGCGCATCGATTATTCGACAGGGCCTGACTTCGGCAGTGCGGGGGAGTCGCTTCGGTGGAGGTGCAAAATGGAAGGGTCGCGTAATCTGACAGTTCTGGCCGGCAGGTTTCTGCTGGCGTTGATCTTTGTCGTATCCGGCTTCGGCAAGCTCACTAGCATCAGCGGTACTGCCGCCTTCATGGCTCACTCCGGGATGCCCCAGGGACTCGTTTATCCCGCCCTGATCGTGACCATTCTAGTCGAACTCGGTCTTGGCCTGCTGGTCGTGATCGGCTACAAGGCGCGCATCGCCGCCTTCCTGATGTTCCTCTGGTTCATCCCGGTAACGATCATGTTCCACTTCTTGCCCTATCGTGAGGCCGTTGCCACCGGCGATAAGATGGGCGCGATGATGCAGCAGATCAACTTCATGAAGAACATCTCCATCATGGGCGGCCTGCTGCTAATCACGGGCTTCGGCTCAGGCTCGCTCAGCGTGGACGGCGGCAAATGAGACTCGCGGCGCCGCGACTCACAAACTATGGGATTGTTCCTGCGTTGACAGGTCAGCGCAGTCCAGGGCTCGCAGCGACCGGCTGCTCCCGCGCATTGCCGGGTTGGCGTACTTTGTATCCCGTGAAAGACAAAGGCGCGGCGGAGTCTGTAAGAAGCCCCGTCGCGCCCTTCAAAACCAGCGAACTTAGCTGACGCGTCCGAATTTAGTGAGCTGCCGTCTGACCGGCCGGACTTTTGACCAGCGTCTCCAACTCGCCGGATTCGTAAAGCTCGCGAACGATATCGCAGCCGCCGACGAACTTGCCGTCGATATAGACCTGCGGAATCGTCGGCCAGTTGCTATAGGTCTTCACCTGGTCGCGCACCTCGGGATCGGACAACACGTCGATCGTTTCGTACGGCGCACCAAGATGCTCGAACATCTGGATCGTCGCGGCCGAAAATCCACACTGCGGGAAGTTGCGGTTGCCCTTCATGAAGATCAGGATTCTGTTGCCGGCAATCGCCGACTGAATTCGTTCAAGTGCGCTCGCCATCGTGACTCTCTACCTCCGATTCTGATATTGGTCCGGCGTCAAAGTCTTGAGCTGCAGCGCATGCACGCGCACGCGCATCGCGTCGCCCAAAGTTGCATAAACCACCTGATGACGTTCGACCAGCCCTTTGCCTTCGAACTGGTCGCTTACCACCAGTGCTTCGAAATGGTCGCCACCGCCAGTCGTGTCCTGCACCTCGACGTGGGCGCCGGGCAGGCCGCGTTCGATCATTTGTTGTAACTCTGTCGGATCCATCGTCGGTCTATTCTAGCTATTCTCGACCAACTAATTCCACCACTCCGCATCGTTCAAATAATCGTCTCCGCCGATTCGGGTTGGCGCGTACCTGTTCAATTTGATCAGACCTGCTCGAACACGGTGGCAATTCCCTGCCCGATTCCGATGCACATGGTGGCGACGCCCAGTGGCGTTCCCCGCCGTACCATTTCATGAACCAAGGTTACTACGAGCCGCGCCCCGGAACATCCCAGCGGATGCCCAATCGCGACCGCGCCGCCGTTGACGTTGAGCTTTTCCTCGTCGATCCCGAGGTCGGTATTACAGGCGAGCACCTGCGCCGCGAACGCTTCATTGATTTCCCAAAGCCCGATATCCGACGGCTTGAGCCCCGCCCGTTGGAGCGCCTTGTGCGACGCCGGCACGGGACCCCATCCCATGATTTCAGGCCGCACGCCGGCGACGGCCGTCGCCCGGATACGTACTTTCGGCTTGAGCCCCAACGCTTTGGCGCGATCCGCGCTCATCAGTAATATCGCCGCGGCGCCGTCGCTGATCTGCGACGAGTTGCCCGCCGTCACCTGACCGTTGGGAACGAACGACGGCTTCAACGCCGCCAGCTTCTCGATGGTGGTCTCGGCCCGCGGTCCCTGGTCGACGTCAACGACCAAGCCACCGGGCAACTCGATCGGCGCAATCTCTTCCTTAAAGCGCTCGCGGGCCGCTACCGATCGCTGATTCGAGCGCAGCGCGAACGCGTCGGCCTGCGCGCGCGTGACGTTGTACATCCCGGCGAGGCGCTCGGCGGTCATGCCCATCACGTACATCTCAGGCGGGTACATCTCCAGCAGTTTCGGATTCGGATTGACGCCCGCGCCCATCGGCACGTGCGACATGTTCTCGACGCCGCCCGCAATGATGACATCGCCGGCGCCGCACATGATCGCGTGGGCGCCGAAGTTGACCGCTTGCAGGCTCGAGCCGCATTGCCGGTCGATAGTGGTGCCCGCGACTTCCACCGGCAGTCCCGCCAGCAGCGCGATCATCCGTCCGAGATTGAGGCTCTGCTCACCAGACTGATTGGCGCAACCCCATACCACGTCCTCGATGTCAGCGGGATTCAGCGCCGGACTGCGATCAAGCAGGCGCTTGACGCAGGCGACGCTGAGATCGTCGCCGCGGACCTCCTTGTAGTAGGCCTGGTCGCGGCCGGCACGGCCGATCGGTGTCCGGATTCCATCGACGATTACGACCTCGCGCATCGTTCATTCACCTTGAGAAAAGTCGTGATGGCGAAGATAAAGCGAAGAGAAAAATACTCATCTAGAGATTATCGCATATGCGAAGGGTGAAACTCTGCACTCTTGCGCTCATCGCCGAAAAATGTCGCCGCCAAAGAGGCAGCGACAAGTGTAATGGCCCTGAGTAGTCTCGAGGAATGAAAAGAGAGGAAAAAGCAAGTCCTATTCTGTTTAATATGATCAAAAAGCATAAAATTTTGTCTAAGTATAATATCAGATTGTGAGAGAATTTAATACTAGCTATGAGCGATTTAGATTGACTGGACATCCGATTTCGGACTATTCCTAGCGCGACGACAAGTAATGAAGTGTTTTGAATCGTCATGAAGCATATCCGCGGACACTGCCACGGATTAACAGACTTAAGGGGAGGCTTTTATGCATCGACGAGTGATGGCTGGATTCTTTGCGATTGCTTGCTTTGGAGCGAGTTCGGTTGCGATGGGGCCGCGAACGGCATCCGCTTTCATCGCGGCTGATTGCGACACGCGGCTGGCGATCTGCGCGGACAACGCGACGAGCAACTATGACGACTGCGTCTGCAACGTGGCGCCGTACGCGGATGGCTGTAAGGCGTACTTCGCCGCTCCCGCGGGCTTGCCGACGAACTCTCCGACGACGGTCGAAGGATGCGTGGTGCAACTGCAGGGCGACCTGGTGAAGTGCCAAGCGTTGCACCTCGCCTGCGAAATCTTGCCGAAAGCACCCAACAACACGCGCTAGATGTCGCGCAAAGGGGACTGGATCGAGGCTAAGGATGTCCGCTCATCAAGGGCGGATTTAAACAAAGGGAGGGATGTTCATGGACCGACGACTGATGGCTGGAGGGCTTGCGATCGTTTGTTTAAGTGTGGGTTCTCTCGGGTTCGCGCCCGGGAAGGCTTCCGCTGCTACAAGACCGATTACCTGCGACGCGCGGCTCGCGAACTGCGCCGACAACGCGACGAACAACTATGACAACTGCATCTGCGACGTTACCAACGGCGGGGACGATTGCCTGCAGATGTATGCGGCCCCTGATTTACTGAGACAGTCAGGCCCGACGACAGTACAGGGATGCGTGGTGCAGCTGCAGGGCGACCTGGTGAAGTGCCAGGTGGCAGACCTCGCCTGCACGCTTCTCAACGGCCCAGGGAAACAGCAGTAAATGCTGATCGGCACGAGGGAGTGCCGCGCGCCCATACGGATCGGGCGCCGACGCACCGATTTGAATAAACGGGAGGGATATTTCATGAACCGACGAGCGATGGCTGGATTCTTTGCGATAGTTTGCTTCAGCGTGAGTTCGCTTGCGTTCGCGCCGCGCACGGCGTCCGCAGTTATGGCGGTGCAGGGCGGCTGCGACGCGCGGTTGGCGTTTTGCGCCGACAATGCGACGAACAACTATGACAACTGCGTCTGCAACGTGAACGCATATGCGCCCGGTTGTACGAGTACTGTGGCGCCTTCTTTTGGACTGTCGCCTGCTCCGAGTTCGATACCGGCGTGCGTGGTGCAATTGCAGGGCGACCTGGTGAAGTGCCAGGGGGCGTACCTGGTCTGTAAACTCATCGGCGGCGGGAAGACCACCGCGCCTGCGAACTGATTGACCCGTTAGCTTGATCGATCCGGGCCGAGGGGGAATCCAATCGGTTCGGGAGAGACAATTAGAAGGGCGGGGGGCCGCGGGCGCCCCCCCCGAAGAAAATTTATAAATAAAACCAAGATAACAAAAAAAACACACAG
>Ga0302325_10012706_pt1 | contig 18034 bp, 15 predicted proteins | sample Palsa_T0_2_FD_201948 | JGI IMG/M metagenome (GOLD analysis project Ga0302325, IMG submission 201948) | Peat permafrost microbial communities from Stordalen Mire near Abisko, Sweden - Palsa_T0_2 | ecosystem: Environmental > Terrestrial > Soil > Palsa > Peat permafrost | place: Sweden: Abisko...
AGGTTTCTTACCTGGGATGCTGAACCTATGCAAATTACACTTGGGCTGAAAAGTATGTGACGCTCAACCCCTGATTTCCGACAATGTTGGTTTTTGCCATTGTGCTGACATTTGGATTAAAGATACGCTTCCTAAATATCACCCGAGAAAGTCACGGAGCGGAAAAGACCTTGTTCCGGGATTTGATCTGTCCCGTAAGTTAAAAATGCTAGCCTTGCTAAATATTCACAAGAATTATCGTGGTTGACTTCTCGCTTAGGCTTGTTGACACCGGCGCGAATTTCCACTAAGAAGGCTCGCCCTCCCAAGGAGACAAAACCATCATTGAGCAAGCTAAAGGCATTGAGCTCAGGCGTTAAACCAGTGATCGATAAAATAACCAACTTACGTGATGATAGCAATTTAACAGCGATCAAGTCGCCATCGACACCAACCGAAACAAGCTCGTCGGAGGAAGAGAGCAGCTCAGAAGAAGAATCTGAATACAACGAGGACGAAGACATGCCAGTGATGAACATTAGCGAGGTACGTCTCAAATTGTTTCAATCAATTACCACTGCTCTCATACGCTTGAACCTCAAAAGACAGGGATCGATCTATGCATTAGTCGACCCTTTCGCATTCATTTATCGTAGGAGACTGACGTACTACTAGGTCCGTGGACCAACACGCCCTACCGATGCCTCAGCTGCCGCTCGTTGGGACGCAATAGGTATTATCTGGAAAGATCCAGGTTCTAGCCCAAGTGCAGATGTGGTCAAAGATGCCATCGAAAAGTACGGCAATTTCGTGAGCGCACAACGAGTTCAGCTTAAGACGAATTCAACAAAGACAGATGAAGCAGCAGGACGGGTGGCTGAGGTGGACAGACTAAAGAATGATCGTAAAGTTCTTCTTGAGTCGCTATATCAGACAATTGACGCTGCAAATCAGCATGGGTATGGTGCCATAGTAGAGAATTTGGGCGGTCATCATAAACTTGTGAATGGTCTAACCACAACCTTGATTGAGTGCAATAAGGCCGAGGACTTCGTTGGGAAACTTCCCAAGGCAGTCCTTAGTTTGCTTTCAAAGTTCCAGACAATGACTGATGAGCTTCTGAAGAGATTGAAGTTTGACGGCATCCAGAAGCGCTGGAACAAGAGGGGTGATGACGAAACAAAAAAGTATATTACAACCATTGTCACAAATACCACGGACGCCAAAGAGAGAGCTGCAAAAGCCAAGAAGGACGCCGATAGAGCAGAAGAAGAAAAGAAGATGAGGGAAAAGATGGAGCAGATCAAAGCCCGAAATGCTGAACCTTCAAATTCTACGCCCTCCAATCCAGCAAAGCGACTACATGACGGAGATGGAACGAATGGCAAGCCCGCCAAAAAGTTTGCCTCAGATAATGCGGGTACTCCAGCTTCCTCAAAGGCGATTCCATCAAAGCGAGCCGCAAGCAATCTGCTCGGTATTGCGTCGAAGCCTGTAGCAAAGCCTATCCCCAAGAAGCGTGAACCTTCTCCCCCAACAGAGTCAAAACTTGGTGCACTCCTAGCAAGCATTGCCAAACCTCCCGAACCTCCGAAAGCCCCTGAAGCACCACCCCGACCACCCGAGACACCAGAGGAGAAAGCACGTCGTGAGAGAAAGGAGAGCCGACGTCATCTGAGAGTCAAATTCAAGGAGGGTCCTGAATTAGAGCAGATTCGGCTATTCAAGCACGAACAAGCTGAAGACGAAGGTCGCCAGGACGAGATGTTGAGGGATGCACATGATGATCGACTTGAAGGAATGATGCACAAGAAGCGCGTATCAGAAACAATGGATGATGACGAGGACTACCAACCTGCTGAACCCGAAGGCCCGTATAATGAGCCGATCAGCATTGATTTCAGTTCCTTGGAAAAGCCATCGCGATTTGGTCCAAGCTATAATACCCGAGGTGGAGACTTGACCTTCACGACGCCTGAGCAGAAAATCCAGGGGCGACGTGAAGGTTTGGAACTCATGGTTATCTACACTGATCTGGACGACATTCCACCCTCGCCCAAAGAAATCTCTCAACCTGATATGCCAGGAAGCACTCAGCGAGAGCGTCAACTCAGGAATCCTACTGAACCCTGGGTTGTTCAGAGACTCCACGAAATTCACCAGTTCGGCCCAGAGCACGCGTCGCAAATCTTTCAAGGTCGCCAGGAAGAACGAATGTTCAAGGAGATTCGAGGCAACCAATCTCGTGGAGCAGCCCAGCCCTTTCAGACTAACTCCGCTCCTTCCTCTGACGTATCATCTATCCTCCAACAACTTGGTGGTCCGGCCGTCCAACAGTCACCATACTCTCAGCTTCCCCAAATGCAAAGCCGCCCCTATCAAATGGATCCTCAAACTCTGGCAAACCTTGAACGAATTGTCAATACACTGAAGAACAAGCCATACCCTCCCACCGAACCACCGGATTGGATGACAAACCCTGTACAACGGGCTGATTGGATTGCTGGCTACGAGAAAGACAAGGCAGCAAAGGAGAAAAAGGAAGCTGATGAACGGATGGTTCAGATGCAGGCTGCTCAGTACCAACCGCCGACAATGCTTCCGTCGCAATTCCAACAGCAAATTCCGGCTCCTCAGACGACCTTTGCTCCTTCTATGTCATTGCCATCCACCCCCGCCAATCCACAATATTCGGATGGTAACCAGCAGGCCCATAGTTATCTCTCCTACCGAATCGACGAGAACAAAGCTGCACCCCTTCCACCATATGACTATAACAGTTGGGCAAGTCAGCAATCTACCGAGCAAAATCAAGACTACACAAACCAGAACCAACAACCAAGATGGGAGGGCAACTGGAACAATGAGAATCCTAACCCAAAGCCGAATCGAAGCCGTGAACATACCAACCCGAAGGGCAAGCACCGCAACTTCGAATCGAAGCCACCAAATGACTCTCTCTTCGACGAACATGGCGAATATAAGGGCAGGAAGAAGCCTTGCAGATTCTATCAGGAGGGGAAGTGTGCAAAGGGCGACAAGTGTACATTTCTGCACGACTGAAGGGCCCTTGACCGACGGTTTCTTTTGACATTCTCTTGTGTTCTGTCTATCCGATGAGCGAAGATCAGCTGGTGTTCTCATTTAAACGGATGCGACGAAGTCCCTTTAATTTTTTTCTTCTTTACTGCATCACCTGGCGTTTGAGAGAGAGGCTACCAATACCCATCAGCTTTGGTCTCTCTGCATACATTTCCCTTTTCTGTATTCTACAACACCTTTCCCGACAATAGCATATTTAGGCGTGGCATAGCATGGCATGATTTTCAGAAAAACAGGCTGGCTGGTTGCATTTAGCATCTTGTGGCTAGGAAGCGTGGAAATTTGCTTTGCTTGTTGTACCATCAAAAAGGAAATCACCTCAGCGATGGGGTTCTATCTTGCCTTCTCCCTATTTTGAGGAGGCTTGGTTGGGGAGTTGCTTTCTTCTGGAAGGTCTGTGAGAGAGTGGAGAAGCAGAAAAGCCATTTCATGATGTACTTTAGATGCATGGAATGAAAACGAGATTTTACGAGTAACATGATTTTATGCTACTTGATGTCATGCGACCAACAACACTGTGATCTCGCCGGCCCCTCACGACTTCTCTCTAAGCATACTTGGTAGTAGGGGGAAGCAAATGTACCAAATTCTATGGAACATTGTGCTGCATAGTTACAGCTATTCATCCTAGGTCTAGTAGCCTTGGAAGAACTCGATATATCATCCCACCTCCCAGTCTCTCAAATCCCCTTTTCAACCAGGGAAAGCCGCCCCATCACCCCTTGGATCACTCCCCGCACTATAAACCATAACCCCACCCTCCTCATGGGCCCTAATCAACTGGCCCCTCCCAAACACCGACCTCTCATATCCCTTAATAATCCTCGCATCATGCCCCATCTTCTTCAGCTCCTCACAAATACTCTCACTTATCCCCTCCTCTAAATAAACGTTCCTCTTATTCTTGTCCCCTGGTATATGCTCAGCACCGATACAGAATCTCGGTGCATCAAGCGCGGCTTGCGGGTTTTGCCTGAACGCTATCATATTGAGTAGGACTTGTACGTGACCCTGAGGTTGCATGAAGCCGCCCATTACACCATACACGCTATGCAAAGAGCCATCATGGGCGTTGGTAATCATAGCAGGAATGATCGTATGATACGGTCTCTTCCCCGGTGCAATAACATTCGGATGTCCCTCCGTGAGATGGAAATTCGCACCCCTATTCTGCAACACGAATCCGGTGCCTTTGGGCACGATCGCGGAGCCGAAACTCTCGAAGATGGAGTTGATGAAGGAGATGCCGTTTCCGTCTTTGTCGGTGACTGCGAAGTAGACGGTGTCACTGTGAGTATGTGCTGGGCTGCCTCTGTCGTAGATTTTTGAGGAGGCTCGCGAGGGGTCGAAGAGCTTGGCTCGTTGGGCGAGGTAGGGTTTGGAGATTAGGGTCGTGGAGGGGACTTTGGAGTGGGAGGGGTCGGCGACCCACCAGTTTGCGTCTGCGAAGGCAATGCGGAGGGACTCGATGACGGCGTGGAGGTATTGGGCTGAGTTGTGTTGGGAAGGGGTGAAGTGGGGAATTTTGCCGTTCTCTTCCAGGGACTCGAAGATGCCGAGGGCCATGAGGGCTACGATGCCTTGCCCATTGGGTGGGTGCTCCCATATTTCGAGGTCATAGTTGTCTTCGTTTGTGCCTTGGCCGGATGATCCATCGACGAAGTCTCCTTGTGTTTTCATATAGCCTTGGCCCTTGAAAACATAGGAGATGGGATCAACCGGTTCGCTGCCCACCTCCATATGTTTCACCAGATCTTCAAACTCGAGAAATCCTCCTCGGTCTTTTGTAGCTTTGATGATTGCTTCGGCGATTCTGCCGGTGTAAAATCCCTTTTTGCCTTCTTTGGCAAGAGTTCGGAAGGTAGTTGCTAGGGTTTTGTTTTGGAATAATTCTCCTGGATTTGGTCCGCGAAATCCATCTGGCCCCTTTTTTAATAACTCAGCGTAGTTTGACGAGGCTTCGATGAGCTCTTTTTCATGTGTTCTCCACTGAGCTTGCGTTAGTCAATAGAACTGGAGATCTCGAAATACTTACCATATTTGAAGCTATTTCTGAAACTGGAAAGCCCTTCTCAGCTAATTCAATGGCTGGAGCCAAGATTTGCTCCAGAGATAACTTTCCACTTCCAAATCTCTGCACGGTATCAACCCATCCAGCTGCTGCGCCTGGGACGGTTACTGCATGTATACTTTCCAGTGGGATTTTTCCACTATCTCCATCTTTCAGGCCTAAGTCTTTGCGAACAGCTTCCAAAGTAGAGTTCATACTAGCACGACCCGAGCCGTTCATAGCTTCAATCTTTTTGGTTTGTGCATTGTAGAAGAGACAGAACATATCACCACCAATTCCCGTCGAAGTTGGCTCTGTGACATTCAAAGCAGCAGCTACAAATGATTAGCATGTCCAATTGTCAGCATTTTTGGACATACCAACAGCTACTGCTGCATCCTGGATGTCGTCAGAATTTTGAATTTGAAAGTGGGGTACGTACCAAACTCACAGCAGCATTTCCACCAGCGTCCAATATCTTGAGTCCACATCTTGCTGCTAGAGGTTGAGTACATGCTATCATACCCCCAGTGCTATGAACAACGCTCCTCCTGCTAGGGAAAGAAAGAAATTGTGGCTCCTCCGCCGGATATACTGAATTGAGGTTTAAAGGCATTGCTTTCGACAACGAAGTACTGAAATTCCTGCTTAGAAGACGTGAGCAAAGCGAATTGGAAGCCATTGCGGCTGAATTCTTTGGGCAAACTTTTGGGAAAGTACTGGCAATGATATATATAATTGAGAGAGTAAGAAAAAGGGAAAAATATGAACAGAGAAAGATGAATCATAAAAAGGTATTCTTCTGAGGATCAACCCGATCTCGGCAATTCATGGGGTTCATGCATGTCACCGCGGCCGCCGCCAGGATTTGGCAGAAACGTCATAGAGCTTCCGAATAGGGCTCACCGCCTTTTGAAGGCTGCAGCTGCCAAAAAATTCAAAAAGCTAAAAACATACAACAGTAGGTATTCGCTGGTGGTCACCCACCCAACTACTAATCTACCGATCTGCAGCTTATATATGGGAGAGCGGACGGGATCCCTAGGTCCCTGCAGTCTATGGTCGTATGTATTGACTGTTTTGCTATTTAACATTATAGCCCACATAAGGCTAAAAGAATTCAACGAAATACGAAGATCAAAGCAGATTTCCAGCATCGGATCGTTGATTCAGCGATTGGGTCTCTAGACCTTAGAAAGGGGATCTGACTGCCGCTTATCGAAAGGTGCAACTAATTGAGAACGCGGAATCAAGCACGTGGATCGTAAAAGCTGCTATCTACCTCAAGCCGAGGCAGTCGTTCCAGCACACAGCATAGTCTTCGAGGTAATGTCACTAACTAATCTTCTTACGTCCCTCATTCAGTCCAACGAGTTTTGTCACTTACTCTGGAATTCATGAATATGTACGTATTTGCTCTTCATCTATTGGTTGAATTCGGCAACAACGACCTCGTTCAAGCATCTAGCTTCATTTTTTATGGAGACCAATGATGGAACAATCTCCTCATCTTGCCACTCGTCCAAATCACTGTCGTCATTGTAATCATCGTCCTCGAAGACCAACTCCTTGCCATCTCCACTGTAAACACCTTCATCATGCTTCACACGCACAATCTGTCCATGCTTCATCGGCTCGGTTTCGCTTTTGAGGTTCAATTCTAGGATTCGGTAGCGTATCGCAAAAATTTGTTCGCCTAGCATTTTCGCAGATGTATTCATGTTTTTCTCTCGTCCACCTTCGGCTTCTACTTTTCCGTCGACTGCATCGCCCAGATCGACAGTGCCATGCGATGCTGCTTGTACTGCGGCTCTGGCTGGAAACGCCATTTGTAGACTTATGCTTTGCTTTTCGCCAAATGACTTATGCACATCGGCGTCAACTGCAGCCTTGAAACCGACTACCATGTACAATTTTTTTCTTTTTGCAAGTGGCGCAAGATTCAGTATGTCTTGACGATGATGGGCCAGCAAAGCTTTCAGCGTATCGTAATGCTGTGTAAGGTTTCTCGTTCTCACAAATTTGCTTGTGATACCAACCTCCATCGTTTTGCCATTTTCAACGGTAACGCCCAGAATCTGTCCAAGTTTGGTTTGGACTTTAAAATTGTTGTTCTGGGAGAACAAGAAGGAGAACGCAGAATCCTCGACCTGAACCTCTTCATTCTTGATTGCTTCAATGACTTTTGCAGCATCATTTTTGGCAGACTCAGGCCAATCTTCTCTGCTCGGTACCTCGTCGGTGTTTGCTGGGGTAACTTCTTGGGCTTTGCTGTCCCGTACAATGTCCGGTTTGTCTTCCGTTTGTCCAGTTAAACCAGAACTTGATTGATTTGACTTGCTGGCACTATTTTCGGAACTCCGTAGAGACCCAGCTTGTTCTTTTTCGGGACTAGAAATTGAGCTTGCGCTGGAAGGAGGTTGGATCTGGCCGACTTCAAGGGGTTTTTTTGGTCTGTAGTTGTCTGTAGGATGCTCAATGTCGACGACAATGCGACCGAGTAATGAGGGTCCCACACTAGCCGGGATACGATCAATAAGAACGTACACCGGCTTCTTGGGCCTTGAGAATCTTTCAAATGGATTCATCGCTCTTTGTGCGACAGCGACGAGGTCGCTACGGAGGTGAAATTATCGTAAAGCTCTGTATTTGTGAAAACTAGGAAGATCGCAAACGAGGAATATGGAGAACAAAAGAAAGAAATGGTTGCGCATAACCTGTGGATTATTAAATCTGGTGGTGTACTCGGTGACGCCATGTGACGCCTCGAACACGTAGCGGATACGTACTGTACTGTACAAGGAAGCAGTATACTTCGTACTGGGCTAATGACTGCAAAGTCTCTACATCAGAACCAAACTGAACCAGGTAGTCTTTCTTCAGATCTCGGAGACTTATTGGGCCAGAAGTTGCGGCTTGTGTGCTTTTGTGAGATCCCCTACGGCATTTTTGCTATTGGCTGAGATACCCAAACATTGACTCACATCCAGTGGAAAATCAGGCCTCGGTGCGCTCTCAACAGAACAGCAGCCTCCGCGGTAGTCGCACGAATATAGCCTACCTGTGTCTCGCCCCATCAAAAACAGCTCTCAAATTACGGATATCACACCAACAAGCACTCAAAGTAGTGGGGGCCTAATGGCTAACCGAGATGCTGATATTGTCATTGTTGGGCAAGAACGGACTGGGGAGCTTTCATGGACCGTTCAGGTCCAGTGCGGCCAATTCCAACCTGAGCATGCAGAATGTAAGATTGACCACTAGCTCCGCCATATGTATTTCGAGCACTTACAATTTGGTTTTAGTAAATGATCCTTCTTTTGGAATGAAAACCATAACTGAAGAGGATTTAAGGTGGTACCTTGAAGATTATGCGCCCAAATATCCTTACGACGTCACGCGAGCAGCACAGGTAGAGATAGACTTGATGAAATATGGACAGACCCTGGTCGACAGCTTCCAAGTCTTATCTATTGAGATGGTCAGGCTAGTGGTAAGCATCGAGCGATTTCATTTCTCTACCAGCGCAATGCATGTTGGTGTTGGTGAACTGACTTGTAAAGTTGCCGTCTTACGAAGAACATGATGAGCCTATAGTCATTGATGTCTTGGACAATGATTGCCCTTCTTTATTGCAGGCTATACATTGGGAAGTTCTCGAGAGCGCAACTTCCTGGGATCCAAGAACCTCTGGCCGTGCCAACCTAATCGTTCGGCGCAAAGTCATTTCGTGTATTCTTCCTCGACCGTTGCCAACAAACCTATCTAGTAGGAAGAAACAAACATTCAATATCCTTCTTGTCAATTCTCGGCCAAACAAGGTCAAAGATATAGACCCTCTTCTTGGTATACGAGGTATTATCGAAACTCTAAGCAAGCTGGACCCTCGTCTGAGAGATACGATCAATTTTGAGATCGTCAGGCCCGGAACCTGGTCGACCTTTGAGGGTCATCTGATTTTCCGAACGAAACAATGGCATCAAACCGGCGGCACCGGCCCGTGGTTTGACATCGTCCATTTCGACGTACATGGTGATATCGTTGAAGGCTGTTCTCATCTCATCCTCCTTTCTAAAGGGAGTAGAAATGCGCTAGCGGTTAGTGCCAGCACTGTGGCTCAATTACTTCGAGATTGCGAGATTGAAAATGTTTTTATCAATTCTTGCTTGTCTGCTAAAGCACTCGGATACGATACCTCGAACCTAGCCGAGATCTTGGTACGCAATGGCATTCGATCAGTCATAGCAATGGCCTTTGCCTTCACAAGTAGCGCAGCAAAACGACTAATCACCATTTTTTATTCAACTTACCTCCTCGATCCTTCAAAGGATATAGCCAAAGCCTTGAAGTGCGGTCGTGACGCACTACAGAACAATACAGAACGAGATGCAACATTTGGCTTGAAAGTACAGATCAAGGACTTCATAGTCCCGGTTCTCTATTTGGACCATCATTGGAAAAATGAATATTGCGCGCCGGAAATAAACTCAGAGCCTCTGGATCCAAATGCATACACCATGAACGCAGCGCTTCAGCCATCTATTGTACGTGTGTTGGCCCAGAACGATTTAGAATTACAACTGCAGTCTAATCATGCCAACTTTGGTGGCCGTGAACAAGACATAATGGAGATTGAAGCGCTTTTGCTAAGGAATGTCAAAAGCAACGTTCTGGTTCTGCATGGCATGGCAGGTATTGGAAAGTCGGCACTCGCTCAATTCCTCAATTGGTGGTGGGGCATCACAGAGCTCGTTCACAACACAATATATTACAGCCTGGCCCCAGATCCTGTCACAGCAGAACATGAAATTCCAAAGGAACTGATATCTGCTGATGGACGGCACTTTCAGGATGCTCTTCACCGATATCTTCAGGAGCAACGGCGACTGTTCGTTCTTGATGATTTTGACGCGACATTGCATCCCAGATTTACTGCAGATCGAGAAGTCTCATATACGGATGCCCAAAAGGAACAGCTCAAAGATTTCATAGTTCGACTTCGCGGCGGCCGATCACTGGTCATTTTGGTCTCACGATGTAAGCATGACTGGCTTAACTTGGGAAACCGCACACACTACCATCTTCGGGGGCTTGCTCATTACGATTCGACGACGTTAGCCTCCTCATCTCTTCGTGACTTAGGCTTATCTCATATGGCCCGGGACAGAGAAAGTTCCGCATATTTGGGGCATTTTGTCGCCTATGTCGATCATAATCCACAGGCGATCCTAACATTTCTTCAAGTTCTGAAGACGGATTCACAAATCTCGAGCCCGAGAAAACTTCTAGAAACTCTTCAGACAGGCTTTGTGACTCTTAGCCCGTCTTATGAGCAACGAATATGCATGTTATTCATCAGGAAATTAAAATTATCTCCTGGCTTGAATGGTTTACTTCTTCATGGTCTGGCCCCGTTATGGTCGATGTTCACATCAGATTGGTTCGAATCTCTTTCCGAAAGCCTGAAGCAAGAAAAGCCAACAGAAGCTCCCTCCAAAAATGAAGTTCGCGAATTTTTCATCGCAAATGCAGTCAATACGGGATGGATCGAAATAGATAATGAGAGCAGTGCAGAAAAGACACTGTTTCGAATCGATCCTATTCTCTCGAACTTACTCAGGGAGACAATATCCTGGGGTGAAGATTACAATCCGGTAAAGAACTGGGAAGCGGTATGCACGTCTACAACCGCTATATTCCATTGGTTTCAGCTTGCAAATCCAACAATACAGGATATTGCAACTCCGTCACTGGAGCCTATAATACAACACGAAATCCCGAATTACCTGTATGCCTTGGGAGTTTGTTTATATCTCATGCCTTATCAATCAACCTTCGTACATGCAGCTCATAAGATCTTCTTCGAACTTTGGTCAATCGCAACCATTGGAAACAACCTACGTCTCCCAGTTCCTTCCATGATAGTCTACGGGGATCAATTCCTGAAAGCCCTTCTAAGTCACGATCGTGACCTGAAGAGTCTGGGAAAAGATGATCTGGCCTACTTTATTCAATTGAGCACCATGATATGCCAATTTCTGGTTCGTCGACAACCTGAGCGTGCAGCATCATACATAGAGCCAATCGTGAAGGCTTTCCCGAAATTAGAGGCGATTTTGGTTGACAACGACCCACAAATGGAAGTTTTGTATAAATTTGTTCTTTTGAGCCTAGGACAAGTTGCTATGTATAAGGACAGAGACATGGAGAAGGCTGAGGGCTATTTCCTCAAAATAACCTGCCGGACTCCCCTTATCGACAACACTTCCAGCCCTGAGTGGTCAATTAAGAAAAGATGGTTAGAGATGAATGCATACTCGAACCTGCTCGAACTGTATATGAACGAAGAGAAACAACTGGATCGAAAGCAAACGGTGAGCGACGCAGCAAGGGTCACGTTCAATAAGTATGCAGAGCTCATCTCAACGTTCTCGTCGAATGAAACGAAAACATTGGCTCTGGAATACGTTCCAGCTGCTCTCGTTCAGTGGGCGATGACATCTCCTCGAGACCCACAAATTTCATCGCTGTTGTCCCTCTCCGAGCAAAGAGCAAAGACGTCGGGCTTGATAAAAGTTGCCCCTGTGCTTGGCGAAGCCTCTCGGCTCCTTCAAAATGGGAGGGCCGATGAGGCACGCCAGATTCTGCTTGAGGCTGTTGGTCAAGCTATGTCAGCTGAGGACAAAGAAGCCGAGTATCCTTGTCAGCTAAAACTGGCTATAACGGCTGCACAAGAAGGTAACACCGCAGCAGCAAATCTTCACCTCCATCGACTGAAAATTCTCGAAGAAGAGCTACATGGAGGTGTCTATTTGCCAATGTCTAGTCTCAGGGTCGCCTCTACGGCTACCGCTTCTGTGTTCGAAGCGAACATATAGACACGAAGGAAGGCATTTCTTAGACATGGAAAACGCGTGCACAGAAACGGGAATGGAAACCTGGCCTCTTATAAGTGAAAACAGGGCAGAGTAGTAGTAAGTACCCTGAAAATTGCTAGACGCATGAAATGCCTACCAAACTTATAATATATACACAGGGAACTGGGTGATTATAAAGAAGGAACCAAAAATGAACTTGAGCAACCCACCTCACAAAGCCGTGGATATATATCCTCGCTTTAATAACCTTGATGTAGCCCTCTCCTTTATAGTCCCGTCATCTGTCTCTTGTCTTATATCCCAGCCGGAATAGCTTAAAGCCACCGTCTGTCCTGCGCGAGGGATAGCAGACCGTAAATCTTGTCTCGAGGATCAAAGCATTTGCCCTCTCCAAAGCTCAGTATGACACCAGTGAAACCATGGCCTGTAATCTCATCGGTCCACTCGGTCTTCACCGCAATTTGAGCCAACCGAAATTTTCGAAAATGAATAAAACGGGCAAGTTGGGTGTCATCAAGGTCGGTCAGATCTTGAGGTAGTTCCTTAAAGTGAGACGCAAAGATCGAGGCAGCTTCAGCGACTTCCAGGAAGAACGGCCCTAGATCCCGCCACAACACGACGTCCTCGCCGCAAAGTATCGCGACCTCCTTCGAGTGATACAGCTCTTGAACAATCCATAGCCGGTTAAAATAATCCTTGCTTGCCAAGGAAAACAAATTTCTCCATGCAGTAATTAGTCGGTCCGGATCAATGAGACTGGGAGATTCGTTAGACAAATCTAATTTGTCAATGTCGGAAGCCACGGCACGCAGTTGAAGGCCTTCGCCAATACACGCAGTAGTGAGTTCTGCTCGGGCATAGACCAAACCCATAAGCCGCACTTGGGTGCTTTTCTCATGATTATTGCTTTGGTCGATACAGATCGAATCAATCCAGATAAATAGGTCGAATCCGTGTAGACGTAACTGCCATAGAGCGAAGAAGCAATTACGCCGCACTATCAACAACTTCCCATTGACGGAAATGGTTTCAGTCGGGGTGATTTCTCCCCAAGTATAAGACACGGCGATATATTTAAGTTCACTCTTGCGCTGCACCACTTCAAGGGTACAGACAATATCATCGTTTGGAGGGCCTGGTAACACGCGAAGTACGCGGATTTGGCCTCTTGGGTCCGTGAGCTGCTGGTGGGTGTATGCGAGTGACATATTTGTCCCACCTCGGGCTAAGAGAAACGATACGAGTAGTATCTCGCATCCAAAAATGCCAAAGATGACAAAGGGGGAAAAAGTATGCCAGATCTTACAGATTACAGCAGTAGTGAAAAGGTTAAACAATTCAGGTATGCGAAATCCAGCTAACGCTTTTCACTAATGCACACATCCACGACGAAGTACTGTAGCGATATTAAAAGGGTCCAGTCGCTTAAAGTTGATTTTCGTCACAACGACGTAAAATAGGGGGGGGAGCTTATATTCGCGATCTACGACTAAGTTTGAGTAATCCTAGAAGTTTTAGTGATTTTTTAGACGCTTTAAACAATCTCAAATTTTTTTTGGGGTGTTCTTGACTGGTAGGTTCTACAGCGAGCCCAGCAAAATTAGGTATCTATCTGGCCACTGAGCAGCCTGCCCACAAGTGTGGACTCTAACCTCAGAGTAGAAAATTAGGCTGTCTCAAACGTACTCAGCATGCGTACCTCAGATCTTTCCTCGAGGTAAAGAGGTGCGGTTCCCAAGCCCAGGCCCACGGAAGCCGGGTCTACGTCACTGAATCGGATCCGGGGTCTCAGTCATCGGATTTAAGGCCTCCAATACTTCATAGGGCATCACTGGAATGAACTTCTCGAACCTCATCGCACACAGTGTAGCCCAGATTCTGGATCGCGCTATTGATATTATAGTACCTTACTATACCATAGATAACTCTAGAAATCGCTCGTGCTGCCAAGAAGCGTGTCCTGGTGGCTCGAGCGCATGGATATAGCCCAATTTTCCTTAGTTTATGGTCTTCTGTGAGATTAGTTTTGCTATTTAAGATTATAGATCAGTTCTTCTTTTCTTGTCCATTTGCCATTAGCTAGGGAGGCAAAAACCACCAATACGCAAATCGCAAAATCGCAGATTTGCATGCAAACTACCCAACTTCTAGCTCAAAAACATCGCTATATATAACATGCAACTTATTACTTAAATGCTATATAATATTTAACTACTTAATACTCTTATTTAAACAAAATTGAAAGCAAAAAGAGTCGTGCGTGCGATATTTTTTGGGGGGTTACTTTTTTGAATAGGGATAATGCAAATATTTAAGCAATTAATAATAAAAATAACTTGTAGTTTTTTATACTTTAATTTTTCTTTAACTTTAATTTTTAAGCCTTAAGAACTATTCTTACTATTTAATTAAATATTAAATACGTTGCGTAGTTCTAAAAACTAGTGTAAAGTTAGGTAGTTTGTATGCAAATCTGCGATTTTGCGATTTGCGTATTGGTGGTTTTTGCGCATTGCCCTCCCTCACCCACATGCCGTGCTAAGCGAGATAGAGGTGAGCCTGGTCGAACAAGTATATCGTGGGAGATGCGATGCTTATCAAGGGTGCCGTCTCCGTAAAGTTGCCGGAGGTGCAGACGCAGTAGGGCTCGTCAATGCCCTCATCTGGATCCGACTCTTGATAGGTGCAAGCCACGTTTGAATTAGCGGGAGCGGTGGTGGTGGCTGCAGGTGCCGTCGTGTACATGATGGGGACGTCTGCGGAGCATGTGCATGGGTCCTGTGTCGTTGGATTCCAGCTGCAAGTGGGAAGTGCACTTCGAACCACCATAATCGCTAGTGGTGTGAGAGCAAGCACTCCACCGAGAGTGCCGGTAACTAAGAAGGCAAGTATAGCTGATGAAGTTTTCATTGTGATGATGTTGTCAGGTTCGGAAAGTTAGGATGTCTCATAATCTAATTGTATGTCAACCCGAAGACGATAGATGAAGAGTCTGAAGTGGTTGGCAGCGAGCCTGGAAAGGATCGCGTCGTCAGCGTGGAAGGGCGAGCACTTATATCCCTCTCAATGAGCTATAGAGCGTTCTTTGAATTCACTTTCACGATTATAGAGCGCCAGGCGGGACCGTGCCGTGAAAGTGCTACCAGGAGAGACCGAAAGAGTCAGGTCAAAGCCAATTCCTAATGATTTCAGCTATTTTGGTTTTTCCACTGCTTTCAGCGACCTCTAGTGCGTTTCGGCCTGACCAGCTCGGGGCCGTTGGGGAGGCGCCCCTTGCCAAGAGATATTTCACAGCCTCTATGCCATTGGCTTTGATGGCGTGATGGAGTGGTGTGCCCGTGAAGCCTGTTCTCTGACGGGGGGTCTTTCGTCCTTTAGGATCGACCTCCATCTCGTCAACGTCTCCGTCGTACTGTAAAAGAAGATCAAGAACCTCGAATCGCGTTGGGTCAACGGCAGCCATGGAGGCTGCAGCGTGCATAGCTTGGGTACCCCGCGTGGAAACGCCGTGGTCGAGAAGGATTTTGACAACCGAGGGCGGGAAAGATGCTGCGGCAACGGTCAGTGGATGGATATCATCATGACCGTAAAGGTTGGGATTCCATCCATGTTCGAGCAACCAACGCAAGGAGATCTCACTGCCTAGTATGCTTCTGTATTAAGATTAGTATGACACTTCACATCATAAATAGAATTCAACAGACCGATTAGGGACATCTCCATCTCGTGGCTCCCATCCATGATTGAGCAGCGCTTGACACAGCTCTGCATTATTTCCCTCGAATGCCGCCCCCGCGACTATTGCGTTTATTGGGGCCCCCTGATCCAGTAGGAATGAAAAGATAGCTGTGTGGCCGTGTCGTGCGGCAATGCAGGTAGACCTCTGGATCACCTCCACGCCTCCTGGCATAACCCTATCCGTCAGAGGAATGGTGCCATTGGAGCTGAGAAGTAAGCTCTTGAAGGATTCCTTCGCCAATTCTAAATTTCCATCGGCGCAGGCCTCCTCCATCGTGAAAGGCTGTTGTACAAGAGAGGAAGGTGCAAGTGGCTGTGAATGTTGTTGGTTGCGAAATGCTGCTAGGCTCCCGTGTTGGTTTTCCGATGGCGCAGCCGGTGTACAGCAAGGTAGGTACAGTACTAGACTCTGGTGCATCTCCACACATACTGTCATAGGATAAAGATTCCCCTAGACTGTGAAGCTACCAGGCGAATACGAGTGCAGAATTAGACAGACTGAGGTGGTATTAAGAGTGGTCATCGGGCCTGATGGTGGAGGTCTTTCGTTTGCTGCTGATAGCTTCACAGGCGGGTTGAGGTGGAAGACCGGGGGCTGCGAGGGCCCGAAATAATGTAAGAGAAGGGGGTATATCAAGAGAATAAAGAATGGAAGATTACTTGGTTGGAGCTAATTGTAGGAAGGAGAAGGGTAAGGAGAGCTGAGTCTCCAGAACATTTAAAGCGGTAAATTATCATCAAGACTCGAATTTCCAGCCTTCTGATCTCCTAGTCCGGGCCACGACTGATAGCAATAATATTCCGGTGAAGCCATTTTCCAGCTTCCAGTTTCTTGGATCCACGATAAAATGAATGTCTGTGGATACCGGAGACGTGTACCTAGATCCGAATGTTGGCCCCTTGCACCCAGTTCTTGTCAGAAATTAATACCTGCTCAGGCATTCGAGATATAGAACCTCTTTTGTACATTTTCTTCTTCTTCCCCCCCCAGAAGATCTGAGGTGCGTGTGCGTCTGGTGTATAGAGATAGCCCAATTCTCGTCAGTCTATGGTCATATGTGACAGACAATACATTATTTTCATCTATATACTCGTTTATAAAAGTTTATTTCCGAATTCGAATTATGTGATGCATCCCGTCCGCACTACCACAAAAATATATCTAGTTACAGTAAAAGGGGGTAGATTGAGATGACTAGCAGGGGGGGGGGGAGGTGGGATGCCTAATCACCTTAGTCTATACCTACCTACCCATGCAAGGGGGACGGGAAGGCAGTGGAGTCACGTGAAACATAGAAATGTTCGAGACGCTCGCAGACAAGTACTACTATACCTATTTAACACTATACAGGTTCACGGTATGACTTAAGAGTCGTGTTTGAGGGCAGATGCTTTCGATTTTTATAAGGTGGGATATTTGAACTGGTCACCTCCAGGTGGACATACCTACCTAAGGTAGGTCTCCCCACGTGATCAGGAATTTGGCCACTCTCCGACATGAAAGGTTTTAACTATTGGAGCCTCCTATAATCTTCCATAGTAAAGGCTTTGGAAACGCTACCAGAACAGTTTAACCTATTCTAGAGTTAAAACCTGGGTTTGAAGTAGGGAATATGCGCTATAATAGTATAATGAGTTGTCAAATACGACTGAGGTAGGACCTGTTGCATCGGCACAAGCTATCGATTGGATGGTTCTTTGCGATATGAAACAAAATATTACTTCTTCTCCACACCCCTCAACAATTAAAAGTCCTGTCCCCCACAGATCTTAGATAGCTACATAAATTTACAAGACGTCGATTTTGGAAACGAAAAGCGTGTCTCACTGTCCTTGTCCCGCAAGACTTTCCCTACCACGCATTAAGATCACCATGGCCCCCCGGTGGCCTTCAATGGAAACTTTCCTTGCGCAACAGCAACAACGCCGCCAAGCCTCAAACTCAAACAATGCCGATGATTCTAGCGCTCTACGCGCTGCACGCGCGCAATTCGAGGCTAGCCAACAAGGCAACCTCACGACACAGCAACGCATCGCCGCTGAGCAAGCCGGCTGCGACACCATGCTTTCAGGCTATTTCAGCGCTGAACGCGGATTCCATATTGTCAAAGATGTCAAAATATCAAGGCCACTGTTGACGCACGATGGCAATGTGGTGCCGGAAAGTTATATGCGTCTTTCGCATGTTAGGATTATTGGGCAGGCGGTCCCGAGGACGCTGCATTTGTATGCGCATCCGTTTGAGAATTTGGCGATTACTGATCTGATCAAGTATTTGGGGGGGGTG
>Ga0302325_10012707_pt1 | contig 18032 bp, 17 predicted proteins | sample Palsa_T0_2_FD_201948 | JGI IMG/M metagenome (GOLD analysis project Ga0302325, IMG submission 201948) | Peat permafrost microbial communities from Stordalen Mire near Abisko, Sweden - Palsa_T0_2 | ecosystem: Environmental > Terrestrial > Soil > Palsa > Peat permafrost | place: Sweden: Abisko...
GTCCGGCCCGTCCTCGCGTCGCGGTGTAGTCATAAACGATCACCGGATGGGCTTTGTCCCCACAGTAAGGCCAAATACGTCCGGTGCGCGCAAACGGCAATTTGATATCCAGCACCTTCACGCTGGTATCATCGGTTCCGATCACCTTCGATTGAAACAGAACCTGTTTGAGCGATCCATATGGCGGCTGCAACAACTGTGCACATTGGGCCAGCCAACCGCCCATGGTCTTGCGAGAAATCTCCACATCGTGGCGCTCGAATATCTTCTCTTGACGGTGCAGAGGTAAATGATCCGCGTTCTTGGCTACGATGACTTGTGCCAGCAGGCTGGCACCGGCTGTACTTTTTTCGGCTCTGAGCAGGAATCTGTAAGCCCCCACGGTTTTATTGGGTTTCTGGGGTTTTGGGCCGACGGGCTGACTAGGTTCCTCGATCCTGGAAGTGAGTCGTCGCCAATGTTCACAGACCTGTCAGCCCGCTCCTACATTGATTGCCCCCCGCCGATTGAAATCGCCCGTTTCCGTCTATGCCGACGACCGCCGTGGTCCGGCACATCGGGGAGCGCAAGCTCGGGCGGCAACTCGGCGCGCCAACTCGGCGCGCCAACTCAATCCGATGGTGTGAAGCCTCGCACGGAGGCGTTCCGGGAACACCAAACTGCCCCGAACGTGCCGTCAAATAACAGGTTATGCCCGCCAGCGGCCCCGTACAATCCCCGAATTCCAGTATTCAAGCCTCTCAGAGACTGCGCTGTTCTCAGCAGTGCTGCCGTGGGCTTCAGCCTACCGCCAGACGGCGAACTGAAGTTCGCCGCTGCTACGCCAAAGCGTGCGCCACGACCAAATTAAGCGAAACTCAATAAGTGCCGGTTCTGAATTGACGCCGCTGGTCGCGCAGGAGACTCTCCAGGATGCGGTGGGCCTCCCAAAACTGGCTCTCGAAGCGAGTCTTATAGACGCAGAACCGGTCGAGCAGCGCAAAATTATCGAGGACGCCGTCGTCCTTTGGGAAGAGCAGAGCCTCGCATAGCTGCACTTGCCGCAGGTTCCAATGGGCTACCGCCATACGATCGATCAAGAGCCTCACGTCCCTCGTGCGCAGACTGGTGATGGCGTCGAGCTCGGCGCAAATTTGGTGAAGCCTTTCGCGGAGCGTGGAACTGCCGCGCAATTGACGGACGGCGTTCAGGCGGATGGCGGCCCTTCCCTCAGGAGTCCTGGGGCCAGTCGACTTTAAGGCATTGCGGCGATTGGCCTCGATTTGCTTCAGCGTTGCCATGAGACCTCCGGAGTGACAATCTCTCCCGACTCGATGATATGCCGCGCAGTGTCTGGAACGGGCCGCACGGACGCTCCGAAACAGATGTAAGGGGTTTGTTTTGACAGTGAAAAGAAAATTCGCCGGCATGTGACTGCGAGATAGCCAGCCGCCGGCCGGCATGATACTCTGGCAGGGACTTATGTTTCTCAGCGCATTCTTGTTGGCAGCCGCCCTTCCTCAGCTTCAGAATCCAGGATTCGAGGCTGCCACGCTCTCCGGCTGGGAGACCAAGATATACCAGAAGACGGGGCAGGATCCGGTGGCCCGCCTGGATTCCAGCCAGGCTCACGAAGGCCGGCAGTGCCTGCTGATCGAGGCGCGCGATCCGGCATCGGCAGGCGTGTTTCAGACTCTCTATCTGCCGCCGGGATCGCTGTATCGACTAACAGCCTGGATAAAGATCGAAGCGCTAGCTGCCGCCGGAGGGCTGATCGAGATTCAAACGCCGGCCGGAACAGTCGGGCATAGCCGTCCCAGGTCCGGCACTTCCGACTGGCAGGAAGAAGCAGTGATGTTCCGGGTTCCTTCACCGGGCCGGGTGCGCGTGGTGCTGCGGAATTCCGCGCCGGGAGAAGCGCAGGGTACCGGAAAAATCTGGTTCGACGCGCTGCGCCTGGAAGCTGTGGCGGAGCCCGGGGCGCGGGACGTTCGCATATTTCAAAAGACGGGTAACACGGCGATTGACGCCAAGCAGGGCGGGCAGTTCATCGAGCATCTATGCCGGCTGGTGCCGTCCATGCTGGCGCAGCAGGTGGATGGCGACAGCTTTGAAGAAGAGCCGCCTTACCGGTTCAGTTACAAGCGCGAGATGGACAAGCCCTACCGGCCCTGGTATCCCGACGGCGCGGTACACATGGCGCAGTTCTCGCTGGATGCGGAAGGGGCGTTTAACGGCAAGCGATCGCAAAAGATCGTCCTGCCGCTGCCGCACGTGCGCGCGGGAATTGCACAGGACGGCTTCTATTTGAAGAAGGGTATAACGTACCGGCTTCGATTGCACTCGAAAGGCCTTGGCGATGTGCCGGTGTGGGCATCGCTGAACGCCCCGGGCGGCGCGGTCGCGGGTCCGGTTTCTCTGGGGAAAGCGAGCGCGACATGGGAGCCCGCCGAAGTGAAACTAGTTGCCAGACGGGATGTTGTGAACGCCACTCTGTCGATTCAATTCGAAGGACCAGGGACACTATGGCTCGACCGCATTTACCTGATCGGGGACGATGCCGTACTGGGAATCTGGCGGCCGGACGTGGTCTCGGCGCTCAAGGATCTGAAACCCGGAGTCATTCGCTTCGGGGGAACCTCCATCGAGGGGTTCGAGTGGGACCAAGCCATCGGCGATTGGGACCGGCGCGCGCCGTTCACCACCTATTGGGGTGGCCTCGAGCCTAACTTCGTGGGCATCGAGGAGTTCGTGCAGCTTTGCCGGTATGTGGGCGCGGAGCCCTTAATCTGCGTGCGCTGGAGCGGGAAGAAACCGGAAGATGCGGCAGCCGAGGTGGAATACCTGAACGGCGGTTCAGATACGTACTGGGGCAAGGTTCGCGCCCAAAACGGCCACCGCGACCCGTATGGCGTGAAGTACTGGCAAATCGGGAATGAAGTAGGCGGCCCGCAATACGATGCTTCGATCAAAGATTTCGCGCAGGCAATGAAGGGGGTCGACCCGGCCATCAAGATTCTCTCGGCTTATCCGGACGAACAAAGCATCGAGCGCGGCCAGGGCTTTCTCGATTACCTTTGCCCGCATCATTACGGGTCCGGCGATCTGGAGGGGAAGCAGGCGGATTTCGAAGCGCTGCGAAAGCAGATCGAGCGACACGCCGGCGGCAAGGTAGTGCGGGTAGCGGTAACCGAGTGGAACACCACGGGCGGAGAGTTCGGACTGGCGCGAGGGATGCTCCAAACGCTGGGGAACGCCTTGAGCTGCGCGCGCTATCACAACCTGCTGCAGCGCTATGCCGGCCTGGTGGAGATGGCCATACGCTCCAACCTGATCGATAGCTTTGGCTCCGGGGTGATCGTGACCGGACCGGGCTGGCTTTATCGCTCGCCGACTTACTACACGGAGCAACTCTACTCCCGCGCCGCTGGATCCTATCCACTGCGCCTCGAGCGAGACAGCGATCTGCCATGGTACCTGGCGGAGCCCGATCTGAGCGCTACGGTAAGCCCGGATGGCAAGTTGCTGCGGATTTATGGGGTGAATTCTACCGCCGCGAGCATACGGGTACGGTTTCAGCTGCCGGACGTTCCGGCAAGATCCAAGGTGACCGCCTATATTCTGAAGGATCGCGAAAACCGGGGAGATAGCGAGGCCATGAATACGCCGGACGATGGGGAACGGGTTTCGGTATCCGCCGGACCTGTTTCTACAGAAGGGGGCGAGCCGCAGTTCGTGTTTGAGCCCTATAGCGTTACATTGCTCGAATTAGATAAGACAGACCGATGAAATATCGGATTGCCCAAGTCAATATTGGTCCATTCCAGAGCTTCCCTCTATGGCTGGTAGATTTGCACATAGTTGAAGATATTTCCTTGAAAGAGATTGCCGTCGTCGGAGCCGCCGAAACAGTACAGGCGACCGCCAACGCTGGCTGAACCCGGATTTACAACTGCATTCGGCATGGAAGCGAGCCCCGTCGTCCACGAGTTAGTCTCGAGAGTGTAAGCCTCCAGAACCGTCAGTGGGTAATCATTCCCGCTGGTGTTGCCGCCGCCAAAATAAAGTACTCCCGTCATCGCCTCAAAACAGCCACCCTGCCGGGCCGTCGGTACAGGGGCCAGGGTTATCCAGATATTTCTTTCGGCGCTGTAAGCTTCATTATCAGCGGTTGCCATACCAGAGTTCGTCAGGCCCCCGGCCGCAACGATCACAGAACCGACCAAACTCACGGCTGCTAGTGACTTCCCAACCTTGAGAGGTGCCACCTCCTTCCACTGGTTCGTCACTGGGTTGTAGGATTCCACTGTGGGCAGCCTACCGAATGCATGATTATGCCGCCGATAACGAAAACGGTACCATTTCTCACGACCGCATAAAAGCTGTCGTTTACGATCGGCATCGGAGCTTTCGTGGACCAGGTGTCGGTTGCCGGGTCGTACGCTTCTACGACATTTACCAACGTTGTGTTGACTTCGCCACCAATGGTGTACAGAACATTGTTGACGACAGCGGAAGCGCCAACCCAGCGAGCTGTCGGCATGGGCGCGCCTGTCGTCCAACTGTTCGTAGCGGTGTCATAGATCTCGTTGACGTTGACCGTGGCGCTGTTGGTGGCTCCCCCGACGACGTAGATTTTACGGCCGATCGTGCCAGTGAAAGCACCTTCGCGAGCGGTTAGCATGGGTGTCCCAATTTGCCATGAGTTGTGTACGACCGAAACGGACGCGTCAAAAGTTTGCGCCCCTGCTGGCCTCATCTGTAGAAAGAGCCATCCGCTGATCGCAAGTGTCAACGCCTTCCTAGTGCTCATAAGAAGACCCGTCCTTTTGAAGTGAACTGAGAAACCTCATGTAGTGTATAGGCTCAAGGACTCTGGGTCAAGCTATGAAGGCGATGAAGGCAAGCTGTAAAAGCGAACTGACAGCGAAAAAGCCGACGGCGCGTCGAAACTCATCAAAATGACGTCGAAACGGGAGGTCTCCGCTCCGCAGTCCTACCTCACGCCCTTTCGCACGGCAGCAAAATCTCCACGCGGTAGCGGTTGCCGCTGCTATCGGTTACCATGTCCGCCCGCTCCCCATAACGCGCCTGCAGACGGCGCTTCACAATTTGCAATCCCAGGCCGTTCCTGCGCGCCGTGGCGCCTTCCGGATCGAAAGGATTCTCCACCACGATGTGCAGCGCGGTTTCCCGCAGCTGGGCGCTGAGCCGGATGGATCCGCCTTCCACCATGCTGGCGATGCCATGCTTGACGGCATTCTCCACCAGCGGCTGGAGCAGCAGCGGCGGAACCAGGCAGTTCTCACAACCCGGTTCGATCTCCTGCTCGACGCGCAGACGCGCTCCGAAACGCACTTGCTCCACTCCCAGATAGCTGTGGGCCAGGGCCAGTTCTTCGCTGAGCGGGGCCGCCTCGCGCTCGCCCATGCGCAGGCTGTTGCGTAGAAAGTCGGATAGCCCAACACACATTTCGCGGGCACGCTCCGCATCGATGCCCGCCAGGGCACTGATGGAATTCAGGCTGTTGAACAGGAAATGGGGGTTGATCTGGGCTTTCAGGGCCTTCAATTCCGCGTCGCGAGCGATTACTATCGCCTGCATCTCGCGATTGAGCGCCTCGCGGGATTGTTCCGCCGAGGCCATGACGTAATGCAATCCAGAGGAGAGCAGGTACAGCAGCACTCCCATGCCGAACAGCAGCGGCGTGTGCGGCCGAAAGCGCTCATCGAGGGACTGAAAAGCGGCGAAGCGCGAAAGCAGTACGGCCATGCCGCGCGCGATGGCTACCAGGATGATGCTGCTCGCCGCGGCCGCCGCGAAGTGAGTGAGTAAGATGCGCGCCACCGCGCCACCCCGCAGCGGCGTGATGCGGACCACGTACCACGGCGACAGACAGACGAACGCGTAAATCGAACAGGCTGGAACCGCGATGGCTATGCTGGCCGTCCATCCCAGGTTGCCCGACGCTTCGAGAACATAGACCAGCAGCGCGGCCAACGGCACCCAGCCGGCCAGATAGATCGCCAGCGCCGCACCGGAAACGAGAAGTGGGTGCATCGCCGCGGCTCAGTTCTTGACGCTGAGACCCCCGAAGATAGTGACGCCGCGGATAATCAGCCGCTTGGGATTCGGCACCAGGCGGAGATCCGGCTGATGGGTTTTATCCTCGTGCCCGCCGAAGATTCCCGTGACTTGCATGGAGACGGCCCAGGTGTCCGGAATCTTGATTTCGAATCCCCCAAAAATAGCATTCACGTTGAGTACGACTTCATCCTCGGCCATGGTGGCGTTGCGCAGGTTGATATCGTAGCCGCCAAAAAGCGCCAACGCGTCGCCGCCCTTGAAATCGCCCGCAAGGTTTCGCGACCCGCCGCCGAATACCGCAAACAGATTGAGTTTGGCGCTAAATCCGGCTCTCGAGCCGGGCCCGCTCAGCCCGCCCAATAGATTCGCCCCGCTCTTGCCGTCCAGGGCTCCCACCAGCATCAAGACTCCAAACGCGATCAGGGCTAAAGGCCACAGGTTCCACAGGCTGATGTCGTTGAGAAACGGCAAATGGATCCTGTGCGCCAGAAATACGATGCCAACCAGCAGGACAATAGCGCCGCTCGTGCGTCCGGCTGTATTGCTGGTATCCACGAGTTTGGACAGACCGACGGCGATCAGGATTATAGGCCAATACCCCCACACGACTCCGACGTCAACCCCGAAGTTGTCCAGAAGAAAGAGCACTCCTATAGCGACAATCGCGAGGCCGAAGATCAATCCCGGAGTGACGCTGCCGTCGCTCGAATCCGCCGCCTGACCCCGCCATGTTTTGTAGTTGCGCTCTTCCATAACCACTCTCCCTATTGGCAGGTTAGCGTGCGCGGGCGGCCCAGTCTTGGGTTTTTCGGCAAAAGCGCGTACACAACCGGTGAGTGGCGAATGGCTGGGGCGACAGCCGAGCCGCGGTACTTAGCGCAGCCACTCGTCGAGATGCTCGCGGACGAAGGCGTCGTCGTTGAGATGCGGATAAGCACGGCAGATGCGGTCGATCTCGGCGGCTTGCCCGGGCGAAAGGTCTTCGTCGGGATTAAGGCACCAGCGGCCTGCCAGCAGCCCCTGGCGGCGCAACACCTCGTGAATGCCCGCGATACAGCCGCGGAACCCGTTGGCGGCGTCGAAAAGCGCCGCGTTCGCATCGGTGATCTCCGCCGCCAATGTCAACCACGAGGGAGCCAGCGCGGTTTCGCCGCGCACATCGGCGTGTATCCTTTCGAGCATCCTTACGGCCCGCAAGGTCCACACGGCCCAGTGCCCGAGCAGGCCGCCGGCGATGCGCAAAGCGGTCTCGCCGAAATGGAAGGGCGTCAGCAAATCGGTCACGATGCTATCGTCGTTGCCGGTGTAGAGCGCAATCTCGCCGCCGCGCCCGGAATCGGCCACCGCCCGCAGAACTTCCAAGGTTCGATAGCGATTGAATGGGGCGATCTTAATCGCCACTACGCGCTCGATGGCCACGAACTCGCGCCAAAACTCGTAAGGAAGCACTCGGCCGCCCACTGCCGGCTGCAGATAGAAGCCGAACAGCGGGATGACTTCCGCCACCGCGCGGGCGTGCGCCAGCAGTTCCCCGGTGGACGATTCGCCGAGCGCTGCCATACTCAGCAGGCCGACGTCATAGCCGCGGCGCGCGGCAATCTCCGCCTCATGGACAGCCTGTGGGGTGGGGCCCACAATCCCCGCGACCTTAACCGCATCCACTTTGATAGCATCGGGGCCGCGCAACTCTTCCATGGCCAGCTCGAGCACCGGCTCAAACAGGCCGAAGCGCGGCTCGCGGATTTCAAACTGGGTGGTGTGCACGCCCACGGCGACGCCTCCCGCGCCGGCCGCCAGATAGTAGCGCGTGAGGGCGCGTTGCCTGCGCTCATCGAGCTTGCGATTGGCGGTGAGGGCCAGCGGATGCGCCGGAATCACTACGCCTTCCCGAAGTCTTGCGAGCCAACTCACCGCTTGTAACCGATCTTGCGCAGCAAGTCGCGGCGGACCTGCGCATCGGCCGCCGTTTCCACGCCCTTGGGCGAAACGCCATCGATCACTCCCAGGATGCCGCAGCCCTGCCCCGTGCGGGCCACCACCACCTCGACCGGGTTGGCCGTGGCGCAAAAGATGGAGCAAACCTCGGGCACGTCCTTGATGCGGCCCAATACGTTGATGGGATAGCCGTTCAGCAGTGCGATGACGAACAGGTGGCCGGCGGCGATCGCAGTTGCGTTGCGCGCCGCCAGGGCCTGCAAGGCTTCGTCGTTGCCATCCACGCGCGTCAGGCACGGGCCGGAGGCCTCGTTGAAAGCGATGCCGAACTTCATTTCGGGTACAGTGTTGACAATGGCCTCGTACAAGTCTTCTACAGACTTGATAAAGTGGGTTTGCCCGAGGATCACGTTGCCCCCCTCGGGGATCTCCAGACGAACCGTCGTCAGTTCCATGGCAACAGGATAACGCTTAGCCGACAGTTGGGGAGTGACTGGTCATGACACGTTCGTGGTTTGTATTACCGGTTGTTCTGGTAGCACGGAGCTGGTGTGCCACGGATGCAGAGTGCAACCAAATGCTGGAGCAGGCGCTGAAGGACAAAAATCCGGACACGCGGATGCAGGCGGTAGTGGCGCTGAGCCTGGCGGCCACGCGGGCGCCTGTTTTTTCGCGTCTGGAGGGAATGTTGCAGGATAGCGATGTCCCGGTGCGGGTAGCGGCCGTCACCGGACTTGCGGAGCTGAAGACCGACGAGGCGAAGGCGGCGCTGCGCAAGGCTCTGGAAGACCCGGTGCCGGAAGTCAGCTTTGCGGCGGCCAAGGCGCTGTATAACCTGCACGATCCGGCGGGCAAACAGGCCCTGATGGCGGTGCTGGCGGGAGAGAGCAAGACTTCCTCCAACTTCTTAACCAAGCAAAAGCGGGATGCGCTGCGGATGATGCACACGCCTCGGGTGTTGTTTCTTTTTGCGGCACGGACGGGAGTAGGATTCGCGCCGGTGCCGGGGCTTGGGGAGGGCATCACTTCCATGCAGGCGCTGCTGACCGATCCGAGTGTTTCCGGCCGCGCTTCGGCAGCGTTGCTGCTGGGCAAAGACCCGTCGCCGGCTACCGTCGATGCCCTGAAGGAGGCGTTGATAGATAAGGATTGGTCGGTGAGGGCCGCCGCCGTCCATGCTCTGGCCTTGCGCAACGACCCCGCGGTAAAGCCGGATCTGGAGGCGCTGCTGTATGACGCGAAGGAAGCCGTGCGTCTGCGGGCCGCCGCGGCTTGTTTGCGATTGTCGGCGATTGAAGCTGAACCTAAGAAACCCGTGAAACAGCCGCGCACGAAAGCGAGTCCGAAGAAATAGGGGGCGCAAGCTCACTCAAAAGGTGCGTCCGCCGGGTTGCTGCGATGCCGCCGGTGTAATGTGAACGCGTTATGCCCATGAAGGTGCGCGAGGTGATCCATTTGCTCGAAAAGAACGGGTGGAAGGAGATGCGCTCGAAAGGGCAGCCACGCTACTCCGCGTTCTCGCCGGATGTGCCGGGATGTGCGGCCGTTGGAGACACAAAGGAGGAGACGCGCCGAAACTTTCAGGAAGCTTTGGCTGCTCACTTCGAGGCGATGCGTGACATTGGCGAGCCGATTCCCGAACCCTGCGCTTCGGTCGATTACGTAGAAGTCGCGGCGTAACCTGCGCCGCCGCTCTCCAAGCAGAACTCAACCGCATCGGGTACGTCGCGCCGACTGGCGCACCTTTTCCCATATGATATACACTGTCTTCTAAAGAGGACAAAAGGATTACCGCGCAGGCTGGCGGGTAATGAGAACTATGCCGCGTACAAGTCTCGTTTCTCGAATATTTCTTCTTATCTGCTTTTGCGCCACACTGGTGTACAGTCAAGCCAGTCAACCGCCAACACCTCCCGCAACTCTCACGGTCAGCGGCGACATTCCGTCACAGTTGGTCCTGAAAGCCGAGGATCTCTCGAAGATGCCTCGGGAGACAGTCTCCATCCCGGACCAGGATGGGACCAAGATAGAGTACGAAGGCGTTCCGCTTCGCGAAATTCTGAAGCGGGCGGGCGCGCCCATGGAGAAGGAGCTACGGGGCAAAGCTCTCGCAAGCTACGTGCTGGCCAAGGCGCGCGACGGCTATCAGGTCGTATTCACACTGGCGGAAGTAGCGCCCGAGTTTGCGAATGAGCCGATACTGGTGGCGGACAAGCGTGACGGAAAGCCGCTGTTCGGATATCAAGGCCCGCTGCGGCTGGTCTGCCCTAACGACAAAGCGGGTGCGCGCTCGGTACGGATGCTCGAGACCCTCGAAATTGTGCGGCTCCAGAAATGAGACTGGCTGCCTTACTGGTGCTCGCGATGTTCGGCCGGAACGCTGTTCCCGCGGAGACAGTTGCAGGCCAAGCCTACTCGTGGAATTTGCCTAAAGGTTTCCCGAAACCTCACGTGCCCGCCGGTAATCCGATGACGGAAGCCAAGGTCGAGCTGGGCAGGCATCTGTTCTATGACACGCGCATGTCAGTTAACCGGCAAGCTTCTTGTGCGACCTGCCACAAACAGGAGTTCGCATTCACCGACAGCCGGGCGGTGAGCATAGGAGCGACCGGCCAACCGCATTCACGCAGTGCGATGAGCCTGGTCAATGTGGCCTACAGCGCCGTGCTGACTTGGAGCAATCCCCGGATGAAGGAACTCGAGGATCAGGTCCTGGTGCCGATGTTCGGAGATCACCCGGTTGAGCTGGGCTTGCGAGAAGGCGATGGTTTTCTGCCGATGTTGCGCGCCGATCCCAGATACCAGCCCCTTTTCGCGCGGACGTTTCCCGACGACGCCGACCCGTTCACGCTGAAGAACGTCGCCAAAGCACTTGCGGCTTTCGAGAGAAGTATTATCTCCGCCCCGTCGCCGTATGACCGCTATCATTACGGTGGCGAGGACACCGCCGTATCCGATTCCGCCAAGCGCGGGGAGATTCTGTTCTTCAACCAGCACCTTTCGTGCTTCCGCTGCCACGGCGGATTCAATTTCAGCGACGCTACGGTCTCTGAGAGAAATGCAGGCAAAGAGGTCGACTTTCACAATACGGGGCTTTACAAGATTGCCGGCCTGTTCTCCTATCCGGCTCCCAACGTGGGGACGTATGAGTACACCAGGATTGCAGCGGACGTTGGAAAGTTCAAGACTCCCACGCTGCGGAATATCGCCATCACCGCGCCCTATATGCATGACGGCAGCATTGCGACGCTTGCAGGTGTTCTCGATCACTATGCCGCGGGAGGCAGGACCATCGAATCGGGTCCTGACGCGGGAATCGGTCATGACAATCCGAACAAGGACCATCTGATCGCGGGTTTTCAACTGTCCCGGCAGGATCGCGCGGATCTCATTGCATTTCTCGAGTCGTTGACAGACGAAGAAATTCGCCACGATCCGAAATTTGCCAACCCCTGGTAGACAGTTTCTTTGATACAAGAGTTGTATGGCTCTCTCCGCAAGAAACCAACTGCCTGGCATCATCCAGGACATTCAAATCGGCGATATTATGGCGCACGTGGTCGTCAAGGTGGGCGACAACGTCATCGAAAGCGTGATCACGCGCAATAGTGCCGAAGAACTCGGCTTGAAGAAAGGCGATTCCGTGAAAGTGGTGGTCAAATCGACGGAGGTGATGATCCAGAAGGACTGAGTCCCCAGGCTGTTCACGTTATTCTGTATACTGTCAATTTAAGGTGACGGCTGGCATCGAGCCGATCGATGCACCAAGGAGAAAGAGACCATGGCGTCTGCAATAGCCAATGTCGAGACCCCGGTCGCCGTCAGAGCGACCAAGCTGTTGATCAACAATCGGTGGGTGAATAGTGAATCCGGCAAAACATTTCCCACCATAAACCCCGCTACCGGACAGGAAATCGCCCAAGTGGCGGAAGCCGATGCAGCCGATGTGGAGAGGGCTGTACGATCGGCGCGCGCCGCGTTCGACGGCGGTCCATGGCGGAAGATGTCGGCCGCCGAACGTGGCCGAATGCTAAATCGGCTGGCGGATCTGATTGAGCAGCATGCCGACGAATTAGCGCTGCTGGAGTCGTTGGACAACGGCAAACCTTACCAGGTTGCCAAGGCTGCCGACCTTCCGCTCACGATTGCATGCTATCGCTACTATGCGGGTTGGGCGGACAAGCTACAGGGTAAGACCATACCGATCGCCGGCAATTACTTCTGCTACACTCGCCACGAGCCGGTGGGTGTGGTGGGACAGATCATCCCCTGGAATTTTCCGCTGCTGATGCAGGCATGGAAATTGGGTCCGGCGTTAGCCACGGGCAACACGGTGGTGATGAAACCCGCCGAGCAGACTCCGCTCACCGCGCTACGCGTCGGCGAACTGATTGTGGAGGCTGGGTTTCCGGAGGGAGTAGTGAATCTCCTCCCCGGTTACGGTCCTACGGCCGGCGCCGCCATCGCCAATCACATGGACGTGGACAAGGTAGCGTTCACGGGTTCGACCGAGGTGGGCCACCTGATCATGGGGGCTGCCGCGAAATCCAATCTGAAACGAGTGACTCTGGAACTGGGCGGGAAGAGTCCCAATATCGTTTTCGCCGATGCGGACATGGATCAGGCCATCGAAGGATCGCACTTTGCGCTCTTCTTCAACCAGGGACAGTGCTGCTGCGCCGGCTCACGGCTCTTCGTCGAAGACAAGTGCTATGACGAATTTGTGGAGAAGAGTGTGGCTCGGGCGAAGTCGCGCAAAGTAGGCGATCCGTTCGACGCGTCGACGGAGCAGGGGCCGCAGGTGGATCAGACGCAATTCGACAAAGTGATGGGTTATATCGACGCCGGGAAGCGCGAGGGCGCATCCATGCTGTGCGGCGGCGGAAGGTGGGGCGATCGGGGGTATTTCGTCGAGCCCACGGTATTCGCGGATGTACAAGACCACATGAAGATTGCCGAAGAGGAGATCTTTGGCCCGGTGATGAGCATCATCAAGTTCAAAGATATGTCCGAGGTGATCGAGAGAGCTAACCGAACCGTGTATGGACTAGCGGCCGCGGTATGGACTCGCGATATCGGTAAGGCGCACGCGATTGCCAACAGCGTGCGCGCGGGCACCGTATGGGTCAACTGCTACGATGTATTCGATCCTGGGGCCCCATTTGGCGGGTTTAAGCAGTCGGGGATCGGCCGTGAGCTCGGCGAATACGGCCTGCAGCAGTACACCGAAGTAAAGACTGTCACGATAAAACTCTGATCAGTCATTTGGCCCGCGGCATCTCGACGCTGTATAGCACCACCGGGATGCCGCGCGTCGTACTCATCTTTTCATACCGCATTCCCAGCTTCAGCATGATGCGGATGGAAGCGGTATTGGCGAGTTGCGCGATGGCCACTATGCGGCCAAGGCGCACGCGCGCAAAGCCGTCGCTAAGCGCCGCATGCGCAGCTTCCGTGGCGAGTCCCCGGCCCCAGCAAGCGCGCGCCAGCCACCAGCCGATCTCGATGTCGGGCGTGCCCGGCAGCGGCTGCAGCCCGCAGAATCCGATCAGCCCGCCGCTCTCCTTGGGCATTAGTTTCCATAGGCAGAACGCCCGTTCGCGGTAGAGTGCGATCTGGCGCTCAACGAACTGCCGTGAGCGCTCTTCAGCCCAGGGCCTGCCGTCGCCGATGTAGCGCATGACTTCCGGGTCGGCGGCGATGGCGTGAAATTCCAGCCAGTCGTCCGGTTCCCAGTTACAGAGGATCAATCGTTCGGTTTCGAGTCGGATACTGCCTCCACCATCGGTAAATACACGCGGAAGACGCTGCCGTTGCCGGGCTCGCTCTCAACGGCGATCTTGCCCCCGTGCTGCTCTACAATTTTGGAGACGATGGCGAGTCCCAGACCGACGCCTTCCGGCTTGGTGGTGAAAAACGGATTGAAAATGGTGCTGATCAGGGCGGGGTCGATGCCGTGGCCGCGATCGATGACCGAGATCTCGGCGTTCTCGTCTACTACCCTCGCTTTCACGGTAATCGCGCCGCCGGTAGCGGTAGCTTGCGCGGCATTCAACAGCAGGTTATGGAAGACGCGCTCCATCAGCTCGGCATCCAGCGGGAGAGGCGGAATATCGGGCGAGTAGTTCTTGTAGACGGTGATCTGGCGTGCGGCCGCTTCCCGCTCTACCATGGCTACCGCGCGATCGAGCACCTGGGCCAGGTCGGCCGGCGCCAGGCGCAACTGCAGCGGACGCGCGAAATCCAGAAAGCGCGTTACCAGAGAATTGCTGCGGTCCACTTCCGAGGCGATGAAGCCGGCCATCTCGCGGGCCACCTCGTTCTCCGCGGCGACGCTGTGGGAGAGCATTTCGGCGGAAGCGCGAATGGTGCCCAGGGGATTGCGCAGTTCGTGGGCGAGTCCCGCCGCAAGCTGGCCCAGAGCGGCCAGACGGTCGGCCCGGCGCACGGCTTCTTCGGCCTGCTGCAGGTGGCGGTTGGCTTCCGCAAGCTCTTCGGCCACCGCCTTGGTCTTGGCGAACTGCCTGCGCAGCGCCTCAGCCAGAGTGTTGGTCAGGTTGCCGGCCACCGCCAGAAAGATGACCCGCAAAGCGAGCTCACGGATCTCCTGGGGTCCAATCTCAAACCGGCTCCAATTGATGAACATCAGAAAGGAAAGGTAGGCGCCGTAGGACAATAGCGTGAATGCGAGCGTTGCGAGCACGCCCAGCGAAGAGCCCGCCGAAACTACCGGCAGCAGCAGGATCCAGTAATAACTGCTGATCAGTCCGCCGGTATAGCCGATGAGCAGATAGCTAAGTACCAGCTTCAGCATGATCCAGGAGACTTGCCCGCGCTTGGTCGAAAGCAATACCAATTTGGGCTCCAGGATCTGCACGGTGGCGAGCGCAACCAATAGAGCGTACTCCGACGGCTCGCCGGTCTCATTGAGGGCTATCAGACACGAGAACAGCAAAAGCCAGACCACGTCCTGCGGGCTGATCCAGCGCGCCGCGCGCCGCCACCATTGAAGCTGATCCACAATGTTTCCCAGACGGGATTATGCCACAATATAAGCGTAGTCTCATGCGCAACAACACCACCCTGGACCAGGATCAAACCCCAACTATGTCTGAACGCGGCGAGGATTTCGGGGATATCCTGTCCGAATACGAGCAGTCGCATTCGCACAAGCCCGAAGCCGGCGGCCAGGGTCTCGAAGGCACGGTGGTAGCCATTTCGCCGGAGCAGGTCTTCTTCGATATCGGCCAGAAGATCGAGGGCGTCATGCCCGCGGCGGAGTTCAAAGATCCGGCAGGGAAAGTGAACGTGCGCGTGGGCGACAAGTTCCCGGTGTCCATCAAAGGGCACGACGAGGAAGGGTATTATCTCCTTTCCAAAGTGCGCGTGGAACGGCCCAAGGACTGGTCTTCGCTGGAAGGGGCGTTCAACGAGAAGCGCAACATCGCCGGCGTAGTGACGGCCGTGGTCAAGGGCGGCTTGAGCGTGGATGTGGGCGTGCGCGCCTTCATGCCGGCTTCCCGCAGCGGCGCCAAGGACCCGGTCGAGATGGAGAAGCTGGTTGGCCAGGATATCACCTGCCGCATCATCAAGGTGGACGTGGCCGACGAAGACGTAGTGGTGGACCGCCGCGTGGTGCTCGAAGAGGAAGAGACGGCCGCCCGCCAGAAGTTGTTCATGGATCTGAAGGAAGGAACCGTAGTGCATGGCGCTGTTCGCAGCCTGATGGACTACGGCGCCTTCGTCGATATTGGCGGAGTCGACGGGCTGCTGCACGTGGCGGACATCTCCTGGGGCCGCGTGAATAAGCCGGCCGATGTGCTATCGGTGGGCCAGGAAGTGGACGTCCAGATTATGAAAGTGGACCCCGCCAAGCGGCGTATCTCGCTAGGGATGAAGCAGCTTCAACCGCATCCCTGGGAGCAGGTTGGGGAGAAGTACAAGACCGGCGAGCGGGTGCACGGCACGGTAACGCGCGTGGCGGATTTCGGCGCCTTCGTAGAGGTGGAGCCGGGGGTCGAGGGGCTGATCCACCTGTCGGAAATGTCCTGGTCGAAGAAGGTACGCAAGCCCAGCGACGTGGTGAAGCCGGGCGATTCGGTCGAGGTAGTTATTCTTCACGTGAGCCCCGCGGACCGGCGCATCGCGCTGGGTTTGAAGCAGGCGCTAGGCGATCCTTGGGCGGATATCCAAAAGAACTTCCCGGTGGGCGGCGTGATCGAAGGACCCATTGTCAGCCTGACGAAATTCGGTGCTTTCGTGCAGCTTGCCGAGGGCGTGGAAGGCATGATCCACGTGGGCGATATCACCGCCGAGAAGCGTATCAATCAGCCGCAGGATGTGCTCAGGACCGGCCAGACGGTGCGCGCGCAGGTCCTCGAAGTGGATGTCGAGCGGCGGCGCATCCGGCTGGGCATGAAGCAGCTTCAGCCGACCTCGATCGACGAGTATATCGCCGAGCACAAGGAAGGCGACGTAGTGACCGGGCGCGTGGCGGACGTTTCCGGGAGCCGCGCAAAAGTCGAATTGGGCGAAGGCATCCAGGTATCGTGCAAGATCGCCGGCGCGGAAAAAGGCCAGGAGGAGGACCAGTCCCCCGCATCCCGCAGTGACGTAAGCTCGTTGTCTTCCATGTTGTCGGCCAAGTGGAAGGGAGGCACTGCCGGCGGCGCGCGCGTGCAAAAACGAGAGCCCGCGCGAGCTGGGCAAATCCGGAGCTTTCGGATTGTCAAGCTGGACGCCGGCGGGAAGAAGATCGAAGTCGAGTTGGCCAGCTAAAACCTACCATATCGATCGAGCCGTACACGGGTCTCGTTGGTTTAACACGGATTTCCGGATTCGGGATTAGCTCAGCGCAGCGGTTATCTCGGTTCCAGGCCCGATGCGGTAGTGCTGTGGATAGCCAGCGTAGCCATGTACGGGGCCGCGTCCTCCGAGCCAAAGATCCAAACATCGTCGGGTCCGGCCACCACTCCACTGAACAGGATGTCATCCAGGAAGCCGCCGGTCGTAGGATTCGGACTGGGCGCCAGGCTCCAGCTCGTGCCGTCCCAATGCAGCAGCAGAGTCATCTGATTTTCGGAGCCACTGGCCGCGAAGTACGAGCCAAAGGCCCAGATATCAGTCGGCGAAACCGCGGTTATGCTTCGCAGCTGGTTGGATTGATATTGACTGTTCGGGCCGACGTTCGGGCTCGGCACCACGCTCCACGCAGTGCCGTCGTAGTGTTCGATCAGCGTCTCTGTAGGTACATCATATTGGCCGGGCGGCGGCTTCTGACTTGCTGTGGAATAGCCCACGGCCCATACGTTGTCGGGAGCCAGCGCCACTACCCCGCTCAGGCAGTTCGGGCCGGTCCCTACGTTGGGGGCCTCCACCAGCGCCCAACTCGTGCCATTGTAGCGCTCCGAGAAATTTCCGCACCCCACCACCCAAATGTCATTGGATGCATCGGCGGAGACGGCCGAGGGGAACCCATAAAGCACGCCGGTGGTGGCCTTCCAGGCGCTGCCGTCCCAATGCTCAAAAAGAGCTAAAAGGGTCTGATTATCTACTAATACGCTTCCCACCGCCCAGATGTTCGTCGCCGAAACTGCGGTCATGCCATAAAGCGCGGGTTGGTATCCGGACGGGAACTTGGGACCCGGATATACGCTCCACTCCGTGCCGTTCCATTGTTCGATGACTTGTCCCGGATTCGCCTCGCCGATATTTACAATTCCGGCCGCCCATGCCAGGGTGGGCGAAATGTCGACCACTCCATTAAGTTGGCTGGTGTTGTCACCTTTAATCATTGGCGCTGGGAAGGCCGTCCATGCCGTGCCGTCAAAGTGGATGGTCGACTGACCCACGGCCCAGATGTCAGTCGGGGACGAAGCCGAGGCCGCCAGCAGCCCGTTGTCGAAATTCTCGTTGGGAGTATGTACCACCTGAAAAACCGATGTGGCCTGCGGGGATTGGGAGCGCGACAAGCCGGGCGCAAGGATCGACCCAAGGACAATCATCGCGGCAAAATAGGATATTTTCATGAT
>Ga0302325_10012708_pt1 | contig 18032 bp, 16 predicted proteins | sample Palsa_T0_2_FD_201948 | JGI IMG/M metagenome (GOLD analysis project Ga0302325, IMG submission 201948) | Peat permafrost microbial communities from Stordalen Mire near Abisko, Sweden - Palsa_T0_2 | ecosystem: Environmental > Terrestrial > Soil > Palsa > Peat permafrost | place: Sweden: Abisko...
AGTCTTCACAAAATTGCCGCCGAATCGCCCTTGCACCTCGCCGCGATGCGGACGCAATCCGGGTCCCCAGCCAAACTCGAACCCACCGGTAGACGCAGCCCGTGTCAACCGGACAAGGCCAAGGAGAGCTCCGCGCATGTCGAAGGAAGTTTCCATCTGTGTGATTGGATCAGGGTACGTCGGACTGGTAGCCTCAGTATGTTTCGCCGAGATTGGACACAAAGTCGTCTGCGTCGATAACAACGAGGCCAAGGTCAAACTACTTCGCGAAGGCGGCGTGCCCATCTACGAAGAGCACCTGCCGGAACTGCTGGGCAAGCACCTCAACCGAGGTGTCGAGTTCACCACCGATCTGGCCGCGGCGGTCGAGCAATCCGAGGCGGTTTTTATCGCCGTCGGAACTCCGCAGGGCAACACGGGTTCGGCGGATTTGTCCTATGTCGAGGCGGTCGTCAGCGAGATCGCCCGCGCGGTCAACGACTACAAGGTCATCGTCGAAAAGAGCACCGTTCCGGTCTACACCAACGAGTGGATCAGCCGCGTGATGCACCGTCATGGCGTCGATCCGCGCAACTTCGACGTGGTCTCCAACCCCGAGTTCCTGCGGGAAGGCACGGCGATTCTCGACTTCCTCCACCCGGACCGGATTGTCATCGGAGCCAACAACGATCGCGCTGCAGAAGTGCTGCGGCGCATCTACGAGCCGCTGACTGGCGGCAGCTACTTCGCCCAGCCTGACGCACTGCCAGGCATGCTCAGCCCGGAAAATCCGGCCAAGCTTCTGGTCACCTCCGCGCAGAGCGCCGAGATCATCAAACACGCCTCGAATGCCTTTCTGGCCCTCAAAATATCCTTTATCAACGCCGTAGCCAACCTCGCCGAGTCGGTCGACGCGGACATTGAAGACATTGCCGCAGGCATGGGCCTGGATTCACGCATCGGACCGAAGTTCCTCCGTGCTGGGCTCGGCTATGGCGGCTCGTGCTTTCCCAAGGATGTGGCCGCCTTCTACTGGGTCGCGCAGCAGCAGGGAGTGGATTTCCAGCTCCTGGAAGAAGTGCGCAAGATCAATGCAACGCAGCAGCAAGTCTTCTTCAACAAGGTGCGTTCCGCGCTTTGGACACTGCGCGGCAAGAAGCTGGCCGCGCTTGGACTAGCCTTCAAAGGCGATACCGACGACATCCGCGACTCTCCAGCCATCGACGTGATCCAGAAGCTGATCGCTGCCGGAGCTTCCATCACGGCCTACGATCCAGCGGCTATGGAGCGAAGCCAGTCTGTGCTGCCGCCTTCTGAAAACATGCGCTACGCCGCGAGCGCCTACGAAGCGGCCGAAGGCGCCGACGCGGTTCTGATCCTGACCGACTGGAAGGAGTTTGCGAACCTCGATCTTCGTCAGCTCAACCAGGCGCTGCGCTTCCCTATCGTGATCGACGGCCGCAATCTCTACCAGCCCGCGATGATGCAGGAGCACGGCTTTACCTATGTCAGTGTTGGCCGTCCCGCAGCTTACACGGCCCAGCAGGGCAAGCCGCGCAAGCTCGTGCTGTCGTAGCCTCGTTGCTTGAATTTGCTGGAGCGTAAATAGTTGACTATGCGTGTACTTGTCACCGGCGCGGCCGGTTTCCTTGGCTCTCACCTGACCGACCGGCTGCTCGGCGAAGGCCATTCGGTCCTTGGCGTCGACAACCTCTCCACCGGAGATCTCGGCAACATTGCCCACCTCGGCCACGAACCACGCTTCGCGTTTGAAGAGCGGGACATCTGCCTGCCGTTCGATCCCGGCAAGGTGGATGCGGTCTTCAATATGGCCTCGCCGGCGAGCCCGCCCGAGTATTTGAAGCTGGCTATCGAGACGCTGCGCGTGGGCTCGCAAGGCACTGAAAATATGCTCGAAATCGCTGAAAAATATGGCGCTTCGTTGCTTCACGCTTCGACTTCGGAGTGCTACGGCGACCCGCTGGAGCACCCGCAGACGGAGAGCTATTGGGGCAATGTGAATCCGGTTGGACCGCGCTCGGTTTACGACGAGGCCAAGCGATATGCCGAGTCGCTGACGATGGCTTACCACCGTTCTCGAGGCGTGAATACGCATCTGGTGCGGATCTTCAATACGTATGGGCCTCGGCTGCATCCGAGCGATGGCCGCGTGATCTCCAACTTTCTGATGCAAGCCCTGCGCGGCGAGCCGCTTACGGTTTATGGCCACGGCCAGCAGACGCGCAGTTTCTGCTATGTAGACGACCTCGTCGAAGGCATCTTGCGGCTGTCGCGGTCGGAGGAACATCTGCCTGTCAATCTGGGCAATCCGGATGAATTCACCATTCTGGAGTGCGCGCAGGCTGTTCTGGAAGTAACCGGTTCAAAAAGCGAGTTGAGGTTTGAGCCGCTGCCTGAGGACGATCCGACGCGGCGCAAGCCGGATATTTCGAAGGCCAAGCGCGTGCTCGGCTGGGAGCCGAAGATCAGTTTGCGCGAAGGGCTGAAGCTGTCGCTGGAGTTCTTCCGGGCAAAAATCTAGCTGCAAATTGGATCTTTCAAAGTAGCCGCTGGCTATCCAGAGAAGGCAGTGGATGCTTTTACCTGGTCCGCTATGCTGCTTCGAACGATCCGTGCATCTCCATCACATCGCTTCTTGGGCGAAAGGCGAACAAAATACGAACAAGGGGTGGGGGGGGTATTTATTTTTTCTGGAGTGGCGTATGGCATATCCCATTGAGTGGCGCTTTTGGGTTGCAAGATAGCATTTCTTGCTTCGATTTTTGGCGTGAAGCTATTTTCAGTTGGCGATGGATTGAGAGATGTTTTCAATATGCGCCTTTTGCTAATAATTCCACGCAACTCCAGGATCGTTTTTTGGGGCGCGCCGACATGAATAAGGGCCCGCGGCTAAAGCCGCTTTTTGTTGCGGTCGGGTTCAGGGGCATGAATGCCCCCGCTCCCACCATCTCTCGTCTGGGCGACCTAGGCTGCGCTCAGAGCGCGAATGTCCTTGCTCGCTCCGTTGAGTAAGCTTCGGTGATTTTTGAACTGGGGCGGCTCCCCCGTTCGGCTGATGGATTGAAGCTCCCGGGCGGCTATACTCGGGGCAATGAAGCTCCATTTCCACGGTTCGTTTCTGGCTGCCAGCGCTTTCTTTCTTCTTTGCGGCGGCTCCATCTCCGCGCAGAATTCCAAGCAGGCCAATGAGGAAGCCCGATCTTTCAGTTGGGCTGTACAGGATTCAGGGACGACTGCCGGGCTGCGGGGAATCTATTCGGTGGATGGCAAGATTGCCTGGGCCAGCGGCACCGACGGCACGGTGCTCAAGACTGCTGACAGCGGTGGGCAATGGCGAAGATGCGCGGTCCTGGGCACCGACGGCGAACGATTGGATCTCCGCGGCGTGCAAGCCTGGGATGCCTTGACAGCCGTAGTCATGGCCTCGGGGCCTGGCGACAAGAGCCGGCTCTATAAGACCATCGACGGCTGCAAGAGCTGGACACTCCTTTTCAAGAATCCGGACAGTCCGGATGGATTTTTCGACAGCTTCTGGATCGACTCGTCGGGCAGAGGGTTCCTGCTTGGCGACCCTGTCCGCGGACTTTTCACGGTCTTTCGCACCAGGGACAAGGGGCTGCACTGGCAGCGGGAGCTGCGCGGCGACCTGAATGTCGGGACTGTCGACCTGGGCGCCTTTGCCGCGAGCAACGGCTCGATCCTGCATGGGGTAAGCGACCACGGTCCGGCGCTGGGAATTCCGAAATTCTTCGCGGCCGGCGGCAAGGCTGGAAGTTTTGTTTTTGTCCGCTCGCCCGGCCTATGCACGGCGGAGATCGCACGCAACAATCCTGAGGAGTGCGACAAGCCGGAGTACAGCGAGTGGAAAGAGATTACGGTTCCCATCGCCTCGGGATCGGCGAGCGCGGGTATCTTCGCCCTCGGACTCCACCAGAACTTCGCCAACCGCTGGAAGACGACGGCCGAGCAGGAACAGATCGGATTCCATCAGGTGATTGTTGCGGTGGGCGGCGACTACGCCAAGCCGAACGAGGCTGTCGCAACCGCCGCCTGGTCGGAGGATGAGGGAATGACCTGGACCGCCGCGGCGAAGCCTCCGCATGGCTACCGCTCTTCGGTTGCGTGGAGTCAAGAGCTGAAGGCGTGGGTTGCGGTCGGCACGAATGGCTCGGACATCAGCCGCGATGATGGGAAGACCTGGACAGCGCTGGATGATGGCGACTGGAATGCGCTTTCTTTGCCATTTGTGGTTGGGCCTAAGGGGCGGATTGCTCGGCTTTCTGTTGCTGCTGCCAAGTGAGAGATGCATTCCCTGGGCGGCTGAAGCCGCGTCCATTTGCCTGGCTTTGCGGCACGGCTGAAGCCGTGCCCTTTCAAGACAACAGCAAAAACAAACGCAACGGCAAAGCAGATTTCCATCGGGAATGACAAACAGAAAAGCAACGGCAAAAGCAAGAACAACAGCAAGAGCCAAGACAACAGCAGGTCCTTCGCTGCGCTCAGGATGACAAATTTTGGCGAAGGACGGATTCTTTGGAATCTCAATCGGACTTCGTTCTCATCGTTGTGGGTGTGGAAAGGGAGGATTGCGCGGCTTTCCCTGCTTGACAAGAAATAAAGTGGTGGAAAAGCGGTTCTCAATTGGGATTGGTATAGCTGCGAAGTAGCCGTTCTGCTTCCAATCGCGCATCTATCGCATCCAACTAAAGTGGCACTTCCTCATTCCGCGAAGAATTGCGGTCAACTCAACTTCACGCGTTAGGATATGAGTCACAGGAATGAAACAATCCTTCCCCACCCCGGGTTCCTATGGCGGCAGTGTAACCATTCCTCTGCCCGAACCGGGGATGCGCCAAGCCACTCATCCTGAAGCAGATTTGCGTGAGCCGCTGCTCCGCGTGGAAGGGCTGCGCAAGGAATATGCGGGCAACAGCAAGAGCGGGCGCGGGGCGCTGCGGTTGTTCGATGGGCTCGACCTGGTGGTGCGCAAGGGTGAGCTGGTGGCCATTGTGGGCCAGTCTGGAAGCGGTAAAAGCACGCTTTTGCACATGCTGGGCGCTCTTGATGCTCCCTCCGCAGGGACGATATACTGCGGGCCAACTCAGGTGACAAAGCTGAGCACAGCGGAGGCGGCCCGTTTTCGCAATAGTCAAGTTGGGTACGTCTGGCAATTTCACTACTTGCTGCCCGAGTTTACGGCGCAGGAGAATGTAGCCATGCCGCTGCTGGCGCGAGGCGTAGAACGGCGCGCGGCGATGCAGGATGCGGCGCAGTGGCTGGCAGAGACTGGCTTGGCGGACCGGGCGGCGCATCGGCCTGGCGAGTTGAGCGGCGGAGAGCAGCAGCGGGTGGCGCTGGCGCGGGCGCTGGTGACGAGGCCCCAGCTATTATTGGCCGACGAGCCTACGGGAGATTTGGATGGCGCGTCGGCGGACCTGGTGTTTGGCTTGATCGAACGGCTGCATGAGGCGCACGGACTGACCTCCGTGCTGGTAACGCACAACCTGGAACTGGCCGGGCGATGTACCCGGACTTTACGTTTAGCGGGGGGCAGGCTGGAAGAGGTCTCCCAGGGCAAGTCCGATATGGACGAAACGGCCGAAATGGACAAGGCGTTCACCAAATCCACAAACCAGCGGTAAAACTTATCCGGCTAGCTGACGAAATTGGTTTCAGCTAACCGGCCACCGCAGCCGATAGTATTGAGAAAAGGAGCACCATGTTCGAACGCTACACGGAGAAGGCGCGGCGCGTAATCTTCTTTGCGCGGTATGAGGCCAGCCAGTTTGGCTCGCCCTATATCGAGACGGAGCACCTGCTGCTCGGCCTGTTGCGCGAAGACAAAGCATTGACCAACCGATTTCTGCGCTCTCATGCCTCTGTGGAGTCGATCCGCAAGCAGATCGAGGCGCATACCACCATTCGCGAGAAGGTTTCGACTTCGGTCGATCTGCCGCTTTCGAATGAATGCAAGCGGGTGCTGGCCTATGCCGCGGAGGAAGCGGAGCGGCTGGGGCATAAGCATATTGGGACGGAGCATCTGCTACTGGGTTTGCTGCGCGAAGAGAAGTGCTTTGCCGCGGAGATTTTGCAGGAGCGCGGGTTGAAGCTGGCTGCGATTCGCGAGGAACTGGCGCGGGTGACGCAAGAGAAGGCTCCGCAACAGGCGCGGCAGCGGGAGAGCAGTCTGCTGGCCGAGTTCAGCCGCGATCTCACGCAGTCGGCGATGGATAATCAGCTCGATCCGCTGGTGGGACGCGATGGCGAGCTGGAGCGCGTGATTCAGATCCTTTGCCGGCGGACTAAGAACAATCCTGTGCTGATTGGCGAACCGGGCGTGGGCAAGACGGCGATTGTCGAGGGGCTGGCGCAGCGCATTGCGGACGGCGAGGTGCCGAGCTTCCTGGCGGACAAGCGGGTGCTGGCGCTCGATCTTTCGCTGATTGTGGCGGGCACCAAGTATCGCGGACAGTTTGAAGAACGGCTGAAGACGATCATGAAAGAGCTGATGGAGAATCAGAACTCGATCGTGTTCATCGACGAGCTGCATACGCTGGTGGGCGCTGGATCTGCGGAGGGTTCGCTCGATGCTGCGAACATTCTGAAGCCGGCGCTGTCGCGCGGCGAAATTCAGTGCATTGGCGCTACGACGCCGGCGGAATTTCGCAAGTCGATTGAGAAGGATCGTTCACTGGAGCGCAGGTTCCAGGCGGTCAAAGTTCCGCCGCCGAATGAGGCCGACGCGATTCGCATCATCATGGGGATCAAGGACCGCTATGAGAAGTTTCATGCGGTGAGTTATACAGATGCTGCGATCGAGTTTGCGGTATCGCATTCGAATCGTTACATTCCGGATCGGTTTTTGCCGGACAAGGCGATTGATTTGATCGATGAGGCGGGAGCGCGGGTGAAGCTGCGCCAGACTTCGCTGCCCGAAGAGATCACCGAGGTGCAGAAGCGGATCAAGTTCATTGTGCATCGCATGGATTCGGCGATTGCGAATCATGAGTTTGAGAAGGCGCGGTTCTACTCGGACGAAGAGCGCAAGGAGCGCGAGAATCTACGCGGGCTGCGGGAGAAGTATCATCTCGATGACTCGGCTGCGGGCATTGTAGGCCGCGAAGATATTGAAGATGTGGTGAGCCGCTGGACGGGCGTGCCTATTACTTCGATCAAGGAAGAAGAGACGCAGAAGCTGCTGCGCGTGGAAGAAGAGCTGCACAAGCGCGTGATTTCGCAGGAGAAAGCGATCTCGGCGCTGGCGCGGGCCATTCGCAGGTCGCGTGCTGGGCTGAAGAGCCCGCTTCGGCCGATTGGAAGCTTCCTTTTCCTGGGACCGACGGGCGTGGGCAAGACGGAAGTTGCGCGGACGCTAGCGCAGTTCCTGTTTGGCAGCGAGAAGGCGCTGATCCGCTTCGATATGTCGGAGTTCATGGAGAAGCATTCGGTGTCGAAGCTGATTGGTTCGCCTCCGGGATATGTGGGCTACGAGGAGGGCGGGCAGTTGACGGAGCGCGTGAAGCGTTCGCCTTACTCGGTGGTGTTGCTGGACGAGGTCGAGAAGGCGCATCCGGATGTCTTCAATCTGCTGCTGCAGGTGTTTGAAGATGGGCAGTTGACGGATGGGTTGGGCAACACGGTCGACTTCAAGAACACGATCATCATCATGACTTCGAACATCGGTGCGCGCCACTTGATGAAGAAGCAGGGACTGGGCTTCCAGAGCGAGCGCGAAGACCTGGTGATGGAGAAGATCGAGGAGCTGGTGAAGAGCGAGGTCAAGCGCACTTTCAATCCGGAGTTCCTGAACCGCATCGATGAAGTGATTTTGTTCCAGTCGCTCTCGGATGCCGATCTGATCCAGATTGTGGATCTACTGGTCAACCAGCTGAATGCCAACCTGGCTCAGAAATCGATCACGATTTCGGTCGATGGAGAGGCCAAGAAGTGGATTCTCGATAAGACACTTGGTGACCGCAGCTATGGCGCGCGACCGCTGCGCAGGGCGCTGCAACGCTACATCGAAGACCCGCTCTCAGAGGCGCTGATCGGCGGCCAGATTATGGACCGGCCGGCGTTCCTGGAGGTTTACATCGCCAACAATCAACTCTTCTATCGCTCGGTTTCGAATTTGACCGAGGAGAAGACGGATGGGATTTTGCTCTACAGCGCGTAGTGCGAAATTCAAGAAAAGGTAGGGCCTCGGCATTCCGTGCCGGGGCCCTTTTCTTTTGCGAGTGATAGGATGGCTGAATATTCTTTCCGCGGAGCCATGCCATGAGCGAAACAGTCCAGATAGAAGCACTAACGTCCGAACAAATTGTCGACATTACACGCAAGAATAATTACGGAACGTGGCGCATCCAGAAGACTTGGAAGCCGATGCATGTGGTGGATGCCGAGGGGTGCTACTTCATTGATGCGGCGGGCAAGCGGTACCTGGATTTTTCTGCGCAGTTGATGTGCGTGAACCTGGGGCATAAGAATCCGCGGGTGATCGAGGCGATTGCGGAACAGGCGCGGGAGCTGCCTTATATTGCGCCGGGGTTTGCGACTACTTCGCGGGCGAAGCTTTCGCAGAAGCTGCTGGAATTGCTGCCGGAGGGGCTGGAGAAGTTCTTCTTTGCTACTTCGGGGACGGAGGCCAATGAAGCGGCTTTCAAGATTGCGCGGATGTATACGGGTAAGACGAAGATCATCTCGCGGTATCGCAGTTATCATGGCTCGACTTCGGGGTCGATTGCTGCTACGGGCGATCCGCGGCGCTGGGCGATGGAGCCGGGAGGCAAGAGCCAGGGTGTGATCTTTGCGCCTGAGGTTAATTGCTATAAGTGTCCGATCAAGCATACCTATCCCGAGTGTGGCGTGGCTTGCGCGGATTACATCGAGCACATGATTAAGAACGAGACGGATGTGGCGGCGGTGATTGTGGAGCCGGTGGTGGGGACGAATGGCGTGCTGGTGCCGCCACCTGAATATATGCCGAAGCTGAAGGCTATCTGCGAAGAGAATGGCGTGCTGCTGATTGCCGATGAAGTGATGACGGGATGGGGGCGCACGGGTAAGTGGTTCTGTGTGGATCATTGGGGCGTGAAGCCGGATATCTTAGTTACTGCGAAGGGCATCACTTCGGCTTATGTTCCGCTGGGGCTTTGTGCTACTACGAAGACGATTGCGGATTACTTTGAGGAGCATTATTTTTCGCATGGGCATACTTACGAAGCGCATCCGATGACGCTGGGGCCGGCCGTGGCGACGATTGAAGAGATGGAGCGGCTGAAGCTGGTGGAGCGCGCGGCTTCGCTTGAGCCTTATGTGCGCGGCAAGCTGGAGGCGCTGAAGGAGAAGCATCCTTCGATTGGCGATGTCCGCGGACTGGGGCTTTTCTGGGCGGTTGAGTTGGTGAAGAATCGCGAGACCAAGGAACCCTTCAACACCATGCGCGACAAGGTGGATGGCAAGTCACTGGTTGTCGATCAGGTGGCGGCCAAGATGATGGCGATGGGCGTGGCGCAGCAGGCGTGGGTGAGCCACTTCGTGATTGCTCCGCCGTTGATTGTGACTGAGGCTGAGCTGGATATGGGGATCGATGCGCTGGATGAGGCGCTGGCGATTGCGGATGCGCTGGTGGAGTAAGGCGAGACCTCTTGCTCGACCTTTCACTCTTCTTCGAAGATCTCCTCGGCGTTGCGGCTACCGTGCAGGATACGGACGATTTGGATTTCTCCCTGCCGGATACGATAGAAGATGACGTGGTCATCTACGGGGAAGCTACGCCGGTCACTACCCAAGTCGGCCTTACGGCTTCGGCCCATAAACGGAAACCGCGCAATCTGGCTGAATTTGTCGGTGATGCTTTCTACAATCTCCGTTGCAAGAACGAGATTGCCTGTTTCTCAGGCCAAGTAGAGCCATATCTCGTCCAGGTCGGCTTCGGCAGAGGGAGCGATACGGAGACGCATCAGTTCCCTTTGAGTTTAGCTCTACCGCGCTGCGCAACATCCTCAGCCAGATTGCCGATAGTTTCTTCTGTATAGGTAGTTCCCAATCTGGCATCAAGTTCCAATTCAGCTATCTCGAGCGACGCTAATAGCTCGACGCGCGCCCGTTGGCGTTTTTCCCAGATTGCCAATGCCTCTTTGAGAGCATCGCTGTGGTTTCGGTAGCGGCCTTGCTCGATGCCCAGGTGGACGAAGGAATCCTGTTCGGGAGTGAGTTCAATTTCCATGTTTCGAGCGTAGGACGAAACTATCGGGCTGTCAATTCGACAGGGTCAACGATTGGCACAGGCGTAATACGCATCAGGAGTGCATAGACTATTCCGGATAGGAACAATCCTACGAACCAGGAATAGTCATATAGAAAATGCAGCGAGGGAACGAATAGCCCAATCAAGGCGACGACTACGCCTAATACTAAGGCGGCGATGGCGCGGAGATTGATGCCTTTGCTGTAGTGGTAGATGCCTTCGCGGTGATAGAGAGAGTAGAGGGATAACTTGGTGCGGCGGATGAAGAAGTAATCGCAGATCATGATGCCGGCAATCGGGCCCATCAAGCCGGCGTAGCCGCCGAGCCAGCCGAAGATGTAGGCGTCGGGGCTGGCCAATAGCTTCCAGGGCTGCATGGCGAGGCCGAGGAAGCCGGTGATCATGCCGCCGGTGCGATAACTAATCAATCTTGGATATAGGTTGGAGAAGTCGTTGGACGGCGAGACTACATTGGCGCCGATGTTGACGTTGAGCGTGGCGACGAGAATGGCAATCAGCGCGAGGAACGCTACAAACGGCTGATGGAAGCGGCCTATGAGGGTGATGGGGTTCCAGATGGGCTCGCCGAAGAGGACGACTGACGCAGAAGTACAAGCGATGCCGACAAATGTGTAGAGGGTCATAGCGACGGGCAGGCCGAAGCCCTGGCCTATGATTTGCGCGCCTTGCGACTTCGAATAGCGGGTGAAGTCGGGGATGTTCAAGGCCAGCGTGGCCCAGTAGCCGACCATGCCTGTCAGCGTAGGAAAGAAGACGGGCAGAAACTCGTGCCAGGATTGAAACTTGCTGGGCGTGGATAACATCGATCCGAAGCTGCCTGCTTTGATTCGAACCCAGATGAGCAGAGCTGCGGCCATGAGGAACATGAAGGGCGCGGCGAAGCCTTGCAGGAAGCGGATGGACTCGACGCCGCGCCAGACTACGGCCATATTCAAGAGCCAGAAGCCGAGGAAGCAAGCCCACAGCGCCCATTCGACTTGCGCAACGGAGGGCCACACGACGACGAGCATGGAATGGATGGCCTGGCCGCCGATCCAGGACTGGATGCCGAACCATCCGCACGCGACCAGGGCGCGCATGATGGCTGGGATATTGGCGCCGCGGACCCCAAACGGGGCGCGAATGAAGACCGGGAATGGGATGCCGTATTTCGCGCCTGCGTGGGCGTTGAGCAGCATGGGAATGAGCACGATGAGGTTGCCGAGCAGCACGGTGCCGACGGCCTGCTTCCAGTCCATGCCCTTGGCGATGAGCGAGGAGGCTAGCTGGTAGGTGGTGATCTCCATGGACATGGAAAACCACAGGGCGATGTAGTTATAAGTGCCCCAGGTGCGGTGGGCGGGCGTTGTGGGGGCCAGGTCGTCGTTGGTGAGAGATGAGTCGAGCTTGCTCGATGGGGCTGTGCTCAAGGATCGCTCCGATGTGAGATGAGACTTTGAAAATAGCGTATCGCCGCTCAGACAGCAACGAATTTGTTTCCGGCCTCAGCGTGCTGCGTGGTCGAACAGATGAATCTGCATAGAAAAGCTTTCCTTGCTTGATGCACAAGTCAGCGGGATTTGCTAGGATTCTAGCCGCAATCCGTGGTGAGACTTCGAAGCCGTTTGTCAGTTTGAGGCTTGAGCCGAACCACGCCCGACCACGGTCGGAAAACTGACGGAGGAGATACTATGGCACAGGCCCAAAATAGACTGCACCGGAATAAACTGCATCAGGATAGACTGCATGGCCGATTTCAATCTGGCCGGCGGCAAAACGGAACTATCCCTGCCGCGCGGCGAATCTTCGGATGCCGACGCGCGTTCGCTCTATCGATTGGCGTCGCATCTCTAGCGCTGCTGGGACTTGCGGCTTGCAATTCTTCGAGTTCCAACGCAGGTACGGAAAAGGCGGCGGCAGCGCCTACCACGCCGGCGGCCTCTCCGGCACCGGCGCCCAAGCTGAGCGCTGCGGAATTGAAGGAAGTTCAGGCGCGCGACGATTACGCTACGCAACTCTCGAAATCGCTCCACGCGAAGATGCCGGCCTATAAGAACGTGAAGATATACGCCGACAGTTGGGCGGGGACCAAAGCGCCGGGACACGCGCCGCTGGCGGATATCAAGGTGAGGGCCAGCGATAACCTGATGCTGGTTTTCTGGTCGCCGGACCCGGATACGGCGAGAGGGTTGACTGACTTCACCAAATCGCGGGCGGCTCAGGACGCGGTGAACACGGGATTCGCCGAATTTCAGTTTGTCGACCCCGGCACGTATTGCTATGCCAACGTAGCTCCTGTGGGTGGGGTCAGTCCGGCAGTTTGCGGCATCCGATGAGCGGCTGACCGGAATGTAGATTCTGACGCCCGGTTCGATGCATGCAATTTTGACCCACGCCGCAAGGGTCTGCGATAGAGTAGGTTTGTCTTCCCTGAAGGAGGTTTCCGTGCGTCCATCCAGGCAACTGCTCAGTTTTACAGCTCTGATCGCATTTTGTTTCAGCGCGATGGCACAGGCTCCAGCGACGGGCCGGATGCTTACGCCGCAAGAGCCCAACCCCAACCTGGGCAAGCTGAAGATCCGGCTGCTGGCCTATCACGACTGCAAGGGCGATCAGGGATGTTACGAGACCGATCTGAACCACCAGAGCGATCTTGCGATTGCATTCTTGCAACGCAGAGCGGCGCGCGCCAAGCCGGGAGAAAAACTGGCGCTGGTGCTGGATATCGACGAGACTTCGCTGTCGAACTGGGATGTGGAGAAGCAGGACGACTTCGGTTATATCGCGAAGGATTGGAACGATTGGGAGGCGACGAAGAAAGCTCCGGCGATTGCAGGAACGCTGCGGCTCTTCAATGAAGCAGCAAAGCATAGTGTGTCGGTCTTCTTCATTACCGGCCGGGACACTTCACTGCAGGAGGTAACTGCCGACAACCTGAAGTCAGCCGGCTATCACGACTGGGCGGGTTTGGCACTGCGCGGGCCGCATGATCCGAGCCAAACGGTGACGGACTACAAATCCGGCGAACGGAAGAAGATTGTCGATGCCGGATATAAGATCATTCTCAATGTAGGCGACCAGATGAGCGATTTGAATGGCGCTCCGCAGGCGGAGCTGTCGGTGAAGCTGCCCAATCCTTTCTACTACATTCCCTAGCTCGAGTCTTTGCCTGCGCCGAGTACCTGACGGACGGCAAGCTGCTTTTGCCGGACGTATCATCCTTTTGGTGGAAGTGCGATGGGACAAAGCCTTGGTAGGCTTCTGCGCATGGCGATTCCTACCGAACCGATCGGCAGCATTCCTCGTCCGCTGGAGTTGATCATGGCGATCACCTCCTTTCAACTTGGCGGACTTACCGCTGAAGAGTTGAACATCGCATACGACAAGGCGCTACGAGATACCATTGCGCGGCTGGAGCAGACCGGTTCGCCGGTGCTCACGGATGGCGAACAGAGCAAGCCGAGCTTTGCGACGTATCCTCTGAGCGGGGCTGCCAATCTTGCCTCGGACGGAGTGGTGATTCCGTTTGCGGATGGGCACCGGCGGCAACTGCCGCGATTGACGAGCGGCCCGTTCCGTTATGAGATCCATGCGGCGAGCTATCTTACGGCGGCGCAAGACTACACACGACGCCCGTTGAAGCAGGCGGTTATCTCGGCCTCTGCCCTGAGCCTGCTGTACCCGGCGGAGGGGATCGCGGACTATCCGCGCGAGGTGTTTGTTGCCGACCTGCTCGATGAAGCCGAGGAGGATATCCGGGGCGCTCTGGATGCAGGGGCGGCCAACGTGCAGATCGACTTCACCGAGGGCCGGTTGTCGCTGAAGCTCGATCCTTCAGGCGGCCTGCTGCGCAGCTTCATTGCGCTGAATAACCAGGTGCTGGATCGCTTCTCCGCGAAGGATCGCAAGCGAATCGGGGTACACGTCTGCCCCGGCGGGGATCATGATTCGACGCATTCGGCGGATGTGGCGTATGCGGGATTGCTGCCCGATCTGTTCAAGCTCAATGTGGGCCGTTTCTATCTGCAAATGGCCAGCGAGCCGGACCGGGAGAGCGTGCTGCGGCTGGTGAGCAAGTTGGCCGCACCGGAGCATCTGGTATTCATTGGCGTGATCGATCCTATCAACCCGGCAATCGAGACTCCGATGGAAGTACGCGATCGCGTTCTCGAAGCCGCAGCCTTTCTGCCGGTGGGGCAGCTGGGAACTACGGACGATTGCGGCTTTGCGCCCTTTGCCGACGATACTTCGACGGCTCGCGAGGTTGCGTTTCAAAAGATTCAGGCAAGAGTGGAAGGAACGACGCTGGCCGCGAAGGAACTCGGCCTTTGACACTACGCGCGGATGAATGCTGCTGCAACAATTCGTGCGCATGACGCGTCCTTCTGAACGGGCGTATCGCTTCGCCGGGGGAAGATCGATGAGCAGGATTGGTTGGGGATTGTACGCGGCTATGTGCATCGTGTTATCAGCGACGACCTTGATAGCGCAGCAGCCCGCGCCTCAACAAGATGGACCGATACCACCTGCGATAACCGCGGCGAAGAGTATCTTTGTCTCCAATGCGGGAGCGGATAGCGGGCTGTTTCCTGAGCCTTTCACTGGCGATGCCAATCGAGGTTACAACCAGTTCTATGCTGCTCTGAAGGCGTCGGGGAAATACGAGCTGGCCGGCGATCCTTCTGAGGCTGACCTGGTGCTGGAGCTGCAATTGACCGCGCCGAATGGGCCTTCGAAAGGCAGCAAGGTGAATGGGGCGTCCGATCCGGTGCCGATGTTCCGGCTGGTGGTCTATGACCGCAAGACGCACTATGTGCTGTGGGCGATGACTGAGTCGATCGATATTGCGTTTCGGCAAAAGACGCACGACCGTAACTTTGACGAAGCGTTGCAGGCGCTTGTCTTAGGCTTTGAGAGCATAAGCGGCAAGACACCTGCAGCGGCACACTGAGCTAGTTCCAGCGGCAGGCACGAATCAGGTCAGTTCGCTGCGCTTGGCTGGATCGACGGCGTGCGATAGCCTTTGCTGGCCAGCTGCTCGCCCATCTGGGCGTACATGGATTCTTCCTGCGGCTGCCAGGTGGCCAGGCCGTCCACATAGCGGTTGTACATGCTGAATGCGGCGGCGATTAGCACCGTGTCGTGAATCTCGCGGTCGGTGGCTCCCTGCTGGCGCGCGGCTTCGACATCTTCCGTAGTGACATGCTTTCCGCCTTGTTGCACTTTGCCGGCAATCACGAGAAGCCGCTTCAGTTTTTCCGAGATCGGCGCCTGCGTGAAATCTGTCTTCACCTGCTTCACAACACTGGCGTCGCCAAGATGGGACGCGGCCGCTGCTCCGTGACTTGTCTGGCAGAAATAGCAATCGTTACGCGAAGAGACATAGGTCGCGATTAGCTCGCGCTCGCCGGGTGTAAGGCTGTTGGGCTCATGCAGCAGGATGTGCGCGAGTTCGCGCATGGGCTTGGCTGTCTCTGGCCGGAAGGCGAAGCCGGAAGTGATTCCGGGAAGTCCCTGGGGAAGATCGATGTGCGGCATGATTCAAGCTCCTTGTGTTTCCAGTTCGGGTTGGGGAAGATACTCGCGGCTCATGGTGACGTAGCCTTCTTTCGCGGTCTTCTTGCCGCGCTCGCGATAGAGGTTCTCGTCTTGAGGCTGCCAGGTGGCGAGGCCGTCGACGTAGCGGTTGTACATGCAGAAGGCTGCGGCAATCAGTACCGTGTCGTGGATTTCGATGTCGGTGGCGCCCGCCTTGCGTGCTTCGTCTACATCGCCTGCGGTCACATGCTTTCCGCCGCGCTGCACCTTGCCAGCGATGACCAGCAGCGCTTTCAACTTGGCCGAGATATCGGCGTGCCGGAAGTCGGCTTTGACGCGACGGACGAGGTCTTCATCGTTGTCCAGATGCGCCGCTGCGATGGCTCCGTGGACTGTCTGGCAGAAGTAGCAGTCGTTGAGATACGAGACATAGGTGGCGATGAGTTCGCGTTCGCCGGGCGCGAGGGCATTGGGCGCGTGAAGAAGTATCTCGGCGAGTTCATTGAGCGGTTTTGCGGTTTCTGGCCGGAAGGCCATCGGTCCGCGAATGCCTTGCAGGCCTGGAGGCAGTTTGATGTGGGGCATGGTTGGTGTTAACTCCCTTCTGAGATTTCAGCGACGAGCGGCGTTGGGCTTTGCCGCGGCAGAAAGAGCTTGCGCAGCGGAATGCCGCAGAGCACGATGGCGACGCCGGCCAGCGCCGGCCACGGGTCGTGCATGAGGATGAGCAATGCAATCAAAACTGAGAGGCCGATGAAGACGATGGGCGCGGCGGGAAACCACCAGGCTCGCACCCGCGGCCTGGCGCGGAAGAGCGTGGAAGCGGCCAGGGCAAGGAAGAGAACGGCGGAAAAGATGATGTAAGACAGGACGCGGTCGAACGCACCCAGCAAGAGAACAGCCAATGAGAGCCCAGTTTGCAAGAGAATGGCGTTGGCGGGCGTGCGCCATCGCGGATGTAGCTTGCCGAATGCGGGAAAGAAGGCGCCCGATTGCGCCATGGCGTAACAGACGCGCGGTGCAGCCATGGTGAGCGCGGCGATGCCGCCGCACACGCAGACGAGTACGCAGACGGAGAGAACGCGAGCGCCGGCGACTCCGAAAAGCACCTCTCCGAACTGCGCTACGAATGCGGTGTTCGACGTGATCTGCTCGATCGGCAGGACGGAAAGAAAGGCTGCGCTGATGAGCAGGTAGACGGCCGTAACTAGCGCTACGCCGCCGATGAACGCGAGCGGCAGGGTGCGCTTCGGGTTGCGGACTTCGCCTGCAATTTTGCTGGCCTCCCACCAACCGCCAAAGCTGAAGAATGCGCTGACAACACCGCCGACAATCGCGGGAAAGATCGCCTCGGACCCTGGCCGGCGCGTGGCGAGTGGAAGCAGATTGCTCAGGTACGCGTGACCCGAGACAGCCGCCCAACCGACCAGCGCGAAGAGAACGGCCAGCTTGAGAATGTTCACGAAGGACATGATGGCGCCGCTGAGGCGGGTGCCGAGCAGATTGATTGCTCCGAAGACGCAAAGAAGAATGACCGGCATCGCGCTCAGCGCTGTCGGCCCTATGGGCAGCACTTGCGCCAGATAGGGCGCCGCGCCCACGGCTAATGCCGCTGCCACTCCTGGATACATGACGATTGAACTCATCCAGCCATAGAGGAAGGCGACTTGTTCGCCGTAGCCGGCGCGCAGGTAGACGTACTCGCCGCCGGACTCTGGGAAGCGGATTGCAAGTTCGGAGTAGCAGAGCGCTCCGCACATGGCCATGAGGGCGATGCCCAGCCAGACCGACGCCAGCAACAGAGGCGAGCCGAGCGACTTGGCCATGGCGGCAGGCGTAAGAAAGATGCCCAGCGCGATGGATTCGCCGATGACGACGGCGATGGCCGCTGCCAGCCCCAACTGTCGCTGGTTTTCAGGAGGATTTGTCACGGCGAAATGCTACTTCGAGCGAAGGAGGCGCGCATCCATCGAAAGGTTTAGGCGCTTTCCGCCAGAGTGATGTGAGGCGGCCGAAACCGCAACCTTGTCAGCTATTCGAGAAGTGCCGTGATGTCGCGGGAACCATGCAAGACGTGGACAATTTCCACGCCGCCCCGCGTGGGCTGATAAAAGATGAGCAGTTCTCGAAGTCTTTGACAGGCCAGCGGCGAAGACGGCTCAGAGAAGGCCTCCTAAAGCCGCAAGGGACGCCCATTCTCGGCATCTCGGAGAGTGTTTTGAAACTAAGGATCAGCTGCTCGAAA
>Ga0302325_10012709_pt1 | contig 18031 bp, 18 predicted proteins | sample Palsa_T0_2_FD_201948 | JGI IMG/M metagenome (GOLD analysis project Ga0302325, IMG submission 201948) | Peat permafrost microbial communities from Stordalen Mire near Abisko, Sweden - Palsa_T0_2 | ecosystem: Environmental > Terrestrial > Soil > Palsa > Peat permafrost | place: Sweden: Abisko...
CCCCGTACCCGGCTGCTCACGCGCCCGACGCGCGCCCCGCTGGTTGATTTGACGCCGCGGACGGTTAGACCCGCTGGGAGAGCGTCGCCTCGACAAGGGTGGAGGTCGCTGGTTCGAGCCGGCATCCTCACGGAGAGTTCTTCACGTTGACGTCGTCTCGTGATCGCGTTTGGGTCGACCGATTCTGACCGACTGTCAAGGCTTGCTGCCGACGGCACCACACAGAAAACCGGTGCAGCAGGTGGACGACGAGCGCCTAACCCGTGGCGAGCGCACACACGGCCACCAAAAGTCCCCGCAAATACTCAAACGTGAAGACCTCACTCAGAAGCGCCCCGCAAATGCGGGGCTCTTCGCTTGTCATAGCCTTGATCTGCATGCATGGCGGCTAGCACTGCAGGCCGGGCAACGGACTCGACGCACTGACCCGTGAGAGTCGGGATTAGCCCGGACGGGTACAGATCTCGAGCGTGGTGAGCTGTTCCGCTCTTCTCGACACTGGAAGTGTGGCGGAAGTTGGCGACTGCGCTTTCGTGCGCGGGATCATGAGTGTCTGACTGGCTGATGGGATGCGCCAGTGGCGGATGGGGCGTGGGAGGGACTGGCGTGATCGAGTTGCCTGACCGAGCGGCAGTCAGCGGGACCGGGCCCAGAGATCGCTGTGCTCGGCTCTCAGAGAGAGCCGTTACGCAAGGCACCGGGCCGTGGGCAGCACCCTCGGCGGGTGGGTCATCGCAGGTGTCTGCCGACCGTCCTTACGACGGTCGGCAGGCGTGTGATGTCGAGTCTGTGGAGCTAGTGCCGGCTCGTTGATCCGGTGAGCATCCCCCGCGCGTAAGCGTTATAACTGTGATACGGCGATCGGGTCTTTCCCGCCACTTCGATCTGCGTGAGCTGGCCGACGAGGATTTGATAGTGCTCGTCGCGGACGGGCAGGCTCGGGCGTTTGAGATCGTTTTCGACCGTCATGGGGGCGCTGCGTTTTCGCTGGCCTACAGGATATGCGGGCACCGGAGGGTGGCCGAGGACGTCGTCCTGGAGGCGTTCCTGTCGCTATGGCGTACCGGTGAGCGCTATGACCGCGCCTGTGGAAGCGTGCGGTGGTGGTTACTCACCGTGGTACACCGTCGAGCGATCGACGCTTTGCGATCGGGTGCCGTCCATGAGGGACGGCAGTTCGATGATGAAGGATTCTTTGAGCGGATGGAAGCGCCCGGCGGGACGGAAGTCGAAGCTGCCCGGCGTGACGAGGCGCGCGAGGTGCGCGGCGCGCTGGACGAACTCCCTACTGAGCAACGTAATGTCATCGAGCTGGCGTATTTCGGTGGGTTCACGCACACTGAGATCGCCGCGATGCTCAGTCTGCCGGTAGGGACCGTGAAAGGCAGCATGCGGTTGGGGTTGGCGAGGCTGCGTATCGCGTTCGGCGATCCAGCTGATGCTCTTGCATGAACGATCTCGACGCAATGTCCGATCCGCGCGATTGCGGCGCGGACGCGGGCGCGTACGTCCTGGGAGCGCTGGAAAGCGACGAGGCTGAGGCCTTTCGCGGCCACATCGCCGAATGCGTCGTCTGCAGCGACGAGGTTGCGACGCTGCAGGCCGTCGCCGCGGCGCTGCTGATGGCCGCGCCACAGCGGCGGCCCCGGACCGCTCTGAAGCGCCGAGCTCTGTCTTTTGCCCTTGACGAGGGTGAGTCGGCCGCTGACATACCCGCGCGGCCTCGGCTCCGCATTTCGCTGCCGGTGCTCACTCGCTCGATGCCCTGTGCTGTACGTCGTGCGGTAGCGGCAGGGGGTTTCCTCGCTGCAGTGGCTCTCACCGTGGGTGCGGTGCAGCTTTCCGAGGGCGGCGCGAGTCCGATGCGCATTGTGCCGGCTGTGGTCATAAACGAGGGGCAGTCCGCGAGCGCCGTCCTTCAGATCGCTAGCGGCCAGGCGGAGCTGGTCGTCTCGCACATGCCCGCCCCCCCGTACGGCGAGATCTACGAGGTCTGGCTCGAGCGCCCCGGCAAGCCGCCGCAGCCAACGAGCTCGTTGTTTAGCGTGACCTCGACCGGCGCCGGCTACGGCGACGTTCCCGGGACACTAACTGGCGTCAGCGAGGTCCGCGTCACCCCGGAGCCGCTCGGTGGCAGCCCGGCGCCCACGCACTCGCCGGTCATCGTCGTGGCGCTCACCGGCTGACGTCGAGGCACCGATCTGATCGCCGCTGGTGCCTCAGCGATTTCCCCATCCTCGCTGCTCGCGAAGGATGTCTCCAAGCACGCACGCCACGGTGTCGGTTAGGGCCACCGTCTGACGAGACTCGCCGGGTGGTGGTGATCCGTTATAGCGACGGTCGCGAAGAGATCATCGTGCGGTCAGAGCCCACCTTTCGGAATCCAGCCATGCAGCGATCCAATACAGCACCACGGCTTCGTGGCGGCGTGACACCTACTGGAGAACGATGAGCCCAGAACAGAACCAGGAGACCGCGGGCGCCCAGGGGGACGTGCTCACAGCGGTTTCAAACGGAATGGTTGCGTTGCTGAAGAAGTTCTACGGGCGAGGACCTACGACGGTCAGGTCTTACTACAACGACGACGTGGTGCTCTGCGTCCTGCGGGGCGGATTCTCCCGCGTCGAAAAGACGCTGTTCGAAGCAGGCCGTGCTCAGGTGGTCATGCAGCAGCGCTCGGAGTTCCAAGAGGTCATGCGCGAGCGCTTTGAGGCCGTAGTCGAGCGTGCGACCGGCCGGAACGTGATCGGCTTCGTCAGCGGCGTGCAGAGAGATCCCGACCTCATGTGCGAAACGTTCATCCTGGCACCAGCCGATCTCGCCCTTTAGGACGGCCGCGCAGGCGCGCCTGTCGTCTCCCGACGCGCATATGCCAGGCCAGCGAGCCACTCGCTAGACGGGGTGGCCACTGGGCCTCCACATGCAATATGCTCCTCGCCGGAGGGCATCATCGAGCGTGACATCGGCCCCTGGCCGGCAGCACTCTCTGACTTCCGAGGCTTCAATCGCGTATAGGTTGACGGAAGAGCAACAGGTGCCCCAGATGACCCGTTTTCACGCAGTCGCTCAAAGCGCGCTCGGACGTGCCACGACGCTGGATATGCGCAGCGAGCGGTCGGGAGTTGCGTGGCGAGACGGAACTCTGCGGCTAGAACGCCCGCGGCGTTGACGCGCGTGGCCGAATGAAGATTGAGCACACGTTCAGAGATAGCGCCCGTCTCGTGACGGTTAAGCGGAGGATCGTGTGACCTCGGCTCGAACACTAGCTGACCCTGAAGCGGTTTCAGATGCTGAGCTGGTGGCAATGATGAGCACCGGTAGCGCTGACGCTCTGCAGGCGCTGTACGACCGTTATTCGGCCCGGGCCCTGCGGCTGGCGCGGTCGGTCTGCAACGATCAGGGCCGCGCCGAGGATGCCGTGCAAGACACATTCGTATCGGCATTCCAGACCGCGCTGACTTACTCATCGCAGAGCGGCACCGTGGCGGCGTGGGTACTGACTGGTGTGCTCGATCGAGCGATCGAGATCTCCCAGCGCGACGGAGGACTCGTCACCCGCGGCGAGAGCGGCATCGGGCTCCCGATCCATGCTGCAGCCCACCACGCCACCGACGGAGCCGGCGTGTCCATCGAGGCGAGGCGCGTGCGAATCGCCCTGGCCGAGCTTCCTTCGACGGAGCGGGCGGTCATCGCGCTCGCTTTCTACGGAGGACTGACCCACACGGAGATCGCCGAACGCCTCGGCTTGCCGTCCACGACGGTCAAAGGGCAGATGCGCCTGGGCATGCACAAGCTCAGTCGCTACCTCCAGCTGGGCAGGTCGTAGGTCCGCCGACGCTCGTGGCGGTGGCAAGGTTAGGCGGCAGGCCGAGAGATAGCTCGGGACGCAACGAGCACCGCTAGCTGTTCGTGGGCCTGGGGCCGGCCGGAAAGTAGTCCCGCGAAGCGAGTGAAGCTTCGGGGACTCCGGCCGGCGCGAAGTCGAGGCGGAGCTTGTTCAGGCCGAGGCGTATGCGCCCCTTGACCGTTCCAAACGGTATACCCAGATGCTCAGCAATCTCGGCGTGGGTCAGCTCGCCGTAATAAGCGAGAGTGATTGCTTCTCGTTGTTCATCCGGAAGCGCGGCTAGTGCGGTTCGCACGCGCGCCCCGTCGATACGCGCACCGGCTTGCTCCATGACGTCGCCCGGCTCGGGCAGGACCGTGAGTGCGTCGTCGCGAGCCCGCCGGGTCGCATGCTTTGCTCGGACGCGGGAGACATCGATCGCTCTGCTGAGCGCCACCATCAGTACCCACGCGGCTACCGTGCCGCGATGCGATTGGTAGCTCGCGCGGTTCTTGAAGATCGAGACGAACGCTTCCTGAACAGCGTCCTCGGCCGCGCCGTAATCGCGGCAAACCGAGCGCGCGATCCGAAACGCGCGCGCCGAGTAGCGGTCATACAGCTCTTCGAACGCATCCGCACTGCCAGCGATGATCTCCTCCATCAACTCCGCGTCAGAAAGCGCGCGCGGGGGTCGTCCCAAAGCACCAACCAGGCTCATACGAGTCTCCTCGCCGCGCCCCACGAGCCGCAGGATCTGACAGGAATTGGCGTCGGGCTAGCACGCCTGACGCGGCTGCGTGCTTGCCGGCATTCCATTCTGGATCGCCGCTGCATTGGCCTCTGAACGACTCCGCTCGGTGAAAGCTGGTGCGGACCAACCGCGCGGCCAACTTCGTGACCGCTACCGTGAGCCGACTTAGGAGGCGCAGCCCTGAGGCGCGGCCAACGGCCACTGCTACAAGGTCGCTTAACATCGCTATACGGGCGGATATGGCGGATGGCCGTGCGATACTCGACTTCCTAACCGGACGCTAATCGAGCGTCGTGGGCCGCGAGGATGTGGATGTGGGGATCGGCAGCGGCTCGCCCCCGAACCTCGAGGCTCCTCCGAACCAGGCGATCGTCCGCTGAAACCGCCATAGAGCCACTACAGTGACCCGAGGCCGAGGATGCTCCGTAGTACTCCTCGATGAGCAAACTACTTACTGATCGAGCGCGGATCCTTCCGGTGCTCACCGTCGCCGTGGTGATCACGATCGGGGCAACACTTGTGATCGTGCTGTCCGGGGGGTCCACCGCGACTCCCATCAGCCCGTCCGCATCCTCCGCCTCAGCCACCGTCGCCGGGGGCAAGGGCAAGGTGGTCACGGTCGACATATCCATGTTCGCCTACCACCCGTCAACCTTGACAGTCGCTCCGGGCACGACCGTCGCTTTCCACAACGTTGACACGACCGAGCACACGGCCACCTCGAACAACGCCACCACATTCGACACGGGACCGATCCAGCACAACGAGACCAAGATGGTCACGCTCACAAAAGCCGGGACGTACCCCTATCACTGCGCGTTCCACCCGTTTATGAACGGGACGATCATCGTCAAATGACCCCCTACAAGGCCAAGCTGAGGCGCAGTGACCAATTGAGATTCCTCGCGATCGGACTGTTGCTGTGCGAGGGCGGCATACATCTCCAGCAGTACGAGAGCTTCCTCCACCTGGTGCCGACGATCAACACGCTGTTCCTGCTGAACGCCATCAGCGCCGCGGTGATCGCGCTGGCGCTCGCGGCGAGCCGCAACCGGCTCGCCGTCCTCCTCGCGCTCAGCGCCATCGGCATGACCGTCATCGCCCTCATCTCACTGGCGATCGCCCGTGAGAGCGTGCTCTTCAATTACAGCGAGCCAACCCTACGCTTTCCCGTCCTCTTCGCCGCCCTGGCCGAACTCGGCACCGTCCTCGTGGCTTCACGGTTCGTCGCGGTACGCATCCGCGAGATCACCTGAGCGATCGCCTGTGGTGACTATTCGGGGTCGATCAGCTCTCGGTAGCTGGAGGTGGCAGCAGCAGCTTCTAGATCGTGGCCGCGGCGGGGCGTGGGCGGATCGGTTGAAAAGTGGACCACCCGCCGGTTGAGAACGGACCCCCAGGGGGATGTTGAGGCGGCAGCGACCGTCGTCCCGAGGCCGGGCCCGTAGGGCGGGGCTCCCGCGCCTCTCCTGGCTACAGGAGGAGTCGATGGATCGTCTTTGCGCCCTCGAGCACAGCACGTCGGCCGACGGGATCTTCGATCAGGCCGTCCTCGACGACCTGACCGCCGGTGACGCCGCGCTCGTCGCCGCGGTGCTCGACGACTTCATCGCCAGCACGCGGACAGACCTGGAGAGCCTCGACGCGGCGATCGGCGAGCGCGATGCCGAGGAACCCGCCGGCGCGCCCACCACCTCAAGGGCGCGTCGCGTTCGCCGGCGCGACCGCCGGCGCGACCGCCGCCGAGGCCTGACCCGCAGGATTGGGCCGAGCAGGAAGAACGCCGGCACCGCGGTCTGCAGCGGGTAGGCTGACGCCATGCCAATGCCCAAGCGGTCAAGCGTCGATGACTTCCTCGCGAAACTGAACGACGTCCAGCGGCCGCACCTCGAGGCGCTCAGGGAGCTGAGCCGCGAGGCCGACTCGGAGGCGCGGGAGGAACTGAAGTGGAATCTGCCGGTGTACGTCCGCGGCAAGAACACGAGCCTGTGGATGCTTCAGAACTTCAAGAACCACTGCTCGCTGCGGTTCCCGCCACCCTTCTTCGCCACCCAGAAGGCCGCGGTTGAGGCCGCTGGCTATGAGGCCGGTGCGGGCTTCATCAAACTCCCCTACGAGCGCGAGCTGCCGATCGAGCTCCTGAAGGCGCTGATGCAGGCACGGGTCGAGGAGTACGAAGCGACCGGCGCCGGCTGGAACGACCGCTGAGCCGGCTACATCCCGGGAGGGGTCGGTTGGCCGGGCGATAGCCTCGACCCGGTGCTTCTCACCATCTCTACAACGCATCGTCCGGCAACGGATCTCGGATTTCTGCTCCACAAGCATCCGGACCGAGTCCAGACGTTCTCGACCGGTTTCGGTGACGCGCACGTGTTCTATCCCGAGGCGAGTGTGGACCGCTGCACGGCGGCACTCCTCCTGGCGATCGACCCGGTCGGGCTCGTCAGGCGTGGCCGGGGCGCGAGCAGCTTTGCCCTTGCGGAGTACGTCAACGATCGGCCGTACGTCGCTTCGTCGTTCCTCTCCGTCGCTCTGGTGAACGTGTTCAAGAGCGCGATGGCGGGCGTTTGCAAGGGACACGAGGAGCTCGTCGAGTCTGAGATCCCGCTGGTGGCAGCCCTCCCGGTCGTCCCGGCACGGGGCCGCGAGCCGATGGTCCGTCGTCTCTTCGAGCCACTCGGGTACGAGGTCGAGGCAACGGCGATCGTGCTCGACGAAAGGTTCCCTGAGTGGGGCGAGAGCAGATATGTCCGGCTCAAGTTGAGTCGCGAGTGTCGGCTCGCGGACCTCTTGAACCACCTCTACGTCCTGCTGCCTGTGCTCGACGACGATAAGCACTATTGGGTTGATGAGGCCGAGATCGAGAAGCTGATGCGGCGCGGCGAAGGATGGCTCGCTGCTCACCCCGACCGCGACCTGATCGTTCGGCGCTATCTGAAGAAGCAGGCCCAGTTGTACTTCCCGGCCCTCGCCACGCTCGACGAAGCGCAGCCGGCGGCGGACCAGGAACCGGGTTGTGATGAGCCCGGACGCGAGGAGCGGCTCGAAGAGAAGGTCTCTCTTCGGGACCAGCGCCTCGGGGCCGTTCAGTCGGTCCTCCGTGCCTCCGGCGCCCGTCGCGTGCTTGATCTTGGCTGCGGTCCTGGTGCTCTGTTGCAGCGTCTCGTCCGCGACGGTTACGAGCAGGTGGTCGGCGTCGACGTGTCGGTCCGCGCGCTGGAGATCGCGTCGAGGCGGCTGAGGCTCGACGAGATGCACGACGCCCAGCGGCAGCGCATCACGCTCCTCCACGGTCCACTGACCTATCGCGATAAGCGCTTGGCCGGCTTCGATGCCGCCGCGCTCGTCGAGGTCATCGAGCACTTCGACCCTGCGCGCCTTGCGGCGGCCGAGCAGAACGTGTTCGGATCGGCACGTCCCGGGACGGTGATCGTCACGACACCGAACGCGGAATACAACGTGACGTGGGAATCGTTGCCGGCCGGCGAGTTCCGTCACCCCGATCATCGCTTCGAGTGGACCCGCCCCGAGTTCGCGGGCTGGGCGGAGAAGGTCGCCGGGCGCTACGGCTACTCGGTCCGGTTCCTGCCGGTCGGGCCGGAGGATGCGACCGTCGGTCCGCCGACGCAGATGGCGGTCTTCAGTCGGTGAGGATTGACCTCCCGGATCCGAGCCCGGTCGTCCTGATCGGGCCGTCGGGCTCTGGCAAGAGCTCGTTTGCTCGCGCGCATTTTGCCCCGACAGAGGTGATCTCCTCGGACTTCTGCCGTGGGCTGGTGGCCGACGATGAGAACGACCAGGCGGCGACCTCGGACGCGTTCGCGGTGCTGAATTTCATCGCCGGCCGGCGCCTTGCCCAGCCTCGGTTCACGGTGGTCGATGCCACGAACGTTCAGCGTGAGGGGCGCCGACCGTTGATCGAGCTCGCGAAGCAGCACGACCTGTTCCCGGTCGCGATCGTGCTCGACATGCCCGAGGCGATCTGCCAGGAGCGCAACCGGTCTCGGCCCGACCGCAACTTCGGCCCACACGTGGTCCGAAATCAACGCTCCCAGCTGCACAAGTCCCTGAAGGGCCTACAGAGAGAAGGGTTTCGACGAGTGTGGGTTCTCCGGTCGCCCGACGAGGTCGAGGGAGCAGAGATCGAGCGTGCTCCGCTGTGGACCGATCGCCGATCCGAGCATGGCCCGTTCGACGTGATCGGCGACATCCACGGTTGCTACGCGGAGCTGACCGAGCTGCTAGGGGAACTGGGCTATCAGGTGGCTGCCGATGGCGTCGAGGTGACGCCGCCCACCGGGCGCCGGGCGATCTTCGTCGGCGATTACGGGGACCGCGGCCCAGCCACCCCGGCGGTCCTGAAACTCGTGATGTCGATGGCCGAGGCCGGCACGGCGATCTGCCTGCCGGGTAACCACGATGTCAAGCTTGTGCGAAAGCTGAAGAGCCGGGATGTCCAGATCACTCACGGACTTGCCGAAACCCTCGAGCAGCTCGAATCCCAGTCCGACGAGTTCCGCGATCGGATCCGTGACTTCCTCGACAAGCTGGTCAGCCATGTCGTCCTCGATGACGGGAAGCTTGTCGTCGCGCATGCCGGGATGAAGCAGGCTTATCAAGGCCGCTCGTCCGGACGCGTGCGCGACTTCGCGCTGTTCGGCGAAACGACCGGGGAGACCGACGAGGTCGGGCTCCCGATTCGGCTTCAGTGGGCATCCGAGTATCGCGGCTCTGCGGCGGTCGTGTACGGCCACACCCCCGTGGCAGAGCCCGAGTGGGTCAACGACACGATCAACATCGACACGGGGTGCGTGTTCGGCGGGCGCCTCACCGCGCTCCGGTGGCCAGAGCGCGAGCTTGTCTCCGTCCCGGCGAGCCGCACGCACTACGAACCCGCGAAGCCCTTCCTGCCGCCCGAGGACGGCGCTCCTGCCCTCGACGAAGACCGCCCGCCGTTCCTGCTCGACGTCGATGACGTCTCCGGCAAGCGGATCATCCAGACTGCACTCGCGCGTAACGTGACGGTGCGCGAGGACCAGGCGGCAGCTGCCATCGAGGTGATGAGCCGGTTCGCGATCGACCCGCGATGGCTCGTCTATCTACCGCCGACCATGGCACCCACCAGCACCTCGAACCGCCCGGACCTTCTCGAGTATCCAGAGCAGGCATTCTCCGAGTACCGGGCGGACGGCTCCGTTCCACATCCTCGCGGCGGAGACAGGAGTGTTCATTGACCGCGGTCACGACTGGCACCTCCAGCTATGCGATCAGCTCGTCGAGGCTGATCCGGAATGGCTCACCAAGACCGGCCGGCTGGTCGTCGACGTCACCGATCCGGACAGCCAGGCGGCCGGGATCGCATGGTGGGAGCAGCTGACCAACGCCGGCGGCGAGGGAATGGTCGTGAAGCCGTCGACCTTCACCGCCCGTGGTGGCAAAGGCCTCGTCCAGCCCGGCATCAAATGTCGAGGCCGTGAGTACCTGAGGATCATCTACGGCCCCGAGTACGCCGACCCCAGCCAGCTCGGACGCCTGCGCAGCCGGAGCCTGGGAAGAAAACGGTCGCTGGCTATCCGCGAGTTCGCTCTCGGGGCAGAAGCGCTCGAGAGATTCGTGCGACGAGAGCCTCTCTACCGAGTCCACGAATGCGTGTTCGGTGTCCTGGCGATGGAGAGCGAGCCAGTCGACCCGAGACTCTGATCATCCGAACGCGTCGCCTCCAAGCTCTACCGAGGGTGAGGTCGATAGGCATGTGGGGTTCTCGATATGGGGGTCAGCGAGTCGGCTGGCGGGAAGGCGCCAGGCGGTGGTTGGAAATTCGATGTCGACCTCGCCGTCCGCGAACTGACGGGAGGCGTCGAAGCCGTCCTGGAACACGGCGAGCATCTCGTGGTTGTCGGGGAGCACCTCGGCCACGAAAGAGCGGATCTGCTTTTGCTCTGCTTCGCGGGCCAGCCTGGTGATGAGCAATGTCGCGAGACCCTGATGGCGGTAGGTCTCGTCAACCTCGATGGCGACCTCCGCGCGAGGGCCGTACATCCGCACGCAGGCAGCGTGCCCAAGAATCTGACCGTGGGAGTCGATCGCGACGAGGCCGAGGTGGTCTATGCCGTCGGCGCCCGCGGCCCAGCACGCCGCGGACTCGACATCGCACGCGGGAGAGAAGAAGCGCAGGCGGCGCGACTCCGGCGAGAGCCGCCGCATGAACGCTAGAAGCACCGGCTCATCGCCACGCGTGACGTGCCGGACCCGGATCTCGGTCCCGTCGCGCAGTCGCGCGGGCCCGTAGACGGCCGGCTCGCTGTCTAGGCCCGAGCTTGGGCTCTGCGACGGGGTGAGGTTCCCGGTCAGGGTCATTGCCTCAGGCTAAGCGTCTTGTCGCAGGCCGCCAGCCGTGTCGCCGCGCAATCAGTCTGCGGGAAAACCGCACGCGCGCGAGATCGCCAGGGCGCTACCGTGCGCGAGTGGTCGCTTTCGCAAGTACGACGACATAGCGATGACTGACGCCGCGGATAGCCTCGAACGGCCGGTACGGATAGTCCTCGCCGATGACCACTCAGTCGTGCGCGCCGGCCTTCGGTTCCTGCTGGACACCGAGACCGGCTTCGAGGTCGTCGCCGAGGCCGCCAACGCCCAGGACGCCGCTCGCTACGTGCGCGGGCATCACCCAGACGTCCTCATCCTCGACCTGAACATGCCAGGCGGGTCCGGGATCGAGCTGATCCCGCAAATTCGAGCAGAGGCCCCGGACACTCGCATCGTGGTGCTCACCATGCAGCGCGACCCCGCGTTCGCGCGCCAGGCGCTCAGAGCCGGCGCCGTGGGGTATGTCCTAAAGGACGCCGCCGACGGCGAGCTCGTGCTCGCCGTCAGGCTCGCCGCGAACGGTGAGACCTACCTCAATCCCCAGCTCGGGGCGCGTCTCGCCGCCCAGCCCGTCGAGGCACGCCCAGGCGATCTCAGCGAACGGGAGCTGGAGATCCTGCGACTCATCGCTCTCGGCCACACCAACCCCGAGATCGCCGAGCGGCTTTACCTCTCGATCCGAACCATCGAAGCGCACCGCTCGCACATCCACCAGAAGCTCAGGCTGTCATCTCGAGCTGAGCTCGTGCGCTTCGCGCTCGAGCACCGCCTGATCGAGCTCCCCGGACCAGAGGACTGACGGGCCACTAAGGCCCCGGTTCAGGCTCGCCCGCGGGGAAGGCGTAGCGGGCGGGAAGAGTCGCCCGGACAGTCGTCCCACCGCGACCCGAGGCGATATCGATCGCGCCGCCGCTGAGCGCGACACGCTCGCGCATGCCGGTCAGACCGAATCCAGCGTCGACGATGTCGACGTCGAATCCGTCGCCATCGTCGGCCACCTTCAGCTTCACCTGGCCACCGGTCGCTGCCACGTCGATCGTGATCCGCTTGGCGCCTGCATGCTTGGCGACGTTCGTGAGGGATTCCTGCACTAGTCGATAGACTGCGGTCTCGAGCTCAGGCGCGAGCCGCCGATCGTTCTCGGCGGGGTCGGGAAGCACCAACCGGCACTCCACCTCAGTTCCGTGGACAACTCGGTGGCGCTGCGCCAGGGTTTCGATCGCCGGCCGCAAGCCGAGATCGTCGAGTGAGGCGGGGCGAAGCTCACTGATGATCGCGTGCAGGCTTTCGATCTCCCCGTCCAGTCCGGCCACCAATGCGTCGAGCGCCACCGCCGTGCGTTCGGGATCGCCGTAGCGGCGCGCCGCCGACGCCAACACCTTCAGTCCACCTAGCGCCTGGAGCGTCTCGTCGTGAAGTTCACGCGCCCAGCGCTTACGCTCGGCCTCGGCCGCTTCGAGCGTATGCCGGAGACGGTCGGCCTGGACGGTTTGCGCCGTCGCCACCGCGGTCGCCGCACTGGCGGCGAACGCGACCAGGACCTGCTCGTCTTCCTCGGTGAACGTCTCGGCTTCCTGACCGCGGTCGAACGCCGCGAGCACACCCAGTGCCCTGCCGCGATAGATGAGTGGCACCAGCAATGCCGAGTGCGCATCGGGCACTCCCAACGTCTGCGGCGAAATCTGTAGCTGCGAGTCGGGGTTCGCGATCCGTGACGGACGCTGCGCAAGCATCACCTGCCCCGAGGTCGAGCGCGCCACCGGGATTCGCACCCCGATATGCGGCTGGCTGTGACCGGCGCCGACCGCGACCACCAGGTCATCGCCGTCCTGCAGGAGGATGAGAACGCTGCGAGCCTCGACGATCGCCCGCCCGCGCTTGGCGATCAGCTCGAGTACGCGCGCCAGATCCGTCTCCGCTCCGAGCGCTACTGCGATCGCCTGAGTAGCCTCGAGACCGCGCACCGCACGCTCGAGCGCCTCCTGCCGCTGGCTTGCTGCCGCCAGCAGGCGAGCGTGCTCGATCGCACTGGCGGCCCATGCCGCCAGGGTCACTACCGCCTGCTCGTCGGCAGCGTCGAACTCGCCACTGGGCTTATCGGTGAGATAGAGGTTGCCCCACGCCACCCCGCGGATCAGGATCGGGACTCCGAGAAAGCTCCGCATCGGCGGGTGCCCGGCCGGGAAGCCAAACGAGCTCGGATGCTCGCTCAAGACCCCGACCCGCAACGGCTCGGGATTCTCAGCGACCAACCCCAGCACGCCGCGGCCCCGCGGCGGCGGGCCGATCGCCCGCTCCTGATCGTCTGAGAGCCCGCGCGTCAGAAAGCGCTCCAGCTTCCGGCGCTCTGCGTCGAGCACGCCGAGCGCCGCGTACCGAGCGCCCGTGACGTCCCTGGCGGTCTCGAGTAGGCGATCGAGCAGGATCTCGAGATCGAGCTCGGACACGAGTGACGGTCCGAGTTCCACGAGTCGACGCAGCCGGTCCTCATCGAGACGCTCACTCATCATCAGCGGCCGAACGAAGCCGCGCCCCGCAGAGTAGCGGGGCGGCAGAGCCTATCCGCTCCGCCCCGCGTCCCGGCGTCTCACACGGCGACGGCTCCGTGGCGCAGCTCCTGCCAGGCGGCCACATGCTTTGGATCGCTCGCGGGAGTCACGAGCAACGGGCAGCGCGCATGCTGGGCGAGATAGTTACTGGTGCTACCGAGCAGGACGCGCTTGGCGGCGCCCTGGTGCCGCGACCCACAGACCATCAGATCGACCTCCGCGCTCAGGGACCTGAGCTCGATCAGGACCGCTCCCACGACAACGTCGACTTCAGCGCCCGGCAACGCCCCGATCTGTTCACGCGCGGCCGCGGCCACGACATCGGGATCCTCGATCATCGCGGCGGCCGACCCCCAGCCCGCAGCGCCGTACACATGCAGCTCGATGACATCCAGGACCTTGAGTCGCGCGCCTACATCCACGGCAAGGAGCGCTGCATGGGCCAGCGCCACCTCGCTTGGGTCTGATTCGTCATAAGCCACGCCGATTGTTCCGATCGGCCTTGATCCCTTCACGTAGCCGTCCGGCGCGACGGCCACCGCGCACGGAGCATGATTGAGCGCCGAGCGCGCATCGTCGCCCGCCAGCACCCGGCCGACGGGACCACGGTGACAGCCCCCCACGACGATGATGTCAGCCTCCCGGTCACAGGCCACCTGATGCAATCCGGCGCCCACGGTGGCCGCTGCGACGCTGACCACGTCAGCCTCCTCGGCGTAAGCGTCGCGCTGGCACTCCAACAACCCGTAGGACAGCTCTGTTTCGACCGATTCGAACGCTCCGTTCGACCCCCTCGAGGGCACCGTGTCAATGAGACGGACGTTCACCAGCGCCGGCCGGACGCCCGCCGGCGCGAGAGCCTTGGCCAGGGCGATCGCGTCCCGGTCCCCGGAAAGCCCGTTGACACCGACCACAACCTTCGCGTACATGGCAATCTCCTTCGCTAGGGGTTCGTGATCAAGCTACGACCACGGTCGGCATCCGCCATCGCGGCGCGCTACCCGTTCAGCTGCGGGGAACCCGCAACGGCTTTGTCGGTATCACGAACTAAGTGGCCCACTAAGTTGTTGGTGTCAGGAACCATCTAGAACGAAAGCGCCCGCCGATGAACGCAGCCGTCGTCCGGTCATTCGGAGATCCCCCGGCATACGAGCCCTTCGACACCCCCACGCCCTCCACCCCCGATGAGCTGCTCATCGAGGTCCTCGCGGCCGCGCTGCACCCGCGGACGCGGTCGAGCGCGAACGGATCTCACTACACGAGCACGGGACAACTACCGATGATCCCCGGTCTTGACGGGATCGGCCGCGACCCCGATGGCCAGCTGCGCTACTTCATCCTCGACGACCCTCAATTCGGGAGCATGGCCGAGCGGGTCGTCATCGACCCGCGACGCAGCGTGTCGCTCCAGACCGACACCGACGTGTTGACCGTCGCCGCCGCGATGAATCCCGCGATGTCCTCCTGGATCGCTCTGCGCAACCGCATCGCGTTCCAGCCCGGGCAGAGCGTGCTCGTGCTCGGGGCCACCGGCAACGCGGGGCGGATGGCCGTCCAGATCGCCAAGCGCCTCGGCGCCGGCCACGTGATCGCCGCCGGCCGCGATCCGGAACGTCTCGCCATCCTGACCGAGATCGGCGCCGACACCATCGTCTCGCTCGCGGGCGGGCGGGCGGGGTTCGATACCGGCCGGTCGCTCGGCGAGGTCGCCGGCGACGTGGACGTCGTGATCGACTACCTCTGGGGCCCGGCTACCGAGCACAACATGCCCGCCGTGCTCACGCACCGCACCGACAAGAGCCAGCCGCTCACCTGGATCGAGATCGGCTCCATGTCCGGCCCGCAGATCGCGCTGCCGTCAGCCTGGCTGCGCGCCACCCGTCTCCAGATCGTCGGCAGCGGCCAAGGATCCGTCAGCACCCGAGAGATCATCGGCGAGCTCCCCGCGCTCGCCGCGGAGATCACGACGGGGACCTACGCCATCGACGCCGTCTCAACGCCCCTCAGCCAGGTGCAGACGACCTGGAACGCACCGATCGCGCCCGGTCAACGCATAGTCTTCGTCCCGTAGCTCATAGGCTCGAGTCGGTAAAGCTCCCGCTACCCGCCGAGTAGGGAGTCGCTTTCGAAAGCATATCTCGACGGGCTCGCGGAACCGTTCGGTGACCTCGCTGCAGGCCGCGATCCACGCCTGCCCGTCAGGACTCGGGAACGGCGGCCGGCTGCTTGGGGAGTAGGCGGTGGCCGTCGACGACGGCGGTGGCGAGGTCGATCAGCTTGCGGTTGTCGATGCGGGAGCGCTCGCGCAGCATTTCGAACGCCTGCCCGTCGTCGACTGAGTGGCGTTCCATCAGGATCCCCTTGGCGCGCTCGATCAGGGCGCGACGTCCGAACGCGCCCTCGAGCTCGTGGTATTCGGCAAAGCGGCGCAGGACGATGTCGATCGAGCTCTGCCAGTCCTCGACGTCATTGTCTGAGATGTGGGCGAACACGCCTCGCTTGGACGCCTCCTTGACGAACGCCGGGTCTGGCGCATGCAGCAGCGCGATCACCGGACAGGCAGCAGCGCGGACGATCTTGTCGATCAGATCCAGCGCGTGCTCCGAGCTCTCGCCCAACCCGACGAGCGCGACATCGGGTCGCTCGCGGACGGTCACCGCACCGACGTCTTCGACTTCGATCTCTCGCGCTATGACCTCGTGGCCGAGGGCGACGACGATTCGCGCGACCAGCGCGAGGCGGTCCTTGCGCTCGTTGGCGATCAGGACGCGCAGAGGTTCAGCGGGATTGCTTCGCGGCTCCACGACTCAATTCTAATTGCGCACCCTCGCTCGGCCACGGACACGGGCGAGAGCGGAACGGCGCCCCGATGACCTCTGGTTTACGCCGAGCATCCGTTTCCGTTGGCAGATGACTTTCGGCCGCCCGTATGAGAGGATGCGCTCCGCACAGGGCGGGTGAGGGCGAGGCAGTCGCGCCCGCCGTGCACGGGAGAAACCTCAGAGAAAGGTCCGGCATGCCCCTGCTTCATCGGCGCCGCACGGTTGTTAGCGCCCTCACCGGCGCCGTGGTCATCCTCGTGTCCTCCGTCTCAGCCGCAGCCGCCGTGGCGGCCCCTGGCCGTGCGGCAATCCCGGACACCCACCCCGACTGGGCGGTCAGTTCCTCGGGCAAGGCACTCTCGGCCGTGACCAGCGGCACCGTCAACCTGCGCGTGTATTTCGCCGGCCGGGACGCGGCCGGGCTTGCGTCCTACGCCCACGCGGTCTCCGATCCGAGCAGTGCCGCCTACGGTCGATATCTGACCCCGGCTCAGGTGCAGGCCCGCTTCGCGGCGACCAGCGCCCAGGTCCGGGCCGTGCGCTCATGGCTGACCGGAGCCGGACTCAAGGTCACCCAGGTGACCAGCGGCATCGGCGCCTACGCGCAGGTCACCGGCACGGTGGCCGAGGCGAGCCAGGCGTTCGCGGTCAGCTTCGCCGACTACACCGATTCGAGCGGCAAGCAGGCCCGCGCGCCAGAAAGCGCCGCCACCGTCCCGAATGCTGTCGCCGGCGACGTGCTGGCGGTCTCCGGGCTCGACACCGGCAACCACGAGATGAAGCCCCAGCTCGCGGGGGAGCCGCCCCCGGGCCCGAACTACTGGGTCGCACCCCCGACTTCCTCCTACTACGGACAGAAGACCGCCACCGACGAGCCGACGGCCGACGGCACCCACTGGCCGTGGACGGTCGCCGGCTACACGCCGCAGCAGATTCGCGGCGCCTACGGCGTCACCGCGTCGGGTATGACCGGCGCCAATCAGACGGTGGCGATCGTCGACGCCTACGCCTCACCGACGATGCAGCCGGACGCCGATCAGTTCTCCCGGGTGACCGGCAACCAGCCGTTCCGCCCCGGGCAGTACCACCAGTACCTGCCCTCCAGCTTCTTCGACGCCACCCTCTGTGGCGCCCCGGGCTGGTACGGGGAGGAGAGCCTCGACGTCGAGGCGGTACACGACATGGCCCCGGACGCCGACGTGCACTTCGTCGCCGCGGCGAGCTGCCTGGACACATCCCTGGCCGCGGCCGACGCCCTGATCGTCAACCGCCACCTGGCCACGATCGTCACCGACTCGTTCGGCGAGCCGTTCGACGACGCGCAGATCACGCCCGAGTGGGATCAGATCTTCGAGGCGGGCGCCGCCGAAGGGATCGGGTTCTTCTTCTCCTCGGGCGACTCGGGCTACGAGGACCCGGCCGTCGAGGACCCGGGGTCCGACGAGCTCCAGGTCGACTATCCCACCTCGAGTCCGTGGGTGACGTCGGTCGGCGGCACCAGCCTGGCGATCGGGCCGAGCAACAATTACGAGTGGGAGCTCCCATGGGGCACGCTGCTCGACCCGCTGTCGACCGACGGCACGGCCTGGTCGCTTCCCTTCCCGCCCAGCTACGGCGATAGCGCCGCTGACTGGCTGTATGACGGCTCGAGCGGCGGCGGCGTCAGCACCGCCTACCCGCAGCCGTCGTATCAGCAGGGCGTGGTTCCCGACAGCCT
>Ga0302325_10012710_pt1 | contig 18028 bp, 17 predicted proteins | sample Palsa_T0_2_FD_201948 | JGI IMG/M metagenome (GOLD analysis project Ga0302325, IMG submission 201948) | Peat permafrost microbial communities from Stordalen Mire near Abisko, Sweden - Palsa_T0_2 | ecosystem: Environmental > Terrestrial > Soil > Palsa > Peat permafrost | place: Sweden: Abisko...
GTCGGGAAGAAGAGCCTCGTAGCGCGTGCGGAGCTCGAGCTTCGACGCGAAGAACCCGAACCCCACCGTGATCGCCGCCATAACGACGAGCGGCACCCAGGGCTTGCGCATTTGAAGCCGGGCCAACCGGTCGAAAAGGTCAGGGACGTCGATGCGCGCCATGATCGACTCGCTGAGTCTGATGCCGGGACTCCGCTTTCAGGTGCGCGTGTCGTCCGCGGGGGCCGCTTGATGCTCAGTTCACTCCCCAGGGGTCAGCCCCGTGCCGTCGGTTCAGCCCCATCGAGGACTCTCTCGGCGGCGAATCCACAGCGAGCGCAACCAAAGGCCGCCCGCGATTCGTCCGTAACCGCGCGCGGCCCGCTGCAAATAGCGACCAGCCCGCCAGCGCAAGCAAGTCGACGAAAGAATGCGGCCGAAATGAGCCTCGCATCTGCAACCTCTAGAGTAGAGCGATGTCCTCGGGGGCTGCGTGGTTGCGGGCAAGGTGGCAAAAAAAGGCGGCCATGCCGGCGCGCACTTTTTCCCCCGAGTATTGACTGGTTGAGTCACAAAGCGTTCTCTGCCGCCTTGAAGGAGGTCACGAACATGGCCAAGGCAAAAGCGAGCAGCAAGCCCCTGTCGAAGAGCGCGGTTCTCGAAGCGGTGACCAAAGCTGTCGGCGAAGAGATCTCCCGAAAGCACGCCAAGCAGATTTTGGAGGCATTGGTTGAAGTGGGTCACAAGGAGCTGAAAAAAGTCGGCGCCTTCGTTCTCCATGGCTTCGCCAAGTTCGTCGTCGTCAAGAAGCCTGCTCGGCCCGCGCGTGAGGGCATCAACCCGTTCACAAAGGAGAAGCAGAGATTCGCGGCGAAGCCGGCGAGCAAGGGCGTCCGCGCGAGAGCCGTGAAGGCAATCAAGGATGCGGTTGTCTGATCCGGTCCCCGAGCCGGGCTGATCCATCGATTGATATCGACTTGCGGCGCCCCAGGTTAGGCTTCGCGCTCCGGGGAGGGGGACAAGGGATGCCAATGCAAGGGTGGTCAACGGAGATCTGCGCTCTTTTTCTCGCAGCCGGAGTGGGTTGCGGGGGCTCGGGGCAACAGCAATCTCCCGCCGCCGCACCTGCGGCTGCGTCCCCTGCCCGACCGCTCCGAGTGGAGCGCGAGGCGCCGCGAGGCAACGCTACCGCTTCGCCCGTGCTCGGCGCGATGAAGGCGGAGCTGCAGAGTGCCATGGCGGCTCTTCACGAGCCTGGGGCGTCGACGCCCTACTATCTGTCGTACGCCGTTCCGGACGAGGGATCGGTCGGTATCGGTGCTTCGTTTGGCGCGCTCTTCGACAGCCCGGACTCCCGTTCGAGGGTACTCGACGTCGACTTGCGGGTCGGGAGCCCGAAACAGGACAACACGCACCACCTGAGGGATCGCAATGGTCTCGGCGAAGCGTCTGAGCGCTTCGGGCAAAGGTTCTTGGTGCCGATCGAGGACGAACGGGGACCGCTGCGCGCGCGGATCTGGCTTCGCACGGACGAGCAATACCGCAGTGCCCTCGAGCGTCTTGCCAAGGTGCGCGCATCCCAGAAAGTCAAAGTCGCCGAGGAGGACAGCTCAGACGACTTTTCGAGCGAGCCTGCAACCGCGCACATCGAGCTGCCGGCACAGCTCGAGATCGACCGGCCGCAATGGGAAAAGCGCGCCCGGGACTACTCCGCCCTTTTCCTAGGCCATCCTGAGATTCTTGCGTCCGACGTGGGCGTGCGGGTTACGGCTACGACCCGATTCTTCGTCAGCTCGGAGGGGACGATGCTCCAGACTCCGGAGACGCACGCGGTCCTCGCCGTCTCGGCGGAGGCGAAAGCCGACGACGGCATGGAGCTCCACAGGTACGAGTCGTTAGAGGCCTCGTCGACGCTCGGGCTCCCGAGCGATGATGAGATTCGCCGTCGCATCGGGCAGGTAATCGACGACCTCGTGGCCCTTCGGCAAGCCCCCCTCGCCGAGCCCTGGGCGGGGCCGGCGGTCCTCGACGGGCGGGCAGCAGCCGTCTTTTTCCACGAGGTATTCGGGCATCGCGTCGAGGGGCATCGCCAAAAGGACGAGGGAGAGGGCCAGACGTTCGCCAAGAAAATCGGCCAGAAGGTGATGCCAGGCTTCATTGGGGTCTACGACGATCCAACCATTCGCCTGCTCGACGGCGTCGAGCTCAACGGGCATTACTTGTACGACGACGAGGGCATTCCAGCGCAGCGAGCAGAGCTGGTCGACAATGGGGTGCTGAAGGCGTTTTTGATGTCGCGCTCGCCGACCCAGGGTTTCACCAGCTCTAACGGCCACGGGCGCCGCCAGGCCGGCATGCGGCCCGTCGCTCGTCAAGGAAACCTCATCGTCGAGGCGTCGTCGATTGTGACGGCCGACGAGCTGAAACGGAGGCTCATCGCCGAGATCGTGAGACAGCACAAGCCGTACGGCTTGCGCTTCCGCGAGATTCAGGGTGGCTACACCAATACAAGCCGCGAAGGACCGCAGGCGTTCAAGGTGCTTCCCATCGTCGTTTACCGCGTGTATCCGGACGGCCGCGAGCAGATGGTGCGCGGGGTCGACCTCGAAGGCACGCCACTGACGGCGCTGTCGAAGATTCTTGCTGCCGGTGGCGACACCCAGGTTTTCAACGGGCACTGCGGCGCCGAGTCAGGATGGGTTCCGGTATCCGCGGCGAGCCCGAGCCTGCTCGTCGAGCAAATCGAGACGGCGCGAAGAGAGAAGGAGCAAGACCGTCCGCCGATTTTACCGGCCCCTCCGCTCGGCCAGGATGGTGGGTCGTGAGATCGCTTCTCCTTTTCATCCCGATCTTCGTCGCCGTGCAAGCCCGCGCGGACGCGCCGGAAAATGCCACCCCAATCGTCCGTGCGCTTCGCGACGAGATGGCGCGCTCGATCGAAGGCCTCTCTCTGCCAGGCGCAAAGAAGCCGTACTACCTTGCGTACCGCGTCGACGATGGAACCGATGCTCGGGTGGGGGCAAGCTTCGGGGCCCTGACCGAAGATCACGTCATGCACCAGCAGGTGCTGCACGCCGATGTGCGCGTCGGCGACTACGGAGCTGACAGTGGGAACTTCATCGCTGGCGACTCTCCGTGGTCGTGGTCGAGTTTTCGCTTTTCGTCGATTCCGCTCGAGGACACCTACGATGCGGTGAGGCGAGTCGCATGGCTATCCGCGGATGATCACTACAAGAGCGCGCTCGACGCCCTCGAGAAAAAGGTCGCCGTACGCGCTGCGCAGGAGGCGTCACCGGATAGGGTTGACGATTTCAGCCATGAGCCCGTCATTCAATATGTCGACCAAAGTCCAATGGCGACGCTCGATCCCGCCCGGTATCGAGCGCTCGTCAAGGCACTCTCTGCCGTCGGAGGAGAGTCCCCAGACGTCCAGACGTCGAGCGCAATTTTGGGGGCGGACGCGCAGCGTCGTTCTTTCGTTTCGAGCGAAGGGTCGGTAGCCGTCGAGCTTCGATCAGCGATCCATGTCGACCTCGTGCTTCGTGCGCAAGCGGACGATGGAATGAAGCTTGTCGACTTTCTGTCGTTCGCGGCATGTGCAGCGAACCGTCTGCCCGCGCAAGATGAGCTCGTCGCCGCAGCGCGCCGGACCGCGACAGAGCTCGAAGAGACTCGGCGCGCGCCCGTCGTCGAGGATTATACAGGTCCGGTTCTCTTCGAAGGACGCGCGGCCGCCCAAGTAATCCGCCACATCCTTTCGGGCGAGCTCTCCGGAACGCCTCCTCCGGAGTCTGGCAACGCGCGGGGGATGGAGGGGCGGCAACCCGAGCTCGTCGGACAGATCGGTCAGCGAATATTGCCCGTCGGCTATCGACTCGAAGACGACCCCCTTGCCGAGCAAGTGGGCGCGCAACCGCTGGCAGGTTGCTACAAAATCGACGACGAGGGAGTGCCCGCGCAGAGGGTCACTGTCGTCGACGACGGGCTCTTCCGCGCTTTTCTCATGTCGCGGACACCGCGTAAGGGTTTCCCGCGGTCGAACGGTCATGCCCGCGACGACTTTCGAGCGTCGCCGCGAGGTCATCTGGCAACCTAATCTTGACCGCCAAGAGCGGCCTTCCCGACAAGGAGCTCCGGAAGCGTCTCATCGCCGAAGCCAAGGCCGCCAAGCTACCCTACGCGCTCGTGATACGCGTCCTCGACGATAGCGTCACGCGCATGGACGGGAGTTTCGAATGGCCGCGGGGAGGGGGAGACCGCGGCCCAGCGGTGCTCGTGATGTCGAAGGTTTTGCTCGATGGCAAAGAGGAGCGAGTCCGAGGCGGTCACCTGGGAGAGATGCCGTTGCGGATCCTCAAAGAGGTCGTCGCGGCCGGCGCCGTTCCATTCGTGACGAGTGAGGCGGGTTATGCGGGCGTCGGCGATTCGGTTGTCTCACCGGCACTTCTTTTCAAGGAGCTGCAGATTAACAAGTCGCGCGAGCCATCCAAGAAAATGCCCCTTGCTCCACGGCCTGATCTGGGTTCGCCCACGAGCCGATAGTGGCGGCAGTCTGCGAGCGCCGCGACAGTCTTAGAGTTGGACGCGCGCGAGCTTGATGGCTTTTTCGGGGCATGCCGCAACGCACTTGCCGCAGGCCTGGCAAGCGGAGGAAAGCGGCGTGTACGCAGTTTTGCGTCCATGCGCCATGCTCTTTAGCTTTGCCAGGAACCCGAGTCCGGCGAAGTCCGAGTCTTCGATGCGGCGAACCTCGAAGACGTGGAAGGGGCAGACCGTGACGCACTCGGCCTTCCCCTCACACTTCGCCCGGTCGACCACGGGCGCGAACTCGCCGGCCTCCGCCTTGCAGCTGGAGTCAGAGGAGGGCTGTGCAACCATAGGCAGTTCGATGGTCGCACAGCCCGCGGCGTTCTGAACGGCGCCGGGACATAGGTAGCGCGCAGGTTGCCTGCGCGAGGCTCTCAAATGGGGTTTTGCCGCCTCGCCACCGTTGGGCTACCTCTTGGCGACTCACGAAAGATGGAGAGATTGGAATCCAAGACCATTCTCGTCACCGGAGCCACCGACGGCCTAGGGAGAGGCATCGCCAGGACGCTCGCGGAGCGACGCGCGACGGTCCTCGTGCATGGGCGCGATCGCGGGCGAGCCGAAGCCGTCGCTACCGAGCTCCGCGCTTCCGGCGCGACGGCAGTGCGCGTTTACATCGCAGATCTCGCGTCGCTAGCTGAGGTTTGGGCCCTTGCGAACGCCGTGCGGACGAACGAATCACGGCTCGACGTCCTCGTGAACAACGCGGGCATCGGCACCACCGTCCCGACGAAAGGCCGGGCGGAGAGCCTAGACGGCATCGAGCTCCGCTTCGCGGTGAACTATCTGTCGCACTACCTGCTGAGCCGCGAGCTCGTGGCCCTCTTGAAACGATCGTCGCCCGCGCGAATCGTGAACGTCTCCTCGGTCGGGCAAACGGCGATCGATTTCGACGACCCGATGATCCCCCGGGGCTATAGCGGCGTTCGCGCGTATTGCCAGAGCAAGCTCGCGCAGATCATGAGCACGATCGACTTAGCTTCCGAGCTCGCGGGCAGGGGGGTTACGGTCAATGCGCTCCATCCGGCGACGTTCATGCCCACGAAGATCGTGTCGACCCCAACGAGCACCCTCGAGGAGGGCGTGCACGCGACAATGCGTCTCGTCGCTGATGACTCAATTTCCGCTACGACGGGCAAGTACTTCAATGGGACCCGTGAAGCGAGAGCCGACGCGCAGGCCTACGACGAGGAGCCGCGCCGAAAGTTGCGCGCCCTCTCGGAAAAGCTCGTTCACGAGGCCATCGGAAGCCGCTAAGCGAGCGTCACCAAGACCTTGCGGGGTATCTCGAAGATCTTTGCCTCGCTCAATACCGTAGAACCGTACGACCGTTCAGCGGCTGCACGGGTCGGTCCGTATCGCCGTGCGTCACTTCGTGGAATTCCGCAATCTGCTCGACCGAGGCCTCGATCGGCGCCTTCAACAAGAACCAAGTCACTCCTTCGGTGCAGGGTGGGACGGTGAGCGACCCGTCGTACGTGAAATAGCTGGGCTTTGCCGGCAAGACCGCCTTCAAGTCGACCGTGGCGCCGGCCACAGGCTTGGGATCGGTGCCAATCTCGGAGGGCGCGTTGACGAACACGGCTTTTAGCGCCGCGTTTTCTTTGCCCTTCTTCACGAACACGCCGACGACTGCCAGCTCTCCCTTGTCATTCGCGTGGACGAAGTGCACCTCAGCGTCGTACTGCTTGCCGTCCAGAGTGTGCTCGCTCGGCGCGTGAAAGTGGAACTGCAATAGGTTCCACTTCTTCGACCCCTCGGCAACGGCTGCAGGCCCCGGATTGGGCACCTCCACCGTGTGACCGTTGTTGAAGATGGCGAGCGGAATGGTCGGATATTGAAAAACGAGCCCTTCGAGGGTCGGCGATTTCGGGAGCTTGCTGGAAATATCGATGGGTGTCTGGGCTTTGCCGTCTTTGCAGAGGGCGAAGCTCGGCGCCAGATCGCCCCATTTGTCCGGCGCCCCTTCTCCCGTGTAACTCCAGGCAACGTGGGCAGGCGGCTTTGCGGTCTCGGTACCGGCGTCGTTTACGGCAGGTGACAGTGCATGGGTCGAATCGAGCGCACCGACCGAGGCGCTCGCGTCGGGCGTCGCAGTTACGGGCGGAGGGCTCTCCGCGGGAGGTGTCTCGCCACCGCAACCGCCCGAAACGAACGAAATGTCGAGGAGGAACGAAAGGAGAACCGTACGCATTTTCAGACTCCTCGCGGGGACCGAGTCGATAACGGAGCCCTCATTCTGTCAATCGTCTCGAGCCGCGTCGCTCCGCGCTCAGGCGCGCACATCCGACTGTGCACATCCGGCCTTGGGCTCAACCCTTTGCGAAGTACGACGCGGGGGCATCTTCGAGTAGGCTTCGCAAGCTTCCTTCCGTGGATGGATGACCATGACGCGTCGCTGCTCCTTATTCTCGGCGTTGCTCGCCGCAGGCGCCGTCAACGCGTCCACAGCGGCCGCTCAGGTCCCGGCTGACGTCAGACCGCCCGTCGTTTTGCACCACGTCGACGCGGTCTATCCACCCTCTGCGATCGCGGAGCGCAAGGACGCCGACGTCATCCTCACGGTGACCATAGACGCCGACGGCCATGTATCGAAGGTAGATGTGGCTCAGTCTGGGGGGTCCGACCTCGACGAGGCCGCGATCGTCGCCGCGCGTGAATGGTCCTTCGTCCCAGCCACCCGTAACGGCAAACCAGTGGCTAGCCGCATCAAGATGCCGTTTCACTTCGCTCCGCCGGCGCCCGCTCCGGACCTTGTCGAGACTCCATCGGCTCCGGGGGACGTGCCCCTGCATCAAGCGGCAAGAGGAGCCCCGGCTGTCCCATCACCTGCGCCAGCCCCGCCGTCGGCGCCAGAGGAGGTGATGGTCACTGGCCGCTCTCGGCCGCCGAGCCGCGGCCCCTCCGACTTCGAGATCCCTCTTGGAGAGCTGCGCGTCGTGCCTCGCACGAACGGCGCTGACTTCCTCAAGCTCGCCCCTGGGGTTCTGGTGACGAACGAAGGAGGCGAGGGTCACGCGGATTCGATCATCCTCCGCGGCTTCGATGCGGGCGAAGGCGAGGCGATGGAGCTGTCCGTCGGGGGCGTACCGATCAACGATCCCGGTAACTTCCACGGAAACGGCTATGCGGACACCCACTTCATCCTCCCGGAGGTCATCGAGTCCGTCCGAGTGCTGGAGGGCCCATTCGATCCGCGGCAGGGTAACTTCGCGGTCGCCGGTAGCGGTGATTACGAGCTTGGCCTCGCGCATCGGGGTCTCACGGCAAAACAGACCATCGGAAGCTTCGGGACCGAGCGGACCCTCCTCGCCTGGGGCCCCGAAGACCACGGGCCGCATACGTTCGCGGTGGCCGAATATGCTCAATCGAACGGCTACGGTGAGAATAGAGCGTTCAAGCGCGGGTCGGCGATTGCGCAATACGAGGGCAAGTTCGGCGATCAGGGCGTCTGGCGGGTGACCGGCCAAGCCTATTCGGTGATCGCGCAGGCAGCGGGCGTCATCCGCGAAGACGACTACGAGGCCGGGCGCATCGGGTTCTACGACACCTACGACCCGAACCAAGGACAAGACTCTTCGCGCTACTCGATCGCGGCTGATCTCGAGGCGCGCCACCGCAACGTCACCTACGCGCAGCAGCTCTTCGTCATCGACCGCTCGGTGCGAATTCGCGAGGACTTTACCGGGTTCGTAACCGACGCCGGCACCGAAGATCCGCGCGGCACGATGCTCGACCTCATGATGACCGAGCAGTCCATCGGGGCTCGCGGGTCCGCGCGCACGCACGTCGACGCGCTGGGGCAGCCTCAGGACTTCGAGATTGGCTATTTTGCGCGCGGCGACAACGTCAACAACGTCCAGCGCCTCGTCGCGCGCGCGACGCAGGTGCCATATGCGACGGACGCGAGTCTCTCCGGCATCCTGGGTGATCTCGGATTGTACGCCGACGCGAGCCTCAAGCCCCTCTCTTGGGTTACCGTGCGCGGAGGTCTGCGCCAGCAGCTATTTACCTACGATGTCGAGGATCACTGCCCCGCTGCGTCAGACTGCAACGAGGACCCGCTGCCGGCGGGCAACCCTCGCACGAGCCTCGCCACGAGCGCGCTCCTCCCACGCGCATCCGTGCTGCTGGGGGCTTTCGACGGCCTCACTTTCGTCGGCAGCTACGGGCAGGGCGTCCGGTCACTCGCGATCGACGAGGTAACCGCCGTTCCAACACCGTCGCTTGCCACGATTTCCTCCTACGAAGGGGGAGCCCGATATGCTCGGACCCTGCCCGCCGGGACGCTCTCGGTGAGCTCGGTGTTCTACGGTACCCAGATCAGCCGCGACGAGATCTTCGATCCGACGGTCGGGCGTACCGTCGACACGGGCGCGACCTCGCGCGTCGGGTGGACGGGGCTCGGCCGTTTCACAGGGCGTTTCTTCGACGAGCTGGCCAACGTTGCGGCTGTGCGCGGGATTGTAGACGCCACCCACGAGGCTATCCCCTATGTGCCGCACGTCATGGCGCGATCAGACACCGCGTTCTTTGGCGACCTGCCCTGGCAGATCGACCATCATCCCGTTCGCGCCTCATTTGGCCCTGCGGTCACCTATGTCGGGACGCGCTCTCTCCCTTACGGTCAGACGAGCAGCCAGTACGTTCTCGTCGATGGTGCGTTGAAGCTGAACTGGCGGCCGTTCGAGCTCGCGGTCACCGCGACGAATGTCCTCGACACCAAGTACCGTTCGAGCGAATTCACCTTCATCTCGGATTTCCACACGCAGCCGCAGCCGACGCTGCTCCCCGAGCGCTCGTTTACCGCGGGCGCGCCGCGGATGTTCCTCGTGTCCCTATCTGCTACCTTTGGCGGTTGAGTCCGGGCGCCACGTGTCCCGTGTAACCCCTCGCGCGGGCGGCACGCATTTTACCAAGGCCGAGCCTCTTTGTGTCTGTTCCGCGCGCCGGGTATGCGCGTGCAGCTCAGCCAGTGACTCTGCGATGCGGCGCACGGCCACGTGCGCGTCCTGGACCGCAGCATGACCCACATCTCCGGTGCGCTCAGCAAGGAAATCGATGCACAGGTTCACCGCAGCGAGCGCGCTATTGATGTCGTGGCATGCCACGGCCACGTGATCCTCGATTTGCTCGTGCGTCTCGCCGCCGCCCTCTAGTTGAACGAGTTTCATTCCCCCCTCCCCACACGGGTCTACGGACCGACTCGGTAGCTGAGTTAAGCAGCGAGGGATTGCGCGCGATACCGAGCGCAAGAGCGCGCTCACTCACGTTTCCGTACCTTCACGGAACGTACTTCTGCCACAGCCCGCTATTGAAGCACGACGAGTAAAGGATGTGATGAGCACTGTCGTACGCCTCATACACCCCTAGGCCACCCTGGCTGTTCAGGCCGGCCTCAGGACCCGGCAGCTCCGCCCAAACCGTTGGGTCGTTCTGGGAGGCGATATAGTAGTGAGGGTCGCTCTCGCTGCTCATCACGAGCTGAGTCGTGGTCGGGTACAGGAACTGCGCCTGGGGTGAGCCTTGGATCGCCGACCAGTGCGCCGTGTCGTCCGGCTCGCTGCGGATGACGCCTCCAGGCAGAAACCACGACTTGGTCGGTAGGTAATAGCGGCCGCTCGAATCCTTCCACGAGTAGGGCTCGTAGTAGTTGGTCTCTGCATAAGCGTTGGGTAGACCGGGCGAGCTACCCGCGTCGTTGACGGGCACCTCGGCCCAGGTCACGCCCTCGTCGGTGGTCACCCAGAGACCGCCGAAAAAGCCGCCCCACAACCACGTCATGCGGCTCAGAATTAGGACAGAGCTATTCTCCTGCCAGGGCTGGGGGATCTCGAGAAGCTTCCAGGTCGCACCGCTATCGAGGGTCTCCGCGAGGCAGGTTCCGATCGCCCCGCCGTCTGCCCCCGCGTCGTAGGTGCAGCCGGAGCCCTGATGGGACTCGATCACGAGGTGGGTGTGATCCGTGGGGTCCATCGAGATGCCCGTGATCTGCCCGCCTGCATAAAACGCGCTGCTGATCGTCGGGGGGAGGACGTTCGTCCAATCGGCCCCCGCGTTGGCTGACCTCCATAAACCGGAGGCGCCGTATCCCTGCACCGTGTACATCACGTCGGGCGTGATTGGGTCGATCACGAGACTCCAAGGCCGGCCGGAGCTCAGAGCGGTCGCGTTCTGGCCCGTGTTGACACGGGCCCATGTCGCGCCGCAGTCCGTCGAGCGGAACATGCCATTCGAATCGGCGCCCGCGTAGACGATCGCCGGGTCATCAGGTCGCACAGCAACGGCGTTCATGCCGCTGTAGGTGTCCGCATAGCTCGAGCCCGGAGGAGAGACGTTCAGCCAGCCGCCGTCGACGAGCGACGGAAGGTTGGGGCACGCGCCGGCATCGACGGGCGCAGGCATTTTCGGCGTGCCGCCGCTGTGACCACCGGACGACGCCTCGTTTGGCCCTCCGGTCGCGTCTTTGCTCGCAGCAGAAGCGCTGTTCGACGAGTTGCTGCAGGCTCGGGTGAGCGCGGCCGCCGCGAGCGCCGGTAGCGTTCGAGAGACCGTGACGGGGCGCCAGGGTCGTCGCGTGGCTTCTTTCGAAATGCGAGCGTTCATGCGTCGTATTCTACCGAAGCTCAGAGCGGAGGCGGGTCGGTGGGCGATGCCCGCCTCGACAGCTCTTGACAGTCCATGCTGACGATATATCTATAAGACACATCGAGTCGATGCGTCGATACGACCGGACAAACCAACATTCCGCCGGCTCTCAAAGCAACCAGTTCGATGCAGGCTACCCTGTCTCCCCCCGCCGCATGAAACGTCTTCGCATTGTCGTCGTGGTTCTTGCCGTCGTCGCTCTCGCCACCGTTGCGTATGTGTTCGAATTGCGGCCCGGGCCGCTCGTTTTGACCGGCATCGTGACGACGGAGGACGTCATCGTCAGCCCGCAGATCGCCGGGCAAGTGACTCAGCTCCTCGTTCATTCTGGCGATTCGGTCGACCGTGCACAGCTCCTCGCCATTATCGCACCCGACGAGCTCAAGGCCGATATGACTTACTACACCCAGAGCGCGGAGGGCCTTGCCGGTCAGGTGCAAGAGAACGAGGCGGCGCTCCGCTATCAGGAACAGCAAACGCTGCAGCTGATTCAGCAAGCGCGGGCCCTCGTCGCCGCCGCCCAGGCGCAGCGCGTCGAAGCCGCCGCCGATTTCGCGAACGCGCAGACGGAATACGAGCGGGCGAAGACGCTCTCGAAGTCGGGCGCGCTCACGTCGCAGGAAGTCGATCGGGCGCGCACCGCGTCGGAAACGACCAAGGCCAAGCTGGATGCCGCCGCGCGACAGCTGGAAGCGCAGCGCGCTTCGCTCGCGCTTGCAGGTGCCGCGAGGGACGAAGTGGAGGTCAAACGGAGCGCGCTCGCTTCTTCGGAGCATGAACGCGCCGCAGCGGCGGCTCAGACCGAGAAGGCGGCGGTGCGCGTCGGCTATACGGAAATCCACGCGCCGTTGAGCGGTGTCGTCGACGTCCTCGCTGCACGGCAGGGCGAGGTTGTCACGGCTGGACAGCCGATCCTCACGCTCGTCGATCCCAACGACCTGTGGGTCCGCGTCGACGTCGAAGAGACCTACATCGATCGCGTGCGAATCGGCGACTCATTGACGATACGTCTTCCGTCCGGCGAGACGCGCGTCGGGAAGGTGTTCTACCGAGGCGTCGACGCCGGCTTTGCCACGCAACGAGACGTGAGCAGGACCAAGCGCGATATCAAGACGTTCGAGGTTCGATTGCGTGTCGATAACCGCGATCGCCGTCTCGCGTTGGGGATGACGGCGTACGTACTCTTTCCAACTTCGTAAGCCGGGACCCATGCAAGCGATCGATGTCCAGGGGCTCGTCAAGCGCTTTGGCGACTTCACGGCCGTCGACGGGATTTCGTTTTCCGTCGAGCAGGGGGAGATCTTCGGTCTGCTGGGACCCAACGGGGCGGGCAAGTCGACCCTCATCCGCATGCTCACGACGCTCATTCTGCCCACCTCCGGTACGGCCCGCGTGGGAGGCATCGACGTTACGACGGACCCGACCGGAGTGCGGGTGCTCATCGGTGTCATCCCGCAAGCGCTCACGAGCGACCTCGAGCTCAGTCCGAGGGAGAACCTCCTCATTTTCGCGAAGCTTTACGGCGTACCGCGTGCGGGGCGAGGCCAGCTCATCGACGATCTCCTGGCGGCGGTGGAGCTCACGCAGTGGGCCGACAAGCCGGTGAAGAATCTGTCGGGCGGTATGCGTAGGCGCGTCGAGATCGCGCGCGGTCTGGTGCACGCGCCGCGGATCTTCTTTCTCGACGAACCGACGACGGGGCTCGATCCGGTGTCGCGGACGGCCGTGTGGGAAATGCTTCGCAAGATTAAGCAGACCCATGACCTCACTGTGCTCTTGACCACGCACTACATGGATGAAGCCGACAAGCTGTGCGACCGCATCGCGATCGTCGATCACGGGCGGCTCGTGGCGCTCGATTCCCCGTTACGTCTCAAAGCGTCGGTGCCGGGTACGAACACGATCGAAGCGAGCTTCGGAAATGCTCCGTCCGATTGGGTAAGCCGGCTCGCGGCGCTGCCCGGCGTCGAGCGGGTCACGGGCGACGCGGAGGTCGCTCGCATCGCGACGACGAGCGGCCCGTCGACGACTACAGCTTTGCTTTCCGCCGCGGCGGATGCAGGAGTGACCGTGCTCTCACTGGGTGTCCAGAGCACAACGCTCGATGACGTCTTCGTTCACTATACGGGGCGGCAGCTACGCGACGCGCTACAGGAGCCATCGCCGCGCGATCGATCGGCGATGTTCAACCGCAACCGCTGAGGAGGTGCACGTTGCATCGTGTCTGGGCCATCATCGAACGCGAGCTGCGCCGGTTCCGCCGGAGCCCGATGCTCATCGTCATGTCTCTCGTCATGCCGATCATCCAGCTCATCGTTCTCGGATACGCGTTTGGTGGACAGGTGAAACACTTGAAGGTGGCCCTGGTCGATCACGATCACGGGGCTCCCGCTGTCCGGATTCACGAGCTGTCCAACGCCGTCGCGGCGAACGCGCGCACGTTCGAGCCCGTCGAGTATTCGGATCTCGGCGACGCGGTTCGGGATCTGCGAGACGGCCGCCTCAACGGCGTCGTCGAGATTCCCCCGAGCTTCTCACGACGGCAGCTCTCGAAGGACGACCCGCGCGTCGCGCTCGTCGAAGACAATACCGATAGCTTCGTGAGCAGTAGCCTCACATCCACCTTCGCCGGTCTCATCGACGCGTACAATGCCCAAGCAATCGACCCGCGTCGCGTGGCACCTCAAACCTCGCTCGACGTCGTCGAGGTCTACCCTTACGTGCCGTACATCCAATATTTGCTCCCGGGGTCAATCGTCATGTCTGTCTTCATGATGGTGATGATCGGTGGCGGCATCATTTTCGTCGACGACAAAGCGCGCGGGCTGCACGAGGGTTATCTCGTCACGCCCATCACGCGGCTCGAGCTCATCCTCGGCTTCAACCTGTCCGGCGCGATCAAGGCCGTCATCGCGGGAGTCGTCCTGATGACGATTGGCTCGGTCATCGCGGGGGTGCCCAACCCTTTCGACCCGCTGCGGCTCGCTCGCTTGTTCCTGGTCATCGTCATCACGGCGTTCGCGCTCGTGAGCATGATGTTTCTTCTCATGGTGCGCGTGAGCGACCCGCTCATCCCGCGCGCCACTTTCGGCTTGCTGAACACCTTCCTCTACTTTCCGAGCGGGGCCGTGTACCCGCAACAAGCGTTTCCAGGCTGGATGCGCGCAATCGCCGCCGTTGACCCTTTCACTTATGCGGTGCACGCGCTCAAGAACCTATTGCTCAAGAACACGGGCCTCGGCGCGATCGGGCTCGACCTTCTGTACCTGATGACGTTTTCAGTCGTGACCATGACCGCCGCAACTCTACTTTTCCGCCGGACACTGTGAAGAATGCGCATTTGCTTCTTCGGTGACAGCTTCGTCAACGGTACGGGCGACGACGACGGGCTCGGATGGGTCGGCCGCGTGGTGGCCCGCGCCCGTCAGGGCGGTTGCGACATGACCGCGTACAATCTTGGAATTCGACGCGACACGAGCGCGGACATCGCTGCCCGCTGGATGGAAGAAGCCAGGCGTCGACTCTCACCTGAGCATCACGGGCGCCTGGTGTTCTCGTTCGGCGCCAACGATTGCACAGCGGGCGATGAGGCGGCGCTTGCCCGCTTAGCGCCGGCGCAATCTCTTGCCAACGCCGCAGCTGTCTTGACCGCCGCACGCAACTGGCTGCCGACCCTGATGATTGGGCCGCCGGTCGTCGCCGATAACCATGAAGCCAACCAGCGCATTGGCGCGCTGTCGGCGGAGTACGCGAGATTGTGCGGCGACCTTGGCGTTCCCTATCTCGAAATGTGCCGCATGACGCAGGCCGCGTCGGTTTGGGCGCAGGAGGCGCGTGCCGGAGACGGCGTTCACCCGAATCGTGGCGGGTACTCCCTCGTCGCAGACGCCGTGGTCAACTGGACCGCTTGGTCCGTCTGGACTGCTCTTAGTTCCTGAGCGCCCGGTGGCGGTGGCGGCCATGCTTGCGGCCGCGCGTGGCCGTCGTCGAACGGCGCGCTAAAGGATGGGAGGCGATGCCGACTTCAACCCCCCTTCGGGTTCCTTGCATTTCCTCGACCGCCTTTGCGTTCGCTTTGGCGCTCTGTGCCCGCGAGGCGAGCGCGCAGACGGCGCCAGCTGTAGCGATTGAGCCGCAGGCTAGCGCAGCGCCTGCGAATGACCCGTCGGGACTCGGCGACACCGCGGCGGCGAAAACCCCTCGTCGGGAGGCCTCCCTTGCTCAGGCTGGGCGTCTCTATTCGCGCTGACGTATTTGGCTTCGGCATTCGTGGCCGCGACGGGATACGAGTCGGGGTCCGGGACGGATACTTCCCGCGCGACGCTTTGGATTCCCGCGGTGGGGCCGTTCATCACCATGGGGAGCGTCAAGGCAGCGGGGCAAGACGCGCTGCTGGTGCTCGATGGCCTCTCTCAGGTCGTTGGCGTGACCCTGTTCGTCTACGGCCTCGAGGCGAAGCCATCGGCAGTCTCGGTTGCGCCGTCCGCTGCTCACGGCGCGCCAGGCGCGGCGCTCTTCGCAACGTTTTAGTGTCGATATGAACAGGTCTCGCTCGTCGCAGGGGTAGGAAAGGCGAGCTGCGATAGCCGCGCGCGCTCGAGCTCACGGGCAACGAGACCGAGCGAGAATTTCGATGGCGGGATTCCGCGCGCTACTTCATCCACGCGAGCCGTGACCAATAGTCGTCGGAGCTTCCGGTTGGCGTTTTCGACGAACCGACGCCGTAGCTGATCGCGAGCTCCCCCGGTCGCGTCGGACCCGACAGCTCCGCGTGGACGATCGGGCCGGCGCAGAACGAGTTTGGATCGTCGGCTCTCGGGAGATCGCAGGCCGCGAGATCCGGGCCCTCGGTCCACGGGCCCGTCACGCGCGCTGCAACGTGCGACTTGATGGTATCGCCGAAATCGAACGCGTAGATATGGCGCAGGCCGCTCGAGCTCACCACTACGGAAGAGTTCCAAGTTCCCGATCCGAAGAGCGTCGCACCTTGCGACGCGTCGACCGTCGGAAGCCACGCTCCAGTCTTGGAGAAGAGCTCTATCGCGTCGTTTGGGTCGAGAAGCGCGACCTCGCATCCTTGAAGCAGAAACTGCCCGGGCTGCGCGCATCCCCAGACGAACGCGTGATTGCCATCGCTCGTGACGAGCGACGCATCGCCTAGATCGAGGTCGAGCCCCCAAGGCATGGGAGCGCTCGCGGAGTGGACGACGATGCGTCTCGTCGTCGCGTCCCACCTCCCGACTCCACCTCCGATCTCGACCGCTCCGTACACGGCGCTCGGGTCGGCGCGGAAGAGTCGATAGAGGACATGCGTGACATCGACGATGCGGTAGCCGCCGTCGATTTGAACGAGGATCGTCGGGTCGTCGCCGCCGTCCATGGTGACGATCGGCTCGGGCAACGCGACGCTGAGGCCCGGGCAAGTTCCGGACGGCGCGCCGACGTCGGGCTCGAACGCAACGTTTCGCGCGCGAGTGCCGTTTCCCAAAGTCGCGCTGTCCGCGATCCAGAGGCAGCGGCCGTCGTCAATCGGCACTTCCGTCATTGCGCTGAGACCCCAAGGCCCGACGTTCTGAATCGCGCTGTCTCGATAGAACGGCCGGCAGACTGGGCTCGGCTCTGCCGCCCGCGCATAGATACGCGCCGCTTTTGGACACACCCACCCGCGCGAGCCGACGTCGCACGATGGCGGAACGACCGACGGCGCACCGCACGGATCGGTCGCATTGGAAGCTATGCACGTCGGCGGCGTCGAATCGCAAGGGGAGGGGGGCCCATCGAGCGAAGTCCGAGCGCCACACCCGGCGAAGCTCAGCGCCACCAAAGGAAGCCCTAGCTTCGGTCGCATACGGCCCTCCCCAACACCCCAGTCATTCTAAGAGGATGTCGGGTTTTGGACGAACGCCTCGTTGTGGCCGACGGGTCGTGCTGTTGGCCCGAGGACCTTTTATTACCGCTTCTCGGGGAACATGTCGGTTAGCTCGATGCCGTTTTCTCGCGCGTCTTCGACCACGATGCGGCTTGCCAATTCGGACAGCTCCGCGCGCTCGGTCGCCGTCAAGATCCGTACGAGCGAGACGACTCGCTGTTCGAATTCGGCTTCGACGCGGTGAGCGAGCTTTCTTCCAGCTGCCGTGATGCTGACTTCGATAGCGCGGCGGTCCGCCGCCGACGCCTTGCGACGAACGAACCCGCGTTGCTCCGCTCGATCGACGAGCCCCGTTACGCTCGACTTATCGAGCTCGAGGTGCCGCGCGAGCTCGTTCATACCGGGCGACCGATCCCGCAATGCTCCGAGCAGGCGTGTCTGGACGAGCGAAAGGTCGTGCTCTGTGGCAACGCGAGCGAGCGCTCCCTGGACCACAAACGACAGTTGCGCCAGTGCATCCACGATACCGAGCTTGTGGACGCTGCGGCTTTCGGGCTCCGATTCCGGGTCGTCTCTACGCTTCATTGTGGGAAAGTCTACTTGCACTGGTTTGTATCACAAACTATAATTGTTTGTGGTACGTACTAATACGGAGCGCACGAAAGGTCATGCGCGACGGAGATTGACCATGAAGATGAATGCCGCGGTCGTCACTTCGTTCGACGAGCCGCCCCATTATCGGCTGTTCAATACGCCGGAGCCTCAAGGCGAACACGAGGTGCTCGGAGATGTGCTCGCCGTAGGCCTACACCCGCGAGTGCGAAGCGGTGCCTCAGGCTCGCACTACACGAGCACCGACCGCCTTCCGCTCATCCCCGGCATCGACGGCGTGGCTCTTCTTCCGGACGGGAGACGGGTGTATTTCGTAGCGTCTGAGATGGCTTT
>Ga0302325_10012711_pt1 | contig 18027 bp, 17 predicted proteins | sample Palsa_T0_2_FD_201948 | JGI IMG/M metagenome (GOLD analysis project Ga0302325, IMG submission 201948) | Peat permafrost microbial communities from Stordalen Mire near Abisko, Sweden - Palsa_T0_2 | ecosystem: Environmental > Terrestrial > Soil > Palsa > Peat permafrost | place: Sweden: Abisko...
GGCCATGTTGATCGCCCGCTCCATAGGCGACATCCGGCGATTCAAATCCGCCGCGAGCCACCTGCTGGCGGCTCTTCACCCGTAGTTCGAGTCTGGCGGAACTGGGGTCGCACTGTCGCACTCTGCTGGTTCATGGCCGTGTCACTCGGGTAAGCGAAATCGCTAACAGCGTAGATCGTGGTGCACGGTGCACGAACCGCCCTCGCGGTCTGCCCAGGGGACTATCGAGAGCAAGCCGTGATCCAGTCGAACTCGGAGGTGATGCGGATCCCGATTCCGGGAACCCGCATCGGTTCGATGACGCTACGTAAGGCGTCGCAGAAGTCATCGAGGCCGACTGCCCGTATCGCCGGAACCGAAGGGCCGGCCGCGACGAGCGCGCGGACGGCGATTTCGGTGTCGGGCCATTCGTTGACGACGGTGACGGTCCCCCGCTCGAGGTGTTCGAACCCAGTGGCCTTCAACATGTCCTCGATCACGTTCTGGGTGTCGCCGTGTTCCACGTTGGCCGCGGCGTGGGAGGCTCCTGAGAGCTCGATCACCTTCACGAAGTACGGCATGAGGCCGAGGTGCTCGAACCGGCCCCAGAAGGTCAGGCCGAGCCTGCCTCCCGGGACCAGTACCCGGCGCGCTTCGAGCAGGGCCGCCTCGCAGCCTTTCCAGATCCCGTTGAAGCTGGTGGCCGCATCGAAGGACGCGCCGGGGAACGGGAGGGCGAACATGTCACCCACACGGAAGTCGGCTTTGGGCGTGCGGGCGCGGGCGATGGTCACGAGGCCCTCAGAGGCGTCGATGCCCGAGACGGCTGCGCCACGCTCGCTCGCCAGGTGGGCGGCGAAGCCTGACCCGCAGGCGATGTCCAGCAACCGCGTGCCATCGGCGACGGCGAGTTGGTCGAAGACTGCCCGGTTGGCCGATCGGGCGTAGGGCTCCCACAGGTACCCCCAGTCGGTTGCCCGGTCTCCCCAGGCTTCCCCGGCCTCCCGCCAGTCGTGGCTCCTGGTCGTTTCCTGGGCCATGGTCAACCTCCTTAGACGAACGGTCGTATAGTACGGCATGAATGATCGTCCGTCTAGCCTTGAACGGGAGTCGTAAGGACCGGGAGCAGATGGCAGACGAGCAGGGACGAGCAGCCAGGCAAACCCGGGAGCCGGGGGACCGGGCGCGGGCCCGGATCGTCGAGCATGCGGCGCGTCTGGCAAGCATCGAGGGGCTTGAGGGGTTGTCGATCGGTCGGCTCGCCTTGGCCAGCGGCGTAGCGAAGAGCAGCGTTCATGCGCTCTTCGGCTCGAAAGAGGAGCTGCAGCTGGCAACCATCAACGCGGCGCGGGAGAACTTCATCGCCGAGGTCGTCGGACCGGCGCTCGCTGTGACCCCGCCGGGTCGTGAGCGACTCCTCGCGCTTTGCGAGGGGTACTTGTCCTATGTCGAGCGGCGAGTCTTCCCCGGAGGATGTTTCTTCGTCGCCGCATCAGCCGAGCTCGGAGCGCAGCCTGGACGCCTACACGACGAAGTCGCGCGCGTTCAGCAGCAATGGCGCGACCTCCTTCTTCAAGAGGCCCATGCTGCCGCCGACAGAGGTGAGCTGAGCGCCGCCGATGAGCCCGCACAGCTTGCCTTCGAACTCGGTGTGATCCTTGCCGGGACTGACATCGTCGCCATCCTTCACGACGACCCTGGTGCCGTTTCCCGTGGTCAAGCCGCTGTGGTAACCCGCCTCAAAGGTCCTCAGAACTGACGAGGCCGTGACGCTGTCCACGCTCACGTCGGCCCTGTAGCGGAAGTCCATCGGGCCTGATGTCAGCTGGCCAGGGCAATCACCGCCCCATCGACGACAACACGCCGGTTCTTATTGTGTCCCTTCACCTCCACAAACTAACTCAGGTCGCTCCACAAACCGTCGTCGTGCGTGAACCTCGAACGGTTCCAAGTAGATCGCTCTGGGATCAGTTACGCCCCCCTTCTCGTTCGCCAGGCCCGCCGGATCCTGTCTCCTGGCCCGCGTGGGGTCAGATTTCTCCCGAGTTCCTGCTTGACTAGGTCGCGATCTCTACCGAGAAAGAGATGTCTAAGGTGGGACGCGTCTTCCGAGAGAGGGGAAAAGTCCTGCTAAAACAGTGCCTTGTGTGTTCTTGGGCAGACAGGAAAACGCCGGGTGTGTGCACGAATCGTTCAGGCCCGTTCTCGAAACCGCAGCAGCACCCAGCAGGATCGTGATAATCGCCCATGGTGACCCAATACGATTTACCGATGGCTGATTCGGTCGGCGTTGTGGCCGATGCCGCGCGGATCGGTGAAGACATCGCCGGACCGTCGGCGGACGCCGTCGATCGCGAGGCCCGGTTCCCAAGCGAGACACTTGATGCTCTCGGTTCGTCGGGGCTGCTTGGCGCCTTGATTCCCACCGAATGGGGTGGGCCTGGAGCGACGCTCCCCGAAGCGTCACAAGCAGTGACGGCCATCTCCCGGCATTGCGCATCGAGCGGGCTGATCTTCGCAATGCACCTGATCCAAGTGGCCTATCTGGAACGGCACGGATCGGACGCAGTAAAGCACAGTCTCTTTCCAGCGCTGCTTGCGGGCGACATGTTGCTCGGCAGTGCCAACAGCGAGGTGAGCCTCGAAGGCGCCAGGCGTACGAGCATCTGCGCGCTCGAGCCGGTCGAGGGCGGCTACCGGCTGGAGAAGCAGGCATCGACCGTCTCCTACGGCGAGTACACCGACGCCATACTGGCTACAGCGCGGCGATCACCGGACAGCCCCCCCAACGAACAGGTGCTCGTGGTGTGCGCCCACCCCAGCATGGAACTGACTCCCACCGGGACCTGGGACACGCTGGGTCTGCGCGGAACATGTAGCCGGGCGGGGCTGCTCCGCTCTGACGTTCCACCCGAGTTCGTGCTGGGCGATTTTGCCGAGATCCTCGCCCGCACGTCCCTGTCGGTCGGAAATGTGCTTCTCGGCTCCACGTGGGTTGGCATCGCCGAGGCGGCCGCGTCAAGCGCCCATGCCTCGGTGCGTGCCGACGCGCGCCGCAGCCGTGCCGCTGATTCCGGCGGCGAGACGCCTCTGAGTGCCCTGCGACTGGCCGAGCTGAGCGTTGTGCTCCAGCAGCTGCGCGAGGTGATCCATGGTGGAGCCGTGGAGTACGAACGCGTGAAGGACACGTCTGAGGTCCAGACGCTCAAATTCACGGCTCGGATGGACAACCTCAAGGTGGCAACCTCGACGCTGGCCCAGGCCGTCGTCCTGCAAGCCCTGGCCATCTGCGGGCTGAAGGGCTACCGGAACGACTCGGAGCGCTCCCTGGGCCGCAACGTCCGGGATGTGCTGGCCGCACCGCTCATGGTCAACAACGACCGTTCACTGCAGGGGAACGCCCAATCACTGCTCATTCGTAAAGAACTCTGATGGCACCTCGGATCGCCGTCATGCACCATCCGCGGTCCTTCTTCGCCCTCGATCTCTACGAGCAGGTGGGCGGGTCCGCCGAGCTGCTCTGGGTGCTGTCGGGTTCCGAACGGGAAGGGACGATGGAGCCCCGGCTCCTGAGCCGCCTGGGAACGGTTGTCGACGTCGCCGGGATGGGAGCGGACCAGGCGGCGGAGACCCTGGAGTCGCACCACCCCGAAGGGATCGTCTCGTTCGTGGAGGAACACATCGAGGATGCGGCGGCCCTGGCCGATCGTCTCGGACTGCGCTACCACACGCCGGAGGTTGCGCGCTCCGTCGTGGACAAGCGTGTCCAGCGGACACTGGCGGCAGACGCCGGCATCCCCGGCCCGGACTTCCGGGTGGTCCCCCCGTCTATGTCGACTGAGCGAGTCGGACAGCTGGCGGCCGAAGTTGGGTTTCCGGTCGTCCTGAAGCCCGCGAAAGGAAGCGGGAGCCGCGGCATCCAGGCGGCGGCCTCGTATGAGGAGTTGATCTCCTTGCTCTCCTTCCAGGAGAGCACCGGTGACCCCTTCGTCGGAGTCGTCGAAGAGCTGTTGCTCGACGATCCGGCCCGGAACCCGACGTTTGCCAGCTACGTGTCGGTGGAGAGCGTGGCCTCCCACGGCCGGGTGAGCCATGTGACGGTGACGGGTCGGTTCCCATTGTCGTCAGCCTTCCGTGAGACAGGGAACTTCATCCCGGCCGCCGAAGAAGGTCCGACGCTCGCCGCCGTGACCACCATGGCCGGGCAAGCGATCGAGGCGCTCGGCATTGTCGACTCAGTCGTGCACACCGAAATCAAACTGACGCCCGACGGCCCGAAATTGATCGAGGTCAACGGCCGGTTGGGTGGCCGGCCACCGTTTGTGCTGCAAGAGGTGTCGTCCGTCAACCTCTTCCAAGTGGCCTGTGACGTCGCCGCGGGTCGTCCCGTCTGCTTTCACGAGCTCGTGGAGTGCGACGGGGTGGGCTTTTGGCTGATGTTTCAACCTCCACTGTCCGCTCGTCGCGTCACCTCGATCGACGGTCTGGCGACTGTCAGCGAGATGCCCGCTGTCAAAGATGCCCTCGTGTCGCGTTTCGTTGGTGACGTCGTTGATGCCAGCCAGGGAACCGACTCCAAAGTGCTGACCGTGCGGGGGAGGACGCACAACCTCGCGAGTTTGGCCAACACGGTCGCCTCGATCGAGAGCGCGGTGGCGATCGGATACGACTGAGCGGTGGCTAGCGCCAGCCGACCCGGCGCAGCACATGGGAGCGGCAGCGAGCGGTCCTGCCCCTCTCGAAGTCACAGTCGGGCTCGGTGACGCAGTCGCACCCGATCGCCTGCCCGTGGCAGGCCGGGCACCGCTCCATGCAGCAGCCGGGATGGTGAATACCGCCCAGCGGCGTCCCGCAGTCACGGCACTCCTCCGGCTCATAGCGGTGTCTGGGTCGGAGTTCCTGGCCCCAGGGGATCGGGGTGTAGGCCTTCCCGTCGATGATGATGGGGTCGGTCAGGCAGCTGATCCCCTCCGTCATCTCTCCACCACACTGCGAACAAATGGCCATGACCCTCCTTTGTTCAGCTGTGGCGCGATCATCTCAGGCCCGTGTGACACCGGCGCGGATATGGAGAAGTCCGTGCGCTCGCCCTGTCCTACGCTTCGCCCATGACGACTGCGAAGAGCGAAGAGGGGGCGGCAGCCCGGTCCGGGTTGTTGTCGCGGAAAGTGTGCGTGGTGTCGGGCGTCGGCCCGGGGTTGGGCCGCCAGGCGGCGAAGGCGCTCGCGTCGCACGGCGCCGATCTCGTGTTGGCAGCTCGGCGGCAGTCCACCCTGGACGACGTTCTCGCCGAGGTGTCCTCGCTGGGGGCCCGTGCGGTCGCGGTGCCGACTGACATCACCGATCCCGAGGCCTGCGCCCGCCTCATGGCCGCCGGAGCCGAGGAGTTCGGTGGCATCGATGTCCTGGTGAACAACGCGTTCCGGTTTGACGCCTTCCAGAGTTTCGAGGAGGTCGACCTGGCCATCTGGCGCAAAATCATGGACACGAACCTCTTCGGCTCCCTGCAGATGACCCGTGCCGCACTGCCCGCCATGCGGGAGCGCGGCGGTGGCTCGGTCGTGATGGTGGCCTCCATGGTGGCCCGGCAGCCCCAGCCGGTGCAGGGTGGCTACGCCATCTCCAAGGGGGCATTGCTCACGGCCACCCGGGTGCTCGCCTATGAGCTGGGCCCGTCCAACGTACGGGTCAACGCCGTCGTGCCGGGCTGGATGGCGGGACCGTCGGTCGACATCTACATCGAAATGACGTCGACCGGTCGCGGCGTACCAGCCCAGGTGGTCGTCGACGAGTTGAACGCCCGGGTGCCGCTCGGCCGGATCCCGAGCGACGGGGACGTCGCCGGATCGATCGTCTACCTCGCCTCGGATCTGTCGTCCGCCATGACCGGACAGGCCCTCGACACCAACGGGGGCGAGATCTTCGCCTGACGCCACTGCCGGTCGCGGTCAGCTCGTCGGAGGGTTCAGCTGCCTTCGCCCCCACTTGCGCTACACGCGCGGGGGTCCCAGGGCGCCAACGCTTCGACGGCGGGGGTCGGTGCCTGGAATGCGCCGGAGTTGCCCGTGTTCCCAGAGGTTCCCGTAGTGCCTGCGGTCGTCGCCGTCGTGCTGGGTGTGGGGCCGCCCGCCGGGGCGGTGGTGGTTGTCGCGGGCGGCGGGTTGACCGTGAAGTCGGTGCCCGTGACGACGGTGACCTGCGATCCGGGTTTTACCTGTGTCGGGTCCAGGCCCATGATCACGGCTCCCGACATTGAGTTCGCGACGGCCTGCGCCGCCGCGAGCTGGGCCGGCGTCTTGGAGGAGTAGTACACGACCGTCTCGGCCTCCCGGCCCACGGGAGGGCTGTCACCGATCGTGCCGATGTGGAATCCCAGCGCTTGCAGGCTCTGTGCCGTATCGGTCGCCTGGTTGTAGGCGCCGGACCCATTGAGCACCGACACTGTCACCGTCGAGGGCGACGGAAGCGTCCCGCCGGAGTAGGTGTCGTCATTGCTCGACTTGAGGCCGAGGAACTGGTCGACGGTGTTGCGGTCCTGTGGCTGGGAGGGGAACTCGACGTCTCCGTAGCTCCCGCCCTGGTAGACGTAGCTCCCGAACTGGTCCACGGCGACGGGCACGGTGAGTTGCGGTGCGCTGTTCACGTCGACGTCGTGGTACGTCAGCACCAGGTTGATCATGGCGTTGGCCGAGAAGCCCGAGTCGACGGTGAGCTGGCCGGCGACGCCGGCGATCAGCTGTTGGTCGGTGATCGGGTTACTCAGGCCCTTTGCCTTGACGGCTGCCGCCAGGACGCGCAGGAACTCGTGATCCCGGCGGATACGCGCAATGTCGCTCTGGGCCTCCTGGGGCCAATGTGCGGGGTTGCCCGTGGTCACGCCGGGGCCCTTGTACTGGACATGGCGTGCTCGCACGACCTGGAGGGCCTGCGTCCCGTCCAGAGCGACACAACCGGTCGTCTGGACGTTCAGGCCCGAATACGCGTCGTAGACCGGCTCGGGGAAGTACATCTTGATCCCCCCCAGGGCCTGGACGACGTTGATGAAGCTGTCGAAGTTCAGCTCGACGAAATGCTGGATCGGGATCCCGAAGTCATCCTCGATCGCCGCGATCAACTGGTCCGGTCCCTGGTACAGCGCGGCGTCGATCTTGTTGGCTCCGTCGGAGCGGGCGTTGGGGACGAAGAGGTCACGTGGAACGGAGAGGACCGACACCGTGTGGCTGACCGGGTTCAGGTGAAGGATCATCACCACGTCGCTATTCACACCGTTGACACCTTGGGAGCACAGGCCGTAGGCGGGGTTCTGGACCTTGAGCGCGCACCGATCCGTTGAACCGATCATCAGGATGTTCTCTGTGCCGGCGTCGTCACCCTTCACGGGAGCGGAGGTCAGATTCTTCAGGTCTATGCGGTGGATCTCGTGGTTGAGGTACCAGGCGTACCCCGCGGCCGCCCCGGCGATCAACACGAGGACCAGGGCCAGGGTGCCCCCCACCCAGGCCGCAGTGCGCTTGCGGGAGCGACCTTTCGGGGCAGCGTGCGCCGGGCCAGGTCGACCATCGTCCTCTTCGGCACTCTTGCCCCTACGGCGCCCGCGTCGACCGGTCCGGGCCGCCTCGTCGATCTGGCGTCCCAGCTCGTGGAGGCCCTTCTCGACGGGGTTCTCGGCCGGGTCCTCCCCCGCGCCCGGCTGCGCCGCCCCCCCGCCGATCTGCTGACCGAGCTGGTGAAGGCCCTTTTCGACGGGATCGTTCTCGGAATTGGGAGGACTCATCGCGCAGTGTTCAGATTGAAGACGTGCGACCTGTCGCTCCGGTCGACGCCCGTGCTCCCGAGGTTGCTCCGGCCTGGAGGCCGGAACGAGATGTCAGCCTAGCGAGGGTTGCACCTGCCCGGCAGTCAGGGGTTCCGCGTGGAAGGTCGGGCTGACCGGGTGTTTGCAACTCGGGTGAAACCGGGAGTTACGACGAGGCGGCAGTGCCCCCTGGGGAGCCCGGTGGAAGGATTGGCGAGACCCATGGGCGCGACCAGTGCAGGCCTGTTGCTGTACCGAAATTCCCCCGGGGGTGCGGTTGAAGTCCTGATCGCTCATCCGGGCGGGCCGTTCTGGGCGCGAAGAGACGACGCCGCCTGGTCCGTCCCCAAGGGTGAGTACCTCGCCGGCGAGGATCCACTCCATGCCGCCTACCGGGAGTTCGAGGAGGAAGTTGGTCTCGAGGCTCCGGAGGGCATCGCAGTTTTCCTCGGGGAGCGCCGTCAGCCGGGCGGGAAGCGGGTCAGCGTGTGGGCGCTCGAGGGGGACCTCGACGTCACCGTCTCGTCGAGCAACACGTTCGCAATCGAATGGCCCCGGGGATCGGGGAGGATGCGGGAATTCCCGGAGGTCGACCGGGTGGAGTGGGTCTCGATCGACCAGGCCCGGCGCAAGCTCGTGAAGGGCCAGGCCCCCTTCATGGATGCGCTGCTCGGAGCCCTTTCGCCCGCTTCCGACCAGGGATCCACCACGCCGGCTCCGGACTGACCGAACATCTCACCGTGGTGTGACGGGTCACGGCCGATCGCAAGCCGGTGCTGGAGCCACCGTTAGACAAATAGTCGTTTCGCTCTATAACTGAGGATCTGGTGATCGACCGACGTTCTAAGACAAGGCAGGAGGATCGAACGCCAGCGGGAGACGCCGCAGGAGAGGACGACGGCCGGGCGCGAGCCCGCCAACTCCGACGCCGGTTCTTCGTGAGGGCGTCCATCTTCATCGGGCTCGCCGCCGTCGCCCAAGCCAGCGCCGCCCTCCCGCCGGGACCTGACAAACCGGCGCTCTACTGGGCCAGCCTGGCTGTCTTCGTGGCGTGCGCACTCACGGTCTTCCTGCCTTGGCCGCGGTTTCCCCGTTGGGCCATTCTCGTTCCGACCATCGGGTATCTCCTCTCTGTCACCCTGCTCTTGATCTCGGGTGGCACGGACCCGAGCCTCCCGAGCACGTCCGGCGGGCTTTCGGCCCTGATCCTCCTGCCCGTCCTCGCCATGGCGCTGTACTACCCCAGCTCCTACACGGCGATCGTTGTCGGCGCCTCCATGGTCAGCCTGACGGCAGTCGGTGTGGCTGTGCAGAGCAGCGTGGCAACGGACCTCCGCCGCCTTTTCGGGTGGACGGCAATGGCGGCGGTGGTCGCGGTGACCGTCCATCACCTTCGCAGCAACCTCGAGGGGAAGGTACGGGACTCGGCTGAGCTCGCCCGCGTGGGCCGCCTCATGCATCACGCCACCCAGTCCCTGACCTCCTTGCGGGACCCGAAGGATGTGATCGCCCAGGGCACCACGGCCATGCTGGACCTGGCCGGGAGCGGGTTCCGCGGCGCGTCGTACCTGCGAGTCTCCGATGGGGTCGTCACCCAGGAGGCGGTGGCCGACGACCGGGGGTCCATCCCGACCAGCTACCTGCTCAAGGACGATCCGTATGTGAAGAGCGTGATCGACAACGGCCAGGCCTTGATCACCCGAGTGGACCGGACCGCAATGGGTGCGTCCTTCCGCTCGGTCACCGACGAGATGGAGATCACCGACGCCGTGCTCATCCCTGTCACCATGAACGAACGCTTGCACGGCATATTCCAGATCGACAGCCAAGGCACCGTCGTCTCCGAGGACCTGCTCGTGCGCTGTCGCGCCTTGGCCAACGTGGTCGAGCTCGCACTTGCCAACGCGATCGCCCATCAGGAACTCGAGATGCAGGCCAACACGGATCCCTTGACCGGCCTCTCGAACCGGCGCGGTCTCTCGCTCTACCTGGAGGGAGAGCGGGGCCTGAACGCCATGAGCATCCTCGTCCTGGACATCGATCACCTCAAGACGATCAACGACGCCCACGGGCACGAAGTCGGGGACAAAATCCTGGTCGCCGTCGCACGTGCGGCCTCCGGTGTCCTGCGAGGCGGCGATCTCTTGGCCCGCACGGGCGGCGATGAATTCCTCGCCGTCGTTGCGGATGCGGATGAGTCGGTCGCCCGTCGCGTGGCCGATCGCATGACCGAAGCCGTGCAGCGCGTCACGGTGCAGGGCGTACGGACGTCGGTCAGCGTCGGGTATGCCTCTTGCGGTAAGAACGGTGACATCGACCGGCTCAGGCAGCAGGCGGACGATGCGATGTACGAGGCGAAACAGGTGGCACGCCGGCAGCGCGCCCGTCACCCCCGGGCGACCGATAGTCGAACGTAATCCCAGGTGCCGAAGCCGCGTTGGCTCACGGCGCCGAAGAATCCGGGAGCGATCCATTAAAGCCACCTGAGTGCGCGGCCGATACTCTGTGCAGGCGAATCCGGTGTCTAATTGGGGGTTCCCGCTCACGAAAGCGGAAATCCTTCTGGAAGGTCGTTGGCCGAGCCTGAAGTCGACGTCGCGTCCTCGTTTGCACGCTCTGATAGGCAGCGGGGGGACGACGTCTCGGTGAGCGGTGAGATGGCGGTTGGACAGAAATCCCGACGCGGAGGAGGGCGAATTCCATGAGTACAGGAACGGCTATCCGTGTCGGAACGGACGTGACGGCGGTTCACGAGGTCGCGGAGAGCGTCAGGCACTTTGGCGTGCGCTACTTGGAGCGCATCTACACAGAACACGAGATCAGCTCCTGTGTCGGTGAGCCTCTGGTGAAGGCGGCCAGCCTGGCCGCACGTTTTGCGGCCAAGGAGGCAACCATCAAGGTGCTGCGGCCGGTGGGGCATCAACCCGATTGGCGCTCCGTCGAGGTGCGTCGCGATGCGGGCGGCTGGTGCACCATGGCGCTCACCGGTCGAGCCGCGGCGTTGGCAGATAAGGCCGGCATCACCGACCTGGCCGTCAGCCTCACCCACGAAGGGGATGTGGCCGCAGCCGTGGTTGTCGCGCTGTGCCACGCCGACGCTGAATCGATCGGGCAATCTGAGACGCCGTTGGCTCCAGAAGAACTTGGATGGGAAAACTGATGGAAGAGACGATCCGCACGATCCTGGCCGAGTACGGCCACCTCCCCGTCCCCATGGACAAGATCCGCGATGGGGACGATCTCTACCAGGTGGGTATGACCTCGCATGCCAGCGTCAACGTCATGCTCGCGCTGGAAGACGAATTCGAGATCGAATTCCCCGAGACGATGCTGCGCAGGAGCACCTTCGAGTCCGTAGCGGCGATCCGGAACGCGCTCGGCGACTTGATCGAGGCCAGGGCCAACTGACCCGCGTCATCGTTGGCAACCATCGGACGATGGATCGACGAGGTGCCAATCCTCCTAACGTTGAGGCATGATCGTAGGCAACCATGAGTGACGGACCAACCTTCCGGGACGAGCTCGTGGCAGCCGGCGTCTTGGTGCCGACTGCAAGCGACGGGATCTACGGACGCTCGTCGGTCTACGAAGACATCGTGGCCGGCCTCGAAGGCCTCGTGAACGCGACGGCCGCGTCCGAGGGGTCGGCGGGCTACCGATTCCCTCCCGTGATGCCGCGGAGTGTGTTGGAGCAGTCCGGATACCTGTCTTCTTTCCCGGACATGATCGGGTCGGTGTCCATTTTTCGGGGCGACAACGCCGACCACAAGCGGCTGATAGAAGTCGCGCAGTCGGGTGGTGAATGGACGTCGTTCCTGGAAGCGGCCGACGTGAGCCTGTGTCCCGCCGTGTGTCACCCTCTGTATCCGACGTTGCGCGGCACCCTGCCCGAGGGCGGACGCCGCTACGACGTGTCGGGCTGGTGCTTCCGGCGTGAGCCGAGTCTCGACCCGGCCCGGATGCAGTCCTTCAGGCAGCACGACCTGGTCTACGTCGGCGACGCCGAGCAAGCCCGGCAGCATCGCGACCGCTGGCTGCAACTCGGTGCGGAAATCCTCGACTCGCTCGGCCTGGCGGTTGAAACAGTGGTAGCGAACGACCCCTTCTTTGGGAGGGTCGGTCGCATCCTGGCCGAGAACCAGCGGTCGGAGACGCTCAAGTACGAAATTGTGACGCCGATCAATTCTGCTGAGCATCCGACCGCAATCGCCTCGGCGAATTGCCATCTCGACCATTTTGGGGAGCCGTTCGGGATCGTCACCGCCGACGGTGAGGTGGCGCACTCGTGCTGCTTCGGGTTCGGCCTCGACCGCATCACCCTGGCCTTGCTGCGCACGCACGGGATCGGCCCGGGAGATTGGCCGGCGGCGGCTCGGGACCGTCTCTGGCCGTGAATCGCCCTGGAGCCCCTCTCGGCGACCGAGCCGGGTAACGCTGACGGCTGAGCCGAGGGTCCGGCGCATCGGGCCGTGACGCGCCGTCGGAGCGCCACGGAGATCGGGGCACCGCCCGGCCTGTGCGAAAGAATTGTCGAGTCTGTGCCGAAAGGTAGGCGTGATGTCGCAAGCGTGTCCTCTGTGTGGGTCGAAATCCATCATTGTGATCGGCCGGTTGTCGCGGAGTGACCTGCGGACCCTCTGGGTGCAGAACCTCGGGATCGACCCGGCTGCGTGGATTGCGACTCCGACGATCGACTATCACCGGTGCGGTGTGTGCGACTTGCGGTATTTCGATGATGCCTTGGCGGGCCCGGAGGAGATGTACCGGAGGTTGGAGCGGCTCCCGTGGTACTACCTGGAGCACAAACCGGAGTTCGACATCGCGGTGCGTCATCTCGACGGTGCGAAGCGGATCCTCGAGATCGGCGCGGGAGCAGGCGCGTTCGGGCGCATGGTCTCGGGACGTGATGCCTACGTCGGACTGGAACTCAACTCTTCGGCGGTCGAACAGGCCGTGCACTCCGGCCTCGACGTGCGTCGGCAATCGCTGGGCGAGCACCTCGCCTCGAATCCCGACCTGTACGACGCGGTCGTGACGTTCCAAGTCATGGAGCACGTCCCAGCTGTGGGCCGTTTCCTCCAAGAGTGCCTGCAGTGCCTACGGCCCGAAGGCATGCTCATTGTGTCGGTGCCCTCGCACGATGGTTTCATTGGCAGGGAACTCAACAGCATCCTCGACTTGCCGCCGCACCACATCACGCAGTGGTCGGATCGGTGCATGGCCGCGGTGGCGTCGGAGTTCGACCTCAAGCTGGTCTCGCTGAATCATGACGAAGTAGCTCCGTACCATAGGGCCAACTATTTGCACCAGAAGTTTCTCGACGCTCTTGGGCTCCGTCGGACAGACGAGCGTCCGGTCCGCGCCTCTCGAGGCTTCCATGCCACCGACCGGCTGGTGAGCAAGGCGGCCGGAGCGTGGGGCCGCGTACGGCAGCCAGCGCTCCCTGCTGGCCTCGGCCACTCCGTGACTGCGTGCTACGAGCGGGTCGGCGTGTCGTGAGTCGAGCCGAACCGCGGCGTCGATCGTTACTTCTTGACCTTCGACGCGTTCAACGTCACGGCGGCGCGTATGAGCGCTTTGAACGCTCTCTCGTTGATCTTCTCTCCCTCGTGGAAGTCGATGGCGCGCCTCACGTTCCCCTCGAGGCTCGAGTTGAAGAGGCCCGAAGGATCCTTCAGCGCCGCGCCCTTGGCGAAGGTCAATTTGACGACGCTCTTATAGGTCTCGCCCGTGCAGATCATTCCGTCGTGATACCAGGTCGGAACGCCGCGCCACTTCCATTCCTCCACCACGTCGGGATCGGCTTCCTTGACCAACGAGCGGAGCTTGTTGAGCATGGTCCCCCTCCAGTCGTCGAGCTCCTTGATCCTCTCGTCGATCAGCTGAGAAGGCGTCTTGTCCTTCTGCGAGCCGCTCGTCATCGTCGTGCCTCCTTTGCCTTCCGTCGTCACGCGCACACCGCGTGCAGCGGGGCACTGCCCGGCTGTTCACGTGGCGCATCTATAGCACCGGCAAGCGTGTCAGGTTGTGGGCGCGGGAATGCATCACGCGCGTGTACGAGAGCGCGGAGCATGAAGTGCTCCGTAGTAGCGTGACCGCGTGCAGACCGACTCTCGTGAGCGCTCCCACCACCGCGTGGTCGCGTTCGAGCCTCGCCTCGTGATGGCGCGGGGTCCCAGGTACCGGCTGATCGTCGGCGGCACGGAGTTGGGGGCGTGACGGGGTCGTCGCGGCCGCGGGTAGTGATGCTGTGGCACAGCCTCTCGGGGTACTGGGCAGCGGCAGTGAGTGCCCTGGCCGAGCGGGCTGACGTGACAATTCTGGTTCGCCCACCCGACCCGCTCGCCCCGTACGACTACTCCACATTGGAGTTGAACGGGGCTGAGCTGCAGGTCGCTGCGTGGCCGTGGTCGCACGCGTTGCTCGACGAGTTGGTCGAGCGAACCCGACCGGACATCACGTGCAGTATCGGGCACACGCCGGCATTGTGGCGTGTCCTGCACGGGGCCAGGCGGCGACACGGCACCGTGACGGTGATGTTCGTCGACAACTTGTGGCTCGGAACGTCGCGTCAGCGTGCCGTCCAATTGCTCTTCAAATTTGTTCGACCGTATGCCTTCGACCGCGCTTTTGTGCCGGGTGCACGGACCACGGAGTACGCCCAGCGAATGAGCTTCCCGCCGGAGGACGTGGTCCGAGGATCGTTGACGGTCGACGAGGCACTCTTCGCCCCCGTTGCCGCCGGGAGCGCCGGCCGGTGGAGCGATCCGAGGTTTCTCTTTTGCGGTCGGCTGGTCCCGGACAAGGCCCCGGACGTCACGGCCGAGGCCTACAGGATCTACCGGAAGACCGTCGCCGATCCGTGGCCACTCCAGGTGGTCGGGCACGGTCCCTACGACGGTGGCCTCGGTGGGTCGCCGGGGGTGATCATGAGCGACTTCGTCCAGCCCGACGCCCTGCCCGAGATCTTCGCCGCGGCCGGAGCGCTGCTCCTTCCCAGCCGCTTGGACTCGTGGGGGGTGGTGGCGCTGGAGGCGTGCAGCGCGGGCCTCCCGGTCGTGATCTCCGACGGGTGTGGCGCGGCAGCCGACCTCGCTACGCCCGCCAACGGTTTCACCGTGGCTGCCGGCGATCCGGTCAATCTCGCCGAGGCAATGACGGCCGTGTCGGAGGCGGCGACTGATCAGCGGCGCGAGTGGGGTCGTAAGAGCAGCGAACTCGCCGACGCCTACAGCCCGGCGCACTGGGCGGACGCCCTTCTCTCCACCCGCCGCTGAGGGTTTCTGGCGCCATCTGCCCTGAGGCGGTCCAACTCTCGCCGCCGGCGTCTTCGCCGATGGGGCTTCGAGAGTCGGGGTGCCCGGAATTGAACCGGGGACCCCTGCGTCCCGAACAGAGCCCTTGGCAATTTCTCCACTCCTTGTCCGTCGAAGGATATCGGAGAATGTGCAGGTGAATGTCCATATTTTGGACCCGTCGGCTGACCGTTCACGACCACGAAATACCGCAGTTCTCCAGCGTTCCGCGCCATTTCCGCGCCAATGTGCTCTGAGGCGAGAAGTTCCATTGACTCAAATCGGGTGTTCAGCATTTACCGTTTTGATTGACGTCCTTGGCACTCTATTCGGTGGAAGATTGTCGACGACCCTGAACGGAGGTGGGCATCGGATGCCTCCGCTCGCGATAGTTGCATGCGCCCGGTTCGCACTTTCGGGCTCGCTAAAATCAGGGGACCTGTCGCCTTCGTCGAATGTGTAGTCGAAGTCCAGTGAACGAGGCGCCCGATTCGCCTGGCCACCGACCCCTTATCGATCAGGGTTTGATGGCCTCGACGAACAGAGAATAGAAGGCCCGGTGGGGCTTCTCGTGAATCGTGTCGAGGTCCCACGGTGCTCGGGTCCCAGCGCCCAGGCGCAGGTCGGGAATCGTGGTGCGGCCGATGTCGACTTGCACCACACCGGTGAAGCCCACCTCCGCGAACGCGGACTCCATCTTTTCAAAGGTGAGAGCGTTTCGGTGACCCGGAGATGCGTCCTGTTCGGGCGTCTTGAGCGACTGCGCCCAGGCGTTCAGGTCCTCGAGACCAAGTGCGGCATAGAACTCGAACTCGTCTCGTGGTGCGTAGACAGGAACGTGGGACTCATTCACCAGATAGTTGGCAATCTCACCGAGGGGGTCAGGTGATCTTCGAGGTACTCGGGTCCAAAGCCGAGTTGGTCGACGACGATCTTCTGGCGGTACGTCCGGAAATGGCGCAGCGTGCGCTGGTCACTCCTCCGCCAGGCGTCGACCAAGAAGTCGGCGTCGGGGACCTCGACGCGGACCGCTCCGCCGGGACGCAGGATTCGGTAGACGTCACTCAGGACACCTGAGATCGTGGCGTCGTCGAGGTGTTCGAGGATGTGGGCCGAGTAGACGATGTGGACGGAATCATCGGGGAGCGGCAGTTCAGACGTCGGCCCCAGCCGCATCGTGAAGTCAGCGTCTCGGTGGTCGAGGGTGATCCAACGACGGGGGAACGAGTAGTGATTGCGCTCGCCGATGGCCACCAACCCACTGGTGTACCCGCGGGTCGCCACCCTCCGCGCAACCGGCGTCCCCATGGTCTTGCGTCCGATAACACTTCTCGTTCGCCGGAACTCATAGGACGCCCTGCCGGTCACCCGCTCGACAACGGTCTCCACAGGCGAGTCGTACCAGCGCTGGATTCCCGAGGGAAGGCCGTGCGATCACGTTAACGGCGTATGAACGCGTTCAGTTCTCACGGTGCAGTCGTTACCCCCCGGGTCACGGCGACCCCATAACGCCGGACCTGTGCGCAGCCACTTGACACCAACGAGATGTCACTCCGATCGCCACTCGACTCTCCATCGTTAACGCTTGGTCGAGGGTAGGCTGTGCCCCGGTCGAGGCGCTCGTTCGCCGCCGGCGAGTTCTCGGCTCCCTGTGGCGCATCTCCAGCTGTTCACTGATCCCTCAGCTGACCTGCACGTCGGAGTATTTTCCTGTGGAGATGTCTGCCAGGCACAGGTCGCGTGCGCAGCTCCACAAACGATGGATGATTGAGTCGTCGTCGCTGGCCGTGCTCGTGGGGATCGGAGTCACGGTCCTGGTTGCCATCGGCCCGTCGCGTTCACTCCCCATGGCCCGGGTCGCCGCCCAACACAGTCGCAACATCGCCGGCGGTGTGAGTGCGGTCAAGGAGACGCCGACCATCGAGTCGTCGACAACGACCACGACAACGAACCCCAATGAGATGACCGGCCTGTTTACAACGCCGGCCATCGGTGGTTACCTCCAGGCTCGGGACAGCGATATCAATGCTGCCGTGTACAACCTCGACACGGGCCAGCTGTCGCTCTACCGCCCCGGCGCCGTCGAATACACGGCGAGCGTAGTCAAGGTTGACATCCTGGCCACACTGCTCCACCAGGCCGAGCAGCAAGGGACAAAGATCACCGTCGAGGAGCAGGACTTGGCCACGACCATGATAGAGAACAGCGACGACGATGCCGCTACCGACCTTTGGGACGACATCGGTCAACAGACAGGTCTGGCTAGCTTTGACTCGCTCATCCCCTTACCTGACACCGTCCCGGGCGCTGACGGGTACTGGGGTGAAACGACGACCACTGGCGCGGACCAGGTCGACCTCCTCCGCGAACTGGTACAGCCCAGCAGCTTGCTCGAGCAGTCGGCGCAGTCCTACGAGCTGGGACTGATGGAGAACGTGGAGTCGGACCAGGCGTGGGGTGTGAACTCCGGGGCGCCCGCTGGGGTTACCGTCGCACTCAAGAACGGGTGGTTGCCGCTCGAAGACAACAGCGACTGGCAGGTGAACAGCGTTGGTTGGGTCGACGGCGAGGGCCGTGATTACCTCATTGCCGTCCTCACCAAGAATAACGAAACCGAGGCCAGCGGGATCGCCGCGATTGAGGGACTCTCGCCACTGGTTTGGAACGCACTTTCCCCATCGTCGGGCTGAGTCAGAGCGCAAGTGAAGACTGGCTGGCGGCAATGGCCTCGCTGCGGTTCGTCCAGAGTGTGTGGATCGCGGAGTAGCCGAAGGTCACTCCAACCGCCATCGGGAATATCATCACCACGACCAGCCAGGAGCGGAAGCTCAGTGAGCCAATTCCCCAGCCACGCGACTTAGAGGTCGTCATGCGGAAGCCAGGAGGTTGGTCTCCCGCTTTGGGTTAGGTCCCAGATTCTGGGGGCGTGAAGCACGCCTTTTCGGGCCCATAGTCCTG
>Ga0302325_10012712_pt1 | contig 18027 bp, 7 predicted proteins | sample Palsa_T0_2_FD_201948 | JGI IMG/M metagenome (GOLD analysis project Ga0302325, IMG submission 201948) | Peat permafrost microbial communities from Stordalen Mire near Abisko, Sweden - Palsa_T0_2 | ecosystem: Environmental > Terrestrial > Soil > Palsa > Peat permafrost | place: Sweden: Abisko...
GCTTGATTGGCCGGCACGAGCAAGTCGTTCCCCTGCGCGACCACTTCCACCCCAAGCCGGCTATAGACCTGCAGAATCATGCGCAAGTCTTCATGGCAGACGTCCTTGATCAAGAGCTTGCCGCCAGTGGCGGCGGCGGCGGATATGAAGCTGCCGATTTCCAGGTAATCCGGCCCAATCCGATGCCGCCCGCCGCTCAATCCATTCACACCCTGGATGCAAAGGATGTTGGAGCCGATGCCGTCAATTTTGGCCCCCATTTGCACGAGCATGCGGCAAAGCCCCTGCACGTGGGGTTCGCCCGCGGCGTTGCGCAAAATGGTTTGGCCGTGGGCCAACACGGCGGCGCAAACGGCATTCTCAGTGGCGGTGACGGAGGCCTCATCCAACAGCACATCCGCGCCTGTCAAACGAGAGGCCCTCAACTCAAAACCGTCGGCGTGGGGGATCACCTCCGCGCCGAGCGCCTGAAGCGCCAGAATGTGGGTGTCCAGCCGCCGGCGCCCGATGCGGTCTCCACCCGGCCTTGGCAGAAAGACGCGTCCTGTCCTGGCCAGCAACGGGCCGGCCAAGGTGACCGAACCGCGAAGCTGGGAGCAGAGTTCGGCGGGAAGTTCGGACTTGGGATCTTTGGCTGCATGAATCTTGGCGGAGCCGCCGGAAATTTCCACCTTTACGCCCAGCGCCCGCAAAATCTTCTGCATGACGGCGACATCCTCGATGGCGGGAAGGTTCTCCAGCACCACTGGCTGGTCCGTCAGGCAAGCCGCCGCGCAAACCGGGAGGGCTTCGTTCTTGTTTCCCTGCGGAACGATTTCTCCGGAAACCGCCGTCCCGCCGGAAACGAGAAATCTGTCGTTGATTGAATTCATTACATAATCATCGATGGCGGTCAAAAGTCCGCCATCCGGCTGAAAGATGATGCAGAAACCGGATATGCAAAACAATATTCAGAGGTTTTGATTAGGTTTGATTAGGTTTGATTAAGTCGGATTGAGACCGGATCAAGGTTAGACTGAAAGAGGTCTGGGTTGCCTTGCGGTCCAGTCGGAACAGCCGCCTGGCCACGCCTCGGTAGCGACGGCCAGGATATAGTTTCTGCAAACGCTGCCGAGCACCAGCCGATGCACGCTCAACAACTGTTTTGCCGCGTCGGTCAGAGTCATACTTTGGTGAAAAATTTTGAAGCGCGATTTACCGCAAGTTACCTCTCATTCCGCCAGCCTTGACGCGGGCTGAAAATCAACCCGCGCCTGGGTTTACCATAGCCGCGAAAAAGCGCAGAAGGCACAAAAACAAATGAACTTTTGCGTTTTTTGCGCGTTTCCGCGGCTATTGCCTCGCAGGGCGATGGGGCGCTGGTGGGCGCGGTTCTTCGGCCGCTCAATGAGCGTCCGCATGGGTCCCCAGGATGGGCGCATGTCTGCACAGACCTTGGACTAACATGCATTCATGGGAATTCAATATATTTTATTCGGGAAGCGCAAAAGCGGATTTATGCCCGGACGAACCCCCCCCGTTCTGCCAGTGAAGTGAAATCTGTCGTTGATTGAATTCATTAGCTCGGTATGATGGTCCGCAATCCGGCCGCTTGGGCCAGAGCACATGGGTCCTTGTCGAAAGTCACAAAACACCCCGCTTGAATCTCCAAGGCGATGGCCACATGCCAAAGGTCGAGCGAACGGCATGGCATTGTCCAGGCCAGCCGTTCCGCCACGGATTCAGCCTACCGGAGCGATTCCGTCCACTCCAGAGGCTCATGCACCAGAGTTCCGTCGTCCAAGTCTTCTTCAATGTGGCGCAGTATTTGGCGAGCGTCGGCTTGTTTGATCAAACCGCCATACGCGCATTGACGCACTGTGGTCCGCAGCTCCAAGCGGTGAACAGGTGTAAAGAGGATAGGCTCTCGGCCAGCGCGTGCGCGGTGACGCAATGCTGCCGCAGTATGGTCATTGGGCACGTAAAGCGCTACCAGACAGGAAGTGTCAAGGTACGTTTTCAACGGCGTAACCGCGAGAGAACTTCGGATGCTCCGGGTATGGGCTTCGGTGAGATGTTGTTGAGCCGCGCTCTAAAGGCAGCGGCGGATTTGCCGGGCTTCCCTTGGAAAGCGGGCACCAGTTTGATCCAAGGCGCCAAATCGCCAATTGTTTCAAATCCCTGAATCGCTTGTTTTTTCGTGACCGTTTTCATTGAGCAATATTATGACCGACTTAAATTCTCAGCAATGACGAAGTAATTGGATAAGTAAGCATTTACTCCCACAACCGCTCCGGATATTCCCCTTTGGCGATGAGTTGGCGGATGCTCTCTACGACGCGGAGTCGGTCTTCGCGGTAGGTGACGCCAAACCAATGATCGCTGGTCAATAATACCTTCACCCGCGCCTGGCCGGATACCACCCATTCGTTGACAGCGCTCGGAATGAAAAATTCGGCCTTTTCGTCCCGCCCGCTTTTTTCCAAAAACTCCGCGAACTTCGCGCGCAAGGCCGGAAAAACCTCCGGCGTGAATCCCCAGAAATTCATCGAAACCGCCTCCTCTCCCGTCAACTGGATGACGCGCCCGGCGGCGTCCGTGTTTCTTGCGCCCGCGCCGTCGCGTTCGAGCCGGGTCATCTCTACGACTGATTGCAAATAGCCGTCCTGGCCTGCTTGGCATACGCCACGGGAGACCGTGCCGAACTCGGAAAGAGTATGGCGCAAAATGAAACCGGCCATGGCGTAATCCGCCCCTCCCACAGCGAAGTGTTCCGCCAACAGACGGAAGGAACGCGCGCCATAGAAATCGTCGGCATTGATGGCGACGAAAGGCTCCTGGATGGCGCTTTGGCCCGCCAGAACCGCGTGAGCCGTGCCCCAGGGTTTGGAGCGGTTGGGCGGCGGGGAAAATCCGACCGGCAAATCAGCCAATTCCTGGAAAACGTAACGCACCTGCGCGCGCTGCTCGAACCGCCGGCCGACATATTGGCGAAAGGGTTGTTCCATGTCGCGGCGAATGACGAAAACGACTTTAGCGAAGCCGGCGCGCAAAGCATCGTAGATGGAGTAATCGATAATGGTTTCCCCGGCCGGGCCAACGGGGTCAATTTGTTTGAGGCCGCCATAGCGGCTGCCCATTCCCGCGGCCAGGACAAGCAAAGAAGGTTTGGTCATCGAATTCAGTTTCCATACATGAACGAACCGAGTCGAATAATCAATTCCCAATTTTCCAAAAGCATCGTATAGTGGTCCTCACAATGGAAAGTTCAGTTGCCATGAATACGTGTCCGCCCAAGGGCCTGTTGAAGCAGGAAGTGATGAACGACAAGCAGAGCGAACCCGACCACCGCAAATTGCGCATCGACAAGGTCGGCGTGCGCGGCTTGCGCTTCCCCATTCAGATCAGCGATAAGGAACGGACGTCGCAAAATACCATCGCCACCATCGGCATGTTCGTCGATTTGCCCCATGAATTCAAGGGCACCCACATGAGCCGTTTCATCGAAGTGCTCAATTCGCATGGACACATCGTCCACGTGGAAAACATCGAAGACATCCTCCACGCCATGCAGGCCAAGTTGAAATCGGCCGTGGCGCACTTGGAGATGGAGTTCCCTTTTTTCCTGGTGAAAAAGGCGCCGGTTTCCGGCATGGAGAGCGTGATGGATTACACGGCGCGATTCGACGCCACGGCCATCGGCAAGGAGATTGATTTCGTATTGACTGTCAAGGCGGGGGTGACGACGCTGTGCCCGTGCTCCAAGGCCATCAGCCGGCACGGCGCCCACAACCAGCGGGGGCTGGTCACCGTGCAGTTGCGCTCGCGCAAGGCCATTTGGATCGAGGACGTGATCGCGCTGGTGGAAAGCTCGGCCAGTTCGGAATTGTATTCGTTGCTGAAAAGGCGCGATGAAAAGGCGGTGACGGAACGAGCTTACGAGAATCCCGTTTTCGTGGAAGACCTGGTGCGCAACGTGGCGCTCAAGCTGAACTCCCACCCGGACGTGACATGGTACAAAGTCGAGGCCGAGAACTACGAAAGCATCCATAACCACAACGCCTACGCCTCGATTGAAAAAGGCTGAAAAAAACTTGGAAATATCAGTTGCGGATTTTTGTTTCTTTGGTATCTGTACCCACCCCGAAAAACAGGGGAGTCTTAGGCAAGGCCATTCCCAGAGGATGGCGCCGATTATAAATTTGTGAATAAAGATGACGAGACCATGAAAAAGAACGCTGTAACGCCGCCGGCCGAGCCTAAAAAGGCCCGGCCCGCTACATCCGCGTCAATTCTGGGACGCGGCGCCAAAGTGGCCAACTCCAACAATGGCAGACCCAAGATCAAGCCGCAGTGGCTGCCCTTTTACACCCATCTGCTGGAACTGCGGGAACGTCTGGTTCAACAAATGAGCGGCCTGGCCAAGGAATCCGCCGAGGAAATGTCCAATTACAGCCTCCACATGGCCGACTCCGGCACCGATAATTTCGACCGCGACTTCGCCCTGAGCCTGCTTTCCTCGGATCAGGACGCCATTTACGAGATTGAGGAGGCCCTCAAGCGCATTGAAAAGGGCACCTACGGCGTCTGCGAACTGACCGGCAATCCCATTCCGGTCAACCGGCTGGAAGCCATCCCTTGGACCCGCTTCACCGTTGAGGCGCAAGGCCAATTGGAAAAAGACGGGGCGTTGCGCCAGCGTCGTTTGGGCCAATTGGGCACCGTCGATACGAGCGGCGGGGTTGAGGTGGACGAAGAAGACGAGACGGAGGAAAAGCCAACCAAGGAAAAGGAATAATATCATGCCCCGCGAGATCATCACCATCGAATGCACCGAAGCGCGCAAGGAGGGCAAATCGCCTTCCCGCTACACCACCACCCGAAACAAGAAGCTGAAGACCGAGAAACTGGAGATTCGGAAATACAATCCCGCGTTGCGCCGCCGGACGCTTCATCGTGAAATCAAGTAATTCTTATGCCACGCAAGACACATCCGGAAAAACCGGCCGGCCGCGGAACACGCGGCAAGGGCGGCACAACCGTCGAAGTCCGCACCCCGCGCCCCAAGCCGAAGATTGACTTCACTTTCGATGCGCTGGACTTCAAAAACGTCACTTTGCTGAAGCAGTTTGTGACCGATCAGGGCCGCATTTTGCCCCGAAAATACACGGGGCTGCCGGCCCATTATCAGCGGCAACTGAATCGCTCCATCAAGCAGGCGCGTCAGATGCTCCTGATGAAGTGATTTGTCTTTGGAAGACCACGCGCTCAAGTTGCGCGGCGTGGGCTTCCAGGGTTGTGTCGGTCCACACTACGAAATCCGAAAGGGCTATTTTCTTTTCCAGCGGCCACTGGGCGGCCAGGCGCTGGCGGATTTGGTCTTCAGTCCAGCCGCGCGCATGCAGTCTCCGCAATTGCGAGGCCTCCGTGCAAGCGATGCAAATCACGGCGTCGAATCGCGGCGCGGCCCCGGTCTCAAAGAGAAGTGGAATAAGGATGGCCCCACAATCACGCCCCGCGGCGCGCCAACTTTCCGCCTCGGCTTCCCAAGTTGCGCGGATGCGCGGATGAAGAATCTCTTCCAGGTCGGCGCGCGCTCCGTCGTCGGCGAAAACCACCCGCGCCAGTTCGACGCGGTTCAATTGACCGTCGGCAGACAAGACTTGCGGGCCAAAGCGATGCGCAATTTCCTCCAATGCAGGCTGGCCAGGCTCGGTTAATTGACGCGCGATCAAATCGGTATCCACGACCGCAAGCCCGTGTTGCGCCAGCAATTGGCCGGCGGTTGATTTTCCCATCCCCACGCCGCCGGTGATGCCAAACAGCCTCACTGCGGGAGTTGAACCGCTCGGTAGAACCGCTGAGGGGCGTTGGTTTGCGTATCGGTAAAGATAAACGTCCCGTCAATGATCGATGCGGTATTGGTGAAAACCGAGGTCCAGTTGAGGAGATTGGAGGAAATCTGAATGGCGTAATTTTGATCGACCTGCCCCAGCAATGTCAACTGCAAGCCGCCGGCAACAATGGACGCGGAAAGTTCAGGGCGGGGCGAAGCCTGCACGGTGGTAGTGTTGGCAGTGGTGCTGGCCGCCAGATACAGATCGGCGCTGGCAGTGGTCACAGTGGCTGTGTTGACGATGGCGCCGGGCGCACCCGCAATGACGCGAATGGTGGCGGTGGCAGTGGCCCCGTTTCTGATGGAACCGAGACTGCAAACCACAGTGCCGCCCGTGACCGTATTGGTGCCTTGCGAGAGGGTGGCGGAGGAGTAGGTGACACCAGCCGGAAGCGTGTCGGTTATGACAACGCTGCTGGCAATATCGGGACCTTGGTTGGTGATCGTAATTTGATAATTCAGGTAGTCGCCGCTGAAAACGGGGTTGGGCGAACTGACCATGCTGGCGGTCAGAAGCGCGGCCGGGTTGACCGGGTTGACCGCCGTCAGTCCAAGACTCCAGCCGCCGGTGATGAAGCCGCTGTTTCCCACTGTGTCGTCATAGACGTACAGCGACCAATAGCCGTTTGGACTCATCCCGTTGAAAAATGCCAGGGCGCTCTCCCCTGAAGCCGGAGGAAGACCGGGGAAAATATCCACCGGCGAGTAGTCCGTCGGCAGACTGGTGCCGGTAACCAGTTGGCCAACGGGCAGATATTGTGTGGCGGCGTCGGCAAAGGTCAAATTGACATTGGTGGCGGCGAAGGCTCCGCCCGCGTGTCCCATGAGGATCAACTCCTGCCCGGAGGGACTGTCGAGCAACACATTGACATCGTGCGGAAAGGTGTGGGCGAATCCAGTGAGGGTCACGGTCACCTGACTGACGAGAAGGTTTGTTCCCATGGAAACCAGGATTGGAGACGGATATGGACTGGCCGGACCCTCCGTGGCATTCGGAGCGCCCTGCGGGATGCTGATGCCGATGGTATTGGAATAGGCGACCGTGATCGGAACAAAGAACGGCGTAAAGGAAATATTGGTCGAGAAGTTGGTCCCGTCGGTCAAAGCTAGCACGGCGGTCACATTCGAGCCGGGAGCAGCCGCGACTGTGAACGAGAACGATTCTGTGGCAGTGCCGCCAATGGGAATCGCGCCGTAGCTCTGCTGGACGGGAGTGATGTTTGTAATACCGTTGACGGCCAACAGTGTGCCCACAAGGTTGGAGGTCGATGCATAGCCTTCATTGATGAGCGTGAAAGCCACCGTATTCGTAGAGTTGGTGCTGATGGAGCCGTTCGCTTCCCTAGTTAGCAACGTGGCGCCGAGAGCGGCGATCATGGGCGCAGGGTTATTGACTGTCAATAAGTTGGTAACGGAGTTGGTGTCGGAAGCGTTGCTGACAGTCCAGACGTTGGTCAGGGTGCCGGCATTGGTCGGCGTGGCCAGGATGGTCACAGTCGCACTTGAGCCGACGGGGATGGTTCCCAATGAGCATAACACCGTTCCATTGCTGTTCGTGTAATTGGGAGGCGTCACGGTTACCAGACTCAAGCCCGCGAGCGGGAAGGCGCCGAGGGTCGCCACCGAATTGCTTGGGCCGAGGTTGGTCACAGACAAAGTATAGGTCACGTTACTGGTAACGACGCCTGAAGTGGGCGCAACGGAAATGCCCGCGGCCAAATCGGCCAAAGGCAGCTTCAAGGTGGTGATGACGCTGGCGGAATTGGCGCCGATGTTGAAAACGGTGACAGGCAAACCGGCGGAAATGGTGTTGGTAATACTTGTGGTAGGAAGTCCGCTGGCAACAGCCATTTCCACATTGGTAATCGTCAGGCCGAGTCCCGGACTCAAACTGCCCAAAGAGTAGAGGTTGGTCGTTCCGTTGGCTGTGTAATTGGTCAGCGAACTTGAGACGAAGGAAAGGCCGGCGGGCAGGATATTGGTGAGATAGGCGGTCACGGTGGCGGCCCCGTTGTTAGTAACACTGTATAAGTAAGTAATCGTGCCGCCCTGGACCACTTGGTTGGTGGAGGCGACGATGCTGGCAGCCAGGCCGTTGGTCGGATTGACCGGCACGATGGTGGTGATGGTCACGGCCCAGCCGTTGCTGATGCCACCGACATCACCTTGGGCGTCGTCATGCGAATACAAAGTCCAAAGGCCATTGGCGGCAAGGCCGTTGAAACTGGTCAGATTCGTGTTGTAAGGTGGAGCATTCAGCGCGTTGGAGCTGCCGGGCGGAGCGACCGCATTGGTAAAGACATCGGTGGGGTTGTAGGTCGCCGAGTAATACACAGGCTCATACGTGCCTGAAGTAAAGCTGCCGGACAACGGCAGCACGGTGGGCGAGGTGGAGTCAAAGGTGAGCGTCGCGCCGGTCAAGTCGCTAAAACCTTCGGCGACGTGGTCCATCAAAACGGAATTGGTTCCCGGTCCGACCAGCAAAAGGCCGATGTCGTGCGGATAAGTGTGGCTCAAATTCGAGACGGTCGCGGTGACCTTGGAAACGAAGCCCGTTATGTTGGAAACCTGAATGGTGGAAGGATAAGGAGCGCCTGGTCCAGAGTCGAAATTGGAGGCATAATAATTCGTGCCCGGAATGTAAATGGGATTGGTGTTCCAGAACGTCTGCACCATTGGCAAGTTAAACGTAAAAGTATTTGTTCCCCGGCTGGCCGAGCCGTCCTGCAAGGCCAAAGAGGCTACGATTGTTCCTCCGTTGCTGCCGCTGGCCAGGAAAGTAAAGGCCCCGCCCACCGCCGCGCCGCCCGGCTGCAGCGCTCCGTAGTTCTGCGGGTTGCCGCCGACCAGCGACACGCCGCCCGTGGAGAGCAAGGTTGCCTGGAGGTTGGTAGTGGGCACGTTGCCTGTATTCTGCAGGTAAAACTGGACTCCGACCGTCTCGCCGGGATTGACCGCCCCGTTGCTGAATCCGCCGCTTTGCGAAACAAGCGTGGCTCCAACAGGGACAATCGTGATGGTGGGAACTTCCGCCAGATTAGAAATAGTGGTGACGTTGAAGTTGGTGTTCGCATCGCCGGGCTGGCCAAAAACGGAGAAAGTGGACGAGAGGACGATAGGGGTGCCACCGCCCTGGATGGTGGGAGTTTTGAGCACATTGGTTATGTGCAAAACCGCGCCGTTGGTCATGGTGCCGATATTCCAAGTGATGTTCCCGTTGGTGACCGTGACCCCGGCCACGCTGCTGGATACAAAGGTATCCGCATTTGCGCCCGTGCCGCCGGGAATGGTCTGGTTGAACACGACGCTGCTGGCGGTGCTCGGCCCGTTGTTAAGGACCGTGGCGACGTAAGTGGAATTGTTGCCCGCAATCACCGTGCCGGGCGTGACGACGGCGGAAACTTCCAATTCCGCCGAGGGACCGACAGTGATCGTGGAACTGGCCGTGTTGTTGACCGTCACGGGATCCGTTTCCAAGGGGCCGAGTCCGATTTGCGCCGTGTCGGTGATGTTGCCGACCGTCGTGGGACTCACCGTGACCGTGATCACCGCGTTGGTGCCGACCGGCACGGAGCCTAAGTCGAATTGGACGCCGGGCTGAGCCACTGTGCCCTGGCTGGTGGTGGAGGAAACAAAAGTCGCACCGGCTGGAATCGTGTTGGTCAGGACGACTCCCGTCGCCGTGTAAGGACCGTTATTGGTGACTACGATGGTGTAAGTCACCAAGCCCCCTTGCAAAAGCGAAACCGGCGAGGCGCTCATGCTAACCGCCAAATCGGCCATCGGCAGGGTTACCACCACCGAGGCTGAGGCTATGCTGTTATTCGCATAAGGATTGATGCCTGTCGTTCCCACGGTGGCCGTGCTGGTGGCCAGATCGGGAAAGCTGCCAATCAATAGGGTGGGCGTCGTCACCACGGAAATCGTGGCCGACCCATAGTCTGGCAACCCGCCAAGGGAAAGGAGCAAGTTGCTGCCGGGTGTCACCTGCGCCGGATAATTACTGGTGGTGACGAAAACGAAACCGGGGGGGAGAGTCTGGGAAATAACCACGTCAGCGGCCTCACTGGGACCGGCATTGGAAACAGTCAGGTTAAAGACCACATTGCTGGTGACCAGAACCGGCGTGGGGCTGGCCGTCATCGAAAGGGAAAGGACCGAACCGGGGCATTGTCCGCCGCCATCCAGGCAGTCGTACGGTGTGACGTTGAGACTCCAACACACCAGTTCGGCCGGGTTGCCGGTGATCTCGTCCGTCACGGTCAACTGCCAGACGCCGTTGAGGTTGGTGCCTGAGAGCGGAAGAAAGGTGGATAGAGGCTGTTCCGGCTGATAACTTCCGACAAAAGGCGCCGTCCCCATTGTGACCGGGGTCACCGCGTCGTCATCAAAGGTGGTCTGCTCGTTGGTGGAGCAGCCGGAACCGAAATTGGCGCCTTCGTAGCCATTGGGATACGCGGTCAGCACCACATTGGTGCCATTGGGTCCAGTCAACCTCATGTTTAAGCCCCCATCATATACCGCCGTGGCATAAACCGAGACCGTAATTTTGTCCGCGGCTTGCAAGTTTGAAACGGTCACCGGCGAAATAATGCCCGTAAGGTTTCCCTCGGGAATCACGTAGGGCGTTGCATTGGCAAACACCACGGGAGGCCCAATAATGCCCGTGGGAAGCTCAATGCTGTTGGTTTCAATCCCTTGGTCGTATTTCAAGACCAAAACCAGATCAATAGGCGTGCCACAGATAAAAGAAGGCTCCGTACTGAGGGTAAACGAGGCGGAGGAGTAGGCTTCGGTGCCCGGTGGCAAATCGGGAAAAGTCACGATGGATTGAGCGACGATGGCGCCCAGCGTGGTCGAGTAAAGAAAACCTTGAATACCGGTGCCAGAGGCGCGGCCTTGATTGGTGATGAGAAATGTCACATTGGCGCAATCGTCATAAGTTAACACCGAACTGCCGTTGCCGCTGGTGATGGATTCTGACTGCACCACGAGCACGGGTACGGCCATAGGCGGCTCCAGCGCGTTGATGATATTGCTGCCTGTCGGCGTCCCCCACCCTGTGCAAAGGTCGTAACCAGTAACAGCATAAAAGAGACTAGGACTGCCTGGCCAGGTGTTGTTTCCCACGGTGATGTCGTGAAAGTATTCGGCATAGTTCGGGCCTTTGGCCAGGGAATAAATGGCCGGGTTGATGAAGCCATCGGGAGGCAAGCCATAGATGGCGGCCTGCTGATTGATCATGGCGTTGTATCCCGCCCAAAGCGGCGAAGCAGCACTCGTGCCTCCTGAATCGGTTGTATAATAACCATCGGCTAAATCTTGATAGATTCCTATTGCTGTCAGCGCAACATCCGGACTGTTCCTATATACCGTGGATCCTTTATTGACCGTCATGTTGATGCCTTGTTGGTAGGACGGAATTGGGTAAAAGGTGCAGATGCCGCCGCTGCTGCCCCAATTCTCGTCTTCCACGTACTGTCCAGTTCCCCAAACCGATTCCGAGGCATAGGAAACTCCCAAACCGTTCATCTCCAACTGCGTCCCGCCAACCAGAATAAAGTAGGGGCTTTCGGACGATTGTGGGCCAAAGCCGCCCGGCCCGTTCGCACCGTCGAACGCGCCGCGGTCGCCTGACGCAAAGAAGACAGTCTGCCCTTGCGCGGCCATTTCCTTATAGAGATTGTCGGTCTCAGCATCGCCGCCGAAGGACCATGAAGAACTGAATTGCTTCGTGGCGATGGCGCTTGCCATAGAACTTAGAAGATCGTCACCAGTCCCGATTCCGAAAGAAGTCTCGAAAACATAAATGGCATCAAGGTTCGGGGCCATGGCCATGGCCATCTCGATATCCAACGAGACTTCCGGTTCCCCGCCGTCTGGAGTGGTCGCCCCGCCGTCAACGGGCACAATGACCACGTTCTGAGGCGGCAAACCCGTTGTCTGTTGATAGTAAAGGATGTCGCTCGGGTAAAAAGTGTCAAATTCAAGCAGTCCCACGCTTTGGCCCGCGCCATTCAGGCCGACTCCCGGAGCGTAAGCATTCCGAAAATCCGCGCTTATGTAGGAACCTCCCAGGCCGGAGCCATCATTAGGACTAGGATTGGGCTGATTGGTCCAAGGCTGAGTGGTCGAGCCTATCGGTCCGTGCCGGCGCAGCTTGCCTTTACCCAATTTAAGGTCAGCCGGCCGCGGCAACTGGTAATTGTCCAGGCCGGCAATATGCAACACAGGGATCGAAAAATCCATCGTTGGCTCCTTGTCAGGCGCATAGAATGTTCGGTTTTCAGTCGGATGCTCGTAGGTGAGAATATTGAGGTGAAGGGCCTTGCGGATGTCAGCCACCGAGGCCCGGACGGAGAGCACCAGGCGGTTTTCGTAGGTTTTGTTTTCCGTCAAGCCGTTGGACTTCGCGAACGCGCGCAATGCCTCATAATCAGCCACAGTAGGACCGAACTTGTCGGCGAATTGCGCCACGGTGAGGTAATGGCGGTAGTTCGGGCTTTTTGGATCGTAGATTTGCTGTAAAAATGCATCCAGCCCAGCCTGGTCGCGCATGGGAAGGCCGATGGACAGATAGAGCTGGTTGGTATCCGGCAAATGCCCCGTGGATTTGAGTCCATTGGCCACAGGCGGCGGAACATGGGTGCTCAACAGATAATGGTCCGCCGCGCGACCCGTGGGCGGAAACACAAAAAGTAAAACGGCGCACACCGCAACGCCCGCCGCAGGGCGCAAATTGGGATAAGGTTGTTTCATGTTCATTCGCTGCTGGAGGTTACATCAAGGCAGTGTGGCACTCAAGCGGAAGTAATGATAGATATTGGTTGCGGAAATCGTGAATGTGTAGAATCCGCCTGATGCCCCCGGAGTGGGGATGTTTTGCCATAGGTTGGTCGCTCCAGGCGGCGGCAATAGGATCGCTCCTTGGAGAGCATAATTGGAAGCATTTGTGCTCCAGGTCAATTGATAGCCCTGCGCCGCATTGGTGATGCTCAACGAGGTTTGATCCACCTCTATCTTGACAGAAGCGAATTCGCTGCCCTTGAGCGGCTCATAGACCCCTGAGCTGGCTGAGGCCTGGCACAACCCGATGCCTGCCACCGTCGGTATCGTCGCCACCGTCAATGTCTGGTTCGAGCCGTTAGGCAGGTCGGGTATGATCCAGGTAATCGTCTCGTTGGTATAACTCGCCGTTCCAGTCGATAGCAACAATCCGCCGCCGTTGGTCATAAAGCCATAGGGCAGCGCCAGGATGTTGGTGACGCTGCCGGCATCGGAAGGTCCGTTATTGGTGACCGCAAGGACGAAAGTGACCACTCCGCCGAGGTAAACCGGATCGGGATTGCCTGTCAAGTTTATGGCCAACTCGGCGCTGGCCGGGTTGACCAGATTGACGTTGGTAACCATATTGTTGGAATTGGGATCCGCCTGCATGGCCAGCGCAGTCACGATGTTGGTGATGTTGCCCACATTGGTAGGCGTCACATAAAGCTCGAAGCTCGTTCCGGCGTTGGTAGCCAGCGATGCCAAGTCAATAGTCAAGACGCCGTTGGTCACGATGATGGTCAAAGCGCCTTCGGTCACAGTGATATTGGTTAACGCGCCGCTAAGGCTGTTGCTCAGGTATTCGATGCCTGTGGGCAGGTAGTCGGTGATGACGACGTTGGTCGCGGACGATGGGCCAAAGTTTGTCACTGTCACGGAGTACGTCAGCAGATTATTGACGGTGGGCTGGATGTTGGTCGTGACAGTCACTTCCAGGTCGGAATCGTTCTCCACCGCCACGCCGGTGCTGATGCTGAGAATCCACCCGTTGCTGATGTAGCCGGAGTCGCCTGTCTCGTCGCATAGCGCCCAGAGCGACCAATTGCCGTTGGGGCTGGCGGCCAGGAAGGTGGAAAGATTGGCGGCGTACGTGGCGCCCAACGCAGGCTCAGGCGGCGCCACCGGGACGGTCTCGTTGGTCGGAACCGAGGGCAGGTTGGGCATCCTTTCGGAATTGGTGGTGGGCACGTAGGTTCCATTGGTTAACCTGGAACTCAAGGGCAAATAAACCGGCGCCGTTTGATCAAACGTCAGGGTGACCGGGGGAAAGACGGGAGAATAAGTGAGGCCGTAACCAACTCCGTAACCGCTGCCGACGTGGGACATCAGGATGGAATTGGAGCCGTTGGGCGCTTCCAGCACTGCATCCACGTCCTCGGGATAACTATGCCCGAAGTTGGCAAAGGTGACGGTCACCTTGGTGATCAGACCGGATACGCCAGAGACGTCGATCAGGGAAGGATAACCGTAGCCGGGAGGAATCGAATTGCTCGCAACAGTCGGCGCAACGAGGTTCTCATAGAGGAAAATCGTGTTCGTATTCGTGTAAGAAACTGTGTTGCCGCCGATCGTAAACCCGAACGAAACGGGGTTCAAGTTGGTGGCGTTCTGATCGTCCCGCAAGTTGAGCGTGGCGGTGATGTTCTGGCCGTTGCTGCCCTCCGCGGTGAACGTGAACGGTCTGGAGACGGTCGGTCCGTTCTGGATCAACGTGCCATAGCTGTTGGACGAGACGAAATTGGGAATCCCGTTGGAGGTTACCCCATTGGCCAGCACGAGGGTGGCCACCAGATTGCTGGCATTGCTGCCGCTTATGTCGCGCAGTCCCATCAGAATGGTCACCGTGTCATTGGAATAAATCACCCCGGTGGACGGTTGGATGCTGCCAGTCACGAACGCCGTGCCCGACTTGATGATATCGGCGCCGTTGCATTCCTCAATGGTCAGCAGGGCGGTGCTGGGACTGAGCAACTGGACGCCAGCCACGCCGGGCGGAACGGGGTAATTGTTGGTCAGGTTCAGTTGCACTGTATGATCCGGGCCGATGACGTGATTGTTGATGGGAGTCACGTAAAAATAGGCCACAGTCTGGCCGGGCAGGAAGGTCAAGTTGCTATTGACTTGATCGTAATTCACCCCGGCGACTCCAGATCCGTCCTCGGTGCCGTAAGAGACACTAATGATGTTGTTGGTCAACCCGCTCAACACCACCGGGATGATAGCCGAGGTGGCGCATTCGCTCACCGTGAAACTGGGGCTGCCGAAGGACAGGCCCACATAGACATTGGTGATTGTCACCACGGCGTTGGACGGCGCCACCACGTAGGAATTAGGCGTTGGACTGGAAAGGGTGATGTTGAACATCTTGTTGCTCTCCACCAGGTTGGGGTTGAGAATCTGCACGGTAAAGCTGTTGGTGGTTTGTCCTTCCAGGAAGTTCAACGTTCCATTGGTGGCAACATAGTCCACGCCGGGGATGGCATTGTCGTTCGTGCCGCTGCTGGTGGTGGCAAAGTTGACGGAGAGCGACCCCGTGTTCGCGTTGAGGCGGTTGACGGTGAAGGTTATGTTGCTGCCGTTCTCGCCAACGTAATAGGATCCGTTGGTGAAATCGACAACATTGGTGGCAAAGGCAAACCCGGTTACATCGCTGATAATGCCGACGGTGGCCGTGCCTGGCACTCCGACTTGCGCGCCGGAACTGGCATTAGTCGAAAGTTGGACTTGGAAAGACAAAACCGGATTGACGTTGGTCGTTTGCAAAATGGTGATGGGAATCGTTTCCAAACCCACGCCTGGCTGAAACGTCACCGTCCCGTTGGTGATGGGCACGTAATCCACCCCCGGCACGGCAAAGCCGTTGGTTTCCGAGGCGTTGGTCGGCGAATAGGTCGAATAATACACCGTGTTGTTGGTCGCGCTGGCGGGGCCTGTGCGCAAGATGGTCAGCGTCGCAGTGCCGGAGCCTTCGCTGACAAAGTAACTGGAGCTGTTGAAGTTGAAGGCGGGAATATCATTGACAATCGTCAGCACCGCCTGCGTCGGGCTGGCCAGGATGGGAGGCGTTGGGTAGCCGATGGGATTGGAAAGACCAAGGATGACGGTCGTATTAGGCTGGGGGCTGGTCAATTGGATGATCGGAATATTGTCGGTGACAGAGTTTTGTCCGTCGGCGATGGTCAACAGCGTGGTGGCGTTGGAATAGTTGACTCCCGGCAGGGCCGTGCCGGGGGATGTGGTGAGGGTCACCTGCACAGTCCCGGAGTTGCCGTTGGTGCGCAGGACCGTGATGACCGCGTTGCCAGCCCCCTCGCTGACGGTGTAATTGCTTTGTGAGAAAGTCAAATAGCCGGGACCGGTCAGGACGGTGTTGATGGTCAGCAATGCGCTGCTGGGCGAGGCGATGATGGCATTGGTGGCGTCCTCCATTTCCAAGTCCACTGTCGTGGCTTGAAACGTATTCGGGGAATCCAGTATTGTTATCAGCCAGTAGTTGGTGACCACCCCCGGGTAGAAGACCAAAATGTTCGTCGTAGGAATGTAATTGGTGAAAGGCGCCGCCGTCCCGTTGGTCCCCGTATAGAGGGTGACGGAAACGGTCGTGTTAGTATTGCCCACACGCACGATGGGGATGGCCACGGTGCCGGCGGTGGCGGTCTGGTTAAATCCCTGGGCCGCAAACTCAACCCCATCGTTGTTGTTGGTAATGATCAAGGTCGCCGTGACCTGCGGCCCGATCTCCTCGAGGTTGGCAGGAGGGTTGGTCAATTGCAGCGTGACGTAAAGGTCGGGCCCGATGCCGGCGTTTGCAATAATGGGCACCTCCACATACTCGAACGTCTCCCCCAGCGGGAAGTTGACCGTGTTGGTCACGCCGATATAATTGACTCCGGGAACGGCCTCGTTGGCGACCGCCGTATTATTGGAGGTGGAGAAGACCGCGCTGACCGACGGCGTCCCGAACGTGCCGCCCACGCGTTGGATGCCGATGATCGCATCGGTCGAACCGGTTGGACTTTCCAAAACTCCGTAAGTCTGCATAGCAAATTGAATCATGCCGTTGCCGGCATTGGCCCCGCCGTAAAGCCGCGCGAAATTATTCTCCGGGAGGTTATCAAAGGTGGTGAACCCGCCGGCCACATTGATTTCACCATTGGTTTGGAGGAGAATCGTGTCCACAAAGCCGTTGGCCCCGAAGCCGAAGTTGATGCTCGGATCCACTGTGCCATCGGAATTGAGCCGCGTGATACCGTTGCGCGTCACCCCACTGGCCTGCGTGAAGGATCCTCCGACCAAGATGCGAAGCTGATCATCGAGCACCACAGCCTGGACATTGTTGTTGCATCCGACGCCGATGTTGAAATTGGTGTCTGTGGTCCCGTCGGTGTTGAGGCGGGCGATGTAATTGAAACTGCCGCCGTTCACTGCAGTAAATAGGCCCCCGATCAATATCCGCCCGTCCGGCTGCACCGCCATCGCGCGGACCGAGCCGTTGATGTCAGACGAGATGCCGTCGAACGCGGCAAAGTTGGTGTTCAACGTCCCGTCCGGATTCAATTCCACCAGGTAGTGGTGACTCTGGTTGTCAAATGAGGTAAAGTCGCCGCCGACCAGGATTTGGTTGTTGGGCGTAATGGCCAGGGTATGGACGACGGCATTGGTGCCAGTCGCTCCGAAGCCAAGGTTGAATGTAGGGTCAAATTGTCCCTGATACGTCACCCGGGCGACGCCGCCTGCGGGGTTTCCGTCATAGTTGGCAAACGCGCCACCAATGATGTAATTCGTGGACACGTTGGTGGTTGTGGTTGGCAGCAGCATGTTGGTAATGGCATAGACCGTGGCATCCGCGCCGGAGCCGGGATTGAAGGAAACGTCCAATCCGCCATTGAGGTCCAACCGGGCAATGCGGGAGCTGTTGACCTGGTCCATCTGTGTGAAGTTGCCCACAACCATAATGTTGCCATCGACCTGGCCCGCATTAGGCGGCTGACTCAACACCTGCCAAACCGTGCCATTGGCTCCGGTCAAACCAGCCAAGAAACCCGAGTCAAAACTACCGTTGGCCAGCATGCGGGCCACAAAGCCAAAGGGGAAGCCGGCATAGGAAGAGAAATCACCCCCCGCCAGGATGCTGGCATCCGGTTGGAGCGAAAGGGAATTGACGAATGTGTTGAAGCCAGCGCCATTTTGAGTGGTGGTATCCACCGAGCCGGCCGAGTTGATATGCAACGCGGGGTCTAGGATGGTCAAGACTGCGTATTCGGGAAACAAGCCCGCCACATTGGTGGGGCTGCCGCTGAAAAGCTCCAAACCAACGATGCGGT
>Ga0302325_10012715_pt1 | contig 18026 bp, 9 predicted proteins | sample Palsa_T0_2_FD_201948 | JGI IMG/M metagenome (GOLD analysis project Ga0302325, IMG submission 201948) | Peat permafrost microbial communities from Stordalen Mire near Abisko, Sweden - Palsa_T0_2 | ecosystem: Environmental > Terrestrial > Soil > Palsa > Peat permafrost | place: Sweden: Abisko...
GTCGCCCCTGGCGGGCACTGGGGAGCGGTGCGTCGGTCAGTTGATGATGGTCCTCGATGCCGCCGTGGTCGATCTGACCATCAACCTGCCCCTCCGATGGGCGACGGCCCTCGTTCTCGGTGTCGCCCTCATCCCCTCCCATGAAGGGACGGGTACAGACGACGGTGTCGACGTGCTGGGCATGGCCCCGCTGTACCGGGCTCGGTCACGACCCAACTCCCGGGTCACGACTCGTCAGGGCGCATACTCCGGCTCGATGTTGTCTTGGTCGGTGGCCGAGATGTTCGAGTTACTGGTGAGGACCGTTCCCGCCGGGGGCGTGAGCGTGGCCGTGTTGGTCAGCACCGGTGGCGTGTACGTCCCCCCGATCTTGGCCACCACTGTGTAGATGATGGATGATCCCGGGGGCAGATTCACCGTGTCGTCGATGTTGGCGTACGGCGTGCCCGTGGCCACCGCCGTGTAGCCGGTCGGGGTACCTCTTCCGGCGGCGGCCGTGTAGCTGTCGCCCTCCAGATTGGGGTTGGTGTTGAAGGTGTCGTTCACCACCACTCCGTTGGCCGCCGTGGTCCCGTTGTTGGACACGGTGATGGTGTAGGTGATCCATCCCTCGGCCCCCACTTCCCCCGTCTCCGGGGGAGGACCCGACGTGCCGCCGTGGTTGTCGCACTTGACGATGTTGAGCGTCTCCGGCAACGCCGGCGGCAGGGTGGAGGTCCCGGTCTCCACCAACGGGTTGGGGTTGGTGTCGACGGTCATGAGCGGCGACGCCGAACCGGAACCGGAACCGGTGCCCGAGCCCGCCCCTTTGTGGTGGTGCTTCTTCGAACGCTTGGGCCCATGGGCCTTGGCCTTCTTGGTGCCGGCGGCCAGGGCCGGGCCGCCGGTGGGGAAGGTGGCCGTGGGCTGGTCGATGGTGTAGGTGCCCACGTAGGTCGGATGCGTCCCGGCCATCACGTCGGCGATGACCGTCGAGGTGCCGGCCGCGCACGAGGCGCCCTTGAAGACGAAGGCGGCGTTCCCGTCGTCGTCCAGGGTCCCGGTCACGGTGGTGGTGCCCGACGCCTGGTTGACCGGAGCGCCGTCACCGGGCTCCCAGCGCCAACCCTGGCCGCAGCGGCTGTCGAGCTCGGGCGAGGAGATTTCCACCGGCTGCTCGGCGTAGACGGGGCTGGTCTCCACGTAGAACACGGCGTAGACATCGGACTCGCCGCTGGCGTTGGTGTCGCCCGTCTCCACCTCGTCGTTGGGGTACACGTCGATGCCCTCAGGGGTGACCACGGGCGGTTCGACCTGAAGGACGTCGAGGGCCGTGAGGTACGGGGCCACGGTCAGGTCGGCCTCGACCACGTCCGACCCCGGGGCACAGGGACTACCGTCGACCACCACGGTGGCGTCCCCGTCGTCGTCCAAGACCACGGTGATGGAGTCGATGCTGGTGCGCGGAGCCCTGGTGGTGCCGCCCTGGAGGGTCTCGAAGGTGATGGTCCCTTCGCAGGACTCCTGGAGCTGCGACGAGTCGATGTGCACCGGGTCACCGGCATACGAGGGGCTGGTCTTCACTTCGATGACGTCGTGGACCTGGGAGCCGTCCATCAGCGCCCCGTCGGTGTCGTAGGCGCCGATGTCGCAGGGGGCGACCCGGGGCGAGTGGCGCTGGTCGGTGGCCGGGCAGAAGGCGGCGGCCACGTGGTCGACTGCTGCGCTGGTGGCTTCGAGCTCGATGGTCTGGGTGGGCCCGCCGTTGTCCTGCAGTCCGGCCGGGTCGAGTCCGGACGGCGTGTCCGGCAGGTCGTTGTTGGCCGTGCTGAACCCGCAGCTGCCGTCGTCGTCGAGGTTGTAGCCGTCGTCGGTCTCGAACGTCCCCGCGCAGTCGGTGGCCCCGGTGCCGTTGGCCACGATGGTGGCCGTGATCGTCAAGTTGCCGTCGTGGAAGTCGATGTCGGAGGCGATGTTGCCACAGTCGCCAGGGGGGGTGGTGCAGCCTCCGGAGACGCTGTTGCCCGAGACGGTTGCGTTGCTGACGGTGGCCGAGCCGCTGTTGTAGATGCCGCCGCCGGCCGCGCCGCAGTATTGGTCGCAGCCCGTATTGGCCTGGTTGGCGGCCACGGTGCTGTTGAACAGGGTCAGGGTGCCTGGACTCTCGTTGTCGATGCCGCCGCCGTCGGGTCCGCAGTACTGAGTGCAGGAGTTGTCAGCCTGGTTCCCCGACACCGTGCTGAAGGAGACGGTGGCCTTGCCGTTGTTGTCGATGCCGGCACCGGAGCCGGTGCAGTACTGATAGCAGTTCCCACCACCGCCGGCGGGGTTGGTGGTGTTGTCCGAGATCGTGCTGTCGGTGACGGTCAGGGTGCCGCCAGCCTGATTCTCCACACCGCCGCCGTAGGCGCCGCAGCTGTCGCCCATGCCGCATCCGGCGCTGACAGTGTTGTCGGTAATGGTGCTGTCGGTGATGGCCAACGTGCCACCCGTGTCGTTCTCCACGCCGCCGCCGTCGGCCCCACAGCTGCCGCCGCACTTCACGCTGTTGTTCGTCACCACGTCGTCGGTCAGGGCCAGGGTGCCCTCGTTCTCAACACCGGCGCCGGAGCAGAAGCCCCCGCAACCGATGTGGCCGTTCTGGATGGTGATGCCCGAAATGGTGACCGAGTAGCCGGCGTCCACGTGGAAGTCCTGCACCGCGTCCTGGCCGTCAACGGCCAGCTGGCTCGGGCCCGGACCCTGGATGGTCAGGTTCTTGCTGATGTCGATGGTCCCGCCGGTGAGGAGGATGGGGGATCCCGGCGGGCAGGTGACGGCGAAGGTGATCACGTCATTGGGTAGGGCGGCGGACACCACGGCCGGGAGTGAGCCGGCGCCGCTGCCAGCGCAGGTGGTGACGGAATCGGTGGCGGCATCGGCCGGCGAGGCCGAGACGGCCACCAGAGACATGGTGGCCAGACCGGCGGCCAGCAGGGCTACCGGGCCCCGGACCGACCGCAGTGACCCCACCACGCAACGTCGCATTCGGGCTCCAAACCCGAGTGTGGCCCAGCCTTTCATGTCGCCCCCCGAACTCGTTTCGTGTTCAAATCACGGCGAGCGTCTCACCCACCACCCAAAGTGTATTGAGGAAGCGAGGGCCAGCACATCGACAGTTCTGACGATATGGGGACCTTTCCGGGGCCTGGAGGGGTCCCAGCACGACACTCGGGCGGCCCACAGGATGGGCGTCCGCCCCCCATCTCGCCCATATGGCCGGCCCGTCCCGCCACCCCGACCGATCGGGCTCGGTCCGGGCTTCCAAGACGGGCGCCCCCACCCGGCTGTCGCTGGGGACCAGCTTCGGCATGTCGATGACGCTGGGTAGGGGCTACTCCATGGTCGACACCCTGGTTGAGTTCGAGGACAACCGCCGCATCGCATGGCAGGCCCGTCGCCCGGGCAAGTCGATTGCCGCCCCATTTCCATGCTCGTTACGGAGAATTTGAAGCCCATGTTCTGATCTCGTCGGGTGAAGTCCTCGCTGGAGAGTTGCGCCGCCGTGCCCTCAGGCTGGTCAAGGACTGGGGTTGGCCTTCGCCGTGACGAACTTGAGGAAGACTGGACCCGTTCCCAAGCTGGAGAGCCGTTTGTTGTCTACGAGGAGCTGGGAACCGTCGTGTGGCCAAATGGAGCGGACCTTGCCCCTGACGTCCTGCATCAGCAGGCGGCGACTCCAGCCTGATCGCCTGTTCCGACGCTTATTCGATCGCTCACCTGAAGACCACCTAGCGTTGGCCACAGGGCCGGAGCCGGTGAGTTTCGCTACCGAGCCGGTGAGATCCCCGACCAAGAGGAATCCCTGTTCGGAGAGGTCTGAGCCTCCGGCTATCGTTGCGCAGGCAACTATGGCGACGACCACAGGACAGATCAGCAGCGCCCAGGTGGCCGACCGCCGACGCTGGCTGGCCTTAGTGGTGCTGTGCGTCGGGCAACTCATGATCGTGCTGGACGCCACCGTGGTGAACGTGGCTCTTCCCACCATCCAGAGGGACCTGCACTTCTCTCAATCCTCGCTGGCCTGGGTCATCAACGCCTACCTCATCACCTTCGGCGGCCTGCTCCTACTGGCCGGGCGTCTCGGTGATCTCATCGGCCCCAAGAGGATCTTCGTCACCGGCCTCAGCGTGTTCACCGCCGCCTCGGCCTTCTGCGGCTTCTCCGAGAGCCAGGCCGAGCTGATCGTGGCCCGCTTCGTCCAGGGCGCGGGGGCGGCCATCGTGGCCGCCACCATCCTGGGCATTCTCGTGACTCTCTTCCCCGAACCGAGGGAGAAGGCCAAGGCCATGGGCGTCTACGCCTTCGTGGCTTCGGCCGGCGGTTCGATCGGGCTCCTGGCCGGCGGGGTGCTCACCCAGGCCCTCAGCTGGCACTGGATTTTCTTCATCAACCTGCCCATCGGGTGTGCCGCCCTTCTGTTGGGCATCGCCTTCGTCCCGTCGCACAAGGGGACGGGGACCCACGACGGCGTCGACGTCCTCGGCGCCGTGATGGTGACGACGGCCGTCATGCTTCTCGTCTATGCCATCGTGAAGGCCAGCGACTACGGGTGGGAATCGGCCCACACCATCGTCGTGGGTGTCGTGGCCCTGGCCCTGCTCGGGGGGTTCGTCCGCCTCGAGGCGCGCCTCACCCATCCTCTCGTCCCCTTGCGGATGTTCCGCTCCCGCAACCTGGCCGGGGCCACCTTCGTTCGGGTGCTGTTCCCCATCGGCATGTTCGGGCAGTTCTTCTTAGGGGCGCTCTACCTCCAGCACGTCCTCGGCTACAGCGCCATCACCACGGGGCTGGCCTTCATGCCCATGAACCTGACGGTGGGGCTCTTCTCGCTCGCCATCGCCGCCCGGGTCATGACCCGCCTAGGGGCCAAGCTCACGCTGCTGCCCGGTCTCGCCCTCATCGCCGGTGGGCTGGCGCTCTTCTCGCGGGTGCCGGTCCACGGCCACTACCTGACCGACGTGCTCCCGGGGATGGCCCTCTTCGGCATCGGCGCCGGGCTGGCCTTCGCGCCTTCCATCTCCCTGGCCATGGCCGACGCCGCCCCGGCCGACGTGGGGCTCGCCTCCGGCCTGGCCAACGTGTCCATGCAGATGGGAGCGGCCATCGGCATCGCCGTCCTGGCCAGCATCTCGTCGTCGCGCACGAGTGCTCTACTGGCCCGGGGCGTGTCGAACAATGCCGCGCTGACCAGCGGCTACCACGTGGGCTATCTCATCGCCACCGGATGCATCGTGGCCGCCTTCGTGCTGGCCGCCGCGATCCTGAAGGACCGCGACATCGGCAAGGCCCCGACCGCCGAGCAGCGCACGACGCTGCACATGGGCGAGGGCGAGACGGGGCTCTGAGAGCCGCTTGCGTCAACTGACCTGTTCCACTCCCGGCAGTCGGCACAGGTGGGGGGGTTGGGGACGACCGAAGAGGTAGCCCTGCGAGTAGTCGCAACCGACCCGGGACAGGAAGGCGAACTGGGCCTCGGTCTCGACGCCTTCAGCCACCACCCGCAGCCCCAGGGTACGGGCCAGTTGGGTCACGGCGTTTACGATGGCCTCGTCGTGGTCGGACTGACCGAGGCCCGAGACGAAGGAGCGGTCGATCTTGATGGTGCTGATGGGCAGGTCCCGGACGTAGCGCAGTGAGGAGTAGCCCGTCCCGAAGTCGTCGATGGCCAGCTGAATCCCGAGTTCGTGCAACTCGATCAGCCGGCGACGGGCCTCGTCCTCGTCGGCCGGGAGCAGCGTCTCGGTGACCTCGAGGACGAGCCTGAGGGCGCGTGGGTCGATGCCGGCGCTCTGCAGGGTCGAGCCGATGGTGTCGGCTAGGTCGGGCTCGGTGAGCTGGCGTCCCGACAGGTTGACGCTGACGGCCAGGTGGTCGTCGACGGGGAGATCGGCGTTCCAGTGCTGGACCTGGGAGCAGGCCTCGGACAGGACCCACTGCCCGATGGGGACGATGAGGCCCGTCTGTTCGGCCACGTCGAGGAAGTCGACGGGCAGCAGGAGGCCCCGGGTGGGGTGCTGCCACCGCAGCAGCGCCTCCACCCCCACCCAGCGGCGGCTGGCCGTCTCCACGATGGGCTGGTAGAAGACGACGAGCTCGTCGCGCTCGAGGGCCCGGGCCAGGGCCGTCTCGGTGTGGACACGCTGACGGGCCACGGCCCTGGTGGCCTGGTCGAAGAGCTGGACCCGACCCTGTCCGCTGCGGGCCTTGGCCAGGTACATGGCGTAGTCGGCGTCACCGAGCAGCTCTTCGGGACTGGGGCCGTCGTCGTCGACGAAGGCGACACCGATGCTGACGCCGATGTGGAATTGCTCGCCGTTGATCACGAAGGGGGCGTCGATGGCCGTCATGGCCCGCTCGGCCAGCGCCATGACGGCGTCCTGGCTGGCCATGCCCTCGCATAGGATCACGAACTCGTCGCCGCCGAAGCGCGACAGGGTGTCCGAGGTCCGCAGGACAGAGCGGAGCCGGTCGGCCACGCAGATCAGCAGTTCGTCGCCGGCCCCGTGGCCCAGACTGTCGTTCACCAGCTTGAAACGGTCGAGGTCGAGGAACATCACCACCGGTGGCGGGCCGTCGTGGCGTACGCCCCGGGCGATGGCGTGGCGGAGACGGTCGACGAGGAGCAGTCGGTTGGGGAGACCGGTGAGTGGGTCGTGGAGCGCCTGGTGAGCCAGTTTCTCCTCGGCCTCCTTGCGGTCGGTGATGTCGCGGACGTTGACCACGTATCCCCCCACCGACGAGCGATTGCGCATGTCGGTGACGACGGCCTCGGCATGGCGCCAGGAGCCGTCGCGGTTGAGGATGCGGAACTGCAGCGGGTCGATGACAGCCTCGGTGCGCAGCAGCTCCCCGAGCTCCGGTTCGACCCGGGCCCGGTCGTCGGGATGGACGAGCTCCGTGGCCCGGCGCCCGATGAGCTCGGCCGGGTCGCGCCCGAGCAGGGACTTCGTGGCCGGGCTGGCATAGAGGATGACCCCGGCGGCACCGAGAACGAGGGTGGTGTCGGAGGAGTTCTGGACCAACGACCGGAAGCGCTCTTCGCTAGTGCGTAGCGAGGATTCCGCTTCCTCCTTCTGCATGCTCGTGGCCCCGGCCATGCGGATGACGAACAGCAGGACGAAGGTCTCCATGACGCCGATGGTCTCGGCCTTGGCCAGGCTGAGGAACGACGGTACCCAGCCCTGCCAGATGCCGAGTTGTCCGATGGTGATGCCGACCAGGCTCCAGAATGCCGCCAGTCGCCACGTCCGCGACCCGCTCTGGGAGATGTTCTCGAGGGCGACGAAGGCGTAGGCGCCGATGACGACCGCTCCCCACCCCGTCATGTAGATCACGGTGGTTACGGCGCCGATGTGGAAGGCCACCCGCAGGTTGAGCCGCAGCCGGGTCGGGCGGCGGCGGTAGAACCACTCGATGAACATGCTCAGCGCCGGGATGCCCACGAAGATCACGATGTAGACGCCGACGGGGAGATGGGCCACCAGTCCCAGATGACGAAGGACCAGGAGGATCACGAAGGCGGCCGGACCCATCATGTAACTCAGGATGCGCGGGCCGAGTCCGGTCGACTTGGCCGATGCAGCGGGGCCCAGCTCGACCGCCGCCACCGTCGCCACCGGCCCCGACACCCCTTGTCGCGGGTGCGTGGTGGAGCGGGGGTCCGGTTCCGACGGTGCCGGTGGCTCGGTGGGGGAGAGCGCGCCGGGAGCATCCGACGGCGCGGCTGTGGTCGGGTCTCGTCGTCGTGCGGTGAGCATCCCGAGTCCCCCTCGACTCCTTACCTCCGCGTGTGCGGAAGTCATCGACGGAAGTTTCGGGGGCCTTGAGCGACGCCGGCCCATGACCGGCCAGGAAGTCGGCCCCCTCCCGGAGGCGGGGCCCGCTACCCTGCTGACCTGGTCTTTTTCGTCAGGAAGGGCCGAGGGCGGCGGCTCGGTCGGCCAGGGCCGGATCACGCCAACTACGGCATATCTCGGCGAAGGCGGGGGTCGGGCCCTTCCAAGCCAGGTCTCCCACCGATCCGAGCAGCGACCGGTCCACCCGCAAGGTGGCCAGGTCACGGAAAAGCATGGCCTTGTCCCGCTCGTCGGCCAGGCGGGCGGCCAAGGTGGCGGCCCCCCGCACGCTGCGGACCACGAGGGGATCCCAGTCGGCCGCCCGGTCGGGGATGTCGGGGATGTGCCCGTAATGGGCCAGGACCACCGAAGCCGTCCGCTTGCCCCAGCCGGACAGCCCCGGGAACCCGTCGGCGCTGTCACCCACCAATGCCAGCCAGTCGGGAATGGAGGTCGGGTCGACGCCGAACTTGGCCCGGACGCCGTCCTCGTCGGTGATGGTCCCCGCCCGTCGGTCGAGTTGGACCACGTGCCGACCGTCGACGCACTGGGCCAGGTCCTTGTCCGGGGTGCAGATGAGGACCTGGTTCACCGACGCATCTTCGGCGGCCACGGCCGCCCCCGAGGCCAGAGCGTCGTCCGCCTCCAGCTCGACCATGGGCCAGACGAGGACCCCGAGGGCGTCGAGGGCTTCCTCGAGAGGGACGAATTGGGCGCTCAGGACCGGGTCGATGCCGGCGCCCGACTTGTAGCCGGGCCACATGTCGTTGCGGAAGGACTCGATCACGTGGTCGGTGGCCACCCCGACGTGGGTGGCGCCGTCGGCCAGCATCGAGACCACCGAGGAGACAACGCCGCGGACGGCTCCCACCTCGGTGCCGTCAGCGCCGGCGCGCGGCGGCGCTCCGAAGAAGTGTCGGAAGAGTTCGTAGGTACCGTCGACCAAGTGGACCCGAATCCCGCTCTCCATGGCAAAACACTGCCACAAGGGGTCCGGCTGCACCCGATCCAACAGCGACATCACGGCCCCTACAAAGGCCGCAGTCCGGGCAGATGTTTTGTATCAGCCCTAGGTAAAGCGTACTGCCGGGGCGACGGCCGGTTCTGGACCGTGCCTTAAGGGACGGTGAAAAGCCTGTGGCCCCCGATCCTGTCCCATTCGGGAGGAAGGGTGCACCTCGCCGCCTGAGTAGCCCTGAGCTTACCTATGTCGGTGGTGCCACCACCGTTGCGGTGACCGTGTCGACTCCGTAGCTGAATTGGAAGTACGACGGCGACCCAGACGTGCACCCACCACCACCCTCGGTCGGGGCTTCTATCGTCGTGTCGTTTGAGATGACGGCACCCGGGTCGGGCATAGACGAACCTTGCGTGAGCTGGCCGGAGATGCCGCCAGCGGCATCGAACAGGGTAAAGGCGGTACCCGTCGGCTGGCTGCATTCGGCCGAGAGATTGACGCCCATCGAGGCCAATGTGGCCGCACCGGTGGCTTGAAGCTCGGGATCGCTGTCGGAGTCCAGCTGGACGTTATCGTCAGAAGCACTGTCGAATGTCGCGGCCCCGTTCACCTGGAGTCCTCCGTAAACGAAAATGGCGCCGCCGGAGCTGGTCAGAGATCCGATCGCTGCGCCGCTCTCGAAGGCCTCGAGGAAAGCGCCGTCAGACACCTCGACCGGGTTTCCCCCTGAGTTGAACGATGCACCCTGATCCAACTGGAATTGCCCGGCGCCCGTGACGATAAGGCTCGACACGTCGTTCCCCGATGAATCGACAAAGGCGACCGTTTGAGACTCGAAGTCCAGGGTGAGGTCGAAGTCACCGCTGACGGTTCCCTCGAGGTCGAGCGCTGCACCGTTCATGGTCCACGTCTGATTGCCCTCGAGTTCTATCGGTGCACTGAGGGTGAGAAAGGGTGACGCACCGTTGACCTTTTTCGTCGTACCGGTGATGTTGTTGTAGAGGGGGATGGGGCCACCGGCGATGTCCAAAGATTGCTCTTTTCGCGCGGTCGTGCCGTCGAAGTTGATAGTCAACACTCCGAGGCCGTCTAAATCATCAGTGCTCACGTTGCAGCTCGGTTTCGACTTCGTGCACAGGAAGGACGGGAAGTCAAGGATCACCGCACCGTCAGCAACCGTGGGTGCCTTGCCATGTTTCCAGTTGGCACCGTCGGACCAATCAGTGTCTCCCGTCTTGGCGCCTTTACCCGTCCACGTGAACGTTTTGAAGATGACGGCGTGGGCACTCGGCGAGTAGGCAGACGAGAGCACAGTCACGACTGTTATCGTCATCGTCAACACCACGAACATACGCAAACGGCCTATCGCTGGCCTCCGTCTCTCGCGCATGCCATTCCCCTCGCCTCGCTGTATTGCGGCAGATAACGATGCTACCGCACGACCGTCGCAGCTACCCCACGACGGATGGCTGCGCCGCCCGGTTGCCACCAACGTCGACCCCGCTGAGAACGAGCAAGCCGCAGCGTATGCGAGGAAGCTCGTCCGCTTCATCGAGATTCGCCAGGAGGTAGCAGCCCGCATCGTCGACGCCGATGTCGTAGGCCCAAGACGCTAGAGAACATCGGCTGCCATCTACTGCCCCGTCCTCCAATCCAGAACCGTCGCGTTGCGCTCATTGACTCAGAGCACCGGTCCCGATCCGAAGGGTGTGAGATCGGGGACGCCCGGTAACCGAATCAACGGTTCGTTCGTTGAATGGTCAGAGGGTCGGGCCCGGGAGATCTTGCGCGTCCGGTCGGGGGTTGTTTCTCGGGGTCGGGCCTAGAGTGGGAACGAGGGGAACGGGGGGTTTGTCGTGAGGCACAAGGTGCAGGTGATGATGGTTCTGGTACTGGGCCTCGGCGGCCTCGCCGCCCTGAGCACGCCGGCGGTGGCGGCCCCGGCGCCGACGCTCAGCCAGTCGGCCAGCCCGACGAACTTCTCGACCACGGGCACGGTGGAGACCGTCTCCTTCGTGGTGGTCAACAACGCCACCAGCTACCAGATGAAGAGCGTCTCCGTCCAGGACAACCTCGTGCCTTCCGTCACGTGTCCCTCCGCCACCCTGGCCAAGAGCACCAGCGAGACGTGCACGGGAACGCTCACCATCACCGCGGCGGAGGTGAGCGCCGGCAGCTTCACCAGCTCGGCCGTCCTCACCGGCACCATCGACGGCACCAACGAGGCCGTCACATCGCTACTGACGGTGGACACGGCTCTGACCCTCACGGAATCGGCGGACCCCTCGAGCTACTCGGCCCCGGGCACAACGATCACCTACACCTACGTGGTCACCGACACCGGCGTGGGGAACGTGTCGGCGGTGGACGTCACCGACCCGCTCACCGATCCCGGGTCGTGTACCGGTACGGCCACGACGCCGGGAGCGAGCGAGACCTGTACCGGCACCTACAAGGTGACGCAGGCCGACGTTAACAACGGCCGCATCGTCGACGCTGCCTCGGTGACGGCCACCGGCCCGGGCACCACCACGGACTCGGCCACGTCAGGGGACACCATCGAAGCCACGCCGTTGTCGCTGTCGGAGACTGGCGTGAACGAAGGATACGACCCCACCAGCACCAGCCCGGACCTGACCGACGCCTCGGCGCCGTCCACCGCCGACACCGAGGCGTACGGCAACCCCGGTGACCAGGCCCCGCACACCTTCTACGACTACGAGGACACGACGGCCACAGCTCCTCCGGATCCCCAGGCACCGAACGGCATCGGGAACGCGGCCGGGTACGTGGAGGACGCCCATCAGCTCCTCGAGTTCGGCTACACGGTGACCAACACCAGCGCCAGCACGCTGTCAGGCGTCACCGTCGCCGGGTCCCTGCCCGGCGCCGCCACCTGTACTGGCCTCGGCGCCGGAAACTCCCTGGCCCCGGGCGCCACCGCCTCCTGCGCCGCCACCCACGTCACCACCACCGCCGACATCGAAGGGGCGGAGGCCACGCAGCAGCTGGTCGACACCGCCTCAGCCACGGCCCTGAATCCCCAGGGGCAACCCGTCACCCCGGCGTCGTCGTCGGCGTCGTTCATCGTCCCCGTCTACGGCCTCGACCAGATCCCCGCAGCGGGGGAGATCATCGCCGGACCGTGCATGGCCAACAACGTCGGCGATCCCGCCGCCTGCACCCTGAAGCCGGCCAAACCGGGCTCGGGGGCGAATCAGTCGAGTGTCATCAACGCCGATCTGGCCGTGATCTCGGAGGACACTTCCCCCCAGAGCACCCAGACGCCGGACCCGAGCGGGGGCCTGTTCCAGGGCAACATCGCCCCGGCCGCCGTCCCCGTGGTTCTCGATCTGGACGGGCTGTCCTACGAGGTCGACAACGGGACCGACATCCCCTATCCGTTGGGCTCTACGAACGACCCGCGGGCTCCTTCTGACAACCCCGATTCCTTCACGTACACCACCAAGAACGAAGCCGATCCGGGCGAATCGGACATCTGGATCGAGAACGGCTCCTACACCGACCCCTCACCGGCGCCCAACTACAACCCCGCCATCAACGTCGTCCTGGGCAACAACATCTACGTGTCCGGCCTATCGGTGACGGGAAACGACCACTCCGGATTCCACGCCCAGACTGTGGGGAACGCCGGGGTGCACGGCAACGGCACCACGAACCTCGTCCTCGTCAACTTCACGGCGTCGAACATGCAGGGAGACGGGATAAACCTGGAGGCGTTCTACTGCGGCACGGGGTCGCGGGCCTGTGCCCGGACGTCGGCCACGACGTGGAACACGCCGCAGTCTTCGTCCCCACCCACGCCTACCGAGACGGCCAACGGTCGCTGCGGGCTGGCGCCCATCGGCACCACGTTCGACACCTTCGACAATTTGGTGCTGACTGGCAGCGACATGTGCACCATTGACGCCGAAGAAGACAGTGCCAACACGCAGCCGGGATCGATGACCTTCAACGGGCTGTACACGAACGGCATGGTCGAGATCTCGGCGCCGTCGGTGGGGCCGATCACCTTCAACGACTGGATCGCCGCACCCGACGCCAAGGGGGCGGCACCGGACACGACGCTGTGGATCACCGGCGGCTCGCTCAGTGCCGGTCCCTATCGCGGTCCCATCACCGTGAACGACTCCCAGATCACGTGCGGCGGCTACTCGGCCGGTCCGTACCAGGCCTGTCTGGTGGGCGGCGACGTGGTGGCTCCCTACGGCACCCTCCCCCCTTGCGGCGACGCCACTCCCTGGGTGGCCGGCGACGCCTGGACGGTGGGCGCCCCCTGTTCGCCGGGCCTGGTCGTGAACAACTCGTCTATCGACATCACCAGATTCGTGAAGAGCCAGGACCGGCAGATCGCGGGGGGCACCTGGAACGTCTTCGACGACGACTGCATCGTGGACACGACCAAGGGCGTGAAGACCCAAGGGTTCGTGATCAACGCCGACGGCAACCACTTCACGCAACTGACCAACGACAGCGGCACCTTCACCCCCGGTTCCGTGTGCGGTAACGCGCTGGCCGGTGCGGCGGCGGGAACGACCGTGGTGGCCGCCGCCGACGGCAGCTACGGGCCCACCTTGACCAAAGTGGCGTCGGGGACCATCACGTCGAGCGACGCGGCCACGTTTACCATCGGCACGGCCGGGTCGTTCACCGTCGAGACGAGCAACGGCGGGGGCGCCCCGTCCTGGGTCCCGGCGCTCGTCGTCGGGGACATGGGCATCGACGCCGACACGCCGCTGCCCGACGGGCTCACGGCCACCGACAACGGCGGATCGCTGACCATCAGCGGGACGCCGGCGGCCGACGCCGTCTCCACCACCGTCAACGTCATCGCCGACAACGGAGGCGACGACGTCATCCAAGCGCTGAGCCTGACCATCGACCCGTAGGGTGTCAGCCGACGAGCGTTGCCTCATGGCGGGACTGACCTGTGGGAAGGTCATTCGCCTTTCGATCCTCGTCGTGGCGGGCGGCACCGGTCTCCTTCTGATGCCAGCGGCGGCTGAGCCTCCTGCCGAGCGCTCATCTCGAAGACCGAATGATAAAATCGCTGAGAGGAGGAGCGGATGAGGGCCTGGCGGAAGCTCAACGAGGCGGCCCACCGAACGCACCCGACGTTCTTGATGGCCGTGGCCGGCGTGTACCTGGTCACCGCTGTCGGAGGACTCGTGTTCCTCTCGACCATGCGGGGCTCCGGCCGTACCTCGGTACCCATGTGGGTCTACTGGCTCTTGGATGTCCTGTGGTTCGGACTCGCCGGGGTGAGCTTCTTCCGGGCCCGACGCGATCTCTCCCGCCAGGACACGATCGGACCCTAGGTCGGCGGCTCTCGGGCCGGCGTCCGCTGTGGTGACCCGAGCCCGACCGGCAGGCGCCCCGGGGACACAGTGGGGCGTGAGGCACAAGGGGTCACCACGATCGTCAATGGTGACGATGGTGAATGCGACCCGGCCGATGGGAAAATAGTGACTGGTTACGGCCTTTGCATCGGCCCGGGGGGCAGGCACATGAACATCGGTCTCCGTCATCTGACACGTCGACCACCGATGCTCCTGGCCGGGGCGTCGGCCCTCGTGCTGGCCACACTGGTCGGTGTCGGGGTGGCCCCGCCCGCCGCCTCGGCGGCGCCACCATCTCCGCCCGCCGGCGCCGTCATCGTGAACAACGGCAGCTACTCGCCCCAGAGCAGTCTTCCCGCCGCCTGCGCCACCCCTGCCTACCCGACCATCGCCGCCGCCGTGAGCGTCGCCACACCCAGCGAGACGATCTATGTCTGTGCCGGTAGCTACGACGAGTACGTGACGATCACGACCGATGACCTGACCCTGGACGGGGCCCAATACGGGATCGATCCCACCACCCGGACGGGACCGGAATCGACCATCGACGACGCCAACGGGTCGATCCAGATCGAGGCGGACAGCGACACCATCAATGGCTTCACTATCGAGGGGGCGACGAACGACCCCTTCACTGATCCGGCCGCTTTCGGAGTGGGGATCTGGACGGATCCCGGATACTCCGGGACACAGGGCGGGTATCAGATCCTCGACAACATCATCCAGAACAACATCGCCGGGGTCGAGATGGACAATACCGGTACTCTGCCGGCGGCGGTGGATGACAACCTGTTCCGGAACAACAATGCCCCGGGGTCCGGGAGCGGGAACGGGATCGAAGTCAGCTTCGGTCTGTCGAACGCCGACGTCGAGGGCAACACCTTCACCGGCGACACCAATACCTCGATGGTGGTGGAGGCGCCCAGTGACCTCATCACCGTCTCGGGCAACACCCTGGTGGGCGGGGCCTCGGAGGGCTTCGCCTTCTTCGACGTCTCGGACAGCAGCATCCTCGACAACACGAGCATCGGATCGACCTCGGGTGCGACCGTCTATCTGGGCGGCGGCGACAGCGGGATCACCATCGACGGCAACGTCCTGGCCGACGGCATGCGGGGCATCCAGGTGCAGAACGAGTATGGCGGCTTCAACACCGATGTGACGGCCAACCAGAATTGCATCGAAGGCAACAGCGCCGCCGGCCTGGAGGAGGACGCGGGCGGCTACGCCCCGCCCGAAACCCCCGGTGCCTTGGACGCCACCAACAACTGGTGGGGCAGTGCCACGGGGCCCACCATCGCCAGCAACCCCGGAGGGACGGGGGACGCCATCATCGACCAGGACAAGGTGGTCGGGTACGTACCCTTCCTGACCACGACCACGGGCGGGGCCTGTCCGCCCCCGCCGGCCCCGGGTCCCCAGGTGAGCGCCGTCGTCCAGGTCCAGACGAGCCCTTCTTATGCCGGTGATCCCGTCGACATCTCCTCCTCCCAGTTGGCCTCGTCCTGCCTGGGTGGGGTCAGCTTCGAGACCCTCCAGGGCGGCTCCACCGTGGCGCCGCGGACGAGCCCCGACACCATCAGCGTCGTCCTCGACGACGACGGCAACGCCACCGCCGTGGTCACCGGGCTCGACTGCGCCCCGGGGTCGGACCTGGTCGAGGCCGATCTCACCGTCGCTCCCTACCTGACGCAGACGACCCTGGTCGATGTCGAACCACCCGAGGTCACCACGGCCGGGGTGAGCGGGGCCCCGGCCGACGAGATCGAGACGGGCGACAGCCCCGCCAGCGGCGATTCCGACGTCTACGTCGTGTTCTCGGTGGAGACCGACCCCGTCTACGCCGAGCAGACCGTCGAGATCTCGTCGGCCCAGCTCGAGGACCGTTGTGGCGGAGGCTGGCGCTGGGAACCGAGCAACGGTGCCGTGGTCGACCAGGCGTCGGGGACGACGGTGGCCACCGGAGTGCTCGACGACGACGGCAACGCCACCTTCATCTTCAAGGGGGTCTCCTGTGCCGCCGGACCCTCGGCCGTGATCGCCGACGTGGAGGCGGGCAGCCATCCGACCTACACGTCGACCTACACCATCGGCGCTCCCCAGGCCACCATGGCCACCATGGGACCGAAGGCGGCGAGCAAGAAGGCGCCGCGCCGCCGCCACAAGAAGGGCCACCCGGGGACGTCGCCCCCGTCTGATCCTCCGTCCATGACCGTGACCGTCAGCCCCGCCCCCTTGATGGAGACCGGCTCTTAGGCTGCGAAAGCGGCACCACTCAGAGAAGCCGCACCCTGACCAGGGCCGCCGCCCGGCCCATCCCGGGATGGTCACGATGCGTCGGAGTGCGTCACACTTGGTGCATGAGTGCCGCAGGCCGTGGGCTGCGTAGGCGCGGTGTCGCCCCCGCTGCCCGTTCCCGGCTCGCCGCCGTCTGTGTCGTCATGGTCTCCGCCAGCTTCGGCGTGGTGGTCCTGGGGTCCCAGACGGCGACGGGCGCCGTCGACACGGTGACGAACTGCGATGGTTCCGGCCCCGGTTCGCTCCCCGCCGCCGTCGGGGGTGCCGCCTCCGGGGACACCATCAGTTTCTCGGTGTCCTGCCCCCCCGGTGCGCCCATCGCCCTGGCCAGTACCATCGACGTGAACCGCAGTCTGACCATCGACGGGCCGGGACCCGGCGACCTGGCCGTGAGCGGCGAGGGCACCGTGGCCGTGTTCGACGTCGACACCGCCGTCGAGGTCAACATCTCCGGACTCACCATCGAGGACGGCCTGGCCGTCAACGGCGGCGGCATCGACAACCAGAAGGGCACGGTCGACCTCACCGACAGCACCCTCACCGGCAACGCCGCCACCGACGGGGGCGGGGGTGGTATCTACAACAACGCCATGCTGACCGTCACCGACAGCACCTTGGAAGACAACACCGACGGCAACGGTGTCGGTGGTGGCGCCATCGACAATCACATGAGTGGGACGACGGCCGTCGTGGGCAGCACTCTCACGGGCAACGACACGGGCAGCGCCGACGGTGCCGGCATCGAGAACACCGGCACACTGTCGGTCACCGACAGCAGCGTGACGGCGAACAACGCCAATGGCTACGGCGCCGGCCTGGACAACGACGGCGGTACCACCTCCATCGAGGACAGCACGTTGGCCTCCAACGTCGGGTTCGCCGGGAGCGGTGTCTTGAACAGCGGCAGTCTGACCATGGCTGACAGCACGGTGGCCGACAACAGCTCCCCCTACGCCGACGGCCGCGACGGTGGTAGCGGCATGTACAACGACGGCGGAACCATGACGATCGCCAACAGCACGTTGTGGGCCAACGGCCTTCGCTCGGGCAAGGTGTTCCCCGGGGGTGGCATCGTGAACGCCGGTGGCAGCGTGAGCGTCGCCGCCTCCATCATCGCCGAGAGCGGATCGACAGGAGATTGCTCGGGACCGATCACCGATCTCGGATACAACCTCGACGACGACGGTACCTGCGGATTCAGTACCGTCGACGGCGATGTCCCCGACACGGCGGCCGGTCTCGACCCGGCCGGGCTCGAGGGCAACGGTGGTCCCACCGAGACCATCGCCCTCGACTCGGGGAGCGCGGCCATCGGGGCCGTGGCCAGCGCATCGATGTGCTCGACCCCCGACCAGAGAGGGGTGGCCCGACCGACGCCCTGTGACACCGGGGCGGTGGACGTCGTCGTTCCCCGTCCCGAGATCACCAGCCCCGACACAGCCACGGCCACGAGCGGTGCGCCTTTCACCTTCCTGGTGACGACGTCGGGAGCGCCGATACCGACGATCGTCAAGAGGGGTCACCTGCCGAGGCACGTCGCCTTCGTGAACAACC
>Ga0302325_10012717_pt1 | contig 18025 bp, 15 predicted proteins | sample Palsa_T0_2_FD_201948 | JGI IMG/M metagenome (GOLD analysis project Ga0302325, IMG submission 201948) | Peat permafrost microbial communities from Stordalen Mire near Abisko, Sweden - Palsa_T0_2 | ecosystem: Environmental > Terrestrial > Soil > Palsa > Peat permafrost | place: Sweden: Abisko...
TTTCATCAACAAAGTGCACGGCAACCGCATGCTGAAGCCCTCGCCGCGGGTGCTGGTGTGCGTGCCCTTCGGCTCGACCCAAGTAGAGCGCCGCGCGATCCGCGAGTCCGCCGAAGGCGCCGGCGCGCGCAATGTCGGCATCGTCAGCGAGCCGATGGCGGCCGCCGTCGGCGCGGGACTGCCGGTGCACGAGCCGCGCGGCTCGATGGTACTCGACATCGGCGGCGGCACCTCGGAAGTCGCGGTGCTCTCGCTGAACGGCATTGTATACGCGAACTCGGCGCGCATCGGCGGCGATCGCTTCGACGAAGCCATCATGAACTACGTGCGCCGTAATTACGGCATCCTGATTGGCGAGGCCACCGCCGAGCGCATCAAAATCGAGATCGGCTCGGCATACCCCGGCCAGCAAGTGCGCGAGCTGTCCGTCAAGGGGCGCAATCTGTCCGAGGGCGTGCCGCGCAGCTTCACGCTCAACAGCAACGAAATCCTCGAGGCGCTGCAGGAGCCGTTGCAGAGCATCGTAAGCGCAGTCAAGCAGGCGCTTGAACAGACTCCTCCCGAACTCGGCGCTGACGTCGCCGATCGCGGCATCGTGCTCACCGGTGGCGGCGCCCTGCTGCGCGACATCGACAAACTTCTCACCGAAGAGACCGGCCTTCCGGTCGTCGTGGCGGACGACCCGCTCACCTGCGTCGCACGCGGCGGCGGCCGGATCCTCGAGTTGATGGACGCCATGGGCCCCGGTCACTTCGGACTCGAGTAGTCTCGGCACGGCGTGGCCGCATACGGTCTAGGCGCGACGAACCGACGGCTGACCGGACACGGCTCCGCGCCTGGTTTCCGGTTCACGCTCTACGCGATCGTCGCCATTGTCATCATGGTTCTCGACCAGCGTGGCGGCTGGCTGAACGAGGCGCGCTTTCTTCTACAAGCGGCCGCTTATCCCCTGCAGCTTGCGGTGAGTTCACCCTCGGCCGCCTGGGCATGGATCAAGGAGAGCACGGAGACGCGCGAGGCGCTGCGCGCCGAAAATGCGCGCCTGCGCCTGCGCGTGAGCGAGCTTGCGCTGCGCGCCCTCAACTACGACGGGCTCGCGCGCGAGAACTCCCAGCTGCGCGGGCTTGCCCACGCGCTGCCGCCGATTGCAGACCGCTGGCTGGTTGGCGAAATCATCAATGTGGAGCTGACGACGCTGCGCCAGCGCCTGCTCATCAACCGCGGCACCACCAACGGCGTCTTCGAAGGCCAGGCTGTGCTTGATGGCTGGGGCCTTCTCGGCCAGACCATCCATACCGGACCCTGGAGCACCGAGGTGATCCTGGTCACGGACCCGGAGCACGCGGTGCCGGTGCAGATCGAACGCACGGGGATGAGAACCATCGCCGTCGGCGCCGGCAACGAGGGAACGCTCGCGCTGCCGTATCTGCCGGCGAACGCCGACGTGAAAGTGAGCGACCTCCTCGTCACCTCCGGTCTGGGCGGAGTTTTTCCGGCGGGCTATCCGGTGGCGCGTGTCGCCGAAGTGCATCGCGACGCAGTTCAGCCCCTGGCGCAGGTCCGGGCCGTGCCGCTGGCGCGCATCGAAGGCGACCGCGAGGTCATGCTCGTGTGGTTTCACGACGAGCGCACGAAAAATCCCGACATTCAGCCGCAGCCAACGCCGCCGCAGCCCAGCGCCCCGCCAAGCTCGACGGCTGCGCCGCCGGCAGCCGCAGCGGCACCTGAGGCCCCTGCCAAAGAAACCGCCGCACCCGGTCCTGCCGCGCCCGCTAAAGCGGCGAGCGCCAAAGCCAAAGCCAAGGCCGCGCCGCCGCCCAAGGCTCCCCCCAAGCCCGCACCCGAAGACGAGGCCGAGGACCTGGTCAAATGAATGCCCGCATGCGTGAGCCACGCGGGCGGCTCTTTCTCACCATTCTGCTCGCGCTCTTTCTGTCCGTCGTGCCACTACCGGCGTGGCTCGATAACGTGCGACCGGCGTTTTTGGTGTTGACGGTGCTCTACTGGTCGATTGCCGCGCCGCGGGCCGGCGGAATTGCGGTGGGGTGGATCTCGGGGCTTGCGCTCGATATCTTTCAAGGCTCGGTGTTGGGCCAACACGCCCTGGCGTTGTCCCTGGTGACCTACATCGCGGTGCGCGAGCACCAGAAGATCCGCTCAAAACCCGTTTTCCAGCAGTCCCTGATCGTCATGGGCGAGTTATTTGTTTACGAGTTCATCGTATTTGCCATTGATGGCTGGACCGGCCACACGCTCTACGGCCCGCTGCACTGGCTGCAGATCCTGACGAGCGCGGCCATCTGGCCCATTGCCGCGGCGCTCCTGGGCCGAAGTCACGCACCCCGATGAAGCAGCGCATCGCAAACAAGGTGTGTCACTGATGGTGCAGGGCGTGCGCATCAAGGACCATTGGAAGGAGCAGCGGCTCTTTGAACGGCGCGCGCTGGTTGCCGGCTTCCTGATCGTAGTACTCACGCTGACGCTCATCGGACGCCTCTACCTGCTGCAGGTGATGCGCCACGACTACTATACGGAGCTCTCGCAGGGCAACGGCGTACGGACGGAACCGATTCCCGCGGCCCGCGGGCTGATCCTCGACCGCAACGGCCAGCTCCTGGCGGGCAACCAGCCCGCCTATCAGCTGGAGCTCGTGCCCGAGGAAGTCCCAAACCTGAATGCCTCCTTGCAGGGACTGGTGAAGCTCGGCCTCATCGACGCGGATTCCGTCGACGAATTGCGCCGCATGATCAAGTCGCGCCGTCCCTTTGACAGCGTCCCGGTGCGCCTGCGCATGTCGGACGAGGACGTCGCGCGCTTTGCCGTGCGCCGCTTTGATTTTCCGGGCCTCGACATCAAGACACGTCAAACGCGCTTCTACCCCGAAGGGGAGCTTGCCGTGCATGCCTTGGGCTACGTCGGCGCGATCAGCGAACCGGACTTGCAGCATATTGATCGCGCCGCCTACTCGGGCACTGCGCTCATCGGCAAGCTCGGAGTTGAAAGCGCCTACGAGAAGCAGCTGCACGGGGGCAATGGCTATCGCGAGATCCTCGTCAATGCGCTCGGCCGCTCGGTGCAGCGCCAGGGCGCGTTGATGCCCGATCTGCGCACGCACGCGCCCGCCGCCGGAGATGACCTGGTGCTGTCGCTCGACCTTAAAGTGCAGGAAGTGGCGGAGAAGGCCCTCGGGGATCATCGCGGTGCGGTCGTGGCCCTCGATCCTAGGAATGGGGATGTATTTGCCCTCGCGAGCCGCCCCGGATTTGACCCGTCGCTCTTTGCGCGCGGCATCACGAACAGCGAGTACGCGGCGCTGACGGACAACATCGACAAGCCGCTTCTGAACCGCGCGCTGCGCGGCGCCTATCCTTCAGGCTCGACCATCAAGCCGGTCGTCGCGCTCGCGGGCCTCACCTACCATGTTCTGAATCCCGACAAAGTGGAATTCTGCGCGGGGGTCTATCATCTGCCCGGCAGCACGCGCATGTTTCGCGAAGGCAAGGGCGGAAAGCACGGACATATCGCCCTGCAGGACGCCATCGCCAAGTCCTGCGATGTGTATTTCTACGGCCTCGCCGCAACCTTGGGCGTGAATCGGATTGCGACGTTCCTCGCGCCGTTCGGCTATGGCGCGGTGACGGGCATCGACATCAGCGGCGAGAAGCCGGGCCTCCTGCCGACGCCGGAATGGAAAAAATTGGCCTTCAAACGGCCCGCGGATCAAGTGTGGTTCCCCGGCGAGACCATCAACTTCGGCGTGGGTCAGGGCTATTTGCTGGTCACGCCGCTGCAGCTTGCGCACGTGGCGAGCGTCATCGCCGGTCGCGGCACAAATTTCCGCCCGCGCCTGGTCATTGGCTTGCGCGACGCAAACGGTGTGGTGAAGCCGATCGCGCCCATTGCCGGCAAACGCGTGGAGGGCGTGAGTGATGCGGATTGGGACCGCGTGATCCAGGGCATGGTGGGCGCCGCGGGCTATGGCACAGCGCACGCAAGCTTCAAGGGCACCGCCTATACCATCGCCGGCAAAACTGGCACCGCACAGGTGTTCACGGTCGCGCAGAACGCCAAGTACAACGAGAAAACCGTTGAGGAACGCCTGCGCGATCATGCCTGGTTCATCGCCTTCGCGCCGGTCGAGGCGCCGCGCATCGCGGTCGCGGTCCTGGTCGAGAACGGCGGTTTCGGCGCAAGTGCCGCCGCGCCAATCGCGCGCGAGGTCATGGATGCCTTCCTGCTCGATGCGGACGGCAAGCTGAAGGATGCGGCGCAGGCACCATAGATGTACGAAGAAGTCACTTCAGGATCGCGCACGCGCCGCACGCTGACCGGCACGGCGCGCATGCTCGCGGCTTTGAAGCTTGATGGCGCTCTTCTCATCGGGCTTGCACTGGTCGCGGTCTACGGCCTCGTGGTGCTCTATAGCGCCTCCGGCCAGAGCCTACCTATCATCATCCGGGCGTGCGCGCACCTGGGGATGGGCGCAGTGGCGATGCTGCTGCTCGCGCAGGTGAACCCCAATTTTCTCAGGCGCAGCTCCCCTTGGCTCTACCTCCTGGGAGTGGTCCTCCTCCTGGTCGTCGATGGAATCGGCTACATCGGCAAGGGTGCGCAGCGCTGGCTTGACTTGGGCGTGCTGCGCTTTCAGCCCTCGGAGGTCATGAAGCTTGCGGTGCCGATGATGTGCGCGTGGTTTTTGCACGATCGGCCGCTGCCTCCCACTTTGAGTTCGCTCGCCATACTGGCCACTCTCATATTGGTCCCCGTGGGTCTCGTGGCGCTGCAGCCGGACCTGGGCACTGCGGCGCTGATTGCGATCGCCGGCAGCCTCGTCATCGTGATGGCAGGCTTGAAGGTGCGCATCATGGCTTCACTTGCGGCGCTGGGGGCAATCGCCGGCTGGTTCGGCTGGGCCTTCATGCATGACTATCAGAAAAAACGCGTGCTGACCTTTTTTGACCCGAATACCGATCGGCTGGGCGCGGGCTATCACATCATCCAGTCACAAATCGCCATCGGCTCCGGTGGTGTGTTCGGCAAGGGCTGGATGCACGGTAGCCAGGCGCAGCTGCAGTTCCTGCCGGAACGATCCACCGACTTCATCTTTGCCGTGATAGGCGAGGAATTCGGGCTCCTGGGGTTGGCGCTCCTCTTGCTCCTGTACGCTTTTGTGGTCGGGCGCGCGTTGTATTTGGCGATGCAGACGCAGGACACTTTTGCGCGCCTCCTGGGTGGGAGTCTCGCGCTGACGTTCTTCGTCTACGTCTTCATCAATGCCGGAATGGTGAGCGGGCTATTGCCCGTGGTGGGTGTGCCGCTGCCGCTCGTGAGCTACGGTGGTAGCTCCATGGTGACGCTGCTGGCAGGCTTCGGGATATTGATGTCGCTGTATTCGCATCGCAAACTCATGGGCTCCTAGGCGTGCGCACGTACCTGCATACGTTCTGGCGCCTCCTGGCACTGGCAGCATTTTTGCAACTGACGCTCGCGGACGCCGACACCACGCCGCCGCCGGCGACGCACTTTGATTTGAACCGTCCCGACATCCGCGATTTCATCCACGAAGTCTCCGCGCGCAACGATCTAAACCCGCGCGTCGTGCGCGCCCTCCTGCGCCATGCGGTGCCGCAGCTGCGAGTCATCGAACGCACCGAGCAGCCGGCCGAGCGGGTGCTTGCCTGGTGGGAATATCGGGCGCATTTCGTCACCGAAAAGCGCATCGCCGCTGGAGTTGACTTCTGGGTCGAGCACCGTGAGCTGCTCGAGCGCATCGCGGCCGAGCGCGGCGTGCCGCCTGAGTACATCGTCGCCATTCTCGGCTGTGAAACCTTCTACGGCCGCATGACCGGCCACGACCGCGTGCTCGATGCGCTGATGACGCTCGCCTTCGGTCAACCCGCGCACAGCAAGCTTGCGAGGAGCGAGCTTGAGCAATTCATCCTCCTCGCGCGCGAGGAGCACATCGATCCACTCACTGTCACGGGCAGTTACGCGGGCGCCATGGGTGCGCCGCAGTTCATGCCTTCGAGCTACCGGCGCTTCGCCGTTGATGCCGACGGCAACCAGCACATCGATCTGTGGAACGACTGGGCCGACATCTTCGCGAGCATCGCCAACTTCCTGCGCGAACATGGCTGGGAGCCGGCAACTCCCGTCATGGGCGCTGCGATCATCGACCCGGGCGCGAGCTTCCACATCGATCTCAAAAATTTGGAGTTGAATGAAACGCTCGGCGATCTCAGCACCCAGGGCGTGGAGAGCGAGATCACGGCGGACGCGGCGACTGCCGTGGTGCTCGTGAGCGCAGAGGAGCAAGACGGGCCCGCTTACCGTTTGGGCTTCAAAAATTTCCAGGTGATCACCCGATACAATCACAGCGCGCGCTATGCCATGGCTGTACATGACTTGGCGCAGGCCATACTCGCGCGAGTGCCGAGCGCGGCGCCGTGAGCCGCGCGCGCTGCCTCGTCGTGCTCGGCACGGCAGTACTCCTCGGCGCCTGTTCCAGCGCTCCGCAGCGCAAAGCCCCGGCGCCCCCGATCGCAGTGCCGCCGTCGCCTGTGCCGAGTGTGCGTGCAGGAGCACCTGACATTGCCTCTGTTCCCGATGCCGTGCCGCGCTACGAGGCGAAGAGCCGTCACGGCAATCCGCCCTTCTATGATATTCAAGGCAAGCGCTACTTCGTGCTGGCGAAGGCCGACGGCTACGTCGAGCGCGGGGTCGCTTCCTGGTACGGGCCCACTTTCCACGGTGCCAATACTTCGATGGGCGAGCCGTACGACATGTACGGGATGACCGCTGCGCACAAGACCCTGCCGCTGCCCGCCTATGCGCGCGTCACCAATCTCAAAAACGGCAGGAGCGTCGTGGTGCGCATCAATGACCGTGGTCCGTTCGTCGCGAACCGCATCATCGATCTGTCCTATACCGCCGCTGCCAAGCTTGACATGCTGCGCGAGGGCACGACGCTCGTTGAGGTGCGCGCCCTGACCCCGGCAGCGCCCGACACGCTGACGCGCACTGCGGAGCTGCCGCCGCCCGATCTTTACATGCAGGCGGGCGCCTTCGCCGATGAAGGCAATGCCGAGCGTCTGCTCGCGCGCCTGCGCGCCGCCGGAGTGCCCGGCGCCGCCGTACTGCCGCCGTTTGCAGCGCAGTCGCATCTGTATCGCGTGCGTGTCGGTCCGATCACGAGCGTTGCGCAGTTCGATGAGCTCTTCGCACGCTTGAACGCGCTGGGTATCACCAACGCGCGCCTCGCGCCAGATTAGAAGGTGGCGCACACCTCATCTGCACCGTTCCGCTAGAATCGCACGTCGTTCAGTATCAATAGATTCGTGGGGTCGTAAGGCATGTCGCGTTCACTGTTGTTAGTTTGGCTCATGATTGCAGCAGCGGTGTCGCTCGCAGCTCCCCTGCCTGCGCGCGCGCGTGCGCCCGTACCTGCAGCTGCTCCTGCTCCTGCGCCCACACCTACACCTGCCCCCGCGCCCGGGCCCACGGCGGCGCCGACCGCCGCCCCGGCCGGCAATCCCATTCCGCAGCCGCCGACGGTGGATGCGCGCGCCTATATTCTCCTCGACCACGACAGCGGTCGCGTTCTCGCCGAGTCGCATGCCGATGATCGGATGGAGCCTGCGAGCCTGACGAAGCTCATGACGAGCTACGCGGTGTTTGCTGCGCTGAAAGACGGTCGCCTGAAGCTCACCGACATGGTCACGATCAGCGAGCACGCCTGGAAGGCCGAAGGCTCGCGCACCTTTGTGCAAGTCGGCACGCAGATCCCGGCGGAGGTCCTCATCAAAGGGATGCTCGTGCAATCGGGCAATGATGCCACCATCGCGCTGGCCGAGAAGGTCGGGGGCACGGAGGCCGGCTTCGCGCAGATCATGAATTCCTACGCCAAGCGCCTCGGGCTCAAGGCGACCAATTTCGAAAACAGCGACGGCCTGCCGAGCCCCAATCACTACACGACCGCGCGTGACATGGCGACGCTCTCGCGCGCAGTGGTGCGCGATTTCCCGCAGTACTACGCCTGGTACGGCCTGCGCGAGTTCACGTGGAACAACATCACACAGCACAATAGAAACGGCCTCTTGCTGCGCGATCCCACGGTCGATGGCATCAAGACCGGCCACACCGACTCCGCCGGCTATTGCCTCATCACCTCCGCCAAGCGCGGCGGCATGCGGCTCACCTCCGTCGTATTGGGCTCGCCGTCCATCAAGGCGCGCGAGGATGCGAGCGCTGCACTCTTGAACTACGGCTACACGTTTTATGAGACCGGCAAGGTGAAGTCGCGCGGCGAACTCATTCTGCAGCCCTCCGTCTACAAGGGACTCACCGCGACGGTTCCCGCCGGATCGCCCGCCGAGATGTATGTGACGGTGCCGCGCGGCCAGTTCGCGAATCTGCACACGAGCGCCACCGTCAAACAGCCGCTCATCGCGCCCATCGCCGCGGGCGCCGCCATTGGCGAGTTCACCGTGACGGCTCCGGGCGGCGACGTCGTCATCCGTTCACCGCTCGTTGCGTTGAGTGCCGATCCGGCGGGCGGCCTGTGGACGCGCATGACTGACAGCATTGCGCTGTGGTTCAAATAGCCTAACGCGCCTTAAGCCGACACCGCCGTGGCCGAGCCGCTGCCGATTTGTTATTTGAACGGTGCATTCCTGCCGTTTGCAGCTGCGCGCATCTCGCCGTTTGACCGCGGCTTTCTCTTTGGCGATGGTGCCTATGAGGTGATGCCGGTCTACGGCGGCCGCCCGTTTCGCACCGCCGCGCACTGTGCGCGCCTGACGAGGAGTCTCGCCGCCATCCGCATGGAAGACCCGCATACTCCTGCCGAGTGGCGCGCGCTCTTTGCCGAGCTAATCGATAAAAACGGCGGCGGCGATCAATCCCTTTACTGGCAGGTCACGCGCGGCGCCGAACGCGGCCGCAACCACGCGCCGCTGCCGACGATTACGCGCACCGTGTTCCTCTTCAGTGCACCGCTCGTACTGCCGACGGCCGCCGTGCGCGAGCGCGGCGTCGCCTGCATCAGCGCAGCGGATACGCGCTGGGCGCGCTGCGACATCAAATCCACCGCATTGCTCGCCAATGTGCTGCTGCGCGAACTGTCTATCGAAGCGAACGCCGCTGAGACCATATTGCTGCGCGACGGCCATTTGACGGAAGGCTCCTCATCGGCCGTGCACATTGTGCAGGACGGGCAGCTGCGCACTCCGGAGCATTCACGGGAAATTCTGCCGGGCACCACCCGCAGCGTCGTCGAGGAGCTCGCAGTGCGCGCCGGCGTCGCGCATCGCGCGGGACGCGTGAGCGAGTCCGAGCTACGCAGCGCGGATGAGATCTGGCTCTCCTCGGCCGCGCGCGAAATTGTCCCTGTGACCACCCTTGACGGCGCGGCGGTCGGCAGCGGCGCGCCCGGGCCCTTGTGGCAGCGCCTCTATGCTGAGCTGCAGCAGTACAAGAGCGAGCTTCGAGGTGAGCCCTGGTGAGTGACACGCCGGTCCTCGTCTTCCCGACCGATTACCCGATCAAGGTGATCGGCCGGCCAAGCGCGGAGTTCCGCGCACGCATCCACGCTATCGTGCTGCGCCACGTACCGGCGCTCGAGGCAAGCCACGTCACCGAACACCTGAGCAAGAACGGCAACTACCTGTCGATCTCCTACGCCATTCGTGCCGAGAGCCGCGAGCAGATGACGGCGCTCGCCGCCGACCTGACCGCCTGCGAGGGCGTGCTGCTCGTGATTTGACAGAAGCGGCACGGCGCGCAGACGCACGCCTGAATTGGCCGCTTTATAACCATTCTGTTACCGCCCGCGAATGACATCCCGGGCCCGCGCCCGGTAGCATGAGCCGTCCCTCGCGCGCTAATAAATCCACATCGCATGTCGATCACTCTCGACCAAGTCACCAAGCGCTACCAGGGCGTTCCCGTCGTCAATGACGTCTCGATCGATATCGGCGACGGTGAGTTCTTCGTGCTCCTAGGTCCCAGCGGCAGCGGCAAGAGCACCCTGTTGCGCGCGGTCGCGGGCCTGACCGGTGTCGATCACGGGCGCATCTCGCTGCATGGCCGCGACGTCACACACGTCCCCGCGCAGAAGCGCGACGTCGGCCTCGTGTTTCAGAACTACGCGCTCTTTCGCCACATGACGGTCGCGGACAACATTGAATTCGCGCTGCGCGTGCGGCGCATGCGTGCCGCCGCACGGCGCGAGCGGCGCCGCGAGCTGCTGCGTCTGGTGGCACTCGAGGGCATGGATGAGCGCCTGCCGGCGCAGCTCTCCGGCGGCCAGCAGCAGCGCGTCGCGGTGGCGCGTGCGCTCGCGCACAAGCCCGAAGTGCTGCTCCTCGATGAGCCCTTTGGCGCGCTCGATGCCAAGATCCGCGAGGAGTTGCGCCGCACCATCCGCCAGGTGCAGCGGGAGCTGGGGATCACCACCGTCCTCGTCACGCATGATCAGGAGGAGGCTTTTGCGCTCGCTGATCGGATCGGCGTCATGAACCTGGGCAGGCTCCTGGAAGTGGGCCGCCCGGACGAACTCTACACGCGGCCTGCCACGCGCTTCGTCGCCACGTTTCTTGGCGCGGCGAACCTCTTGCTTGCGCGGCAGACCAAGCACGGCGTGCGCTTCGGCGCGATGGGCGCGGATGGACCCTTCGCCGATGTGCCGCAGGGCGCGCGCGAGCATGAGGTCGTGGCGGTCATCCGGCCGGAGGAGATCGAGCTTGCTCCGGAGCGCCGCGCACTGGTGGGCAACTATCTCGCCGCCGGCACCGTCGAAGAGGTCGTCTTCACTGGGGCGCTCGAGCGTTTGCGCATCCGCCTGAGCGCCGGCATTACCGAGGCGGAACTGTCGCGCGCGCCGAACAGCGATGGCGATGCGCTCCTGGAAGTCACCCGCACCCAGCATGAGCAGCGCGCCTTCGGCGTGACGCCGGGACAGGCGGTCGTCATCGGCGTGCGCCGCATACATGTGCTGCCGACGCCGCTCTCAAGCTTCACGGCCTACGCGGCAACCCTTGCGCAGGCGACAGAGTTGAGCCTGCATCCTCTTCTGGTGGAGCTTGCCTCGCGCATGCGCACACGCGTCTCGACGCGCGTGACTGCGGAGCATGCGGCGATCACGAGCGCCGCGGTCGTCGCCGCCGAGCCCGACGCGGTAGCCAATATCGAGCTTCTCCTCAAGGAGGGCGCCGAGGAAGTGCTGGTCCTGCCGCAGGGTGCGGGCCCCCCGCAGCGCGTGCTCATTCACTGGGCCGATGACGGCGCGCGGGCAGCGACCCTTGCGGTTGCGGCCAGTCTCTTAAGACACGTCGCGGCCGAAGGCGTCTATGTCGGGATTCTGCCCACCAGCACGCCTGATGGTCAGCGGCCCCATAGCATGCGTGCGCTGCTTGATGCGCGCTCGGAAGCGCAGGCGGTGCATGGACTTGAGATGCGCACGGAGCTGCGCTTCGGCGACGTCGCCGAGGAGCTCGCGCGCCGCCTCGCCGAATCGCCCGATCAGATCCTGATCCTCGGCATCTCGCAGCCCTGTGGCCTGGGCGCGCGCTTTGGCGCGCTCCTGCGCCCCGGAGCGCGCTCCCCGGTGCTGATCGTGTATCGCGGCAAGGACTCGCGCACGTGAAGCCGCTGCGGCAACCGAGCGTGCTCCCCGGCTTCGGGCTGACCTTCGGGTTCACGACCTTGTTTCTTTCCTGCATCGTGCTCCTGCCGCTCGCCGCTCTCGTCTTGATGACGGCCTCGATGCCCTGGAGCGAATTCCTGCAGGTGATCACGACCCCGCGCGCCATCGGCTCCTATCGCCTCTCCTTTGGTGCATCGCTCCTCGCGGCGTCCATCAACGTCGTATTCGGCTTCATCATTGCATGGACCCTGGTGCGCTATGAGTTCCCGGGGCGCAAGATCATTGACGCCCTCATTGACATGCCCTTTGCCCTGCCGACGGCAGTCTCCGGCATCGCCCTCACCACGGTGTTCGCCGCGAACGGCTGGATCGGGCGTTACCTTGAGCCGCTCGGCATCAAGGTGGCCTATACCTGGATAGGCGTGACCGTGGCATTGACGCTCATCGGCATGCCCTTCGTGGTGCGCTCCGTGCAGCCCGCGCTGCAGGAGGTGCAGCGCGATCTGGAGGATGCGGCGGAGACGCTCGGCGCGGGCCGCTTCTATGTGTTCCGGCGCATCATTCTGCCCACGGTGCTGCCCGCGCTCCTCACCGGCTTTACCCTCGCCTTCGCGCGCGCCGTGGGTGAGTACGGCTCGGTGATCTTCATATCGGGCAACATCCCGATGCGCACCGAGATCACGCCCCTTCTCATCGTGATCCGGCTCGAGGAATTTGACTATCGAGGCGCCGCCGCGCTCGGCTTCGTCATGCTGGTCATCTCCTTTGCCATGCTGCTCACCATCAACCTGCTGCAGGCTTGGGGACGGCGGCGGCACGTCGCCACGGGGCACTAAGTGGCGAGCCGCCCGTATGTCATTCTCGATGAGGTGGCGACGCGCCCCGGTCGCGATACGGTGGTGGCCGCCGTCGTGCGCTGGACATTCATCACCTTGTCCATGGTGTTTCTCGCTGCGCTCCTGTTCGCGCCGCTTGCGACGGTGATCGCGATGGCGCTTGCCAAGGGCGCGGCCGCGTACTTCGCCACGTTCTTCGATCCGGACACGCGCGCCGCCATTCGTCTCACCCTGATCACCGCACTCGTCGTCGTGCCCATCAATACAGTCTTCGGCTTTGCCGCCGGCTGGTCGATCGCCAAATTTGAGTTCAAGGGAAAAAGCTTCCTGATCACGCTCATCGACCTGCCGCTTGCGGTTTCGCCGGTAATCTCCGGCATGATCTACGTGCTCCTCTTTGGCCTGCAAGGCTGGTTCGGACGCTACCTGCAGGATCACGACATCAGCATCATCTTTGCCCTGCCCGGCATCATCCTCGCCACGATGTTCGTGACCTTTCCGTATGTCGCGCGCGAGCTCATCCCGCTGATGCAGCAGCTCGGCAACGACGAGGAGGAAGCGGCAATCACCCTGGGCGCCGGCGGCTGGCTCACGTTCTTCCGCGTCACACTGCCGAAAGTGCGCTGGGGCCTGTTGTACGGCATCATCCTCTGCAACGCGCGCGCCATGGGCGAGTTCGGCGCGGTCTCCGTCGTCTCGGGCCATATCCGAGGCCTTACGAACACCATGCCTTTGCACATCGAAATTCTTTACAACGAGTACAACTTTGTCGGCGCGTTCGCGGTCGCCTCGCTCCTCATGTTGCTCGCAGTCGCCACCCTCATCGTGAAGACGTTCGTTGAACGAACCGGCTACCGGCGGCGTTAACGGCATGCTCGAGCGTGCCCGTCAGCTGTCGGAACGGCTGAAGTTCGATCCTGCGAAAGCGGGTTTGGGCTGGTGGCTTGCGGCCATCAACGTTTCGATCGTGCTGGTGGTGGTCGGCGGCATCTCATTCTCCGCCATCGGCATGCTGCGTGATCTCGCCGACGAACAGGGCAAGGCGCGCGTGCAGCTCGCAGGCGCCATGGCGCGCGAGGACCTGCGCAGGTTGGGCGAGGATGCGGTGACTGCGGCGCACGTGCTCGCCGATCGTCCGACGCTGCAACGCCTGGTTGCGGAGGACAATCCCGAGGCGCTTGAGCTTTTCCTGCGGCGTTTCTGCCAGACGGAGGCCATCAATGCCTGCGCCGTATTCCAGGGGTCATCGCTGCTCGCGCAGGCGGGCGAGACCTTGCCCTGGAACGAGATCGTGACCGCGAGTGCTGAGCAGGGCGAGAGCTTTCTCGCCGCACCCTCGGGCAGCGCATCCGCGGTCGTGGGCGCCGGCGCAAGCTTCGGTGAGGGCAAGGCGGCGCGCGTCTACATCGTGCGCGACCTCGATGTGCAGCTGGCGCGTACGCTCTCCCAGCACGTCGGCCTGCCGATACGCCTGCTCAATTATCGAAACTTTGCAGCGGCGCCCGTGGACGCTTTGACGGCGCTGCATGCCTCCGGGCTCGCCGACGGCCACTCGGCGGTGCAGCGCATCACGGCGCTTGACCTCTATGCCTCGAGCGTTCCGGTGTTTGCATCGACCGGCGAGGCGATCGCGCTCATTGAGACGCGCCTGCCGGCGGCGGCGATCGACCAGGCGGCGGGGCATCTTGCGCGGCGCCTGCAGGTGACCGCTCTCGTGCTCGCGGTCCTCGCGGTTCTCGCCGGAATCATGCTCGGTCAAATGGTCGCGGCCCCCGTGCGCGCGCTCACCGCGGCGGCGGTGCGCCTGGGCGAGGGAGATTTCTCCACCTCCATTCCCCCGGGCGGCGCCGCCGAAGTCGGCACTTTGGCGCGCACCATGGAGGACATGCGCGGCAATCTCGTCGATTTGACGGGTACGCTGCGCCGGCGCGAAGCCGAGGCGCAGGCGGTGCTCTCCGGGATCGTCGAAGGGGTGTATGCGGTGGATAAGAACCGCACGATCCGCTATTTGAATCCGCAGGCGGCGCATCTCCTCAATGTCGACACCGACGGCGCGGTCGGCCGCTTCTGCGGCGACGTCTTGAAACCCTGCGACGTCAACGGCCGTCGTCCCTGCGATTACGATTGCCCGATTCTGCACGCGCGCACGGCCGGCCGCGCCCAGTCGGTGGAAAGACTGCAGACGAGCCCCGGTGCGGCGCGCACCACGGTCATTGCGAGCTCAACGATGGTCGATGGACTCCAGGTGCAGGTGATCCGCGACGAGACGGAGCTCGAGGCCGTGCGCCGCGCCCGCGACACGGTGCTCGCCAACATCTCGCACGAGTTCCGCACGCCGCTTGCCGCACAGCTCGCCTCCATCGAGCTCCTGCGCGACGGGCTCGCAACCCTGCCCCCACAGCAGAGCGCCGAGCTTGTGATGTCGCTCGAGCGCGGCACCCTGCGCCTGACGCAGCTCATCGACAACCTCCTCGAGAGCACGCGCATCGAGTCGGGGCAGCTGTCCATCCGTCATCAAAGCGTAGCCCTTGCCGAAATCCTCGAGGACTCGCGCACGCTCATTGGCTCGCTCCTCGTGCTGCGCGGCCAAACTCTCGAGGTGTCGCTGCCGCATGATCTGCCGCACATCGACGGCGATGCCATGCGCCTGACGCAGGTGTTTGTGAATCTCCTGGCGAATGCGAGCAAATTTGCCCCGGAGGGGAGCGTGATACGGGTGGGCGCGACTGCCGCGGACGACCGGGTGGTCACCTGGGTTGATGACGAGGGCCCGGGGGTGCCCGTTGAGGCGTCGACATCGATCTTCGAGCGCTTCCGCCGCAGCCCCGACGAGGAACCGGAAGCGGGCGGCCTGGGCTTGGGGTTATGGATCGTCAAATCCATCATCGACCGTCATGGCGGTAGCATCGCAGCCGAGCGCAGCCCCGAAAACCGCACACGCTTCAGCATCAATCTGCCACGAGACGCGCCCGCATGAAGATCCTGATTGCCGACGACGATCGCGACCTTCTGGGCCTCATCGCCTTCGCGCTCACACAAGCGGGTTACATCATCGTGCGCGCAAGCGACGGTCCAGCCGCGATCCGCGCCTTCGAGGAGGAGTCGCCGGACCTCGTCGTGCTCGACATCAATATGCCAGGCGCGAGCGGCTTTCAGGTGTGCGAGGCGATCCGCGTCAAATCACGCGTGCCCATCATGATGCTGACCGTGCGCGGCGAGGAGGAGGATCTGGTGCGCGCGCTCGAGCTCGGCGCCGACGACTACCTAAACAAGCCCTTCAGTCCGCGCACGCTCCTCGCCCGCATCAAGGCGCTGCTGCGCCGCGCAGGGGTGGAAAGCACCGCGCCGCTGGCCGTGGGACATATCGCGCTCGACGTCGACGAGCACACCGTCAGAATCGGCGCTGGCGTACCGGTGCGGCTCACGAAGCTTGAGCTGCGGCTCCTGCAGATGCTGCTTGCCAATGCCGGCCGCACGGTGCACTCGGATCGGCTCCTGGTGCAGGTGTGGGGGCATCGCAATTCCGGCGACCGCCAGCTCTTGAAGCAACTCGTGCATCGCCTGCGGCAGAAGATCGAGGCTGATCCTGCAAACCCGGTGCTGCTGCAGACCGCCGCGGGCTCAGGCTACAAGCTGATCGTCGAATAGCGCTCGCACCGTCAGTGCGCGTAGATCTGATCGAAGATCCCGCCGTCGGCAAAATGCTCGCGCTGCACCTTGTTCCAACCGCCGAGGTCGGCGATGGTGAACATCTTCAGCTGCGGATAGGCGCTTGCGTATTTGGCGGCGACGGTCGCATCGCGCGGGCGGTAGTAGTTGCGCGCGATGATCTCCTGCCCTTCCGGACTGTAGAGATACTCCAGGTACTCCTGCGCAACTTCGCGCGTGCCTCTGCGCAGCACGACCTTGTCGACGACTGCGACCGACGGCTCGGCAAGAATGCTCACCGGGGGCATGACGATCTCAATCTTATCCGCGCCCACTTCTTTGACCGCAAGGTGCGCCTCGTTCTCCCAAGCCAGAAGCACATCCCCGATGCCACGCTGCACGAAGGTCGTCGTTGCGCCGCGCGCACCGGTATCGAGCACCGGAACGTTCGCGTAGAGCCGGTGCATGAAATCCCTGGCGCTTGCATCGCTGCCGCCCGGCTGCTGCCGTGCCCAGCCCCACGCGGCGAGGTAATTCCAGCGCGCGCCGCCCGAGGTCTTGGGGTTCGGCGTGATCACGGCGAGCCCGGGTCTTACGAGATCGGGCCAGTCGCGGATATTCTTCGGATTACCCTTGCGCACCAGAAACACGATGGTCGAGGTATAGGGTGCACTGTTGTTGGGAAGCCGGCTCTGCCAGTTGAGCGGCAGAAGCTTCCCCTGGGTTGCGATCCCGTCAACGTCGCCGGCAAGCCCGAGAGTCACCACGTCCGCGGCCAGACCATCAATCACCGAGCGCGCCTGCTTGCTCGAGCCGCCGTGCGATTGGTTGATCGTGACCTTCTGCCCGGTTTTAGCGGACCAGTACTTGGCAAAAGCCGCGTTGTAGTCCGCGTAAAGCTCGCGCGTGGGATCGTAGGATACGTTCAGGATCGTGACCTGCGCGGCATTCGCCGGAACGACCCCGCCGGGGGACTGCGACGCGCCGCAGCCCGAGAGAGTAAGCGCACCCAATGCCACGGCGGCGACGGCAAGCACTGCCACCGCGAGGGGATTTTTCAATTCCATTCCTTATTTGTTGATATGAGGACGCGCACGCGCGGCCGTCATTCATCTTATCCAAGGCAGGGTATGAAGTCAGTCGCCGCGCAGTTACACATCGGTTAGCGCCCAAGCTTCAATCATTGACAGCTCATGGCGCGTGCGCGGCGGGCACGCTCGGAATGATCTGCGGTATGACATATTGCTCAAACACGACCAGGAGCGCGAGCAGGATCGTCAGCACGATGCTGTGGATGAAAGTGCGCGCCAGCACCGCGCCCTCGCGGCCGCGAAGATCAGTGACCGCAACTCCAGTTGCGATGTTCTGCGGCGAGATCATCTTGCCCATGACGCCTCCGGAGGAGTTGGTCGCGGCAAAGAGCACGGGGCTTAAGTTAAGCTGATTCGCCGCCACCACCTGCAGATTGCCAAAGAGTGCATTTCCCGAGGTGTCGCTGCCCGAGAGGAACACGGCGACCCAGCCCAAGAACGGCGACAGCAGCACAAAGAGGTGCCCCGCCGAGGCGACTGCCTTGCCGAGCGTATAGGCAAGGCCCGAGTAGTTCATGAGATAGGCAAGCCCGACGATGAGCATCACCGTGACGATCGCAAGCCACGCCTGACGGAAGGTTTGCGCGACGCAGCTGAAATACACCGCCGGCCTCATGCGCACGACAAATGCCGTCAGCACCGTCGCGAGCAAAATCGCGGTGCCGGTGGCGAGCGGCTGGAAGGTCCAAACGGCCGCGTATGGCTTGTCATTGTAGAGCGTGATCGAAATGGCGTTGTGCAGCCCCGGCCAATGGATGGCCTGCTGCCCGATGAGAAAGATCTTGGCGAAGTTCCAAATAATTACC
>Ga0302325_10012718_pt1 | contig 18023 bp, 15 predicted proteins | sample Palsa_T0_2_FD_201948 | JGI IMG/M metagenome (GOLD analysis project Ga0302325, IMG submission 201948) | Peat permafrost microbial communities from Stordalen Mire near Abisko, Sweden - Palsa_T0_2 | ecosystem: Environmental > Terrestrial > Soil > Palsa > Peat permafrost | place: Sweden: Abisko...
ACTTGCGCCGGACGGCAGGCGGCTGGTGCTGGTCTCGTGCCTGGACAATCTGCTCAAGGGCGCGTCCGGCCAGGCGGTGCAGAACATGAACGTGATGTGCGGCTGGAGCGAAGCGGAGGGCCTCCTATGAAGTACGTGGTCAAACTCGGAGGCGCTACGATCGAGGACAAGAAGCTGCTGCACGCCTGCGGCAAGGCCATCTCCGAGCTGGTGCGCGATGGCAACCAGGTGGCCGTGGTCCACGGCGGAGGCAAGCAGCTCACGGAGACGCTCGCGCAGATGGGTAAGAAGAGCGAGTTTATCTCCGGCCTGCGCATTACCGATGCGGAGACCCGCGACGCCGCGTTGATGGTGCTCGCCGGGCGGGTGAACAAGTCGCTGGTGGCGGCGCTCGGCTCGCATGGCCAGGCGGCGATGGGTCTCTCCGGCGGCGACGGCCACGTCTTCCGCGCGCGCAAGAAGAAGACCCTCCCCGACCTCGGCTTCGTCGGCGAGATCGCCGCCACCGATCCGCGCTGGCTGGATGCGATCTGGAAGATGGACGCGGTGCCCGTCATCAGTTCGATCGCGCTGGGCTTCGACGGCGAGTACTACAACATCAACGCCGACGAGATGGCCGCCGCCTGCGCCATCTGCACCCACGCCGACGCGCTGGTCTTCCTCACCGACGTTCCCGGCGTCAAGGGCGCGGACGGTCAGGTGATGCGCTGGCTCTCGCTCAAACAGATCCCCGAACTGGAGCGGCAGATGGTCGTCTCCGGCGGCATGCTGCCCAAACTCAACGCCTGCCGCGAAGCGCTGACTCACGGCGTCAAACGCGTGCGCATCCTGCCCGCGGATGCAGCCCATTTGCTCCCGGATCTCACTACGACCCGGGTCAACGAAGGAACGGAGGTCATGGTCGCATGACGAAAGTTGAAATAAGTAACCATAACGGTGGCATGAATCTGGAATCGAAGTTGCAGTCGTTCCAGGCAGCGGAGAAGAAGCTGCTGCTCAACACCTACGAACGCAACCCGATCCTGTTCGCCTCGGGCTCGGGCGTCTACCTGCGCGACGAGCAGGGCCATGACTACCTCGACCTGCTCAGCGGCATTGGCGTGTCGGCGCTCGGCTACGCACACCCCGCGGTTGAGGCGGCGATCGCGACCCAGAGCAGGCGCCTGCTGCACACCTCGAACCTCTTCTACCACGAGCACACCGCCGGACTCGCGCTGCGGCTCACCGAGATCAGCGGCCTCGACCGCGTCTTCCTCTGCAACTCCGGCACCGAGGCCTGGGAGGCTGCGCTCAAGCTCGCCCGCGCCCACGCCGGGCTGCTGCGCGCCGAGGGCCACATCGTCGGCACACGCTTCCTGGCGCTCGAACACAGCTTCCACGGCCGGACGATAGGTTCAGTGGCGACCACGCACAAAGAAAAATATCGCGAGCCCTTCGCGCCCGTCATGCCCGGCGTCGACTTCGTCCGCTTCAACGATGTGGCCGATCTGCGCGCCAAGTTTTCCTCCGAGATTTGCGGCGTCTGCATCGAACCCATCCAGGGTGAGGGCGGAATCCGTCCTGTCTCGCCGGAGTTCTTCGCCACGGCGCGCGAGCTCTGCGATTCGACCGGCGCGCTGCTGCTCGCCGATGAGATCCAGTCCGGCATGGGACGCACCGGCGAGTGGTTCGCCTACCAGCACTACGGCATTCTGCCCGACGTCACTACGGTCGCCAAGCCGATCGCCAACGGCCTGCCCATGGGCGCGATGTTGTGCACAGACGCCGCCGCGCGCGCCATTACCCCCGGAATGCATGGCACCACCTTCGGCGGCGGGCCGCTGGCATGCGCGGTTGCGATCGCCGTCATCGACACGATCAGGCAGACCGGCCTGCTCGCCCACATCCGCGACGTGGGCGGCTACTTCCGTCGGCGGCTCGAAGACCTGCGGCAGCGGCACGACTGCATCGTCGAGGTCCGCGGCATGGGCCTGATGCTGGGCGTTGAACTCGGCGGCCCAGATTCGGCCGAGCTTGCTACGCAGGCCGCGGCCGCGATGCTGGCCGAGCGCATCCTCATCAATCGCACCGACGAGAACGTGCTGCGCTTTCTGCCGCCGTATCTCCTCGAACGCGCGCACGTCGACCTCGCCATCGCCGCGCTCGACGGGTCCCTTACCCGACTCACCGCAACACTCGCCGGCGCAGCGCCGGCAGGAGAACGCTCTCATGGGCAGTAAAACCGTCGTCATGAATCCGAAGTCGGAGGCCGCCCTCGAGGGGTCTCACCACAAGCCCCACGTCTCGCTCGGCATCCAGTCCGACATCGCCTTCTCGGAGGCCGCGAGGCGGCTCTGCGGGCGCGACCTCTGCTCCATCGCCGACCTCACGGTCGAGGAGATGGCCGCCGTGATGGAGCTCGCCCACGCGGTGAAGAACCACCCCGAGGACTTCCGCCACGCGCTCGACGCGCGCCAGATGGTGCTGTTCTTCGAGAAGGCGTCGCTGCGCACGCGGCTCACCTTCGAGGCCGCCATCAACACGCTGGGCGGCAACGCCATCTTTGTCGACCAGACCCAGTCGCCGCTGGGAGAGCGCGAGTCGCTGCCCGACATGGCGCACAACATCGAGCGCTGGATGAGCATTATCGTGCTGCGCACCTACTCGCACGACACCATCACCGAGATGGCCGCCAGCTCGCGCGTCCCGGTCATCAACGCGCTCTCCGACCTCGAACACCCGTGCCAGGCCATCGCCGACTTCTTCACCCTCGAGGAGCGCTTCGGCTCGGCCCAGGGCCTGCGCTTCACCTACATCGGCGACGGCAACAACGTCTGCCACTCGCTGATGCTCACCGCCGCGCAGCTCGGCGTGCACTGTACGGTAGCCAGCCCAAAAGGTTTTGCCCCTAAGCCCGACATCATCTACAAGGCCATCGAGATCGCCGAGGCGACCGGCGGCTCAATCACGCTGACTCAGGACCCCATCAAGGCCGTCACCGGGGCGGACGCCATCTACACCGACGTCTGCACCAGCATGGGCTTCGAGCACGAGGCCGCGCGCCGTGCGCCCATCTTCAAGCCCTACCAGGTCAACGAGGCCCTGATGGCCCATGCGCAGCCGCACGCCGTCTTCATGCACTGCCTGCCCGCGCACCGCAACGCCGAGGTCACCGACCAGGTGCTCGACGGGGGGCAGTCGATCGTCTTCGACCAGGCGGAGAACCGCATGCACGCGCAGAAGGCGCTGCTGCTGATGCTGCTCGGCGGCGCCAAGCGCATCTCGAACTCGCGCGACCGCGGCATCCAGGCCCGCAAACGCACTTAGAGCAATGTAGCCGCAAGTGTAGAGGTTAATTACTTCCTTTTTGTCATTCCCGAAGGGAATCCGCGTTTCTAACCTCTACACCATGAGATAAGCCGCTTCAGACCTAAAGGAATTGAAGAGACATCTGTGGAGTGAAACCCTGTATGCACCGCGACACGTTGACGTACAAAACTCTGTCAGCACAATCAAGGAACATAACCCTTCTTCTGCTGAACGCGGTAGGTGCGGCAATTTATGTGTATCGAGCTTCACCCAGTTGGGCGATTCCCCAGGAACGGGCTGCGGGAATCTATTCGGTCACAGGCGAACCTTTCGTCTGGTTTGATGGCATCCTGCCGGTCGTTGTTGTCTTCTTTATCGTTGATCTAGCTTGGGGAGCATTGGCGCTCAGGCGATCGCAATGGCGCGATGGACGTTGGTGGATGCTGGCACCATTATGTTGGCTGCTCGCTGTGTGGATCGATTTTGCCCACCACTAAAGATGATCTCGATGCTTTGAAACGGAGACAAATCTCCTGACTCCGAAAACTAAGGATGGAAAATGTCCGTAATTCTCGAAACCCTGCCGCTCGGCCAAAAGGTCGGCATCGCCTTCTCCGGCGGGCTGGACACCAGCGCCGCGCTGCATTGGATGAAGCAGAAGGGCGCGCTGCCGTACGCCTACACCGCCAACCTCGGTCAGCCGGATGAAGCCGACTACGACGAGATCCCGCGCAAGGCGCTTGAGTACGGCGCGGAGAAGGCGCGCCTCATCGACTGCCGCGGCCCGCTGGTCCGCGAAGGCATCGCCGCGCTACAGTCGGGCGCGTTCCACATCACCACCGCGGGCGTCACCTACTTCAATACGACACCCATCGGGCGCGCAGTCACCGGCACGATGCTGGTGAGCGCCATGAAGGAAGACGTCGTCAATATCTGGGGCGACGGCTCGACCTTCAAGGGCAACGACATCGAACGCTTCTATCGCTACGGCCTGCTCGTCAACCCAGACCTGAAGGTCTACAAACCCTGGCTCGACGCCGCCTTCATCGACGAGCTAGGCGGCCGCGCCGAGATGTCGGCGTTCATGCAGAAGGCCGGCTTCGGATACAAGATGCCGGCTGAGAAAGCCTACTCGACCGACTCCAACATCCTTGGGGCTACCCATGAAGCCAAGGATCTTGAGCTGCTGACCAGCAGCATGAAGATCGTCGTCCCGATTATGGGCGCGGCCTTCTGGCGCGACGACGCGGAGATCAGGCGCGAAGAGATTGCCGTGCGTTTCGAGGAGGGATTTCCGGTCGCCCTGAATGGGACGGACTATGCAGACCCTGTCGAGTTGATGCTCGAAGCCAACCGGATCGGCGGGCGCCACGGCCTCGGCATGAGCGACCAGATCGAGAACCGCATCATCGAGGCCAAGAGCCGCGGCATCTACGAGGCCCCCGGACTCGCGCTGCTCTTCATCGCCTACGAGCGACTGATCACCGGCATCCACAACGAGGACACCATCGAGCAGTATCGCGACCACGGCCGCAAGCTTGGCCGCCTCCTCTACCAAGGCCGTTGGTTCGATCCCCAGGCCATTATGCTGCGCGAAGCCGCCCAGCGCTGGGTCGCCAAGCCCATCACCGGCGAGGTCACCCTGGAGCTGCGCCGTGGCAACGACTACACCATCTTGAACACCGAATCTCCCAACCTCACCTTCGCCCCTGAGCGCCTGAGCATGGAGAAGACCGAGTCCACCTTCTCCCCGCGCGACCGCATTGGCCAGCTCACCATGCGCAATCTCGACATCACCGACACCCGCGCCAAACTCCAAACCTACGCCCAAACCGGCCTGATCACGCTAAGCAAAGGTTCCGAGATGCCCCACCTAACCAGCGGAAAACCAGCGAATAGCGAGTGAGGTGATCAATGAACAAAGAACACCAGAAAGTTTTTGAAGCAGCTTCAGAGAACGCACAAATCGTCGATGCTCGCAGGGCCGCGCTCGATGTAACGGTCTCCACGCTGCCGCAAGTCGCAGACGTCATTCATATCTTCGGCTTTGTCAATAAGGATCAAACGCTTTTAGCTGTCGCTCTATTGATTCGTATCCTGAAAGAACTTTGCGGAGGCATAGCGGTCCTGCTGTATCAGGAAAATTTGTATGGGGCGGCCAGCCTGCTTCGGCAGGTAATCGAAATTGAATACCTGCTATTTCGTGAAGTAATTGAACCAAACTCCTTGCGCGATTGGTACGCATCGAGCTCCAATGAGCGCCGTAAATTATTCTCCCCCGCTCGAATGCGCAAAGACAGTCTCGGGATCTTCAGCGATACAGAATACTGGTCTCACTGCGAACTAGGGGGGCATCCGCATCCAAATGCCCGAGCCCTATTGCAAGGATATGAGCAGCCTTTCAAGCTCAAGGCCTACCTGTTTCCCGACACAATTCACCATATATCCCGAGCGTGCGATTCGATGAAATCTTTATTTGCCAAAACTGACTATGCAGAACAACTCACGCCATTGACTGCGCCAATACTTGCCTCACTGGAGCGCTGGAAGGCGGATGAAGACCCTGTGATTCTCTCCTATCACGGACTGAAGTTAGAACAAGGGCTCAAAGATGTTGAAAAATCATATGTCAATTAAACAAACAAAGATGTGGTCCGGCCGCTTCCGCGACCCCCTCAACAAACAATTCGAAGAATGGCAGCGCTCCTTCCCCTTCGACTACCGCCTCCTGCCCCACGAGGTCGAAGCCAGCATTGCCCACGCTCGCGCCATCGAAGCCGCCGGAATCCTCACCAGCGAAGAGCTTCTGCAAATGGAAGAAGGCCTGCGCGCGGTATCGAAGCTCGAAAACATCCGCGGCAACGAGCAAGCCGAAGACATCCACCACTTCGTCGAGTTCCAACTCACCAAACAAATCGGTCCGCTCGCGCTCAAGCTCCACACTGGTCGCTCCCGCAACGAACAGATCGCCACCGACATGCGGCTCTTCGTGCGCGACTCGATCGACGCCGCCATCGTCGGTCTTAGAGCGTGGGCGATGGCGCTTATTGAACTCGCCGAGCACGCAGGCGAGGCAACCATCCCCTCCTACACCCATCTCCAGCGCGCCGAGCCGGTGCTTGTCGCGCACTGGCTGCTCGCGTACGTCAGCATGATCGAGCGCGACATCAGCCGCCTCAGCGACGCGCGCAAGCGCATGAACCTCTGCCCGCTTGGCTCGGGCGCGGTTGCCGGAGCGACCCTCGCGCTCGACCGCAGCATCGCCGCTGAAGCCCTGGGATTCAGCGCGCCAACGCCCAACTCCATGGACGCAACCTCCGACCGCGACTTCCTCCTCGACTTCACCCAAGCCCTCAGCACCCTTGGCCTGCACATCTCGCGCTTCGCCGAAGAGCTCACCCTCTACTCCACCGCCGAGTTCGGATTTGTCGACCTGCCCGAGGCCTTCTCCACTGGGTCGAGCGCGATGCCGCAGAAGAAAAACCCCGACCTCACTGAGCTGATCCGCGGCAAGTCCGCACGGCTGCTCGGCGCATCCGTGACCCTGAGCACCCTCATCAAAGGCCTTCCCCTCGCCTACAACAAAGACCTCCAAGAAGGCCAGGAACCCATCTTCGACGCAGCCGACACCATCGCCGGCATTCTCTCCGTCCTGCCCGCCTTTACGCGCTCGCTCAAGTTCAACTTCGCTCGCATGAAGTCCGCCGCAACCACCGGCTACCTCAACGCAATGGCCGCCGCCACCTATCTCTCGAACAAAGGCGTGCCGTTTCGCAAGGCGCACGAGATCGTCGGCAATGCCGTGCGGCTTGGACTTGAGACGGGCCGGGAACTAAACGACCTCACCCTTGCGGAGCTGCGGCAACTGGCGCCGGAGTTCGGCGAAGATTTTTTCTCGGCCATCACGCTCGAGGCGACGCTCGACTGCCACGACGTGGTCGGAGGCACCAACCGCGCGCGAGTCGCCCAGGCCCTGGTCGAGGCCCGCACCCGAATCACCGGCCTCGCGCCCCAAGAGTCTGCGAAGATAGAGTCAGGAGTTTAGCGTCCCCATGTCTACCTCGTCCCTGATGGCCGCCAGTGAATCGACCGCGTCGACGCGTCCGCGCGTCGGCGGCGCGACGGTGCGCCCAGCTAAGCTGCAGGATGCGGTGAACATCTTCGAGCTGGTGAACTCGCTCTCCGGCGACGGGACCCTGCTGCGGCGCAACTACGCGGAGATCTGCGAGAATGTGCGCGACTTCGCCGTCGCCGAATCGCCTGTAGTTGGAGAAACGGGCGGCGTCTTCCTGGGCTGCGGCGCGCTGCATCTCTACGGCCCGCACCTCGCCGAAGTCCGCTCCATCGTCGTCAAGCCCGAAGCCAAAGGCCAGGGCGCTGGCGGCCGTCTCCTCCGCGCCCTCCTCGAAGAGGCCGAAGAGCAGGGCGTCGCCTCCGTCTGCCTCTTCACCCGCATCCCCGACTTCTTCTTCCATTTCGGCTTCCGCATCGCCGACCGCACTACGCTGCCGGACAAGATCTACAAGGACTGCCAGGCCTGCCCCCGCCTCTACGCCTGCGACGAGGTGGCGATGGTGCGCGGGCCGCTGCCTCGGATCGCGGTGCTGGGGCCGAGCCGGATCGCGCAGCCGGAGCTGGTAAAGCTGCAGGTCGGCCAGATCGCGGCCCAGCCGGCTAAAGGACCCGCCGGCCCATCGTCTGATCCCGAGTAGTTCGCGTTGCGGGCTTGGCCCGCCGGATCGGCCCGCTGCGCGCGGAGGGCACTCGGGGCCGAAATTGTATATCCTTAGATGAGTACCTTGCGGGAGGGCCTATGCTCCGTTCGCGTTCGTCATGGATTGCATTTGCGCTGGCTGGGATTTACTTTGCGCTGCCGAGCGATGGCCAGGCGCCATCCACTCCGCCTGCTCCTACGCCGATCGCCCGCGTGGCGACGGATGCGTCGCGTCAGCCGGACTCCGCGCCGATCGTTACGCTCCATGCGCGCAGCAACCTGGTGGTCATCGATGTCGTGGTGAGCGACTCGAAGCAGAACCCGGTGCACGGACTGGCCAAAGAGGACTTCACGCTCACCGAAGGCGGCAAGCCGCAGGTCATCAAGAACTTTGAGGAGCACACAGTGCTGCCGGCGTCGGAGACGGCGAAGATCGCGCCGCTGCCGAAGCCGCACCCCGGCATCTTCAGCAACAAGTCGGCCGCCCCGGCCAACGGCCCGGTGAACGTGCTGCTGCTCGACTACCTCAATACGCCGCTGAATGCGCAGTCGGCGGCGCGCAAGCAACTGCTCGATTACTTGAGCAAGGCGCCGCCAGGCACCCGCATCGCCATCTTCGGGTTGAGCAGCAGCCTGACCATGTTGCAGGGCTTCACCTCGGACCCGGAGGTGCTGAAGAGCGCGCTGACCATGAAGAAGGGCGCGCCCCAGGCCTCGGACATTCTCACCGACTCGTTCAGCGGCGGGCCGCAGGGCAATACCACGCTCTCCGACAACTTCAGCAGCGACGCTCTGGACGCGGCGCAGCAACTGGCCAACATCAACCGGTTCCAGGCGCTCGAGACTTCGTTCGAGCAGGACCTCCGGGCGAAGATCACGCTGGGCGCGTTCGATATGCTGGCGCGGTACCTGGTGGGGATCCCGGGGCGCAAGAACCTGATCTGGTACTCGGGCTCGTTCCCGTTGAGCATCGAGCCGGACGTCAATCTGCAGGACCCCAACGATTCGGTGGTGCGCAACGACGATGAGGTGCGCAGGACGGACAACCTGCTGACCCGCGCCCAGGTCGCGGTGTATCCGGTGGACGCGCGCGGGCTGCTCAACGACCCGGCCAACAGCGCGGTGAACGGGGTGACGGCCAATGGCGGGACGACGGTGAGCGGGGACACGATCATTCCGGGAAGCACCGGTTCCGCCACCGCCGACGCGCAGATGGCGTTTCTCCAGCAGACGGCGCAGGAGCACGAGACGATGTACGCGATGGCGGAGGACACCGGGGGCCACGCGTTCGTGAACACCAACAACCTCACCCAGGCGGTGGCGCAGGCCATCCAGAATGGGTCGAACTACTACACTCTCACCTATACGCCGAGCAATACGCACTGGGACGGCCGGTTCCGCGCGATCAAGGTGAAGGTGGAGCATCCGGGGGTCAAGCTGGCCTACCGCAACGGCTACTATGGCGACGATCCCGACGACCGGAACCGGGCGATCGCTGGGCAGGCCGCCACTGCGCTGGCACGGCCCACAACTATGAGCACGGCGATGATGCACGGCGGGCCCGACCTCTCGGAGATATTGTTCAAGGCGCGCATCCGTCCCTCGGCCGAGCCGCCCGAGGAGAAGCCGGTGCTGGGCAACCGGACCAATCCCGACCCCAAGGTGACCGTCAACGGGCCGTTCAAGTACTACGGGGTGGACCTGGTGCCGGACCCGAAGTCGGTGAGCTGCCTGGCCGGGGACAATGGCAACCTGCACTGCGCGATCGAAGTGGCAACCTATGTTTACAATCGCGACGGGCAGTTGCTGGTCACCACCAGCGCGAATGTGCGCTCCACCTTGTCGCCGGCCAACTACGCGCGGATGCTGCACGACGGCATGGCGTTCCACGAGGAGATCAGCGTGCCGGTGAAGGGGCAATACTATCTCCGGACCGCGATCCACGACCTGAATTCGGACCGCGTGGGAGCGGTGGAGGTGCCGGTGGCGTCGGTGGCGCACCTGGCGCCGCTGGACGCTCCGCCAGCCCCGCCGCCCGCTCCGGCGGCTGCCACTCCGGGGGCCCCGGACCTGACGACTCTGATGCCGGGCCTCGCGACTCCGGCTGCGACTCCGCCCGATGCGACCCCAGCTCTACCCGCTCCGGCTGCAACCCCCGCGGCTACGCTTCCGGCTCCGGCTGCAACCCCCGCGGCCATTCCTTCCCCAGCGGCGGCAACGCCTCGGTGAAGCGCGCCGCCGCGTGGCCGATTGCCGGCCGCGGAATTGCCCGCAGCCTCCGCGACTTCCTTTGGCGGCGCTTTGCGTCGGCCGGCGAAGATGCAGCTCAGTCTCGTGCGCGCCGGGCCGCCCGTGTTAACCTGAGCTACAAGGTGCCCTCCCCGCTCATCGAAATCTTTCAGCAGGAGTACCGCGAGCTTCGCCCGCGCGCGCCCATGCCCACGCTCGACATCCGGTTTCGCCGCTTCACTTCGCTGAACACCACCATCCGGCTGCGCGAAGGGCGGCTGCATGTGCGGCTCTCCGACCTGCTCGAACATGCACCCGAGCCAGTCCATCGAGCGATCGCCCACATCCTGCTGGCGAAGCTCTACAAGAAGCCGATTGCGCGCCACCACGCGGACCGCTACCGGCGGCATGTGTCGTCGGAGGCGGTGGCGCGCCAGGCCGAGCAGATCCGGCGCACGCGGGGGCGCAAGACGGTGCTCTCGGCGCAGGGGCGCCATTACGATCTGGACGAGGTCTTCGAGGCGCTCAACACCCGCTTCTTCCACGGTCTGCTGGGGCGGCCGGTGCTCACCTGGAGCGCGCACCACGCGCGGCGCATGCTGGGCCACTACGACGCCGCCCACAACACGATCGTAGTGAGCCGCGTCTTCGACCGCCCGGACACGCCGCGCTGCGCCGTCGAGTATCTGCTCTACCACGAGATGCTCCACCTGAAGCACCCGGTGCGGGTGAAGGCGGGAAGGCGGTGCGTGCATTCGAAGGCGTTTCAGGCGGAGGAGCAGCTATTTCCCGAGTTGGATCAGGCGAAGGCCTATCTCAAACTGCTATAACCTCGTTCCTGGCTGTCCAACCTCGTTCCTGGCTGTCCCAGACTAACTGTTCCTCGCCGATCCTGGCCGATGCCGGTAACAGGTTCGGCTGGCCGCAGAATCGAACTGTGAGCACCTATCTGCGAGCGACAAGGAAGGGGCAATGACTACAGCAAGACCGGCCCCAAAACAGCGAAGGCCGCCGCAAAGCAGCGAGAACGTGAGATGCAAAGGCAGATGAGCGAATTGCTTGCGGAACGAGACGAGCAAGCTCTCATCGACTTGCTCAAGAGCAAATACAACCTAACGCCCCGAGATCCTCGTTACTCCGCATTTATGCAGATTTGGCGCGACGCCCAACAGAGACTTCAATCTGGGCGCTAGCCGCCGCTACCCTCCGGTCCCGCTCCTCTTCCCTCCACCCTTGTTCATCGAAGTGCTCTTCCAGCAGCCGTGCCATTTTAGAGGCCGCAGCTTCGATGATCTGGGCCTGACTTGCTTCAATTTGGGGAATGATCGCCATACCCACCTCACTATCGGCTAGTTTACTAGAGCTTTGGCGCGGGCGGAATCTCTTGCGCTAAGGGGCTCGTCCAGCGCGTCATAGCGCGCAACCTTCTCCGCCTGGTCCAGCCCGATATCGTCAAAGTAGCCATCGATCAGTTGCAGCAACTCCGCCGCCAACTCTTCATCGGTCCGTTTCTTCGGCTCAACCTGAGGAATCGTTGCCATCGCCTCACCTCATCTATAGGAAATAATACCCTAACCCCTTCTTCACTTCACCAGCACAATTGCATCCTGATCCCCCAGCTTCAGCGAAATCGTTTCCCCTGCGGCGGCTTTGCGCGTGTAGAGGCGGGCGGGGACGAGCTGGATGGCGTTGTCGCGCCAGAGGAAGGGCTCGCCGATGGCAGCGAACTTCGCCTCGGTGAGCCAGGCCGGCCCTGGGCCGTCGGGGGCGGCGGTTTCGGCGACGTAGACGGTCGCGGAGTGGGCGAGAGTGAAGCTGAGGGTGGTGGCCTGGCCCGTCTTCGTAACCCGCCGTAGCGCGATCCAGCGAGCCCCTTCGATGGCGGCAGGCAGCCGATTCCACGAGTTGTCGGCAGTCGCGTCGAGGTCGGAGTAAATGGGCCACTGCGGGTGAATGGGAGCGTCGATCAGGTAGGCCGGGTTGGCCGCGTTCGAGCTGGTGAGGGACTTGAGCGGCGAGTTCAGGGCGGCCAGCTCGGGCAGCCCGTTGGGGCCGTAGAAGTAGATTGTGGCCTCGTCGCGGTGGCCGAGCGAGTCGGTGGCGACCACGGTGTTCTTGCCGGTGTGCAACGGGACGGGCCAGTAGAAGACGTTGGGGACCCGGGGCGCGGGGAGCGTGGCGTCTTTCCCATTGTGCGCGAGGTAGGGGCCGTCGGGCTGGGTGTAGAGGCCGTTGGCAAGGGTCGAGACAAGCTGGCCGTTGAGCGTGAGGGTGAGCGACTTCGCGTTCGAGTAGACCTTGATGCCATTGTCCACCGCGCCGCGGCGCAGGAAGTAACGCTGCGAAGTAATGTGGACGGTCGGTTCGGCCGGACGCAGAAAGCTGCGATAGAGGTAGTACACGTCCTTCTTGTCGCCGGCGTAGGTGGTGAGGCCCTTGCTGTTGATGCCGACCGGCTTCTTGTATTTAACGTCGGAGAAGTCGCGCAGCGTCCACCAGAGGAACATGCCGAGCTTGGCGTTCGCGGGGTCGAAGGCCTTGGAGAAGTGATTCTCGGCGACCAACTGCTGGTACTCCTCGGGCTCGAAGGAGTCGACCTTGTAGTCGGCCTGGTTGTAGTCGGTGTGGGTGGTGACCACGCCGCCGGCGCCGATCTCGGTGATGAAGCCGGTGGGGGTGTAGTCGCGGATGCCGGTCTTGCCACCTCCGTACCAGCCGGGGTAGGTGTTGGCGGTGCGGAAGTCGCAAGTCGTACAGCGCATGTTGGCGACCACGATGGGGCGGGTGGGGTCGAGCCCGCGCAGCACCGGCTCGGCGGCCTCGGAGAGCGCGGGCGCGGCCTCGTTGCCCGCAGACCACAGGGCGAGCGAGGGGTGGTTGTAGTTCTGCTTCACCATCTCGGTGACGATCTGCTGCGCGGTGGGGCCCCAGAGTTCGTCGTTGGTGTGGCCGTCCTCGGGCCAGCAGAGAATGCCGCGGGCGTCGCACTGGTCGTACTCAAGCTGCAGGTGAGGATAGTGGGGAAGGCGCATGAAGTTGACGCCGAGGTCGGTCATCAGGGTGAAGCTCTCGAGCAGCTCGTCGTCGGAGAGCGAGCCGCCCTTCTCTTCAATGTCCTGGTGGACGTTGGCGCCGTAGAGGCGGACGCGCTGGCCATTGACCAGGGCTTCGTTGTCCTTCCAGCGGAACTCGACGGTGCGGAAGCCGGTGGGCTGGGTGATGGAGTCGACCAGCTTGCCGGCACTGAGGACATCGACGCGCACGTGGTAGAGCTGGGGCGCGAGCGGGGCCCAGAGCTGGGGGTGGTCGATGGCGCCGGTGAGAATGACGGAGGCGCGCTCGCGTGGGCTGATGGTGGCCTTCGCGGTGAGGGTCTTGACCGGCTTGCCCGCGGGGTCGAGCAGGGTCGCGGTGACGCTGAGGCCCTGCGCTGTGGGGAGGGTGCTGCGCAGCAGGACTTCGATCGAGAGCGCGGCGGAGGCGGCGGTCACGTTCGAGGGCGTGATGTAGACGCCGGGCGAGGCGAAGTCGGTGGGGTCGATGGCGATGGGCGAGGTGGCGAGCAGCCAGACTTTGCGGGGGATTCCGCCCCAGAGTTTATAGAGGCGGGTCTTGTTGGGGAGCAGGTCCTTGATGTCGTCGACGCGGTCGTCGACCTGAACGGCGAGGCGGTTGCCGGGGCCGGTGTGGACGGCGCCGGTGATGTCGAAGACGAAGCGGGTGAAGGCGCCGCGGTGCTGGCCGAGGTGCTGGCCGTTGACGTAGACGTCGGCGACCGAGGTCACGCCCTCGAAGACGAGGTAGAGGCGCTTGCCGTGGAGCGGCCCCGGGAGGGTGAAGTCGCGGCGATACCAGGCCTGGTCGGGGGTGTCGTAGCTGGCGCGCGAGTTGAAGGTGTGGGGCAGGGAGATGGGCTGCCAGGCGGCCTGGGTGTACTCAGGCGTGCCGAGGGCGGGGAGGGTCTCGGGGGCGGATGCGGCGGTGAACTGCCAGCCGGGGCCGGTGAGCAGGGTCTGCTGACGCGGGCCGGCCTGCGCGAGGGCGCGCTGCGGGAGGGGATGGAGCAGGAGGGCGAAGGTGAGCAGCGCGGTCGGGAGGTGGGATTGCGGCATCTCATAAAGATACACCGCGATCCTTAGAACCCGTCTAAGAACTGCGTAAGCATACCCGGGTGCCGTGGTTCTTGTTTCTGGGATAGGTCCGGGCTTCAGCCCGGACATCCAAACCAAGCCAAAATTTCGGGCTTCAGCCCCTTTCGTGTTTTGGCCCCCTCATTATTCAGCAAACAATTTGGGTCGATGTGACCGTCTCACCCAGGAGTGTCCGTATGAGCAGCCTCTTGTCCTTGGCCCGTTTGCGATATTCGCTCACGGCATTGCGCCGCTCCCGAAGCGCGCAGCGTGCGTACGACAAACGCACTCGGCTGACCGGTGAAACGGTGGTGATACCGTGATCGCTCGATTCCTATCTCTGATCGGCACCCGTCATCACCATCGGCAAGGAATAGCCGGAGAGCAGGTTGGCAGGCGATTGACCTTGCTTGCGCTGCCAGCAATTCTTATCGAAGCCTCCGATAGTCTGAAGCTCTTGGCTGTCGTCGTCGTAGCCTGTTTGACTCCATATCTCGTCGCCCAAACTGGAACAGCGCACGGCGGCCAGCAGCCAATCGTCGGCGCTCATATTTACTTGTTTGCTGCCAGTACATCCGGAACAGCGCCACTCTCTCTTCTGCACGGAAGTGGCGTTACTGTAGACAGCGCGGGCAACGGATATGTGACGACCGGCAGCAACGGCAATTTCAATTTCTCCGGCCTGTATGCGGCCTACTGCCCATCGTCAAGCAGTCTCGTATACTTGATGAATGTGGGAGGAGATCCCGGAACAGGCTCGAACAATCCGGCCATCAACCTCGTCTCCGCCATGCCGGTGACGTGCCCAAACCTCCCCAATGTACCTGCCATTGCTGTCAATGAACTAACAACAGTCGCGGCGGCATGGGCGCTGGCCCAATTTGCTGACGTGGCGACCGACGCTTTTATCGCCAATCCATCTAATGCGGAACTCTTGGCCCCCGCATTCGCAAACGCCAACAATTTGGTCAGCGGTTTATCCGGCACGGTCCAAACCACGACTCCAGCAGGCAACGGTTTCGTCCCTTATACGAAGATCGACACCAAGGCCGACATTCTCGCTGGCTGCGTCAATGGCGGAGCGAGTCCCTGTAGCAGTTTGTTCGCCGCAGCGACACCCAGCGGCGGTGCCGCGCCAACTGACACTTTGCAAGCTGCAATGGATGTTGCGTTGAACTCCAGCAACAACGTGAGTGCGCTTTTCGGACTACTGCCGTCGCCTTCCAGTGCCCCCTTCGCTCCTGTGTTGGCCGCAAGCCCGACCGACTGGAGCATCTTTATTAGCTACGTCACCGCGGGGTACTCCCGTGCGATCACCCTCAACCACACAATGGTTCCTAACACCGATCAGACGAACTTCCCCGTTCTGATCTCGGGAACTTATCCGTTCCTAGCGACGATCGCAAACGGAGGCCAGGTCCAGAATCCGAACGGCTATGACATTGTTTTCACTTCTGACGCTGCAGGACAGAATTTGCTGAATTTCGAGATCGATACATACAATCCGGCGACCGGGGCGGTAAGTTTTTGGGTGAAAATTCCTACGCTGTCTCACACTGTTGACACCACGATCTATATGTTTTATGGAATTCCCAACATAAACACTTTCCAAGGCAATGCAATGGGGACATGGAACCCTAACTATGTTAGCGTATGGCACCTTTCGGGATCTGGAACAACTGCTTACGATTCAAAGGTCAACGCGAACAATGGAACAATGACAAGCGTAGCCAGTGCTCCGGGGGAAATTGGCGGGGCAGCGGGCTTCAATGGAAGTACGAGTATCATAAGACTCTCGCAGGGTATATCGGGTTCCGGTCCTCGCACGATCTCAGCGTGGGTGAATTCGACTGGTCAGGAGGGTTGCATCTACTGCTCAGGGTTGTTGTCGTCCTCTCCGTATTTTCAAGCGTTTTCTTTCTATGTCAACGCACCAAATGCCGGAAATATCTATCTGCAAACCTACGGTAGCGATTATTCAATTGGCGGTGTTTTACCCTTGAATACGTGGAACTTAGTGACTTTTGCTTATTCTGGAGGTGCGACCTCTGTCTCTTCAATGTTGCTTTATGTGAATGGTTCGTTGATAACCGGTGGCGATCCCTCGCCGCAGTGGTGGACGGAAGCAACTCCAAACACCTATAACGGAAATTTTAGTATCGGCTATGATCCGACGTTGAATAATCTGCCGTTTGGCGGGTCTATAGATGAGGTTGAAATTTCTAACGTCGCTCTTTCCTCCGATTGGATTGCTACCGAGTATGCCAATCAGTCGTCGCCTTCCACCTTCTATACCGTGGGTCCCCCGAACAGCGGGAGCCCAGGAGGAACCGGGCCTCTAATCATCAGTCTCTCGCCCAACTCAGGGCCGGGGGGAACCACCGTGAGCATCATTGGGCGGGACTTCGGAACGAGTGGTGGGTCGGTTTCATTCAATGGCGTCGCAGCCTCTGTGTCCTACTGGAGCGACACAAGGATTGTCGCGACGGTTCCAGGAACCGCTACTACGGGCCTCGTTATCGTCAGCACGGGAGAGGGCAACAGCAACGGTGTGCGATTCCGCACGCCGCTCGCGCCAAGTTGTCCGATCTGACGTGGTATTTGCCTCGATGTCAGCTTAGCTTTTGCAAGCCTAGGAGGACCATGATGCATCGCTTTCGATTTACGTGTTGGCTTATTCTCGCCGCTTCGGCTCGCCGCGTTTCTGCTGGTTGCGACCTCGCTCGGTGCATGGCGGTTTTTCCGGCATCGTCCGGTCTTGAGCGCAAAGGATACAGTCGTGCTGGCCGAGTTTGCGAATTCGACGGGCGACAAGGTTTTCGATGACACGCTCCGCCAGGGCATGGCAATTCAATTGGAACAGTCACCGTATCTGAGTCTGGTCTCGGATCAGCGGATACGGCATACGCTTGGTCTGATGGGAATGTCAATCGATGCGAAACTGACCCCGGAGCTGGCGCGGCAGGTGTGCGCGAGGACCGGAAGCGCAGCTGTGCTGGAGGGTTCGATTGCGAGCCTGGGGAGCCAGTATGTGCTGAGTCTGAGCGCGAAGAGTTGCAGCACCGGTGAGACGCTGGATGACGAGATGGTGCAAGTCGCACGGAAGGAGGATGTGCTGAATGCACTGAGCCAGGTTGCGAGCAGGTTCAGAAGCCGCGTAGGTGAGTCTTTGGAAACGATCGATCAGCACAGTACTCCGCTTGCCGAGGCGACGACCTCGTCTCTGGAAGCGCTGGAAGCGTATACAGCAGGGTGGAAGGTCCACTTCACGAGTGGTGCGACGGCCTCGATGCCGTTTTTCAGGCGCGCCGTGGAGATCGATCCGACTTTTGCGATGGCGCATGCAGCTCTGGGGCGGATCTATGCAGATCTCGATGAGCCTGACCTTTCCGCCGAGAGCCTGAGCAAAGCCTGGCAACTGCGTGAACGGACGAGCGACCGCGAGAAGTTTTTCATCACCGCGAATTACGAAGCATTGGTGACGGGAAATATGGAAGAAGCGAGGCAGACGTGCGAGACGTGGGCCAGGATTTATCCGCGCGAGACGACTGTGAACTTCCATATCAAGAACCTTGTCGGGAAGCTTCAAGCAAACGATCGAACCCACGCTGTAACGATTGCCGTTCGACGCGGCTTGCTGGAGCTCTGACGTCTTTTCTTGA
>Ga0302325_10012721_pt1 | contig 18022 bp, 14 predicted proteins | sample Palsa_T0_2_FD_201948 | JGI IMG/M metagenome (GOLD analysis project Ga0302325, IMG submission 201948) | Peat permafrost microbial communities from Stordalen Mire near Abisko, Sweden - Palsa_T0_2 | ecosystem: Environmental > Terrestrial > Soil > Palsa > Peat permafrost | place: Sweden: Abisko...
TGTCGATCGCTGAAACACAGCATGTGATAGCGCCCGCCCGCTGACACGGCGGAGCTCAGGCTCTGCACGAACAGAGCTCGATCGTCGTCGTCGAATCCATGGAAAAGCCCGCAGTCGACGACTGTGTCGAAACGCTCTCCCAATTCAACGAGGCGAAGGGCGTCAGCGACTAAGAAGCGAACCTGAACACCTCGATCGGTTGCTTTGGCTTTCGCTAATCCGATCGCTGTGGAGGCGAAATCAATCCCGACGGCTTCGTGTCCCAAAGTTGCCGCCAGCAGGGCGTGCTCACCCGTCCCGCAACCCACGTCGAGGACTCGGCCCGCAAGGCCGTCGGACTCAGCGAGTCTGACGAATGCCGATTGGGGGCGGCCAATATCCCACGGTGGTCGCGTCATTGATGCGTATGTCTCCTCGAAGTCACCAGCAGACTCCGAAGGCCTTGACTCGGAACTGCGCACCTCATCGGCCATGGCGCCGTGTTAGCAGCTACTGCGACACGCTGCCAGCATTCGGGACTCTGGTGCTCGATGAGCGGCGAACCGTGTTCTTCTTTGCATCGTTGCTTCGGGTAGCGCCGCCGGTACGCAGTTCGAGGCCACAGCTGCCGTGCGGCCGGGTGAATTACTGATCACCGGTCCCGCGCTCGTGGTGTCCGTGGTGCGGGGTGATCACGAATGGAGACCATCATCACCAGTGGTTCGATCGTGACGAATACGTGAACTCCCTCTCTCGTATCGCAAACGCTCCGTTCGAACAGTGACAAATGCGCGAACTTCTCTTCGATCGCTGATGGTTGTGTTACTTAAATCGCTCCTGGGGAAGATGATCGAAATGGGAAACGAGGTGGCAATTTGAATGTCAAACGGCTCTCTTCGAGAGGGCGCGTCCCGAGTCAGACAAAATGCGCGCTCATCGGATGCCTGAATGTCGCCCTGATCGGCGCAATGAGTGCGCTTGCCCTGTCCTCGCCCGCAGCAGCCGATCAGAGCGTGCCGCTGCCGGCGAGCATCCCTTCAAACTGTGGAACCGCCGACAGCACGGTTGCACTGTCGGCATTTCTCGCAGCCGTTCCAGCCAACTCGACCGTGACGTTCCCCAAGAACGGATGCTTCATCATCAACGAGACACTGTTGCTCCAAGGTACGAGCGGACTTACCATCGAAGGCAACGGTTCCACGCTGAAACAGACGGCCAGCCCGACGAATCCCGCACCGCTTGTTGAGTTGTGGGATGACGCGAACCTCACGATCGAGAACCTGAACATCGACGGGGCCTACACCGGATCGAACGGCGGAGAGGGCGAGGAGGGCGACTACGGTATTCAGTTCGAAGCCGACTCTGGCGTCACACTCACGAACGACACGGTGAGCAACATCCAGGGAGACTTCCTCTACTTGTCGCCCCCCTACGACGTCACAACCAGTGACGCGCTCTCGACGGGAATCACCATCACCAACTCGACGTTCACGAATGCCGGCTATCACGGGCTGACGGTTGAATCAGTCGGGTGCCCCACGCTCGCTCCGTGCAATGGCCTCACAGTCTCCAGAGACACCTTTAGCGGAATCGGCATCGATGCGATGGACTTCGAGTACGACGACTACTCGACGCCGTTCAACACCAACGGCACGCCATTCTGGGCCGCGCAGGACGACGTGACGATCGAGGACGACACCTGGGCCAACTGGGGCGACGACTGGTTCGCCAGTCTCCAAGGCCAGACACCCGGCGTCCAGGAGCAGCATTTGACGCTCACGCACAACACACTGCTGACCACGGGACCGCTCTTCGAGGTCGTCGGCACGAACCCGTACCTGACGACGGAGCCGTACACGGATGCGAACTGGACGATCACCGACAACAACTTCCAGAGCGGCTTCTATGGCTACGCCTATCACGGCGGCTACACCGTGGCGGCGCAGCTCTACAACATCAGGGACCTCACCTTCACCGACAATGATTTCCCGCTTTGCATCGGCGTCGACAACGGCCCCAATGGGACCACGCCCTTTCCGGCGTCGGAGTGCGGAACGCCAGCGGAGTACCTCATGGACATCAACACGATCCTCAGTGCGACCATCGCCGATAACAACTTCAGCGGGGCCGCCGGCGTCGAGCAGCCCCAGCCTTATGCCAATGGCGACGTGGGCGTGACAGAGTGCGGCAACACCTACGGCGTCAATGCCGGGCGGGTGGATGACGCCTGCCCATCAACGACGCAGCCAACCCCATCAACGACGCAGCCAACCGGACAGCCTCCAACACCTCAGGTGGTCCGCCAGCGCCCCGGCCACGACTACAGCCACGGCTACAGCTTCGGCTACAACCACGGCTTCGGCTACAACCACGGCTTCGGCTACAACCACGGCTTCGGCTACTGACATCGGGGGCGGTAGCCCCGGCCCGCGACCTCCGCTGCAACGCCATCAAGCTGGAGGCGGTCGTACCGATCAACAGCCGTCGACCACCTATCCGGCAGCAGAGATTCACGTGGCGCGGCGGCGGTCGAGGACCTGCGCAAGGAACTACTAGTCCTCGACTTCGAACCACCGGAGGGTGTTGGCGAGGTTTTCGAGCGAGCTCACTGTCGTCGGGTCATCGGGACCCAACGTTCGATTTCTGACGTCGAGGATGCGCCTCCGTAGCTCGCACGATTCGGGAACCTGCCCCATCTGGAAGAGCGTCGTAGCCAGGTGCGAACTGGCTTTCATGCAGTCCTCGCTCTCGCCGGCGCCTTGCCGCTCGTATCGATCAATTGCCTCTTGGAGTAGCTGACGTGACTCGGGGAGGTTTCCGAGGCTTCTCTGAGTGCATCCGAGCCACACCATGGCGAGCAGGGTCTGTTCATTTTCCGGCCCCAGCGCATGTGCTCGACCCGCCAGAACGTGCTCAAGGAGGGGAAGGGCCTCTTGATGCCGGCCGAGGCGATCGAGGTCGAACGCCTGGAATACCTCGGCCGTCAGTGTGCTGGGGTCGTCTGGCCCAAGAAGAAGCCGGATGTGAGTCACAAACTCCGCCCTGAGTTGCACTGCTTCCTCGTAGCGACCCAGGCGTTCCAATCGTTCCGCTACCTCGGCTTTGGCCTTCAATGTCATTGTGGATTCGGCCCCACGATGGCGGATCGACCAGTCGAGGGTGGCTTGCGCGGACCGAAGAGCCGACTCGGGATCCGAATCCATCTTCTCGGCGGCGCGCTCCGTCGCCTGGGCGATCCGATTTCGCAACCAGGGAACGGCTCCTCGTTTGGCTGCACCCGGCGTTGGCATTGTCCAAGCGTATTTCGCCCGGCAGGGAGGGTGGAGTGGGCGGTCCGCCCTGAACTTCTCAGCTCTGGACTGTGCGGTTCGAACCAACACTCCGGCACACTGAGCAAAGGAGGCAGTACGGCGGGGGATCCACCAGGCCAAGATGTTTCAGGCCGACGGAGCCTGGTCGCTGGGCCGATCATCTCCAGGGCCGGGACATACGACTGGGCGGTCGACGTTGCCTCCACGCTCTGCACCACCGCACTTGCACCATTTCACCGTTGCCGGGCTTTCAGTCTGCGATACGCCGAGGGAGTCACCCCCGTCCTCACACGAAATGCCCGATTGAACGAGCTCAGACTCTCGAACCCCACCGCGTTGGCCACGTGGAGGACCGACGGCCCTGGCTCAGCCAGAAGGGCCATTGCCCGCAGCAAACGCGCTTGGATCACGTAGTCTCGCCACGACACGCCCAGTCCGGAATCGAAGCGACGGCGAAGTGAGCGCTCGGAGAGGCCGACGTGATGGGCGACCTCCCCCATTGTGGCGGTATCGAGGTTCTCTCGGGTCCAGGTCAGCGCAACCGCAAGCACTGGGTCGCTGGACGTGGGCAGGAACAGCGGTGCCTCACTGTCGAGAGCTTCAGAGACCAACCGGCCCAACGCGATGAAGTACGCATCCGCGACGGGATCGGACGCTGATCGGCCGATGGGCCAGCGTCCGGAGTAGATCATCATCTCTCTCAACACGGGCGGTACGGCCAGGATGCGGACGCGCCCACCCGGATCGGGCACAAGGTCGGGCTCGAAGAACACGGAGATCGTCCGAACCGTCGTCCGGATCGTCGTCCGGTGGTCTACGCCCGAGGGAATCCAGGCGGCCTGCTGTGGTGGCAAAAGGAAATGGGCAGTCGCGGTTTCGACCTCTACCGTGCCGTGGAAGGCGTATTCGAGCTGATGCAGGTCGTGGGCATGCCAGGTCGTGATCAGCTCGTCGCCCTCGTAGGTATAGCTTCCGGCCGATTGCGCGCTTCCCGAGCGCATGTCCACCAGCTGGGCTTTGGCCGAGGAGGACAAAACCTTGTCCGATTGTGCAGAGACGGCCATGCGTCGCTCATCGTACAAGTGAGGGCATGAACGAATCCCACCTGCAGTTCCTTGCCAGCCCCGAGTGGGCCCAGATGCTCGAAGCAGAACTGCTGCCCTGGATAGAGGCCGCAGGCGATCTGGGCGATGACCTCCTCGAGATCGGTCCGGGACCGGGCCTCACCACCGACCTCCTCCGTCAGCGCGTGCAGAGGGTCACTGCCGTGGAGATCGATCCCTCATTGGGCGAACCCCTGCGAGACCGTCTGGCCGGAACGAACGTCGACGTCATCGTCGCCGATGCAACTGACGCAGGACTGCCGCACGATCGCTTTTCCGCGGCAGCGTGCTTCTCTGTCCTTCACCACATGCCGTCTCCCGAAGATCAGGACCGCCTGTTTTCCCAATTGCATCGGGTCCTGCGCCCCGGCGGCGTCTTCGTGGGGCAGGACTCCTTGGACCTCGAGTCGATGCGTGCAGCGCATGCGGACGACGTCTTTACGCCGGTTGATCCGGATGGAATGCATGAGCGGCTGGCAGCCGCTGGCTTCGGAGCGACGAGGACTGACGTCGTCGGCTTCCATTTCCGATTCGTCAGTGAGAACCTCGGATAACCGCACGGCCGGCTCCGCATCACTCTGGCAGGAATCGGCCCAGAGCCTTCAGCACTTCGTAGAAGTCGCGCACGGTTTCGTGAACGATCCGCTCGACCGGGAGGACTTCCGCCACGCGCCCGGCCACTTGGCCCCCGAATGCGAAGCCGGCATCGAGATCGCCTTCGAAGTAGAGCTTGAGGACGCCCTCCATGCCAACGGTCCGACCCATGACGACTGACGGTTCATTCTCGAGACTTTCGCTGAAACGGGTGCGCATGACTCGATAGGCCGGGCTCGAGTGGGCACTGAGCACGACGGTGTCCGTGGCATCGGCCTCTGTGACGAGCGCTTTGTAGTTGTCATGCACCGGAGACTCAGCCGCACTCACCATGCGCGTTCCCATCTGGACGCCTTCGGCTCCGAGAGCGAAGGCCGCCGCCATGGAGACGCCGTCAACGATGCCGCCGGCGGCGACGACGGGGATTTGGAACGCCCCGCAGATCTGAGGCAGCAAGACCATCGTCGACACCGGTCTCGTGCTCTTGAAGCCCCCGCCTTCTCCTCCCTCGACGACGAGCCCGTCGACCCCTGCGTCAACAGCCTTCTGTGCCGCACGCAGGGACGGAACCACGTGGAACACGGTGATGCCGGCTTCATGAAGCTCCCGGGTGTACCGAGCCGGGTCCCCAGCGGAGGTGGTCACGAATTTGACGCCCTGCTCGGCGACGAAGTCGACGATGCCGGGGTCGGCGACCAGCATTTGGGCGATGTTCACACCCCAAGGTCTGGCAGTCCGGTAGCGCATCGCCGCCATTTCGTCCCGGACCTCTTCGAGACGGCCGGAAGACGTCTCGACGATCCCGAGACCGCCCGCGTTCGAGACGGCTGAGGCCAACTGTGCCCGGGCGATGAACCCCATGGGAGCCTGCAGCAACGGGTAGTCGACGCCGAGGAGCTCGGTGACACGTGTGCGGAGCGGTGGCGGAGCCTCGGTACCGATGCTGCCAACCTATCGAGGAGTCTTCGGGGCCGCTGTTACCATCGCCGGGCCAGCCGGGCGGACCGCTGATTCACGGTCCGGGCCGAGAGAGCGAGGGGCGGGCGGATGTCATGAGGTCGGTCGAACTGCGTGAGCTCATGCTGATCACGATTCGGGTGCGCCCCATCGTCGACCTCGGGGGAGGACGCCGCTACGTTGCCTTCGACGGAGGGGTGTTCGAGGGGAGGGCCGGCTTGGTCGGCACCGTCCTCGAAGGTGGGATCGACTGGCAGACCGTCCGCGCCGACGGGGTGCTCGAGATCGATGCCCACTACACGTTGCAGACACAAACGAACGAAGCAATTGAGGTCGTGTCCCAGGGCGTCCGCAAGGCATCCGAGCCGGTCACGGCGCGGTTGATGCAGGGTGACGCGGTCGGGCCGGACGAGTACTACTTCCGGACGCTCGTCAGGCTGGCAACCGCGGCGCCCGGCCTGAGCTGGCTGAACGATCTCATCGCCGTCTCGACCGGCGACCGGGAGCGCAACACCGTCCGTATCCACATGCACGAGGTCCTGTGAACCCCGTCGGTTCCGGCCTGCATGGCGTGGTGATCGGCGCCGGCATCGGAGGCCTGGCGACGGCCCTCAGCCTTCACGAAATCGGCGTGCAGGTGGACGTGTTCGATTCGACCCGCGAGCTGCGCCCCCTCGGCGTCGGCATCAACCTGCTCCCTCATGCAGTCCGCGAGCTCGACGCACTCGGCCTCCTCGACGAGCTGCGCGCGCACGCCATCGCTCCGTCCGCCCTCGTCTACTGCACCAAGAGGGGACAGGAGATCTGGCGGGAACCGCGCGGGATCGCGGCCGGCTACCCCTGGCCGCAGCTCTCCATCCACCGCGGCATGTTGCAGGAGGTGCTCCGAGGCGCCGTGGTCGAGCGTTTGGGGGCAGACGCGCTCCACCTCGGACGCCGGCTGGTCCGGGTCGGTGAGAGCGATGGGGTGCCCGTGGCGGAGTTCGACGACGGGGAGGTCTCTGCTGGCCTCATCGTCGCCGCCGAGGGCATCCACAGCGCGGCACGGGCGCAGCGCTACCCCGACGAGGGGAGCTTTCTCTGGAACGGCTCGCTGCTCTGGCGAGGCATCGCCGAGGTGGAGCCGGTGCTCGACGGTCGCTCCATGATCTGGGCCGGACATCCGGAGCAGAAGTTCGTCGGCTACCCGATCGCCGACATGCCCGGGGGCACGCAGAGGTTCAACTTCATCGCCGAGCTGCGGCGTCCCGACTCCGACCTCGCCCGCACTGAGGATTGGAATCGCGCCGGCTCGCTCGACGACTTCCTGCCCCAGTTCAAGGAGTGGGACTTCGGCTGGCTGGACGTGCCCGGCATTGTCGAGGCGGCACCCGAGACCTTCCTCTTCCCCATGGTGGACCGGGAGCCGATTCCGCAATGGACCTTCGGCCGGTCCACGCTCCTGGGCGATGCCGCGCACCCGATGTACCCCATAGGCTCCAACGGCGCGTCCCAGGCGATCCTCGATGCCCGCGTGCTGGCCGGCTGCCTCCGCCGGCACGGCGACGACATCGATGAGGCCCTGCGGCACTACGAGGAAACACGCCGGCCGGCCACCGCGGCCATTGTGCGGGCGAACCGCGGCTTCGGACCCGAGCTCCCGATGCAGCTCGTCGAGGAGCGCGCTCCCGACGGTTTCGCCGACGTCGCCGATGTCATCACGCCCGAGGAGATCGCCGAAGTCACCGAGCGGTACCGCACGACTGCCGGCTTCTCTCTCGCGACGCTCCAGCGCGGCACGTCGCTCGTTGAGGACCCCTACCCGCTCTGAAGGCCACCCGGCAACGACGGGGCGCTCTCTGCGCATCGGGTCCGTTGCCGGAGATCACCTGGCACGCGGGTGACAACGTGGGAGAAGATGCGACGGTGGGGCCAGCCGACCGCAAAGCTGCAGACCGCGGTGATCCCGCTGCCACTGGTGGGACCCAGCGCTTCTCCGGTCGGGTCGCCATTGTGACCGGATCTACCGCGGATCCGAGCATCGGCAGATCGTGTGCTCTCCGCCTGGCGCGTGAAGGCGCCTCGGTGGTGATCAACGGCCGTGACGAGGGCCGGGTCGCGTCGACAGAGGCGGTCTTGCGCTCCGAGGGCCTCGACGTTGTCGGTGTCGCCGGGTCCATGGACACCGAACCAGCCGTCTCGCTGCTCACCGACCGGGCCATGGAGGCGTTCGGTCGCATCGACCTTCTCGTCAGCACGGTGGGCGGCGCCCCCCACCCGTTGCCCTTCGACACCATCAGCGAAGAGCAACTCCTCGAGACCTTCCGGCTCAACACCTGGCCGACCCTTGCGCTCATCCGTGCGGCACTCACCCGTGGACTCGGCGACGACGCCGGGTCGGTGGTGGCCATTTCGAGCGGCTCACCGCGCAAGACCACCTCGTCAATGGTCTCTTACGCGTCCGCCAAAGCGGCTCTGAACGCCATGACGCGGACGGTTGCCGCCGATCTGGCCAGCCGCGGGGTGCGGGTCAACGCGGTGAGCCCGGGGTTGGTGCGCACCACGGCGACTCGTTCCATCTGGAAATCCGACGCCGGCGCGGCAGCGGGATCAGCTCTTCCGCTCGGACGGCTGACCGAAGCAGAGGACATTGCGGCGGCGGCGTGCTTCCTCTTGTCCGACGACGCGCGGCAGATCACCGGGATCACTCTGGACGTCGACGGCGGCAACCATCTCTCAAGCGGGTGGACGCCGATCCGTTGATTGCAAGGTTGTCCGTCCCGGTGCGGACAGGATTCTCTTCAACGGCACCACGACGGTGGACCCGATTCGCTCGATCTGCTCGCGCACCTGCTCGGGCGACATGCCGGGGAGCTGCACCCGGAGATTGAGCGCGTCGGCCCCGACCTCACGCATTGCCGTCACCAGCCGCTCCGTCACCTCGCCCGGCTCATCGGAGGCGACGGTTTGATCCGCGCCGAAGGAGCCCGCGGCGTAACTCTCGTACACCGCCCGCTGGCTCTCGACGAGCCCGGAGTGCACACGGCCCAGCCACACCCGACGAATCAGCACCTTGGAGCCGGTCCCCCCTGCCTCGTCGAAAGCCCGGGTCAGGCGCGCCAGTCTGTCCGGCGTCGACATCCCCTCCATGAGAATTCCGGCGCCGCAGCGGGCCGCCCGAACGGCGGCGGCCACCGACACCGCAGCACTCAGTACGGGTACCGGCGTTCGCCTGCAGGCACGAAGAGCGGGGTCCCCGTCCAGATCGCCCAAGTCTTCGCCTCGAAGCATGGCCACGAGCCGCGGCAACTCCCTTTTGAACGTGCCGACGGCATCTGTCTGACTGACGCCGGCGATCTCGAAGTCCAAGGGCAGGGCCCCCGCGGCCACCCCGAGGCCGACACGACCCCGATGACGGGCGTGCAGCCAGGCGACCTCCTCCGCGACCAGCGCCGTCGGCCTCAGGGGCAGCAGGAGCGGTGCGGCGCCGGCCCAACCGCTTGCCTGCTCCTCCAATATGAAGGAGGCCATCTGCAGTGGCTGTGCCATGTAGCCCGCAAAGCCACCGTGGTGCTCGCTCGTCATCACCCCGTCGAAGCCGCTGTCGAGGGCGAGGCGGGCGTGCGCGCAGATTTCGCTGACGATGCGGTCGGCCGGGAGCTCGTTGTGGGGGTAGAGCCGGATGGACACCGACGCCGCCTCGAACGGGCGAGACGTCGGGCTGTCGGTCGTGGTCACGACTCGCTGGGCTTGGGTCGGTTCTGAGCCTGACGGGTCAGCGGATTGTCCCTGCCCCGGGGATGAGCGGCAGATCGAGCGCGGTGGCCCACCCGGGCGGGAGATCGTTCACCGCCGGCACTGCGTTGAGGGCCCGCAACCCTGTGGCGAGACAGCCGGCGGCGGCGGCGTCGCGGCCGCTGCCGTCGGTGAAGCGGAACGCGGTCTCCTGGGTGATGGACGGCGTGCCCTCGATCTCCACCCGGTAGACGTCGTCCTGGGTGCCGCGGGGCCAGTCCGGCGCAGCGTCGGTGCCGACCCGGTTGACGTGCTCCAGGCAGATGCGGGGCTCTCCCTTGTAGATGCCGTTGATGGTGAAGTGGATGGCCGCCACCTCACCCGGGTGGATGACGCCCTTGGCGGTGGCGATCGGCGTGTCGGTGACCCACTTGTCCCAGGTGCTGGTGATCGCATCGAGCTCGACGCCGGCCGCGTGGGCCATCATCGGCACGGTGGCACCCCACGACATGACGAGGATGTCGGTGTGTTCGAGGAGTGGCGTGAACTCCGGTGGACGCCCGATCCCCATTTCGTCCTCGTACGCCCCCGTGTAGTTGATGTAGTCCACGAGCTCGAGAGCCTTCACCTTGCGCACCTCGGCGCACAGCCCCATCAGTGTCATGGGGAACAGGTCGTTGGCGAAGCCCGGGTCGATACCGGTGGTGAAACAGGTCGCGCCGCCCTCGGTGCAGGCCTCGGTGATCGGATCGATCCACGACGGGGGGTTGAGCGTCATGTGCGGCCACACCCAGGGAGTCATGGCCGTCGAGCTCACGTCGATGCCGGCGCGCAGGAAAGCCCCCATGTCCCTGATGTTGGCGTCGGCCTGGCCGGCGGTGGGCCCGTAGTGCACCAGCGCGTCGGGCCGGAGATCGATGAGCGCCTGCAGGTCGTCCGTCGCCGTGATGCCGACCGGGCCGATGCCGCAGATCGCCCCGGCGTCACGTCCCACCTTGTCCTTGTCGTTGACCCCCACGCCGACCAGCTCGAAGTTCGGATGGCGCAGGACCTCGGGGATGATCATCTTCCCCACGAATCCCGTGCCCCAGACGACGACCTTCTTCCTGTCTGCCATGGGGGCATCTTCGCATCCCGGCCCGGGGCGGGCGACGTACGGCGTCGTCGCTTCTGCAATGGTGGCCCCATGCGCAGCGTGGTGGCGTCGTCCGCCGGTGCCGGCTACGGCTTCCTCGTCGACGAGGAGGGGCAGCTCCGCCAGGCCGGGTTCGGGCCGGAGATCGCGGCACACATGGAGCGGTTGTCGGCCGCGGTGCCGGCGGCCTTGTACCCCCTGGCCTACCCGGCCTACGACGAGGAGCCCGTCCGGGCGCCCGCGTTGCGGGTCACCCATGCCGACGGCGGCACGACGACCGGGCTTGTGGTGCGGGACATCGAGGTGGAGGGCCCGGCCACCGACATCGTCCTGGTCGATCCCGCTCGCCCGCTGGAGGTCCGGCTCTGCTTCCGCGCCGAGGACCAGGGCGTGCTGCGCCAGTGGGCGACGGTCACCAACCGGCAGCCCGGCGCGGTCACGTTGTTCGAGGTCGCCGCCGCTTCGCCGCTGCTGGCCGCCCGGGCTCCGCACCTGACCCATTTCGGCGGGGGTGACTGGGCTGCCGAATGGACGACGACGACAGAGCTCCTGACGCCCGGGACCAAGGTTGTCGAATCCCGCGGGGGCGTGCAGCCGCACCTGAGGTCCTGTCCCTTCTTCCTGCTGGCCCGGGACGGCGCGCCGCACGAGACGAGCGGGACCGTCCTTGCCGGGGCACTCGCTTGGGGCGGCAATACACGCTTCGCCTTCGAGCGCACCGCGGCCCCGGATGTGCGGGTCTGGTCCGGGCACAATCCGATGGCGGCCGAGTATGTGCTCGACCCCGGTGCCTCGTTCACCACCCCCGCGCAGATCTGGGCCTGGTCGCGGGACGGCGTCGGGTCCCTGAGCCGGCGTCTGCACCGCTGGGTGCGCGGCCACGCGGTGCGCGACGGCGACGAACTGCGCCCGATCGTGGTGAACAACTGGGAGGCCACCTTCTTCTCCTTCGAGACCGAGCGCCTCCTGGGCCTCATCGACCGGACTGCGGACCTCGGCGCGGATCTCTTCCTGCTCGACGACGGCTGGTTCGGCACATCGCACCCCCGCAACGCCGACACGGCCGGCCTCGGCGACTGGCAGGTGAACGAGGCGAAACTGCCGGGGGGACTCGGTCCTCTCATCGAGCGGGCGCAGGAACGTGGGGTCCGCTTCGGACTGTGGCTCGAACCCGAGATGGTGAACCCTGACTCGACGCTGTACGCCGAGCATCCCGACTGGGTCGTCGGCCAGCCGGGACGGCCCCGGCGGGAATGGCGCCAGCAGCTCGTCCTCGACGTCCTCCAACCGGTGGTGGCCGACTTCGTGCTCGGAGTGGCGGACCGCACCCTCGCCGAGAACCCGGGCATCAGCTATCTGAAGTGGGACGCCAACCGCCCCCTGACCGACCCGGGGTCACCCGCCCTTGCTCGCGACCGGCAGGCCAACTACTGGGTCGACCACGTGCGGGCCACCTGGGAGCTCATGGCGGCCGTGGCCGAGCGTCACCCGGAGCAGACACTCATGCTGTGCGCCTCGGGCGGCGGGCGGCTCGACCTCGGGTCGCTCCGCTGGTTCCACGAGGTCTGGCTGTCGGACAACACCGATCCCGTCGGCCGGGTGCGGATGCAGTGGGCCGCCTCGCACTTCCTGCCCGCCAATGTCGTGGCCGCCCACGTCACCCGGCTGGGGGACCGGCCCATCGCCTTCGGCTGTGCGGCGGCCATGAGCGCCCGGTTCGGGTTCGACGTGGACTTCGAGGTGCTCACCGACGACGAGCTCGGTGTGTGCCGCCGGGCCGTCGCGCTGTACCGAGAGGTGCGCCCGCTCGTGCAACTGGGTGATCTGTGGCGCCTGCTCCCCCCGGACGAGCGCTGTGCCCTGTCCTTCGTGGCGCCCGACGGCGACGCGGCCGTGGTCTTCGGCTTCCAGCTCTCAGACGGCCCGGCCGACGGCGACACCGGAGCGGTGCGTCCGGGGGATGGGTTGTTGCCTCTGGGCGGGCTCCGCGCTGCGCAGACCTACGAGGTCAGGGCGGTCGACCTCGCCGACCCCGGTCCGGAGGGCACCGCCGAGAGATGGAGCGGCGCCGAACTGATGGATCGGGGCCTGGTATGGCCGCTCACCGCGGCGTGCACAGCGCGCATCTGGGTGCTGCGGCCGGCCTCGGTCTGACGAGAGACGCGAACGCCCGCTGTCGGAGACGACCTGGCGAGAGCCACCTACGGCCGATCAGGCCGAACGGGTCACACTTCCCTCACACCCACATCGCAGGCACGTCACATCTGCGGGTGACGCTGGTGCCCGAGAGACGGTGAGGAGGACGGCATGCACCGCTTGGGGCAAGGGATGACACAGCGCTGGTCCGGATTGGGCCCGCCGGCGCGGCTGTGGTGGACCGGCCTCGGTGCGGTCGCTCTCGCCGCCGTCCTGGTGCTGGCGGCGACCGCCATGTCGGACGCCTCGTCACACCCGGCGCCGAGCACCGCCTCGGCGTCCTCGAAGGACTCGTCCTCCGGGACCGGGTCGATGGCCGGTATGACGATGGGACGCTCGGGTGCGGGCTCGTCCGTGCCGGCCCGCTCCGCGCCGGCGACATCGACGACCGTCTGCGGCAGCGTCAAAGGGGCGACGACCATGGCGGACGGCATGGTGATGGCACCTGTTCCGTCAGGAGATCCGACCGCGTCCCAGGAGGCGGCGGCCAACCGGCTGGTCGCCGAGACCGCGGCGACCCTGGCCAAGTACACCAACCTCTCCGCCGCTACGGCCGCCGGCTACACCCCGGCCACGAACCCCGACGGCTACCTGGTCCACTACGCCAACTGGGGGGTCGCCAAGACGGACGGGTTCGACCCGTCCAGCCCCGCCTTCTTGATGTACGCCAACACGGTCGGCGGCCCGAAGCTCCTGGGCGCCATGTATCTCGGGCCGGCACCGTGCACACCAGGTCCCGATGTCGGCGGCCCGCTCACCCAGTGGCACGCCCACGACAACCTGTGCCTCTACGACGGGCAGGTCGTCGGGAGGACGTCGGCCGCAGGGACGTGCGCCGCCGGCGTGCACAACACCAACACGTACTTCATGCTGCACGTGTGGACAGAGCCGTCCTTGGCCTCGACGCACCAGTTCCAGGCTGATCTCACCCGGTCCGAGCTGGCGCCGATCATCCGGGGCCAGGCATGAGCGCACGCCGCGTTCTGGGAGCCGGGCGGGTCAGTGCCCGGACCATTCAGATCGGCCTCGGCGCCATCTGGCTGCTCGACGGTCTGCTGCAGTTGCAGCCGAGGATGTTCGGCCCCGACTTTGCCAACCAGGTGATCCTCCCCGCCGCGCAGGGCCAGCCAGGTCTGGTCTCGAGCGTGATCACCCACTCGGCGCACCTGATCACGTTGCAGCCGGCGCTGACCAATACCGTCTTCGCCTGTGTTCAGATCCTCATCGGCGTCGGGCTGTTGATCCGGGAGACGGTACGTCCGGCATTGACCCTCTCCTTCGTCTGGGCGCTCGGTGTCTGGGGCCTCGGCGAAGGCTTCGGCATGCTCTTGACCGGCATGGCGTCGCCACTCACCGGGGCGCCGGGTGGCGCGCTCCTTTACGCTGCCATCGGCCTCCTCGTATGGCCGCGCGCCGCGCGGACGCCGGCGGGCCGGGTGGTGCCGGGCCCGGCCGCTGCCGAAGGGCCGCTGGGCGTGCGCGGCGGCAGAGCCGTGTGGGCGATCGTGTGGGGCGGCATGGGGGCTCTCTGGTTGCTGCCGGCCAACCGCGCTGGCGGCAGCGTGTCGGGGGCGATCAGCGGAGCCGTCACCGGCGAGCCGAGCTGGCTCGCCCACGTCCAGCTCTCGGTGGCGCATGCCATCGGGAACGGCGGGGGGTCGGTGGCGGTCGCCGGCGCTGCGCTGTCCTTGGTCATCGGCCTGGGCCCCCTGCTCTCTCGACACACGACCGTCTTCCTCGTAGCGGGCGCCGCCCTGGCCCTCGACTACTGGATGTTCGGGGAGGCCTTCGGACAGCCCTTCAGCGGGATCGCCACCGACCCCAACACCGGTCCGCTGCTCGCCCTGCTGGCGCTGGCGCTCTACCCGAACCCTGCCCCGGCGCGCCAGGACGCCCGGTTCGACGCGATGACGGCCGGCGGCAGAGCGGCGACCATCGCTCTGTCGACTTTCCGGTAGACGCCCGCAGAAGCCCGCGTCAGAAGGGCAGCCAGTTCGTGGCTGAAGAGCCGAGCCAGTCGAGCACCTGGCGGCGCGTCGTCGGTCCGTGGGGCCGCCAAGCCGAGGGGAGCGCTCCCTCGTGGCGCAGTTCGGCCGCCTCGGAGATGTTGGCCGTGAGCGGATCTTGGGTCAGGCCGCACCGCATGGCCGTCGGGTCAAGGCCGAAAAGGGTCGCGGCGTTGAGGCCGAACACACCCGCCTTGACGTCGGCCGTCAACGCCGGGTAGCCGTATGTCTCCTGAAACTGGGGTGTGATCTCGAAGGTCCGCATCGCCATGATCTGCGGCTCGGGGCTTCCGTACCAGATGGCGTCGGTCCCCCACATGACCCTCTCCGCACCGACGCGGCCGACCAACTTGCCCATGGCGTGGGCGGCCTGGTCGGGCGTCGTCAGGAGCTGGCGCCACAGGGTGGCGATGTCGACCCAGACGTTGTCGTTGGGCGGCACGGCATGGCGGTCGAGGGCGGCCAGCAGCGTGTCGATGCCGATGGTGGCCCCGGGGTCGTAGGGACCCTCGACATGGTTGGGATCCCACGCGGCGTGGTACACGACGAACTGCATGTCGGGGAACTGGCGCGAGACGGCCACAACGTCCTCGGGATGGTTGAAAGCCGGGTCGAAGTTCACCAGCGGCAAGCCCTTGTGGGCCACGAACACCTTGATCCCGAGGTCGTGCGCGTGCTGCACGGTAGGAAGGCCGACGGTGGGGTCCTCCAACGAGTAGCCCTGGCCGCTCGGGCTCCACGCGGTGTACACCTTGAAGGCCGCCGGAGGCCCGGTAGCCACCGCGTTCGACATCTCCTCCAAAGTGGTGCCGAGGGGACCGACGTTGGGGGCGATGATGTTCTCGACCAGGAGCCGGCTGGCGCCACCGCCGGTGAGGCCCGCCGTGATCTGCTGGGTGCGCAGCGCCTCGGGGAACGGGATCGGAGCGTTGGACGGCCCCGAGTTCGGGACGTCCGTCAACATGGCCACCGTCGTGTCGCTGGCCAGGAAGATGTCATGGAGGTAGCTGGCTCTGTCCACGCAGTCGAGCTGATCGGAGTCGGTGCAGCCGGCGGGGAGCATGGAGAGCACCAGCGAAGTCGTACCCGGAGCGTCGTCGACCCAGGGTCCGGTAGGGATCACGTGATGGGTGTGGACGTCGAAGATGAACTCCGAACCGGTCAGCGCCTGCTCACAGGCGGCCGTGTCCTCTGGTGGCGGCACGCTGAACCGGCCACCCTTGCCCCGGGGGGAAGCGGCCCGCGGGTGTGGCGAGGACGGGTCGGCGCAGCCGGCGAACTCGAACACGGCGAGCGTCGCCGCCACGGCCCCGGCGCCCTGCAGGAAACGACGCCGGTCAACCCCGGTTCGGCGCGCCGACTCGTTGACGGACTCCCGGATCAGCGCGTTGATGCTGCGGTCCCTCCCGTCGGCAGCCGCCGGGACGAACTCGCCGTTGGACACGGGTCCGGCGTGGATGGGCAACGGGTCGTCAGGACCGTCGCGCAGGTGGCGGGAGAAACGGCCGATGCCAGCCATGCCCGGAGGATACGCCCGGCCCCGTCGTGGTGCCGGGGGCGCGTCCTCAGGATGCGCCGGGCGGGCCAAGCGGCGGGAGAGCGTGCGGCGCAATACGGGTTGGAAGGTCGAGAGGGACTCCGAGGGGTACTCTGCGTCGAAGGAGACCTCGTCCCAGTTGGTCGTGAAATCGACGCGGGCTGGTAATTGTGGGCTGTCCTTGCACTGGTCGCGGGCGTTGGGATCGAGTCCGAGGTGGGCCGCGTACAAGTACGTCTGAAGCATGGCGTGGTGTGCCAGCACCCAGTGGTTCTCCTTCGACACGAACGGCCGGTGAGCATGGAGAGGACGCCGGGGAGCTTGGCCAGGATGCGCTTGTGGACCAGGCGCATGATCCGGAAGTCTTCGTCGGTCCCGTCGTCGAGTCGGTCGATAGACATCATGTCCGGGCCTGCGTCCGTCACTGGCCGAATTGCACGAAGTTGCCGGTTGCACTGGCGCCGACTCGCAATGGCAGTGTCCGGCGGGGGCACCATTCGGCGCGCCTCATTCGGCGCCTTATGAAAAGACGCGAACGCGCCGATACGTCTCACCGTGAGCACCGGGTCGAAGACGCGCGTCTTGGAACCCTGGAAGTGGTACTCGCCCCACCGGGCCATCGTGGCCGTGGGCGTCCTGCTGACCCTGATCGCCCTGGCTGGAGGCTTGCTGGGGGTCAGCAACGCGTCCCAGGCCGAATCGGCGAGCGCGCAGCTGACGCAGCGGGAACTCGTGCTCCTCCCACCGTTGCGAACAATCCGGGCGTCGGCGGCTGACTTCCAGGTCCTCGCCACCGAGGCGCTCAGAAACGCGGCGCCGGCCGACACCCTGGTGCCGGGTGCCGAGAGCGACGCCAGTGCCATGGTCAAGTCGTACGACGCCCTGCAGCGCCTCCTGGCGCTGCCGGCCAACACCAACCTGGCGCCCGGCCTGACCCGCAAGATGGCGACCTACATCGCGGCACAGGACAGCCTCGGCACGCTTCTGACCGGCCAGTCGCAGACGGCACAGACCGCGTCGCTGGCCGCGGCGGAGGAGTCCGCCTACACCAGTCTCGATGCCACACTGGCCGCGGCGCAGGAGACTGTCACCAACCGCCTGACGACGACGGGACAGCAGGCACACGCGGCCGCCGACAGGGCCCGCGTCGATCTCTTGTGGTCCATTGCCATCGGTGCGGCAATGGCGGCCATCGTGATCGCGGTCCTGGCACGACATGCGCTCCAGGTGGAACGTGAGCAGTCCCGGCGTGAGGCCGTGCAGTCCGACGTAGCGAGGAGGATCGCCTTCGAGGCGAGCCTTCAGACTGCTCTTGAGATGTCGAGGGTGGAGCCGTCTGTCTTCGACGTGGTGGCCGAGGCGCTGAGCCAGGCGGCTCCGGGAATGCGGTCCGAGCTCCTCCTGGCCGATTCGAGCAAAGCCCACTTCCGCCAGGTGCTCGTCAGCTCCGCGCAAACCGACGACGTCGGGTGCGGCGTCGTGTCCCCCGA